>Ga0129299_1000699_pt1 | contig 21870 bp, 20 predicted proteins | sample ConPoolayeCmetaG_FD_94477 | JGI IMG/M metagenome (GOLD analysis project Ga0129299, IMG submission 94477) | Hot spring microbial mat communities from California, USA to study Microbial Dark Matter (Phase II) - Cone Pool mat layer C metaG ...
AGGAATAAGAGGGCTTTACAAACATTATTTTTTATCTTAAAATCTAGTTGTTATGAGCAAAAAGAAAAAAGATCTGCTTAAGAAAAAACTAATCGCTCAAGCCTTGGCCCAAGCCCAAGCAGAGTTTAGTAAAACCAGTCCTTCTCCCTTGGCACCAAAAGCAGCTTTTGGCTCCAAGAAAACTGAGACCAGCGCCATAGCCGCAGCTGCTGGCTCTGAATATGTTTTTGTCAGTCGCGATATCAAAAGAATTGCTTATTTTTGCTTAATGATTTCGGCGATCTTTGCCGCGACTTTTGTCCTTGATAGCAAATATGAGCTTTTGAAAAAAGTCGCGACAAAGATCTTTGCTTTGATGAAATAGCTTCAAAAAAGAAATCAAAAAAACCGCCCTAATTATGATCGGGGTCTATTTGTTTGGATCAAAGCTAGTAATTTTTCTAAAGGCAGGAGGCTTATACCAAAAGCCTAAAACCAAAATGTCAAATGGCAAATGAAATCCGAGGTCAAAAATCTAAAAAACTTTGACATTTAATCATTTGAGCATTCTTTAATATTGGGATTTTGACACTAAAATTTATTTCCAGAATCTTGGTGCGGGAAGCAACCAGAGTTCTTGATCACTAAATTGCCGTTTGCCATTTACTATTTTTCTTTTGGCCGGTATTGCAAAGCTTCGGCCAGATGATGTTTTAAAATCTCCGGCTCCCCTTCTAGGTCGGCAATTGTCCGAGCGATTTTTAAAATTTTATGATAGGAGCGGGCCGAAAGTGAAAGCTGGGTGGTTGCCGTCTTTAAAAGCTCACTTGTTGCCTCATCGATCCGGCAATAAACTTTGATTTCCGCCGGACCCATTTCAGCATTGGTGCAAAGATTCTGCCCTAAAAATCTCCCTTCTTGAAGATCGCGGGCTTTTTGCACCCTTTCGCGAATAAACTTTGATTCCTCAGCCACTTTTTCATCTGCCAATTTTTCATATTCTAGTCGGGGGACTTCGCTATAAAGATCAATCCGGTCAAGCAAAGGACCGGAAATTTTTTTCTGGTAACGGCTGATTTGAACAGGGCTGCAGCGGCATTCTTTCTTAGGATCCGAAAGATAACCGCAGGGACAAGGATTGGAAGCGCCGATTAAAATAAACTTTGCGGGCATTGTGACCGAACCAGCGGCCCGCGAGATTGTCACTACGCCGTCCTCCAGCGGCTGGCGAAGCACCTCCAGCACTGACCGTGAAAATTCTGGCAGTTCATCCAAAAAAAGCACGCCCCGATGCGCCAGGCTAATCTCGCCGGGACTAGGATGCCGGCCGCCGCCAACCAGAGCAATGTCAGAGGAAGTGTGATGGGGCGACCGAAAAGGTCTTTGTAAAATCAAAGGCTTTTTGCTCGTCAAAAGACCGGCCACTGAATAAATCTTTGTTACCTCCAAAATCTCCGCCATCCCCATTTTTGGCAAAATCGAAGGGAAGGATTTGGCAAGCAGAGTTTTTCCCGAACCCGGCGGGCCAGTCAGAAAAACATTGTGACCGCCGGCAGCCGCGATTTCCAAGGCGCGCTTAGCCTGTTCCTGACCTTTTATAAAGGCAAAGTCGAATCTAAAATCTCCAGCTTCTTCTTCCTGAATTTTGACGCCGGATTTAACCGGAAAAAGTTCTTTCTCTTTCCGAAAATAAAAAATCAGCTCCCGGAGTTCGGTGATTGGGAAAAGCTCAAAACCAGGGACAATTTTTGCTTCCTCAAGATTTTCTTTTGGCAGATAAATATTTTTTATCCCCCAGCTCTGCGCCGCCAAAACCATTGGCAAAACCCCTCGAGTCTGACGCAGGCTGCCGTCTAAAGAAAGTTCGCCGATAAAAAGGCTATTTTCGATTTTATCTGGATCAGGATTAAGCTGACCAGAAGCCAACAAAATCCCCATAGCGATTGAAAGGTCGTAGCTCGGCCCGATTTTTGGCAAATCAGCTGGCGCCAGGTTAACAATGATTTTGCGCTCAGGAAGATCAGTAAAAGAATTGCGGATCGCGGAACGCACACGCTCTTTTGCTTCCTCCACAGCTTTATCACCCAAACCAACAATTGTCAAACTGGGCAGGCCCCGGCTGATATCAACTTCAACCTCCACCAACACTCCTTCGAGCCCCACAATTTCTGCGCTTTTTACCTTGGCCAGCGCCATGTTTGTTTCCTTTCTTATCTTGATTATAACAGAAAAATTTTCTTAGGAGCATTCTTGGGAGTATCTAAAAAAGAACTACTCAAAATTCTGCTTTTTAATTTTAATATGATTGCGGCCGTCGGTTAAAAACGGTCTTCATAATAATTTAAAAAGGTTTTCTGGAAATTTTGACAAAAAATAATTTTTTTGATATTATAGATTAATAAAATAAAAAACAAAAATGATTTTATCTTTTGTCTTAAATCTTTTAATATTTGCTGCTGCTTTTGTTGTTTTAATCAAAAGCACGGGCTATCTGACCAAAATCTTGGTCGCTTTGGCAAATACTCTAAAAATTCCAGAGTTTACAACTGCTTTTGTCTTGATGGCAATCGCGACAACAATTCCGGAATTTTTTGTTGCAATTTCTTCGGCAATCAATAAAATTCCTGCGATTGCCTTGGGAGATGCGATCGGCTCCAACATCCTAGATCTAACCTTTATTGTCGGATTAATTGTAATAATCAGTGGCGGTTTTGCGATCCAAAATATTGTCCTAAAAAGAGACGTGGTTCATATGGTCGCAACTGCCCTAATCCTCTTGGGATTGACTCTGGACAAGTTCCTTTCTAGATTCGACGGGCTTGTTTTGCTGTTTGTCTACATTTTATTTATCATCCAAGTTTATGGCCGGCACCGCTACGGTAAAATGGACCACATCCTCTCAGAAGAAAAAATTCCTGTAAAAAAACTGGCGGCCAATTTAATCCATTTTGTCTTGGCAAGCGCTTTAATGCTGATCGGCGGCGCGTTTTTGGTAAAAAGCGGTTCCAATCTCGCAAATCTCTTTTCTCTGCCAGTAATCTTGATTGGCTTAGTCCCTATTTCCATTGGCACCTCGCTTCCGGAATTGTTTTTCGGCCTTCAGGCAGCTAAAAAAGGGCATCCATCTCTAACTTTAGGGGATCTTTCTGGTGCCTTTGTTGCCAATATCTCTTTGATTTTGGGGATAACGGCTTTGCTCTATCCTGCCAGAATCGAAAATTCTCTGCCCTATTTTCTGAGTTTAGGATTTTTGATTGTAGCCGCTCTAGTTTTTGGAATTTTTTGCACAACCAAAAAGAGACTTTCTTGGCATGAGGGTCTAATTTTGATTTTCACCTATATTCTGTTTTTATTCATTGAAATAATTATAAGATAGTTTAATACAAAAAAGAAGGCTGGATTAGGTTTTTATCACAAACATTGCGCTAGGTTAACGCGGCGTTTTTTTATTTCTTCTTTAGCTACCATTCTTTGGTATACAACCCTAGTGCATTATACCTATTAAAAAAGCTTTTTTGTTATTAAGGTTTTTAAAGAAACGTCAGGCAGGCAAAAAACGCCGCCGGCCGCTTCCCTAACTTTTAAAAACTCTATGGCAACTTTTCAAAACTCCCTCTGGGGGGGGGCTTTTTTATTTAACCAAGCTTTATCAAATTTAATCAAACCCCACCCGATCCCTTACTCCACCACACTAGCGTAGTGGAGTAAAATCAAGATATTTGTTTTTCAAAAAATGCCGCAATAAATTTTCCGCTTCTTTATAATTTTTCACCCACTTGATTTCCTTGTCCCTTTTCCACCAGGTCAGCTGACGTTTGGCATAATGTCGGGTGTTTTTTTGAATCTGTTGAACCAACCGGACAAAATCATCCTCAAGGATGATTTTGTCCGGTTTTGTTTTTAGCCAACTTAAAATCTCTTGATATCCCAAGGTTTGTTTTAAAATTTCATCACCATATTTTTTATAAATCTTTTTTGTTTCTTCAATTAACCCCCGATCAATCATTTGTTCAACTCGCCTATTTATCTTCTCGTACAATTCTTCCCGTGGCTTCGCAATCCCAATTTTTAAAATATTATATTTGGACTTTCCCTTTTTTGCGGCAGTAATTGACTGCCCCAGTAAAGCCAGTTCCAGAGCGCGTTCCACCCGCCGCCGGTTTTTTAAATCAACTCTTCGAATAGCCTTAGGATCAATTCTTTTCAGCTGCCAAACCAATTCTTTAAGGCTTTTTTTTGCAAATTTCTTGCGCAAAATCTTATTGGGCGCCCCTTGCGGCATCTGATAATCTTTGGTAACCATATCAATATAAAGCATTGTTCCCCCGCAAAGAATCGGTAACCTTTCCCTTTTAATAATCTCACCAATTCTTTTTTCCGCCAACCTTTTGTACTGAGCCGCGGTAATAATTTTTACAGGATCGGCAATATCCACAAGGTGGATCTTCTGCCATTTGCCATTCGCCATTCGCCACCTGCTTTCTTTCGCCGTACCAATGTCCAAGTGGCAATAAATCTGCCTTGAATCGGCATTAATAATTTCGCCGCCAAACTTCCTAGCTAGTTTTGTGGCCAAATCTGTTTTGCCTGAAGCAGTCGGCCCCAGAATAACAATCAGATTATTTCTTGAAACCCTACCTTTTTCGGTCTTAACACTTGACATAAAATCTCCCTAGTGTTAACATATCTTAATGTGGCCCCAAAATCAATCTGGGCATAGCGCACTTTAAAAGTGTAAATTTTTTACTCTAAGACCCGGGAGGTCAAAGTATGTTCGACGGCATTTCGGAAAGAAATGAATTGAGGTATTTTCTGGTGATGGCCGCGGGGGGAAGAAATAAAAAAGGCAAAAAAACCCTTTTCTTCTTCCACGCCAACTCCAGAGAAAGAGACATAGCCTTTGAGTGCCCTAGAAAAAAACTTGCTTTTTATTTTGCCCCAAAAGATCTGCCAATAAACATTTTTCATTTTATAGCAAGGGTTGGCACCACTGAGGCTTTACTCCCTCGACTTATCAGAACAAACCCCGAAAGCCCTCGGCCGCGGTATGAAATTAAAATGGAAACATGGGAAGACATCAAGGAAATAGTCTTCGCAAATGCGGCCTCTAAAGACACGATTCTTGGGGGAAAGACGACTATTTTTTCGCTTCCAGTTTTTTTCGCGAGAATCAAACAGGGCTTTGGCAGCCAAAAGAACGCTATTAGATTTCAAACAGCCTGTCCCAAAGCTTTCCGGGAAAAATGCCTAGAATTCGGACTTCCCGACGCAGTAATCGCCCCGCTCCTTTTTCTCAGCCTCGATGGGAAAAATCCCTATTCCTGCATGAATCAATTCGGCGGTTGCGGCCAATGCTGCGCTAAAGAAATAATTACTATCTAAGGTCAAAGCCGTCCTGATAACCACATCGGGGCGGCTTGCTTTTTAATTGGAGCTGTGTTAATATAAATTACTTGACCTTTAAAAGAAGGGAGGCGATCAAATGGACGGCAATGGCAAAAACCCTGTCATCATTGTTATTGATGATAAACGTTGCCTTCATCTTGATATCGAAGCCAAAGAAACAAAAGCGCCGGATAGTTCAGGCGATGCCATAAGAGGGAGCGCGGCAGTTATCAGGGAGGCCGAGGGGTTTGATGAAAAGCATCCCTGTTGCCAAAAGACCCTACCTAAAATTCAGCAGTTTATTATTTCTATCGGACTTTATGGCATGCCAATCTCCGGGATTGGCCAGCTGCTTTTAGAAATACCCCTTCCTCCTTGCTATGATCAAGAGTGTAATCATGACCCTTCGTGCTGGTGCGGAAAAAACTGCCTGAAAAGCATCGGGACGGGCCTAACCAAACTCGTAGAAGAAAAAACAAACCTTACCCCGCCTGTTCGTATCTCAGTTCCAGGCGCGCAACATTTTTCAACAAAACACTAAAACTTGATATCAAGATGGCTTCCAAGACCCTGCTTAGCGGGGGTTTTTTTTATTAAATTTCCTTCGAGGCCAAATTCCCGGGCTTTTGTGATTTTTATTAAAACAAAACTTCCAACAAGACTTTTTTTGTTTTTCGCTTTAAACTTTACAGTCTTAAAAGTTCGGGTTTTCCCGAAAAAAAATCCTTTTTTAAAACCCTCTACCAAAACTTCAACACTTTTTCCTAGATATTTTTTATTATGAACAAACGCTGTTTTTTTTAAAATCCCAACAAGCTCTTCCTCCCGCCGCCTTTTTTCTGACTTCGGAACATTGTCTTTATATACCCTTGCCGCCAATGTGCCAGATCGGGGACTATATTGGGCAATGTAAGCCATATCAAATTGTGCTTTTTCCATCAATTCTTTGGTTTCTCTAAATTGCTTCTTGGTCTCACCCGGAAAACCAACAATTATATCGGTCGAAATCGCTGGTCGCTCTCCTTTTATCTTAAACACATTTTCGTGAATGCGCCCCAAGAGATCCAAATATTGTTTTGCGGTGTAATGCCGATTCATCTTTTTCAAAATTGCATTACTTCCTGATTGCGCTGGCAAATGAATGTACTCGGTAATTTTTTCCAGGTTCGCAATTGCCCAAATTAAATCCTGTCCCATATCTTTTGGATGACTGGTGACAAACCGAATCCAAAACCTGCCGGGGATCGCATTAATTTTCTCCAGTAATCTCACAAAGTCACTCTTTGTTTCCGAGCGTAGTCGGGGAGCTACCTTTTTTTTGGTATTCGAGATTTGAGTTTTGACGTTTTTATAAGAATTAACATTCTGTCCAAGTAATATGATTTCCTTATATCCTTTTTTAATTAAATTCTTTACCTCCGCTAAAATTTCTTTCTCTGGTCTCGAAACCTCTCTCCCGCGAGTATAAGGCACCGCGCAATAAGTGCAAAAATTATCACAACCAGTCATAATAGGAATGAAGGCAGTAAATTTGCTTGAATATTTGGGTAAAATATCAAAGCAATCTCTCCATCTTTTATCAATAACCCCTCTGTCCTTATCTACACATCTATAGATATATAGAGAAGCTAATTTATTAGGCAGTTCCCCTAAATCCCTAATATCAAATATCAAATCAAATAATTCTTGAAGATTTTTCTTGTCTTCTTCCAGCAAACAACCAGTTAATATCAAGATCGGCCTTTTTGTTTGAAGTTTTGTGTTTCTATTTTGCAGTCTGTCCCGGATTTCCTGCTTCGGATTTCGAATTTTTCTTATAAAGCCATAGATCCTGTCTATGGCTGATTGCCTCACAGAGCACGAAACCACACAAATTAAATCCGCCTGATTTTCCTGATCAGTTTTTTTATACCCCGCTTCCTCTAGGACCGCCGCGATCCGCTCGGAATCAGATTTATTCATTTGGCAACCTAATACAAACAGATAATACTTCATAATTTCTCATGGTCAATCTCACCTAACCTATATAATCTGCGTCTGGCACGAGAGAATGCAGATCAATAATCCAGAAATGATATCCGAGACCTGTGTCTCGTACCTTCCGCTCCGGCAGGAACTAAATACAGTTCGAACAAACGTGAAGGAATGGTTTGATTTTCATCCAACAACCATTTATACTTTACACTTCGTTATAGTTCGTTATAATGGTTTGATGGACCAGTCTATCAAACCGTTTTTTTATTCTTATGATCCGCTGATTATTTCCTTAACTTGCTTGGGATACCTTTTCGAAAGAGCGCTCGCGAAGATTTTGACACTCACAACTGCGGCAATAATATTCCCTACTAGCAATATCAGATAAACTACGACCGGGATTTTACTGATGGTTGAAAGAGACCCGTTGGAAAGACCCACAATTCCTCCGGGAAGAATAAAAACAGCCAAAGCAATTTAAAAAACCTCGAGAAAAATGTAGAAACGAATCTTTTTGGCCAAAATGGAAAAATAAGCCGAATTATAATTACAATAACAACGGCTCCAAAATCTTCCAAATTACTGCCTGCCAAAAAGTGTCGACCAAATAAGCGTCAAATTTATCCTCAAGTTTTTTCCCCACCATCGCCATGGCTGAAGAAAGAACCCCTCCGACCAAAGATTTGTAAACACCCATTAAAGAACTCGCGGTCTTTGCTGCCGACTTAAACAGAATTCTTTGAACAATAAAATAAGTAACTCTATTAACAAACATTCCCGCCATTACCGCAATCGCACCCCATTTAACTGCCAAGAGATAAAAATTGTTCAAGCTAGTCGGAATCCCAATGGCCTTAAAAACATTTATCCAAAAATTTGCTATTTGTTTTTGGATTTTTTGCACACTTTCTTTTGCTGTCCCTGGCACCCCAGTTTTTTCTGCCATAAAAAAATCTCCTTTTTAAAATAAAGACCTTATCCTCCAAGAATCTTTCTTCCCCAACTAACTTCTTGCCCCCTTAAAACTCGACTCAATATCTCCTACTCCTCCACATCCCATCAACCAAATCGTAATTTCGGGTCTCATCTAAACTAACCCAAGCAAAACCAGCCAGATCTTTAGAAAGTTTCACTTCGCCAACCTTCCAATCGGCATAAAGACTTAAAATCACTGCGGGAAGTCCATCAGGGCGCATGTAAGTAAGGCTAGTTAAATATTTTATAAAACCAATCAACCCCCCGCCTCTTTAGCTACTTCTCTCCTAAATACTGTCTTCGGCTGTATTATAACAGAGATTATCAGAAGAATCATGGTTTTTAGTGGTATCTTCTTTCTAGTTCCCTCGGCACTGTTCAGCGGCCGAGAAAAGTCGCTTCGTGGGCCGCCCTTTGGACAATTAAATACCTTCCGTCTTTGATAATGATACAAGTAGAAACAAGATAATGTAATTTATGTTTTATCCCTTTTTGCCTCCCGTCAAGAATCGAGAGGGAATATTCTAACGTTCTTACCTGTCCATCACTGGATAAAAAATGTCAGGGAGGGGGGGTATTTATTTTTTCTCTTCGACATCTTTTTTTATCTTTTCCAAAAAATCTTCCAACCTCATCTGGCCCAAATCTTTTTCTCCCCGCCTACGCACAGAAACATTCCCGACAGACTTTTCTTTTTCACCGACGATTATCATATAAGGAATTTTTTCAAGCTCAGCATTGCGGATTTTTTTACCCACGCTCCAGCTGGTTTCATCCAGTTCTACTCGCCAGCCTCGATCTCCTAATTCCTTTTCTATCTTTTTCGCATAATCTAAAAATTTTTCTGAAACCGGTAAAATTTTTGCTTGAACAGGCGAGAGCCAAACCGGAAAAGCGCCGGCATAGTGCTCTATTAACAGCCCAATAAACCGCTCAAACGATCCAAATAAGGCGCGATGAAGCATATAAGGCCTCTCGTTTTCGCCCTTCGCATTTCTAAAAGTCATTTCAAATCTTTCAGGGAGATTAAAATCATATTGTAAAGTTGAGCATTGCCATTCGCGCCCCAAACAATCTTTAATCTTAAAATCCAATTTTGGACCATAAAAAACCGCGCCTCCAACGTCTTTTTCGAAATTTAGTCTCTTCTTTTTAGCAATTTTCTCAAGCATACCTTCGGTTAATGCCCAACCTTCGTCTCCCCCGGCATATTTTGTAATAGCCGGATCGCGAACCGAAAGATAAACTTTTACACTATCAATATCAAAACCAAAAGATTTATATATAAACAAGATAAAATCAACGGCCCTTTCTAGCTCTTCTTCAACCTGATCTTCTCGACAAATTATATGACCGTCATCTTGCGTAAACCCTCGAACCCTCGTCAAACCAGAAAGCTCTCCTTTTTTCTCGAAACGATACACTGTGCCACATTCAGCCCAGCGAAACGGCAATTCCCGATATGACCTTATGTCATTTTTATAAATCTGAACATGAAAAGGACAGTTCATGGGCTTGAGAAGATATTCTTCGCTTGCTTCAACTTTCTTCCCTTCTTGCCTTTCTTCAAGCGACTGCCCGACTTCCATTGGCGGATACATACTGGAATTATAAAATCCCCAATGTCCGGAGGTTTCCCAAAGTCTTCTATTACCAATATGCGGTGAGCGAACCAATTGATAGCCATTTTTTAAGTGCTCTCGATACCAAAAATCCTCGATTACGCGCCAAAGCATCGCACCCTTTGGATGCCAAAGCGGCAACCCGAGGCCGACTTGTTCGTCAATATGAAAAAGATCGAGATCCCTACCAAGCTTTCTGTGATCTCGTTTCTTGGCCTCCTCAAGATTTGCCAAATATTGATCAAGCTCTTCTTTTGTGGCGAATGCCGTCCCATAAATTCGGGTCAGCATTTTGTTTTTTTCACTTCCCCGCCAATAAGCTCCGGCAAGAGATGTCAACTTAAAAGCACCAATTTGGTTAGTGTTTTCTAAATGCGGCCCCTTGCACAAATCTACAAAATTACCTAATTCATAAACAGAAACCTCTGTCAATCCCTCTGTCTCCAACTCTTTTATCAATTCTAATTTATATAACTGATCCTTAAATATTTTTTTTGCTTCATCTAATCCTATATTCTGCGTTCTGAATTCTAAATTCTTGTTTCTCAATTCCTCCATTTTTTCTTCAATTTTAGCCAACTTTTCTTCTGAAATCGGCTTTTTAAAATCAAAATCATAATAGAATCCATCTGCAGTTGCCGGACCAATGGCAAATTTAGTATCTGGATACAATTCTAAAATCGCTGCTGCCAAAAGATGGGCGCAGGAATGCCGTAGTGTTTCAATATCCATTTCTTGGGCCTTAACCATAAAAAACCTCCTTTCTAATTATAAAGCAATTTTGGTATAATCAAAATGGGAAAGGAGAATTTTATGAAAAAACTGTTCTTTCTAATATTTGCATTCTTAATTGTTTTTATGGCGGCTCCAAGTTTCTCTCAAATTGAATCCCCAGTTATCCCCGAAACAGGAGAAGTTATTAAAATAGAAGCAAAAGATCTCGGTGTTTATAATCCAACCCTGCTGCCTGATTCAAAAATTTATATGCTCAAAACCGCATGGGAAAAAATTGCTAATACAATACTCTCTGTCTCGCCAACCCGAAAAACAAAATACCAAATAAAGCTTGCAAGCAAAAGACTGCTTGAGGCCCAAAGACTTGCCGAAAAAGGAAAAACTGAGCTTGCTCAAAAACAGCTTGAAAAATTTCAAGAAAAACTAGAGACGGTTGCAAAAAAATCCCAAAAACTTACGGGAAAGAATAAAGAAAATTTTAATCAAAAAGCAAGCGAGGCAGTTTTAAAGCATTTTCAGGTATTACGCCGAATTCAAAATCAAGTACCAGACCAAGCAAAAAATGCGATTGAGGGCATGATCGAAAAATCAATGGAGCATTTATCAAAATTTTTACCAGAAAACTCTCAGCAGATTGAAGAGTCAATAAACAACCTGCCGGGCAATGATTTCAAGGCATTTTCTTACCTTAAACCACTAACAAAAGCAGCGAACTGGGCCAATGAGGCGGCGAAAAAAGCCGTTTCTGAAATTGAAGAAAACCTAACCAAAAAGACTAACGAGGAAATAAATTCTAAGGGAGCTCAGGACCAAGAAGTAATTTTGAACAAAATCTTATTCAAAATCGATCAGAAGGAAACAAAGCAGCTTGAGCTTTTTCAAAAAGTCTTAGAAAGTGCACCTAAAGAAATTCGAGAAAGAATAGAAGCAAGCCACCCTGCTGTTACCCGAAAGCTTCAGGTTTTGAAAGAATTGGCGAAATAAAAATTTCTGAAAATTTCAAATACCAAAAAGCTGCTTAAAAAGCAGCTTTTTACGATTTTTTTAATTGGGATTGTACAAAATTTTTTTTGAAAAAATAATTGAAACTGTAAAATTAATTAAAGAATTTAATTCTCGCTCGTCCCGAAGGCGGGTGGGGCGAGCGAGGGACAAAAACTCCGCCGAAACTTTCTTGATCCAGCACAAGAGACAGTACTGGTTCGCTCTTCGCCTCTCACAACACCAGTCGCGCTCCTCGGATTGGGGACCCCCTCATGATTTTGCCTGCTTGCAAAATATAATTGCGGCGCTCGAATCAGCCGCGAACAAAGCTGTTTAGTCGCACTATCGCCATTCATTTTGTTCATGGACGGTACTGGATTCGAACCAGTGACCTTTCGCACGTCAAGCGAACGCTCTAACCAACTGAGCTAACCGTCCTTTCTTTAATAGAATACCAAGAAAAAAAATTTTTTTCAATCACCTGTATGATCCATAACATATTAGACTTTTTAGAAATCTTAATACAACAAAAGGCTAATCCTCTGCAGTATGGTAGAGGCTTAGTCTTTGCCCCAGAAACCCAAGATTCTTTTTTAGAAGATTTTTGGTTATTGAATCCAATCACCCTTTTATACTGGAAAATTTGCTTCATTTGAATTGCTTAAAGAGTCTGATATATATCCGAAATTATGCATCATTGATAAATCAACCGAGTTAACCTTAGCTGGGTTTGGTGGGCTTGGGCCCTGTTTATGATCAGTGGCCTTCTTGAGAGCTCGTCAGCTATTAAGCAAAAGGTGTTTTACGAAACTGCTTAGCAGCATCATTGCAGACCAATTCTCTATTTCGATCACTTGAATGATCGCGGACATAAAGCTTACATTTTTTCTCTACTTCGACTTGGAATGTTTAAAACTCCAAAAAATTCTGGCTTCCTAACCAGAGTTTTTGTCCTATCCTAAGCACTTTTGCCCTAGGAAGTACTCGCGCGAATACTTCCTCTAGCTTAGGTTTTGATCCAATAAATTACCCGCTCAACTTTTTAATCTCTTCTTTAATTCTTCTTTAACTTTCGGCACCAAAACATCGGCTGAAATGATAAAATCGCCTTCATTATTGGTGATGATTATATCAGCATATTGCTTTGTGGGTTCAATCCATCGCGTATGCATTGGATGCACTATTTTTTTGTAATAATCAATAGCGCCCCGCAAAGTATATCCCCTCTCTTCTACATCCCGCACCAATCGATAAGTAAGTCGAATATCTGCTTCGATATCGATAAAAATTTTTAGATTCATAAAACTGCGTAGAATCTCTGACTCTAATGCAAAAATCCCTTCAAGAATTATTATTGGCTTGGGCCAAGCTTTTTTGGTTTTAGAAGTCCTCTTATGTTTTAGAAAATCATAAACTGGGATATTTATTGGCTTTTCGGCGAAAAGATCACGAAGGTGCTTCAAAAGAAGTTTGTTGTCTAGGGCCCCGGGATAATCAAAATTATGATCATATGGGGTAACCTTAGCTCGAGATTTATAATAAGCATCGTGCTCTAAAATTAAAACATTATCGGGGTCAACTGCAGCAAGTTTCTTGGCAAGCAAAGTTTTGCCCGACCCCGTGCCACCGGCGATACCGATAAAATAAGGGCGCTTAGTAAATTCGACTTTCTTTCCCTTCAAAAATTTTTCCTTCTTTTTTGTAGTCATAAAAACCCCTTTATACAAAATTCTAATTTCTAAAAATTTCAAACTTTATAAACATTAATCCCGAATCTATTTAGGATTTAGAAATCAGGATTTCAGGTTTAATTGGCGCAAAAGCGCTAATCCCACACTCCTTGTTTTATATATTTAAAACATGTCAGAGCTGCTTTGGCGCCTTCGCCAGCGGCTGTTACCGCTTGCCGCAAATAACTGCCGGAGGAAGTGATATCGCCAGCGGCACAGACTCCTTTGATATTGGTTTGCATTTTATTATTTACTAAAATCTCTCCTTTTTCATCAGTGACTACCCCAAAACTGACCACAAGATCCTTTGCCGGCTCTGATCCAATTTCAATAAATATGCCGTCGAGTTTCAGATTTTGGCCAGTGTCCAAATCCGCATCAGTTACAACATCTCCTCCATTGATTTTTTTGACATTAGCCTTATAGATAATCTCGATTTTAGGATTAGCCTTTGCCGCCTCTACCGCAACTGGCATTGCTCGGAGTTCTTCTTGGCGATAGATGATATAAACTTTTTTAGCGTACTCCGAAAGAAATAAAGCGCCGGAAACCGCCGAATCGCTTCCGCCAATGACAGCCACGATTTTATCTCGAAAAAATGGCGCGTCACAAGTAAAACAATAAGAAACACCTTTGCCTGCAAACTCTTGCTCGCCCGGGACGCCAAGTTTTCTTCGCGCCAATCCGGTGGCCAAAATTAAAGATTTCCCCACAAATTCCTTTTTTTCGCAAGAAACCCTAAAATTCTCACCATCTTTCTCAACTCTCTTAACATCAAGTGGTTCGAGGGAAATACCAAAAGAAAGCAGATGATCTATAAATTTATCTGCCAAAGCTGGTCCGCTTATTAACTTTTCACCCGGCCAATTTTCAACCTCGCCGGCCTCGGCAATTTGACCCCCGCGATTTTTCCCGATAACCAAGGTATCCAGTTTATAGCGACTGGCATAAATCCCAGCGGTAATTCCTGCAGGCCCTGCCCCGATGATAATAAGATCATATACCTTATTATTGTCTAACATAATTCTTTTTCCTATTTCTATCTATACGTTATATTATTTCGATCATCAAAACAAATAAAAATGAAGGCGTAAAATTCAAAAACCACAATTTTTCGTTTTTAGTTTTTAGCTTTAATAATCAAGCCCCTTTTTCGCCTGTATTCCCTTCTTGAACGGATGTTTTATTTCCTTCATTTCCGTTACTAAATCTGCGATTTTGATGAATTCAGGAGGGGCCTTTCTTCCTGTTAAAAATATTACTCTATCTTTAGGCGCTTTCCCTAGTACCTTTAATACTGTTTGTTTTGATACCAACCCAAACCCAACAGCGACATTTATTTCATCTAAAATCACAAGATCATATTTTTTTGATTGAATTAATTTTTTAGAAAACCTTAAAGCGTCGCGAGCGAGCAACTTGTCCGCCTTTGAGGGTTTCTTTAAATTAGTAAAATTGCCGGCGCCAAACTGAAAAAGCTCAAAGTTTTTTTTATATTTTTTTGAAAAATTAAGCTCCCCTGTTTCCCGGCCTTTCATAAAACAAACCATGGCAATCTTTTTACCATAACCTAGGGCACGCAAAGCATGCCCCAATGCCGCTGTTGTTTTCCCCTCACCATTACCTGTATATAGGTAAATCATAAATTAATCTTTTAGATTTTGGTCTTTCGCTCCTTGACTTAATTATAACACACGAAATTGTTTTGATCTTGCCGTCAAACCATTAAAAATTATTTACCATTATTACTTTAGTGAACATTCTTTGGAATGGCCACTTAAGGATAAATAGATTTAATGTCTAGTGGTTTAGATTATGGTTAATATCCATTCTCAATTTTATTAATATGGACAAAATGGTTCCGGACAACCACCCGCATATTCAACATCAGCAGAAAGCATTCCCTCGGGCCCACCTCCTAAATACAAAACCTGTTTGGGTTTGGAGCCATAGCGATAAACTGTGATCCCCTTGCACCCTAATTTATAAGCGAGCAAAAAAGCTTCGCGAACCCCTTCTGGACTTGAATTTTCTGGCAAATTAATAGTTTTAGAAACTGCATTATCTGTATACTGCTGAAAAGCCGCTTGCATTCTTACATGAGCAGAGGGACTGATATCCAAGGCAGTCTTATAGATACTTCGGACCTCCCGGGGGAACTCCTGAATATCTTGGCAGGAGCCAGTTTTAGCGATTTCGGCAATAATACCTTCGGAAAAAATCCCAAGCCTCTTAAGATCGTTCTCAAAATATTTATTGATTTCGAAAAACTTGGCGCCTTCAAGAATATTTCTAACAAAAGAAATGGCAAAAAATGGTTCAATTCCCGAGGAAACATCGGCAATGATGGAAATGGCGCCAGTAGGCGCGATCGTGGTGGAAGTAGCATTTCTAAGTGGCCGCGAGCGGCCATACCATTTTGATTTCTTAAAATTAGGAAATTCGCCCCTCGTCCTTGCCAGATCCCCAGAGGCCTTCCTAGCAGTATCGGTTATAAATCTCATAAGTCTTCTGGCCAGTGCCAGAGCTTCTGGACTATCATAAGGAATTTTTAGAATCGCCAAAACCTCAGCCCATCCCATAATTCCCAGTCCCACCCTCCGATTTTCTTTCGTGATCTTTTCTGTTTCCTTGAATGGAAATTTATTAACATCGATAACATTATCTAAAAAGTGAGCTCCCAAATTAACTATTTTCCTTAAACGCCACCAATCAAGGTCCTTTTTGTCTTGGTTTATGAATTTGACTAAATTTATCGAGCCTAAATTGCAAGATTCAAAGTCGTGCAAGGGCTGCTCGCCACAAGGATTGGTTGCCGAAATCGGACCCAAGAAAGAAGTAGGATTGTTTTTATTAATCCGATCGATGAAAATAAGGCCGGGATCGCCTGTGCGCCAAGCTTGAGTGACAATCAGATCAAAAATACTTTTAGCGCTTACCATCCGTACTACTTTCCCGGTTCTCGGATTAATCAGCTCATAATCTTGATCCATTGAAACTTGTTTCATAAATTTATCGGTAACAGCCACAGAAATATTGAAATTGGGGAAACGCTCCGGATCGGACTTAGCAGTAATAAAATCAATAATATCCGGGTGATTAATGCTTAAAACCCCCATATTAGCACCCCTTCTTCTACCGCCCTGCTTGATAACTGAAGTGGTTTTATCAAAAATTTCCATAAAAGAAACTGGACCCGAAGCCTCTCCCATTGTTGAACGAACAATATCGCCCCGGGGTCGAAGACGTGAAAAAGAAAAACCCGTCCCACCGCCAGATTGATGAATTTGAGCCATTTTTTTGACTGCCTCGAATATTTCCGAGATTGAATCGCCGACAGGCAAAACAAAACAAGCGGAAAGTTGCCCTAAGGGTCTCCCTGCATTCATTAGGGTCGGCGAATTTGGCAAAAATTCAAGATTAGAAAGCGCCGAATAAAATTCTTCTTCGCTCTTTTTAGAATCCGCTTTATACAACCGATCGGCCAACGCCACTTCATAAGCAACCCTTCGAAACATTGCTGAGGGAGTTTCAATGGTTTCTCCTGCTTCATTTTTCGCTAGATATCTGGAGCGTAAAACCTTTATTGCACTGATTGAAAGCTTTAAGTCATCTTGAACACCCAAAAAACTTTTAGCTTCCCGAATTTTTGCTCTTCCTGCCCGATAAAGAATATAGGCTTTGGCCACTTTATCCAATCCCCTTTTGATAAGCTGTTGTTCGACAATGTCTTGAATCTGTTCGACATGCGGCGGAGAAGCAGAAAATCTGTTTTCCAATTCTTCCAAAACACTGGCAACAATTTCTTTGATGACGCTGCCGTCTTTTTGGTTTGTCGCCTCAAAGGCCTGAGTGATTGCATTTTTGATTCTAGAAGAATCAAAAGTCTCAATCCGACCATCTCTTTTAACAACCTTCTTGAGGCTTGAACCAATAATTTTTAGCCTGAGTCCTTTTTTTGGTTCCAAAAAGCCCTCCTTGGTCGGCTTATCGGAAATTGATTTCTTAGCTTACTGGACAAATAAACCAGCTGTCTATTCCTCCACTAAAGCAATAGCGCCGACTGGACAAGAATCTCGAGCAACTTCACAACAACCAGCCTCGTTGCAATCTGGTGCATCTTGTCGAATCTCGGCTTTACCCTCAGCATTAATTTCAAAAACCTGAGGGCAGGCATTAATGCAAGTCCCGCAGCCAATACAAAGATTTTGGTCTACCATTGGTTTCATAAAAACCTCCATTCAAAAATATTTTAACATAAAAACAAAAAAAATTCGAAATTCTAATCAAAGTTCGAAACAAAATATTAAATGTTTAGTGCTTCGTCCTTCAAATTTATTTATAGGCATTTCGAAAAACCGCAGATGCGACAGACTAAACAACCGCCTTCATGCTCAATCACCCCGCCACATTCTGGACAAGCCCCAATCATACTATCGAGTTCTTCTCTTCCCTCTTTCAAAGGAGTATTATCTTCAAGCTTCCCGGTTTTTTTCCACTTAAGATAGCGCTCGAGCACAATTCCGATTGCGTCCGGACAGGAAAGGACTGTCCCTCCTGGTCCCATTGCTGGCGAAGGACATCTAATCCCCCGCAAATGTTTGACAATCGAATCTCCCTTGATGCCAACCCTTAGAGCCAGCGAGATTAATCGAGCCAATCCCTCAGATTGACTTGCGGCGCAACCACCAGATTTTCCCATTTGGGTAAAGATCTCGCAAAGACCGTGCTCATCTTCATTGATGGTAACATAGAGAGTGCCGCACCCTGTTTTGATCTTTTCTGTCCGGCCAATAGTTACCGTCGGTCTCGGTCGAGGGGATAATTCCTGAAAAACTGCTGGGCTACCAGCAACTGAAACCTGCTGCTTCCCATCCCTTTTTATAGAAAGCACCTGTTCCTTTCGCGAACCATCTCGATAAATTGTCACCCCCTTACAACCAAGCCGGAAAGCGAGCAGGTATACTTCGCGAACATCTTCTTTGGTGGCCTTATTTGGAAAATTAACCGTTTTTGAAACTGCATTATCAGTATATTTTTGAAAAGCCGCCTGAATTTGAATATGCCATGAAGGGGCAATATCCATAGCAGTGGCAAAAATCCTTTGGATTGGATCTGGAATTTCCTCAAGGCCGCGCACCGAACCTCTTTTGGCAATCTTTTTCATCAGCTCCTCGGAATAAAATCCAAGCTTGCGAGCAATCTCTTCAAAAAGGGGGTTAACTTCTGTTAGTTCATCTTTATCCATCACATTTCTTGTGAAAGAAACAGCAAAAAGCGGCTCGATCCCCGAGGAGACACCAGCAATAATTGAAATTGTTCCTGTTGGAGCAATAGTCGTACAAGTCGCATTCCTCATTGGTCGCGCCCCGGGCTTATCCCAAATGCTTCCTCTGAAATTAGGGAAGGGACCGCGCTCTCTAGCAAGGTTGGCTGATTCATCGTGCGAGATTTCGTTTATAAACCGCATAATCTTTTCAGCCATTTTAATTGCTTCCTCGCTATCATAAGGAATTCCCACTTTTATCAACATATCCGCAAATCCCATCACTCCCAGACCGATTTTCCGATTCGCCTTAGTCATTTTCTCAATCTCGGGTAAAGGAAATTTGTTTTTATCAATAACATTATCCAGGAATCTCGTCCCGAGCCTAACAACCCTCTCAAGGCGGTTAAAATCAACTCGATTATCTCGCACCATTTTCGAAAGATTTATCGAGCCAAGATTGCAGGATTCATAAGGAAGGAGTGGCTGCTCGCCACAAGGGTTAGTTGACTCAATCTCGCCAACCTGAGGCGTGGGATTAAATTTGTTTATTTGATCAATAAAAATTATCCCGGGCTCGCCATTCTCCCAAGCCTTAGTTACGATCAGATCAAAAACTTCTCTGGCGCGGAGCGACCGAACCTTCTCTTGATTTCTGGGAGAGATCAAATCATATTCGGTATCCATTTCAACAGCCCGCATAAATTTTTCAGTCAGAGCCACAGAAATATTAAAATTGGCGATCGCTCCTTCTTCGGATTTACAGGTAATAAACTCAAGAATATCTGGGTGATCAACTCTTAAAATCCCCATATTGGCGCCGCGCCTTGCCCCCCCCTGTTTGACTGCTTCAGTCGCGGCATTAAAAACCGACATAAAAGAAATCGGGCCAGAGGAAAGTCCTTTTGTAGACCGGACTCGGGAATTTTTGGGTCGAAGGCGCGAAAAAGAAAAACCCGTTCCCCCTCCGGACTTATGGATTAAGGCGGTTTGTTTTACAGACTCGAAGATTTCTTCCATCGAGTCACCAACGGGCAAAACAAAGCAAGCGGAAAGCTGCTGAAGGTCTCTGCCGGCATTCATTAAAGTTGGAGAATTGGGAACAAATTCAAACTTTGCTAAAACTTCATAAAAATCAGCGGCAACTTTTTCAACATCAGCGCCGGGATTATAGATAAGTTCGGCTGAGGCAATATTCTCGGCAACCCGCCTAAACATTTCTGCTGGCGTCTCAATAACATTGCCGTCATCGTCTTTTTTTAGATAGCGCCTTTCTAAAACTTTCAAAGAATTTTCGGTAACTTCCGGCTTAATCTCCGTTTTTAAAACTTGGACTTTCGCCGCTTCAACAATCTCGGCAGCTCCCCTTTTTAAAGCCACTGCTTCATCTTTATCGTTTTTGTTTTTCCCGTCTCCCACATTCCCCTCCAATTTTATCTTAATTTAATTTTTATTATTCAAAGAATTTACCACCTCTTCAAAATCTTTAATATCGGAAAAAGCCCGATAAACTGAAGCAAAACGGATATAAGCAATTTCATCAAGATCTTTAAGCCTTTCCAAAACCCTCTGGCCAATCTCAAAGCTTTGGACCTCCTTTTGGCCGGAAGCAATCAATTCGTGTTCGATATCTTGACCAATTTTCTCAATCAATTCCCGATCCACTGGCCTCTTTTCGCAAGCTCTGGTAATACCATTGAGAATTTTATAGCGATCAAAGGATTCACGCCGACCATCTTTTTTTATAACAGTGATACTGGCTACTTCGATATATTCATAGGTAGTAAATCTAAAATTGCATCCAGTACATTCCCGACGGCGGCGCACTAAATTTTCCTCCTCGACTTCCCGCGAATCGATGACTTTGGTGTCTGGATTTTTACAACTTGGACAAAACATAATTATTTTTAAAAATGTATAAACAAATTTTTATTCCTCCGGTCCTTAAAACAAGACAGAAGCGACAGATAAAGGGAGAGAAAAAATTTCCCAAACCACTATATTTTGGGTTCAGTATTTCTAGCATAACACAAGATCTTGTGGTTTCAAGAGAAAAAAAATTAGGCAATTAAGCCTAAAATTTGTTGCCAAAAAAATACCCCAAAAAACTGTGGATAAATATTAGTTACCACAAGTCACAAATCGTTAGCGGTTTTTTTATAAATAAAAAATCCTCGGCGCCCACCAAAAGTTCGTCTCATTTGCTATTTTTGTTATTTATATAAATCCAAAAACGCCTTGAGCTCTTCTGCTTTTTGATAACCAACCATTCTTTTCCCGTCTGGCGCTACAAAGGTCGGCGTCCCCTCAATATTGTACAACTGCCAATAATCTGGATATTCACCGACATCCATTGGTTTTACCTTGTAACCATCAATAGCAATACTTTTTAAAACTTCTTTTTGCTTTTGGCACCAACCGCAATAATCACTATAGAAAAACATTACCTTAGCGCTGTCATCAAAATATTCTGGAACTGCCGAGGTTGCTAAGGCGTTCTGCCCCGAAACAGAATTTTGGTTCTTGCTTTCTGCTCCTTTCCCAAATAAAAAGCCTGAATAGGCTGCGACCCCGACTACAGCTACCAAGATACATACAGCTAAAATGTATTTTTTCATAGGCGAATGTCTCCGTTAAATTTTTTGATTTATTATTTCTTAGGAATCTGCTTAAATAAATTGTTCCAATCAATTGTTGGTGTAACCGATTGTTTTTTAGTCCCCCCAAAAGAAACGAGCTTCATTTTAATGGAAAGTAGAGGCCAAAGAGTTGCTAGAAACAACGAAGCTAAAACCAGGATTGTCCCAACAACCAGAAGTAGATGTTGCTTGTCTCTCTTAATCTTTCCTATCCCCCAAACTGCGAGCAAAACCACGCCTGCCCAAAATACTCCAAAAACAATCAAAGTCAAAACGTTTTCGATCATAAACCTCCCTCCTTAAACTTAAAAAACTAAGAAAATTTTAGCAAAAATCTTTTTAAAAATCAAGCCTCTTCTCTAATCTACTGATCCCCCAAGCTTTTGCTTTAAGGGGAATGCGCCGACCTTCTGCCCAAAACTTTTTATCTTCCCTTGCTTTTCTGAGCCTTTCCATCTCTTTTCTTTTTCAAAGAAAGAAAAATAATTTTTGTTCCAATGGGCCCGCCTATTGTTGGGATATCTATTTAAAACATTTTTCGCTTCTAGAAAAAGTTGCACTGAAAATCGGGGTTATAAAGA
>Ga0129299_1000700_pt1 | contig 21868 bp, 15 predicted proteins | sample ConPoolayeCmetaG_FD_94477 | JGI IMG/M metagenome (GOLD analysis project Ga0129299, IMG submission 94477) | Hot spring microbial mat communities from California, USA to study Microbial Dark Matter (Phase II) - Cone Pool mat layer C metaG ...
ACGTAGCACGGCCGTTCTCGCCCGTGCTGGCCATCGGGGCACAGTCTCCACACTATGAAAATGCCAAACTCCAGGGCACGGGCAAGATGCCCGTGCTACGGAAAGGCCGCCGGCTGGTAGTAGCACGGGCGTCCTCGGCCGTGCCGAACGAGGCTCCGCCACGCCCATCCTGACTCCAACCAACGCAAAAACCGTCACGCGCCCGGCAGAGCAAAGCGGCAAGACACGCCCGCCGCCGCACCCCACTCACGGTGTGGGCGGGGCCGCCGACGAGCGACGGTCGCTCAGCACAGCGCGGGTGCGGCGGGCGAACTCCCGCGACATCGCCTTCTCGACATCCGTGGCGTCGCTCGCCAGGCGCCGGCGGCCTACCACATGTCCCAATCCAGCGGGATCGGCTCCCTGGCCGGCTCCTCGGAAAGGGCGCGCTCGTAGACGCGAATGTTGCGCTCCAGCATCTGCCGGTTTCCCCGGCCGGCGGCGAGCTGTTCCCGGCACTCGGCCAGACGCAGCTTGAGCGCTTCCACATAGACGTCGTGCATGTCCTTCGCGGTGATGGGCGTGGCGACGAACGCCTTCCACATCACGCTCCGGTCGTGGCCGTGTCGCACCTGCTCGGCATACCACTGCGTTCCCGGCCGCTGATCGATGGCCTCCAGGGTGTAGAGGCGCGTGGCCGCATCGTGGCCCAGGTACCAGTTGTCGTAGCCCATGTCCTGGTAGGTGTTCTTGAAGCCCTCGGCCTGCTCGTAGCCGCGCGAGCGCCAGACGTAGCTGCGTCGAACGAACCAGGCGATTTTGCGGGCGACGATGCTTGCCGCGTGGCGCCGGGCATCCTCCAGCGTCGGCCAGGTGGCCGAACAGCCCACGCCCAGGCGCCGTTGGCTGGCGTTGGGCTCCAGCGCCTTGCGCTCGCTGCGAAGCACCCACGCAGGGCGCTGCTCGCCGCCCTGCCGTTGGATCACCTCATCCAGCGGATACAGAAGGAACTTGGGGGGCAGGGAGGGGTGGGTCTGTTCCTGTCCGATCAGCTCGGGGCCGTAGACCAGCTTGTGGGGCACGCCTTTGGGCAAATTGAGCACCAGCCTGTCGCCGTCGAACTTGACCAGGTTGCCCGTCTGCACCACCTGCGGCGGCGCTTGAGCCGTGAGCCGCATCACCACCAGTTTGCCGAAGTCGGTCCAGTGCGACGGCTTCGGATAGGCGGTCGGCTCCCCCGTCAGGCTGTAGGCGCGGAACACGTTGGGCCGGCCGGGCTTGGGGAGGAGCACGGAGCTGGGGTTGGCGATCATGCGCCCGTTGAGGTAAACCCACACGCCCGTGCCGCGCTCCCATACGACGTCCACATCGTCGCCATACCGCGCCGTGTACCTCTGTCCCTCAGCGCTGAAGCGCGTCATGGGCTTCTCGCCGTAGTAGCCGATGAGCATGGCGTAGGTGTAGCAGGCGTCGAGGTTGATCGTGACCGTCGGCCCGGGGAGGATTTCGGTATCGCCGCCGCAGAATCGCCCCTCGTCGCTGGAGCGCGGGTCGGGGTTGCGAACCGACCAGAATTTGCGCGTCATCAGACCCTTGCTGATGAACAGCGAAATCGGCGGGCGCGTCGGGTCGTCGCTGATGCCGGGGTTGAAGCCGTTGTGGCCGCCGATCACGCGCCCCAGCATCTCATAGCAGAACCCCTCGCTGTTCATGTAGATGTCGCGCTGGCGGAAGTAGTCGAGGATCTTCAGCTTGCCCAGGACCAGGCTGTCGAGGGCATCGGACTCATCGCCTTTGTCGTAGCTGGGACGGTAGGGGATGATGTTGAAAACGTCGGAGAAGATTTGCCGCTCCACGCCCTGCTCGATGAGCGTGTCGATCGTCCTCTGCGCCGCGCCGGTCTTCCAGAACTTGTAGGGCGAGATGATGAAGCTCGGTCCGCCGCTCCACCACGTCGCATCCCACAGCGCGCCGTTTTCGCGGACGGCGATGATGGCCGGGTCCCAGTCCTTCGAGTCCTTGTAGGCATCGTCGAAATTGTGGATCATCGACGTGTAGACGTTGTAGCGCCTCGCCTCGTTGTGCAGTTTGTAGAGGCCCTCGCGGCCGCCGTATTCCTCGCCGGGGAAGTCGTACGAGGGATACTCGCTGTCCCAGCCCCAGCCGTTCCAGCCGGAGAGCAGGCAAATCTGCTGGTAGCCGTCCAGCAGATAGCACAGCTCGCGCAGGCGACTGGAGAACTCGGCGAAGTTCATCCCGTGGTTGGCCATATACTTCACGGCGTCGGTGCGCAGGTTGACGCGCTTGGGGATGAAGCTGTGGATGGCAATACAGGCATCCTGCCAGTCCACCTTTCCATCGCCGTTGCGGTCGGCCACGATGCCGATCCTGCACGAGAACGGCTCGTAGTTTTCGGTCTTGAAGGAGTAGCGGAAGTCGGCCAGCCACACGCCCGTCCCGCCGTCGGCCGCCAGCGCCAGATAGGGCGCGGACACGTGGTTGGCATAGATTCCGGCGGCCACTCTGTCGGTGGTGACGAGGGCGAACTCGCACGGCACGGGCCTTGTCGGGTCCTTCTGCACCGGCGGCTGATTGCGGCCGACGGGCAGCCTGTCGGCCAGCGATTCGCCGGCCGGCAGCCACACGCCGGGGTTGTTGAGGTTGCAGATGCCGGCGCGCGCCCCCGGCTGCTCCCCCGTCACGCGGATGATCGGATCGGCCGGGAAACGAAAGGCGACGATGTCATAGCCCTTCGTCTCGACGATGTGCATCGTGGCGATCTCGACCACCTCGCCGCTGACGGAGATGACCCAGTCGAATGTGGCGGCCGTGACGCCGTCCATCTGCGCCGTGCAGTGCCATGTGATCGTCGAGAGCGATGATTCCATCTTCGGCATCAGCGCCGACCACTCGACCGTGGCCGTCCTGCCATCGGCGTTGCGTCGCACCTGCACCGACGGCGCCCCGCGGCCGAGACTGCCCAGGATGTCGCCGCCGGCCAGTTCGTGCCTGTAGTTGAGGATGCGGGGGACGTCGCCGTCGACAGTGACGGTCAGGGCGGCGCTGCGAAGCGTGAGGGGCGCGGCCGAAGCCGCGGCCGTGAACGCCAGCAGGCAGAGCATGACGAACGGGTCGAATCGGATCATGTGCATGTCCTTCCTCGAGTAAGCGGCAGCGCCATTGTGATGTACGGCACAGGAGGGCGTCAAACGGCCCCTTGACATAGAGGCGGGTATGCAACCTGTTTCTGCCTTGAGTGGAGGCGGCCGGCACTAAGATTTGCATGATGGCCGGTTGGCCGTTGGCATTCTGCGCGAAATGTGGTACAGGATGTGGCGGACGCCCGCGGGGGCGTCGCCAGAGCGCGGGAACCGCTGGCCGATCGGCGCGGAATCGCGCCAGCCTTGGAGGCTGTGTCGGGTTGGCGTGGTTCGACCGCGCGGCCGGAGGTCCGGGATTGTCGATTGCTTACAGCCGGTCTGATGCAGGCGCGCTGCCCAAGTCTCTCTTCGGGTATGATGTGATCGCGCGCCTGGGGGAGGGGGCCGCGAGCACGATCTATGCCGTGAGCGACCCGCGCAGCGGACAGGTGTACGCGCTGAAGCACGTGCGGCGCCGCTCCGCGAAGGATACCCGCTTCATCGTCCAGTTGATCAACGAATTCGAGGTCTGTCAGAGGTTGTCGCACCCCGGCTTGCGGCGCGTGATCGACCTGAAGATCAGCCGCTCGCTGCTGATGAGGATTTCCGAAGCTGCTCTGATCATGGAGATGGTGGACGGCACGCCGCTGGACCAGCAGAAACCGCAGGAACTGCCGCAGATCATCGACTGTTTCATGCAGACCGCCCGGGCGCTGTCAGCCATGCACTACCAGCTCTATGTGCACTGCGATCTGAAGCCGAACAATATTCTTACCGACGCCCAGGGCCGGGTGAAGCTGATCGACTTCGGCCAGGCGGTCAAGACCGGCACCATCAAGGAGCGCATCCAGGGCACGCCCGACTTCATCGCCCCTGAGCAGGTAAGACTCAAGCCGGTGACCTTCCGAACAGACGTCTTCAACTTCGGAGCGACCCTGTACTGGGCCCTGTCGGGGCAGAAGATCCCCACGCTCTTCACCGTCCCCAAACGCCAGCGCGACGTTGTGCTGGAATGCCGCTTCCCTTCGCCGCGCGACCTGAACCCGGCCGTGCCCCGCCTCCTCTCCGACCTGGTCATGCAGTGTGTGCGCGTCGACCCGCTGCATCGTCCCCGCGACATGGGCGAAATCCTCAACCGTCTGGACAGCGTTAACCTCTGATTGCGCCCCCGGGCATCAGTCCTCCTCCGCCGCCGGCGCCGCCCGCTCCCCGCGCGTGCCCAGGAAGATGCCGAACTCATACAGCAGGATCAGCGGCAGCAGCAGGGCCACCGTGACGGTGATGACGTCGCCGGGGGTGATGGCAGCCGACACGATCAGCAGCGCGAAGTAGACGACACGGCGGGCGCGACGCAACTGGTCGGCCTCCACAATCCCGATCTTCAGCAGCGCCATCACCACAATGGGCAACTGAAAGGCCAGGCCGAACACCATGAGCATCATCACCACGAGGTTGATATAGGGTTCGAGGCTGATGTGCGGCGCCACCAGCCCGGTGGGCAGGAACTGGATGACGCTGTCCTGGCCGTTGATGCGCACCTTGATCCGGTGCTCCACGGTGTTGTACCAGATGCCGTTGAGGGTCGGGTCGGCCGGGTCGCCGGCGATGAGCGGCACCGCCAGAAGCGGCGGGGTGTTTTCCACCAGGCCCGATCGCGGGCCGGGCACAGGAATGTCTATGCCCCATCCGATAAAGAAGTTCATCGACCAGGGAAGGACCACCAGGTAGACGAACACCATCCCGCTCAGCAGCAGGGTGATGCTCAGCGGCAGGTACCGCAGCACCCAGCGGCGCTCGTGCCGATAGAGACCGGCCGCGACGAACAGCCAGAACTGATAGAGCATCCACGGTGAACCGATGGCCGCCCCGCAGATGAGGCTGATGCGGATGTAGACCATGAAGGTCTCCGGCGCGCTGGTCATGTAGAGCTGCGGGTTGATGCCGCGTTGCAGCAGCGTGGCGGTAAGCGGGCGGCAGAAGAAGACGATCACCTGGTTGCCGAACGCCAGGCAGATGCCGAAGGCCACCACAAAGCCCACCAGCGCCAGGATGAGCCGCCAGCGCAGCTCCTCCAGGTGATCGCCGATGGACATGCGGTACTCTTCGGGATCGTCGATGCGCCGGCGCTTGCGGGCGCCGGCCGCGGTGCTGGCGGTTGTGGTGGTCATCGCCGGTTATTCTACGGGCTGTCGGTGCGAAAACCGAAACCGCCCGGTGCAGCCGCTCGGCTCATGCCCTCACCACGTCGTGGGCGCCGTCCAGGCCGCACAGCCGCGCCGGCTCGTCCTGCCGTCCGCGTCGCGGCAGAATTCGGCAGACCCCACAGGCGCCCCAAGGCGAGCGGGCCTGCGCAACGACACTTCCAGGTCCGCGGATACCGGCGCGGCAGAAAATACATGGCGCCCGCGCGTGCAGCCGACTGGGCGCGTGACCGTTTCTGCGTCGGATTGGGGCTGTGCCACCAGGCCCGTTCGGCACGGGCGAGGACGCCCGTGCTACGTTGTGCGCCGGCGCGATTCCAGACCGCCGGCCGCAGAAAGTCTCACGCCCCCAGTCGGCTTCTGCGGAGCCCACCGAGCGGCCAGGATAGTGCAGGAGTGCGCGCCGTCGGCGTCTGCGGCCGTGCGCTTACACCCGCGCCTCCTCCCACTGGCGTTTGAGGAACTCAAACGACTTGGGAATCTCCACCATGGGGTCCCCGCGCACGCTGCACTCCAGGCTCACATACCCCTGATAGCCGATCATCTTCAGCCCGCGGAAGCCATCCACGAAGCTCCGCTCATCCTGCCCCGGCAGGTTGCGGCGGATGCTCCCCAGGTGAACGTGGTGCAGGTACTTTCCAGCCGAGATGAACGCCCCCATGTCGCTGGTCTCCTCGAAATACATGTGATAGAAGTCGCCCATCATGCCCACGCCGGGGTGGTTGGCGTCGCGGGCGATTGAAGCCGCGTCGGCCAGTTGGCGCAGGTACCATGCCTCGCGGCGGTTGAGCGGCTCCAGAAGGATGAAGGTCCTGTTCTGGGCAGCCACCTCGCCCAGCTCGCGGAGGATGTCGATGAGCAGCTCCCGGGCCGGCACGCCCACCAACTGGTCTTTCGCATCATTGAACGCCGGCACCATGATCACGCCGGTGGACCCAAGCTCGCCGGCGGCCACCAGCAACCGCTTGGCGTTGTCGATGTTCCGTCGGCGCCTCTGCTCGTCGGGGATAATGAACGGCCCGTCGGCGGCGCAGACGGCGCTGACCTTCACTGTTGTTCCTTCGATGGCCTTCTTGATCTCCTCGACGCGCGCGGGCAGGTTGCCGCCGCTGACCTCCAGACCCACGCCGCCGAACTTCGCGAGGTTCTCCACCTTCTCCCTGAGGTTGCGTCCGGGGATGCGGCCCTCCTGGCTGCCGAGTTTGAGCGTGGCCGGCGGAAGCGACGCCGGCTCGGCGCCTTGTGAATCGGCTCCCATGGCGCCGGTCGCTCCGATGAAGGCGGCCGCGGAAAAAACTGAGCCTCTAAGAAATGTTCGGCGATTCATGTCCGTCTCCCAGCAAGCGCCGTCATCGCCAGTGCCGTCGGCCGCGCGGCCGGAAGCGGCCCTGGCGACGTCTGCTGCATCGGCACCAGAAGAATACTCAGGAGCATCTTATCTGTTGCACGTTCCGCGCTCATCCGCGCCGCCCGACAGACCCGGAATCCGAGGCTCCATGACCCAATGAGCGTGAGTGTCCGCTTCTATCTTTGCCGCACCCGGCATCGGGGGAATGTTGCCCCCGAAGGGCGCATCAGCCGCGCGCCGACAACCCTGCGGTTTCTATTGGGACGCTGGGCACCACATGCAGGGGCAGTCCCGTTCTGCCTCTTCCCCCGCGCTTCGAGCAGGACAGGCTCCGCTAGATCTTTTCGATCTGCCAGTGCTCCAGCTCCAGCGGGGTGGGACGGCCGAAGATGGTCGTGATGATCCGGACCATGCCCTTGTCGGACAGGATTTCGTCGACCTCGCCCTCGAAGTTGATGAACGCGCCGTCCACGACCTTGATCTTGTCGCCCTTCTTGTATTCGGTCTTGAGGGTGGCCGATTCGACGGGCCGCTCGGCCTCCTCCAGCATCTTGGCCTGGTCCTTGGGAGACATGGGCGTGGGTTTGCCGTTGGAGCCGATGAAATCGCCAACCCCCTCGGTCTCCTTGATCATGAACCAGACTTTATCGGGGATGCGGCCGTCCTTGTCCAGCTCCAGCTCGATAAACACGTAGCCCGGATAGAGCTTGCGGTCGCTCTCGCGGCGGACGCCCCCCTTCTGCGTGCGCACGCGCTCGGTGGGCACCAGGATGCGGCCGACGTAGGCCTCCAGGCCCTCGATCTTGACCTTGCGGGAGAGTTTCTCCCGGACCTGGTCCTCCTTGTTGCTCGCGACTCGCAGCACGAAGAATTGCATGGTTCCTTCAGCGGTTTCTCAAAACGGGCTGTGTTTCAGCACGGAGATCATATAGAAAAAGTATCCGAACATTATATCGATGACGAAGAGGCACGCGGCAATCAGAAACATGAAAAAGATCACAACCTTGGTCGAGCCGATCAGGTCGGGCCAGGTGGTCCAGTTGACCTTCTTCATCTCGCTCTCGGTGGCGATCAGGAAATCGGCCACCTGGGGCTTGTTGATGTAGTGCCAGCCCAGGACGGAGGCCAGGATCACCAGCGAGCCGACGATCAGCAGTTTCCAGGTCGGAAAGATCTTCTCGACGCCGCCGGTGGCGGGATTGACCCGCTCATCGAGCGACGTGTACACGTTCAGTTGCGTGTAGACGTAGCGCGCCAGAATGAGCACGACGGCCGCCGCCGCCAGCGCCGTGCCCAGCCGTGTCCAGTAGCCCTGCCCCGGCTTATACACGCGCAGCCATGCCGCCAGCCTTCCACCGGCCGTTGGACCGCGGTAATTCAGCACGGGCCGTTTTCGCTCCTGGGGTTCATCCTTGCCCGGCTGCTCGTCATCGGCCATCGGCTGATTTCCTTGGTTGCCCTTTGCTGCGACGTCCATGGTTCCTGCCAGCTTTCTTGAATCAGGCGGGACCGGCCGACCGCGCCGCCGCGGTCCGTTCGCGCGGCCAACACCACGCCAGGAGGGACTTGAACCCCCAACCTGCCGCTTTGGAGACGGCTGCTCTACCAATTGAGCTACTGGCGTATCGTGTTCAGGGGCACCTGGCCGGCACACCGCGGCACCCAACCGACTGCAATTACTTCCTCTTTATCTTATGCAGCTTGTGCGACCGCTCGCGCGGGCAGTACTTCTTCAGCTCAACTTTCTGAACGCCGCCGGCCACCTTGATCTGCGTGCGGTAGTTCAGGTCGCTGCACGACGTGCACTGGAGCCAGACCATTTCCCGGTTTTCCTTAGCCATCTTACACCAGCCATCCGCGGCCGGCAGCCGCCCGCGGCCAATGACGCCACGGGCGACTGCCCGCACGGGTAGATCATTCCAGAATCTTGGTCACCACGCCCGAACCAACCGTCCGGCCGCCTTCGCGAATCGCGAAGCGAAGCTTTTCCTCCATCGCAATGGGTGCCAGAAGTTCCACTTCGACCGTAACGTTGTCGCCCGGCATGCACATCTCCGCCCCGCCCAGCAGTTTGGCCGTCCCGGTCACGTCGGTGGTCCGGAAGTAGAACTGCGGCCGATAGCCGGTGAAGAACGGGGTGTGACGCCCGCCCTCCTCTTTGGTCAGCACGTACACCTCGCCCTGGAACTTCGTGTGCGGGGTGATGCTCTTGGGCGCTGCCAGTACCTGGCCGCGCTCGACCTGGTCCTTGTCGATGCCGCGGAGGAGGACGCCGATGTTGTCGCCGGCGATGCCTTCATCAAGCGTCTTGTTGAACTGCTCGATGCCGGTAACCACCGAGTTGAGGGTCTCGCGGAATCCGACGATCTCGACGGGATCGCCCAGCTTGATCTTGCCGCGCTCCACGCGACCGGTGGCGACGGTGCCGCGGCCTTTGATGCTGAAAACGTCCTCGACCGGCATGAGGAACGGCTGGTCGATCGCCCGCTGGGGAATCGGAACGTACGCGTCCAGCGCCTTGAACAGTTCCTCGACGCACTTGTTGGCCTCGTCGTCCTTGGGGTTCTGCATGGCCGCCAGGGCATTGCCGCGGATGATGGGCGTCTCGTCGCCGGGGAACTCGTACTTGCTGAGCAGTTCCCGGACCTCCAGCTCCACCAGGTCCAGCAGCTCCGGATCGTCGACCAGATCGATCTTGTTGAGAAACACCACGATCCGCGGTACGCCCACCTGGCGGGCCAGCAGAATGTGCTCGCGCGTCTGGGGCATGGGACCGTCCGCGGCGCTGACGACCAGAATAGCCCCGTCCATCTGGGCGGCGCCGGTGATCATGTTCTTGATGTAGTCGGCGTGGCCGGGACAGTCCACGTGAGCGTAGTGACGGGCCTCCGTCTCATATTCGACGTGAGCGGCCGCGATGGTCACCGTCTTGGTGGGATCGCGGTCGATGCCGCCCTTGGCGATCGACTTGTAGTCCTTGGGCGTGACGCTGGGAAACTTCAGCGCCGAACGAAAACTCATCGCCGCCGTCAGCGTCGTCTTGCCGTGGTCGATGTGACCGATGGTCCCAACGTTTACGTGGGGCTTCTTACGCTCAAATACTCCCTTAGCCATGTCCGAAAACCTCCGAACTGTTCGACCAGCCTCGACGGGCATCTGCCGCGCCGGCCGGCGGCGAGTCCTTCTCGCCTGTCCTCATACATCCCGAGCTGTCCTGTCCACGTCGGGCGCGGGTGCGGCCAGATCGGCTTCGTCTGCCGGAGCGGGCCGGACGCCGGTCAAAGCTGGCACTGGGGATTGAACCCAGGACCTCGTCCTTACCAAGGACGCGCTCTACCGCTGAGCTATGCCAGCGAGCATCCGCGTCCGGCCGCCCGATCTCGCGCCGACCGCCCGGCCCACATCCTGCACCGATGCGGAAAACACCGCGCCGGCAGAAATGCCCGAACGCGCCTTCACGCTGCCTGTTGCCGAATCCAACATCAACCTTGCCGAAACAGGCGCACCGGAAGCGTGGAAGGGCAAAGAGTATAAACCCCGCACCAGCGTTGTCAAATGCCGTTCCCGGCCGCCTTGGCCGCCCGCCGGCGGGCGCGTGGCAGTTTATGCGGCCGGCGGTCCGGGATCGCGCTGGCGCACGACGTAGCACGGCCGTTCTCGCCGGCGTCTCGCCCGTGCCCAACGACGTAGCGCCACCAACCGTAACACGGGCGTCCTCGCCCGTGCCGCCGACTCCGACGTCTTTGCCCACCCCGCGTGCATCCGCCCGGCCGCCGCCGTTACAATAACCGCCATGACCCGGGTGACGCTCCAGCGGATCAGCAAGGCCTTCGGACAGATTGTGGCGGTGGACGACGTCAGCCTCGACATCGCCGCCGGCGAGCTGTTCTTTGTTCTGGGACCCAGCGGCTGCGGCAAGACCACGCTGCTGCGGCTCATCGCCGGGCTGCATGAGCCGACCTCCGGGCGGATCCTGTTCAACGGCCAGGATGTGACCGCTCTGCCGACCCAGCGCCGAAACGCCGTCATGTGCTTCCAGAGCTATGCCCTCTGGCCGCATATGACGGTTCGGCGCAACGTGCGCTTCGGGCTGGAGGTGCGCGGGGTCCCCAGGGAACAGATCGATCGGCGCGTGGAAGAGGTGCTGGGGCTGGTGCAGATGCTCGAACTGGCCGAGCGCAAGCCCAATCAACTGTCGGGCGGCCAGCAGCAGCGCGTGGCGCTGGCGCGGGCGCTGGCGGTGAATCCCGCGTGCCTGCTATTGGATGAGCCGCTGTCGAACCTCGACGCCCGCCTGCGCCAGGAGATGCGCGGCGAAATCCGCCGCATCTGCAAATCGGGCGGCTTCACCACCATCTACGTCACCCACGACCAGAAGGAAGCCCTGTCCATCGCCGACCGCATCGCCGTCCTCAAGGACGGGCGGCTGGCGCAGGTGGGCACGCCGGCCGAGCTGTATCACAAGCCGGCCAGCAGCTTCGTGGCCTCGTTCATCGGACAGACCAACCTGCTGGATGGCACGGTGATCGGCGGCGATGGCCGCATGACGCGGGTGCGCACGGCGCTGGGCGAGATCGCGGCCCGCGGAGACGGCTTTGCCCCTCAGGCTCGTGTGAAGGTGAGCATCCGCCCCGAGCAGATGAAGATCGTTTCCGGGCCACCGGCGGCCGGGCCTAACCGTCTGACCGGCACGCCTATCGAGACGACGTTCCTGGGCGAGGCCAGCGAGCACGTGCTTGCGGTCGGCGAGCATCGCCTTCGCGTGGTCAGCGCGCCGCCGCTGTTTTCCGTGCCCGAACAGTTGTCCGTGGAGTTTGATCCCGAGGACGTTGTGATCCTTCGCGAATAGCATCGTCGCCTTCCGTGCCGGCGGGCACCGCCAACATGCGTCGTTACGCGTACCTCATCCTCTTCACGATCGTGCTGGTCACACCGGTGGTGATGCACCTGGTCAGCCGCGGGCACACCGGGGCGCGCATCGCGGCCGCCAGCGATGTGCTGACCATCATCAGCCCGCACAATCAGGACATCCGCCGCGAGTTTCAGCGAGCCTTCAGCGACTGGCACGAACGAATGTACGGATCGGCCGTGCGAATCGTCTATCTCAATCCTGGCGGCACGGCGGACATCCGCCGTCTGCTTGAGCGAAAGTACGCCGCCCATCGCGGCGATCCGGCGGCCCTGGATATCGGCATCGACCTGGTCTGGGGCGGCGGCGACTACTTCTTCGATGGCGAGCTTCGGCCCCTTGGAGTGCTTCAGAGCATGCGGCTGGACCCCAGGCTTCTGACCGACGCTTTTCCGGCGACCACGCTCAGCGGCGTCAAACTCCTCGATACCACCCGCGACGCAACCGGCCGGCTCACGCCCCAATGGGTGGGGGTATGCCTCAGCGGTTTTGGCATCGTCTACAACCCCGACCTGTATGCCACGCTCGATCTGCCTGCGCCGGCCGCCTGGGCCGACCTGACCGACCCCAAGCTGGCGGACCTGGTGGCCCTGGCCGATCCCACTCACAGCGGGTCGGCGGCGGTGGCCTTTCTGATGGTGCTGCACCGCGCCATGGCCGACGCCGAGGCCGAGTTTTTCGAGGCCCAGCCGGACGCCCGTCGGCTGAGGGGGGAGGAACTCAACGCCACGCCGGCGTACACGGCGGCCATTGCGGCAGGGTGGAAGAAGGGCATGGCCCAGCTTCTGCTGATTGCGGCCAATGCGCGGTATTTCAGCAGCTCAGCGTCGCAGGTGCCTCATGATGTGGGCAACGGGCAGGCCGCAGCGGGGATGGCGATCGACTTCTACGGGCGCGTGTATCAGGAAAGCGTCGGGCCACAGCGTTGCCGGGTGGTCATGCCTCAGGGCGCGACGGCGATCACGCCCGATCCGGTGGGCATCCTGGCCGGGGTGCGCGGGCGGCAACTCGAGCTGGCCCTTCATTTTGTGGAGTTTCTCCTGAGCCGCGAGGGCCAGCTCCTGTGGATCCTGCGGGCAGGCCAGAAGGGGGGACCGGTTGAACGCGGGTTGCGCCGCCCGCCCATCCGCCGCGATCTTTACGCCGACCGCACCGGTTGGACGGACGACATCAATCCCTTTGAGGAGAAGCACGGCTTCACCCAGCGGCCGGAATGGAACCGCCTGTTCAGCGACACCCGCCCGATCTGGGCGGCCGCCTGGATCGACGCCCGCGACTGGCTCAAGTCGGCGCACCGGGCGATCCTCAGTGTACCCGACGAAAGCCGGCGCGATGCATTGCTGCGCGAGCTGGCCGACCTGCCCATCGAGATGAGCGACGTACAGCGCCTGATGGCCGAGCGTCGGGCGGCCACCGAGGCGAGGCGCGGCGAGGAGTGGAAGGCCGCCAACCGCATTCACTGGACGAAAGTGTTTCGCGATCACTACCGGCAGGTCCGCCAGAAGGCGATGGAAGCAGCGAGGACGCCGTAAAGGAACGAGTCAGGATCGCTGCTGGAGTTCGTGCGCCGGCGGGTAGCCGGGGGTCGCGCGTCCGCCTCAATCCAGCCACTGCTTTTTCTTCATTTTCTCCGGCAGATACGTCTCGGTGATGAAGGAGAAGTCCTTGCTGGAGAGCGCTTCCAGCTCCAGCTTCACGCCGGTTTTGAGCATGTGCTCGATCTCCCGCTGCCATTCCTTCTTTTTCGCAAACCACGGATATTTCAGGATCTCCCTGGCGCGGCGAATGTCCTCAACCTCCATGGCGAGAGTCACCGTTCGGTTGATGCCGAAACGCTCGGCATCGAAGCTGCTCATGCCGATGAAGCGGGCGCTGGGAACGGCCATGCGCTCCGACTCGAACGCAAGATTGATCGACCCCTGCTTGATGACCGAATAGATGTAGTACCCCCAGGGGTCGTTGTCAGTCAGGACGTAGACCGGCAGCTTCAGCTCGTTGTGCAGGCGGTACAGCAGCCGCCGCACCCCGCGCGATGGCTGGCCCTTGCCGTGAATAATGAGGCAGTTGTCCTTCTTCCAGAACTTGTCCTCGTTGAAGCGTTGCCAGACGGCCGCCTTCTCGATCATGAGGATGTACTTGGCCTCGCACCTGGCGAACTGAATCACATCCGGCTCCACGATGGAGGGGATGGACCAGCCGCCGCTGCCCATGCGGCGCAGGTCGATGGCGTCGCCGGCATCGATGATGGTCATGTTGCCGACCATCTCGCCCTTCTTGTCGGCGAAAAGGCCCAGTTCCTCGCGCAGAGCGCCGATGGCCACCTCCAGGTCCTCGATGATCGGGTCCGACTCGTCCTGCTCGTCAAACGTGTTCTCCCGCGTGCCCTCGATGGTGTGCTTACAGTGGTAGAAAATGTCGCGGATGCTCGTCGTCTTGCCCTGGTCGTTCAGTTCCTTGCAGCCTGAAGCGATGAGCATCGTCTGCATGAACTTCTTCGCCTGGCTCAGATTGAAGAAGCTGCGGCGCTGGAGGGCATCGCCCATGCGGATGATGCCGGCCTTCTCGTCGAACCTGGCGTTGGAGAGGGCGCGCGTCGGGATGTCGAAGCTCGGATCCTGCCCGGTGCGCGCGCACTTCACCACCTCCTCGGCCATGGCCTCGAGTTTCCTGCCGGTGTCGACTTTTCGTTTCTTGCCTGCGGTCTTTGCCATACCTGTAATGCCGGTAAGTGGTTCACACGTGGGTCGGGTCGTTGCAGCTCACGCCGCTTCGGTGCCTTCGAACAGGTCGCCCCCGCTGGCCGCTGTCTTCGCCCTGCCGCCGGCGGGCTCCGCCTCATCCGCCTCCCTGACGGCCGCGTCGCTGGCGTTGGATGCGATGACGACCACATTCTGATCGCCTTCCAGCCGCCCGGCCCGCTCGGCCGGCTTGATCGCCTGGCCATCCTCGTCCAGTTGCAGGTCGGCGGTGGCCGTGCGACTCCTGGCAGCCGCCTGAAGATCCCTGTAGAGCTTTTCCTTGTTTACCTTCGTCATCTTGGCGCAGGCCTCGACAACCTCGCCGATGTACTTCTCGAAGACGTGGCGGCGCTGGCCCTCCCGCGCGATGCGCTGCCGCTTGCGCACGTAGGCGTTGAGCTTCCGTCCGCACTCCTGAAGCGCCAGTTTGATCTCCCGGGTTATCTCGTCGTAGCTGGCGATCGCCTCTTTGCTCTCGCTGGTGAACGGCACCCACACGCTGGCCATGTGGACGAAGATCACCAGCGGTCCCTCCGGCAGCGCGTTGCGGCTCTGGCTGATGCCGTAGTTGCGCCAGTTGGTGTCGATCACGCTCTTGGTGATGGCGCACGCCGACGGCTGATACAACAGCGGCACGCGGTTGGCGAAGCGGATCACCCGCGCGGTGTCGTCGGCCGGCAACTGCCCGCCAAATGCCAGCCCTACCTCGATCTGGAACGGATTGCCGCGATACACGGCCGGATCGCGCGTCTCGGCGGTGTAGAACTCGGCCTTGATCTCCTTGAGCAGGCCCTTGAGGATCTGCTGCGGCCCGATGGGGACCAGGCAATCCGTCGGCGGGGCCATGATCTTCGTCTCGTTGATCGCCTTATGAAGGCGGTCGGCCTCCTCGCGGGCCACCTGCGTACACCAGGTCTGGGGCGACAGCCCGGCCTTGCGGCAAATCTCACTGGCGACCTTGGGTGAGACCCGGCTGAACTCCTGGTTAAGGAACGCGCCCAGGTGCTTGTGACTGGTCTCCTTGAGCATGCGGATGAGCACGCCCAGCTCCACGCCGTGCGGATGCGGCTTGATTGTCCGCGGCGAGGGCGGCACCTCGTGCACCTCGCGCGGGAAATGGCGCTCCACCCCGTCGGGGGCGATGTAGTGAATCGCCGCGTGCGGGTTGGCAATCGCCGTCTGCTCCAGATACTCATCCACGCTCGCCCGCCCGCGCTGGAAACGGGCCTCGAGGATGATCGAGACCTCCGTGCCGTGGTCCATCTCGGGGGAGGGTTCAGGGTTGAGCGTTCGGGGTTCAGTGGAGCCGGCGACTCCTGCTGCTCCAGCCGCCGTGCCTTCGTGCCTCCGTGCCTTCGTGCCTTCCGAGTGCTGAGTGCTGAGTGCTGAGTCCTGAGTGGGTTGAGTGCCCGTGTACGGAAAATCCGCCACCAACCAGCTCGTATGCTCCTCGTCCACGATGATCTCCGGGCGGTTCTTCATCGTGTCCATTTGAAGCTCGAAGCGGTGGGCGGGCTTCTTCCTGCCCGTGCGGCTCACGATCTGCACCGACTGGCCCGTCGTCAGCAGCCCGTACATCCCGGCCGCCGAAATGCCGATGCCCTGCTGGCCGCGGCTCATGCGCAGACGATGGAACTTGCTGCCGTAAAGGAGCCGGCCAAATACGTTGGGAATCTGCGCCTTAACGATGCCCGGCCCGTTGTCGCGCACGGTGACGCGGAAGCGCGTGGCGTTGGCGACCGATGGCACGGCCGGCGGCTCTGCGCCACCCGCCGCCCCATCCGAGGGAATCATCTGAGGCTGATCCTCCCTGTTCTTGCCGTTCGGGCCGTTGCCGTTGGTATCCTTCGCCCGGCTCCCGCCATTGAGCGCGTCGATGCGAATCCACAGCTCGGGAAGGATGCCCGCCTCCTCGCACGCATCCAGCGAGTTGTCCACCGCCTCCTTCACCGTCGTCAGCAGCGCCTTGCGAGGGTTGTCAAAGCCAAGCAGATGACGGTTCTTGGCGAAAAACTCGCTGACCGCAATGTCCTTCTGTTTGCCGGCCATCGTTTCGGCCGTCTCGTGCTGCATCCTGGCCGGCCGGCGCGGCTTGGCGGGCGCGTTGACCGGTTGCTCCGGCGCCGCTTTGGGCGTTGTAGCCGCCGGGAAGAGATCTGACTGTGATTTGCCGCGGGAATTGGATTTTGCGGGACGCTTAGCGGCCATCCGTGGTCTCCTCGAACTGAACTCGCGGCCGGTCTCCGGCCAACTATCCATCTTACAGGCCCGCAAACCGGACCGCCAGTTCAATCATATCGGCGGGCGCGTGACAGTTTCTGCGGCCGGCGGTCCGAGATCGCGCCGGCACGCGATCTTGCCGTCCCGATGGCCGGCTCACTGGGCGGCCGTCCACTGCTTCTGCCCACCCGCATAGAGGATCGCCAAGAGGTTCTCCAGGTAGAACGGGTCCTCGGCAAACTGCGGGTCCGGCAGCCAGCTCAGGAGCTGCCGGGGGCTTTCCTTCTTGATGAATGCGGCGATGCGCAGATACGGGCTGGCGAAGCCCCACTCGCCCAGGCCCGTCTGGTAGCTGAAGGCCTGCGCGAACATCGTCGGCCAGATCCAGTGGACAAAGTCGAACTGGTCGGCGATGTCGTCGCGGAAGTAATCGTCGTAGAACCGCAGCAGCTCGGGCGAGGCCTCGAGGAAGATTTCCGACCAGGGGGCGCTGAAGAGCGTGGGATCGGTGCACCAGGAGAACCCCTGCTCCGGCCACCAGCTCTGCGTCCGCGTGCCAAGATAGTTGCCGCTGGCGGACTTGAGCCTGGGGAGCAGCTTGCCGTAGGTGTTGCCGTACACGCGCAGGGCATGCCACATCTCCTCGCGCGGCTCGCACGACTGGATATAGTTGGGCGCCTTCCATTGGGCCAGCCATGCGACCATCGACTTGCCCAGCAGATAGGCGGCGCGGGCCTCGGCAACCCGGTCCTCCATGTGGCGGGCCATACGCGCAAAGCCGATCAGGCCGTTGATCCCCGAGTTCAGACGCAGCGGCACGTGGGGCTGGCCGGCCATGCCCGAGGCCCAATCCTGCCCGATGACGCTGTTTCCGAAGGCACGACGCAACAGTGGCCAGTTGTTCTCGACGACATCCCAGTCGCCGCTGTGGTGTGCATAGGCCCACATGGCATAGAGCACGCGCGGCGAGCGCCAGTCCATCCACATGCGAAGCTGGCTCCTGGCGCCCCTGTAGCTCATGGCGGGCTCGCCGAAGACGGTGCCGATGACCTGCCAGTGCTCGGGCTTCAGCAGGTCATCCTCAATCATTTGGCGAATGAATCGTCGCGTCTTCTCTTCCAGTTCGGGAGGCAGGTACGGCAGCGTTCGCGCCAGCGCCCAGACCTGCTCGGGCCTGGTGCCGATGAAGACGGCGCCATTCTCGTTGGGCGACCAGGTTGCGCCATTGAGCGTGGTCTTGAGCGCGATGAAGGCGGCCACCTGCTTCTGGAGATGATCCAGAACCTGCCGCGAGACGTCATCCGCGCCGACCATGACGCTCAACGTTTCGCGCAGATAGCGGTTCAGTCCGCCGAGACTGTAACTGGCGCGATCGGCATCCACTCTGCACAAATAAGGCCCCCACTGCGAGCGGTAGCCGGTATCGTGCAAATCCGGGTCGAAGGTCAGAGGGAACTGATATGTCTGCGCATACATGCGCGCAATGCCGGCCGTGGGGGAGATCGGCGCGATGCGCAACGCGGGCGTCTGCCAGTCATCGGACACCGTGCGATAGGTGAAGGTGTTGCGGATCGTGATGCGGCCCGTCTCGGCATCAAATGTGAAATCCTCCTGACAGGAGGTGGGAACTGCCCGCGCCACGCGCGACCAGAACCGTGCCCGCTCGACGACATCCGGCGGCAGACCCTCTGTCCACCCCCTGGTCTGCTCCGGACGGCTCAACAACCGGCCGTCGAGGGGCAGCATTACCACGACGCCCGCCGGGGCGTCGAAGTCGAGTTTCAGTCCCCAGGCTCCCGTCGACAGCGATCTGGCCCTGTGCTGGAGTACGATGAGCCACGGACAATCGGCGCCGCTGTACGCGTGGGCGAACATCTCGCCCCCATAGCGCACATCCTTCAGGCCGGCCGAATCAGCGAATCCGACAATCAACCACGGCTCGGACATGGCCGAGCAGTCCAGGCTCCCGTCGGGTTCAGTCGTCGCCAGGCGGCGGGCACGCGCGCCTTGCGGTGTCGCGAACGCCGCGTAGCTTGGCGGTTCCTTGCCGGAATCGTTGAACAGGATGAGCTGATGCGAATCCGTCTCCACCTGCACGCCCGGCATCAGGTTGGAGAAGTGTACGCGCATCTCGCGCCTGCCCTCCTCGCCCCAGCGGTAGCTCCATGTGCGGCCATTCCACGTCGGCTTCTCGGCCACGACCGAGTTCGCGCGGGCATCGGGACCGGGAAGGATTCGCCCGAATGAGGCAAAGCGATTGCCGTTGTCGTCGCGTTGGTTGCCATAGAACACGTAGATGTACGTCCCCAGGCCGGCGAGTTGGAGGCGCGGCCAGTCATCCTTGGCCGGCTTCGTATGCACCGCGGGCGAGTTGGCGCCATGCCACACGACGAGGTTGTCGGCGTAGCTGCCGGCCGAGTCGGCGTCGACGCCGCGATGCCATTGCTGGCCGAGGCACAATGCCGGGGAAAGGACCACAATGCTCAGCACCTTCCACATGAGTGGCTCCTTTACCTGCCCGCGGTTGTGAACGCGCGGATGTAGCCCATGCCTGCGGGGGCATTGTGGCGCACCAGACCGACAGCGAAGACCATTCCATCCGCGCAGCTCAGGTTGGCCGCATAGCGGACGAACGCATCGCCGCGTTCCATGCCCGGCGCGATGCCCAGGGGCGAGCCGTGCAGCAGCGAGCCGTCGGGGCTATAGGCAAGGCCGCGGAGCAGGCACAGATTTCCGCCAAGCAGCACGTTGGCGGCGGTCGTGGCATCGGCGAAGATGCTGGTGGCCACATCCGTGGATACCGCGGCCAGTGCGCCGGTTCGCGCATCGAGAATGGCCAGGCGCCGCAGCCCATCGCCGAAGGGATAGGTCAGGCCGTTGAGATAGAGGCGGTCGCCGCCGATAGCTGCGGTGTCGCCGGGGAATGTGCAGGCCTGGGAGTACCCTGTGGGGCCGTTGCTGCCCAGCGCCTGCTCGGGCGTGGGAAAGGACCAGAGAACTTTCCCCGTCTGTTCATCCAGCGCGTAGAGGCTGGCTGTTGCCTTTCGCGCGGCCAGCACTTCCTTGAGCCCATCCTCGCCCTGCGTCCAGATGTGCCACTCGCCCGATTCGGGCAGGTAGCCTCTGTTGAGTGTGGGGATGAAGACCCTTCCGCCGGCGACAGTGGGCGAGTTGTTCACCAGCCACCCCTCCGTCTGAAAGGTCCACAGCTCCCTGCCGCTCGTGGCCTCGAGGGCGACGAATCGACCGAGCTTCGCTCCGCAGAACACCTTGCCGTCGTGATACGCCGGCGAGGACCAGATGACCGAGCCAAGGTCATAGCTCCAGGCCACGGTGCCATCATTACTGTTGAGCGCGTACAGTCTCCCATCCTTTGAGCCGCAGAACACCCGCCCTTCAGCGACAACCGGCGACGACCAGATGCCTCCGCCGGTTCTGTGCTTCCAGAGCAGCTTGCCCTCGGTAGAGAGACAGTAGATATGCTGGTCTTCCGAGCCGATGAAAACGCGGCCCCCATCAACGGCCGCGGAGAATCGCACAGGGCCTTCGGTGGCGAAGGTCCAGAGCGCATCACCCGTTTTCTGGTCCAGGCATAAGACATCCCCCTGCCATCGACCCAGATAGAGCCGCCCGGCCACAGCGATCGCCTGAGAAGTGCTCCAGCCGATCTCCTTCTGCCAGAGCATCTTGAATGGCAGTCTCAGCTCGTGGGGCGTACGGCCGGTGTGCTGGGGGTCGTGCTGAAAGCAGGCCCAGTCATCCGCTGCGCCGACGCTCGCCCACAGACAGACGGCGCCCAGCGCCGGCCAAAGACAAGTCCTGTGCATCGTTCACCTCCACGTCACACTCAAGCTGATTCCGCCGGAATTGATGCTCTGCCCGCCAAAGTACAGCGCTCCATCACGGGCCTGGAAACCGCACTGGTAGGCGACGCCGCCCGGGCCGTCGGCGGCCGGTCGAATCGTCTCCCACTGCCCGCTGTCGGCCCAGCGCGCGGCGATCGGGTCGTAGTGTTCGGACGTGAATACGTTGTTGGCATCGTCGGCAAAGATGGACCAGGCGCAGCCGATGGGATAGGTGGATGGGACGGGTGTCCAGGTCTGTTTCTTGTCAAAGCAGACCAGGGGCGTGGTGTGCGGGGAGTCGCCGGAAAACCAGATGCGGCCGAGTCTGTCCTCCCAGAGCGTGCCGCCACGGTTGGTGGGCATGGGCGAGTTGTTGGGATTGTAAAAGGCGACGCATTTCTCGGCCTTGATGTCCCACTTGGAGAGGCCGCCCAGGTGCTTCTCGTCGATCTTGCGGCGGTTGGGCTCGAACCAGAACCGGGAGCGCGGATCGGTGTTGGAGTTGGGAATCTCCTGGCCGGCCAGGACCGGGTTCACGAAGTGAGCGATCCAGAGGAAGTTGGGGTCCTGCCGGTCCGCGCGGATGAACCAGATGTTGTTGTGCGGCAGGCTGCTGTTGCTCGTGGTGTAGCTCCTGATCAGCTCGCCCTGTCTGTTGTAGCGCAGCAGGCCCCTGGCCCAGTCGCCGCTGCCCATCCAGATGCTGTCGGGCGTGATGGCCATGGCATAGTTGCAACCGCCCTGTTGGTAATGATGCCACTGCTTCCCATCCCAGCGGCTCAGGCCGTTGCCGCGGCCGACCCAGACATCGCCGGTCTGCGGATCGACATCGCTGACCGCGAACAGCCCCAATTGCGCAAATCCGTCGGCGTATCCCCAGCGGCCGGTCTCCCTGAGCGTGCGACGGTCATAGCGGCTGACGCCGCGCGTGCCGGACACCCACAACTCATCGCCACGAGCATTGAGCGCAGCGCCCAGCCAGGAGTTGCCGTAATTGACCCAGGTGCCCTCGGCCGCAAATGCCGCGGGCGCACGGACGATTCTCACGCTCGAGGCCAGGCTCAAGGCGACGATCACGCAGAAGCCGAGCCGGTTGTACCTGCTCAGTCCCGGGGGCAATCGCCGGCCCTGTGCGGGCGCCCCGGTGGCGGTCAGTGTGGCGCGTACGAGGCAACTCAGGAGACAGACCAATCGAATTCGGGTGGTCGTGGGCACTTGGGCGCTCCTGTGTTGTGCCGGCGGCACGCGTGGCACGCCGGGCGTCGGCGGGGATGAAGGTCGGCCGCGGCCTGACAACAGGTGCGCACCCGCGGGTGGCAGCGCCTATTCAGGTCACACCCAGCTCGCGCAGGGCGTAAAGCACATTCGGGCGCTTCTCCTGCCACAGGTACGATATCCGCTGGTACCAGCGATCGACCACGGCGGTTGCGCTCATGATCGTGCTGCATACGATTGTATCAGGTTTAGAATGACAAAGCGCGGCACCGG
>Ga0129299_1000701_pt1 | contig 21860 bp, 14 predicted proteins | sample ConPoolayeCmetaG_FD_94477 | JGI IMG/M metagenome (GOLD analysis project Ga0129299, IMG submission 94477) | Hot spring microbial mat communities from California, USA to study Microbial Dark Matter (Phase II) - Cone Pool mat layer C metaG ...
CCTCGGATTCTCTGGCGAGCAACAGTTGATTCAGTATTTTCAGCGCGCCGGCCACATCGCCGCTTGCAACTTTTTCCGGCAGATCGGTTATCGTCCCAACCGGGCTGCCGCCGCACATCTGCGAGATTGTTTCTCTGGTAATCGGCTCCTTTGGTCCGGCATAGAGCGAGAGTTTTTCGATTTCCTGACGAATCCTGCCCGCGTTGGTGCCGATTGTTTCGATTAGATAAAAGGCGTTATCGCGCGATAGTTCAGCTTTCATTTCCGCAGCCAGCGCCATGGCCATCTCCGCGGCTTTCTGCGGCGTTTGCTCCTTGAATTCGATGCATGATTTTTTTTCGGCAAGCAATGTTTTGAATATCTTCTTTCTCATGTCCAATTTTTCGCAGGTCAGCACCAGACATGAATAGTCGGGAATCTGCCTGATAAATCGGTCGAGTAGATCCAATGCTTTGGGTGACAGCTTTTCGATATCCCGCAGCACCGTTACCCGCAAGACCGATCCCATTGGCGGCGACGATACGTTATTTATCAGCGCCGTCATATCGATTCCACGGCCACTGAAAACGGCATAGTCGAAAGATTCGAATCCCGGAGTTATCACCGCGGCTATCAGGTCTTTGATTCGCCGCCATTTGAGATACTCCTCCGGGCCGTAAAACAGGTAATACCTTCTGATTTCCGCGATCAACGACATATTCGGTTCTTTTATTTCAGCGGCCGGTATCGCCTAAAAAAACACCGTAAAGCCCAACCGTAAAATAACAAAGCCGGGGGCAAGCGCAAGCGGCAAATCCCCGGCGAAAGAAATGGATTGAACCGGCACCTCAGCGAATCAGATTCATCTTCCTGGTGATTCGGCCGCAGTCGGATTCAAGGCGATAGAAATAGATGCCCGATCCTACCGGCATTCCGGCCATGTCGGTCCCGTCCCAGACGGTTCGATGCCGGCCGGCAGTCTGCCGCCCGTTTATGATCGTTCTCACAAGGCGGCCGGCCACATCGTAAATTCCGATTTTGATGATACCGTCTTGATCGAGACTATAATCGATCACGGTCGAGGAGTTGAAAGGATTGGGAAAATTCCGGGCCAAGTCGAAAACGGCCGGCTCATCAGCCCGATTTTCGATATTGGTATATTGTTCGACTTCTTTTATCAGATCGTTTTCGGGATCGAACAGCAAGTTGACGGGGCGGCGGGAAAGGAATATGGTGAAACCCTGCGACTGCAGCGAATCCCAGACGACAAACGTGGTATCCGATCCGCCGGGAAACACGGCTTTGAAAGTGATGGGCATCTTGAAAATCGGCGCGTTGTTCTGGGTTTGATGGATGGTGATGCTGACCGGATAGACTCCGCCGAAATCCTGAACGTACCAACTCCAGAGGTATTCGGGATGGCCGGGTTGATAAATCCACTGGTTGAAAAACCAATCCAGATCGCCGTAATAAGCCTCGAAATGCGCCTTCAATTCGTCCGTGCTTGCATTGCCGTAAGCATATTCGATCGCATAATTCCTTATGGCTGCGAAAAAGCTCTGGTCGCCGATAAGGCGGCGGAGCATATGCAGCACCAGCGCACCTTTTTCATATTCACAGGCGCCGAAAAGATATCCTGCCGGCGGATCGAATATGGCGTAGCGGCGCTGCTGATCCTCCCGTAAATAGGCGTTCAGAAAATTCGCCCGCCTTTGCTGAAACGAAGCATAACCGTAGCGATATTCGGTATAAAGCGCATCGAAATAGGTGGCGAAACTCTCGTTCAGCCATATATGACGCCAGTCGGCCATGGTCACCAGGTCGCCGAACCACATGTGGGCCAGCTCGTGAGCATCTATCCACTCGTAGCGCCGGTCGCCGGTTATGAGATTGTGGCCATAGGTGGTGCAGGTCTGATGCTCCATGGCGCCCCAGCCGTTGAAAATCGCTGCCTGGACCACGGCATATTTTTCGCCGAGAAACGGATAAGGAACGATAAGACTCGAATAAAATTGAATCATATCGGGAGTGTTGGCAAGATCATAAGCCATGCTCGCGGAATCCTGAGGGTAGGCGTAATATTCAACCGGGATCGTATCCGAACCAACGAACGCATAATCGGTTATCCGGGCATAGCGGGCAACGGCTATCGAGATCAAGTAAGTGGTTATCGGATAACTTTCGCGCCAGTGCCAAGTATATTTATTGTTCCCTTCATTGATGACTTCTATCAGCTTGCCGTTGGATATCGCCGTTCTATTCCCCTCCACGGTGCAATATACATCGCAAATGGCCTTATCCCAAGGTTCGTCATAGCAGGGCCACCAATAGCGGGCGTCCGACGGCTCAACCATGGAATAAGTATGGTCTTCGCCGTAGCGGGTTGAGGCGAAATATAGCCCGCTCGAGGGAAATCCATGATAATGAATGTCGATCGCAAAAGTATCCCCCTGATTCAACTGCGGCGTCATCACCCATATCTTGCCGCTTCGCCTTCTATATGTGGCCGGATTGCCATTGTAACGGACCGAATCAACCGTCAGCGATATCAGGTGAAGATCGATCGAGTCGAGCGCTACGTTGGCGACCGCTCTCATGGCCATATGTCCTTTCCTGATATTATCCGCCGGTTCGTTCAAATCGATTCTCAAGGTGTAATGAAGCGCATCGTAACTATGAACCGAATCGAAAAGCGCCAGACCCGGCTCCGGAATTTCATTCTTGGCCGCTTCGGCCCGGCGGAGAAGCTCATAGCTTCCCTGATAGGGCGGCTGTCCGGCCGCCGTTCCAAACAATGCGACCGCCGCTAGAACTGCGATTAAAAGCTTTTTCATTTGGTATTTCACCTCCGCCCGGTAATTTTCAACGGATAAGGGTCATCCGCCTGGCGATCGCCCTATCCGGCGTTTCGATTTTGACGAAATAAACACCCGAAGCGACGTCGATACCGGCATCGTTGCGAGCATCCCAAATTATCCTATGCACGCCCAAATCCAGTTGTTTCTCACCGAACGTTCTGACCACCCTTCCGGCGAGATCATACACCTTTACTCCGACTACCCCGGGCAGGGAGGTTGTAAACATGATTGTGGTGCTTGAATTGAACGGATTGGGGTAATTATCGGCCAAGACGAAATCGCCAGCGGGGGGCACGTCGTCGTCATCTATCGAAACCTGCAAATCAACCAGCACTCGTTTTATGTTTGAGTAGATCGACCATTGATTTTCAGCATCCCGCGCCCGGCCGGTGTAATAATAAATGCCGTTCGGCCTCCCCTGTATCGAATACAGCGTATCGGTTATATTCGAGGAGAGCACGATTTCGTTGGTAAAACGGGGTATCGGCTGGATATCGTCGAAATAGATTCCGCCGCTGTGCACACCGCCGTCGGTTTCATAGGAAAACCGGATCATCACGCTCATGCCGGCGTATTGGTTAAGCGGGAAAGTAGCCCGCCTCCAGGACGACTGGCTGCCGGTGATGCCGTTTCCCCTATTGTTGTTGTGAGGATTGTTATTGGTCGTGATATTACCCGGTATGGTGAAAAAGGTGGACCCGTTGTCGGTCGACAGTTCGACATAGGCATAATCCCAACCGTCCTCGATATTATAGCTGGTGTAAAATGAAAGCGTCTCCGCCGGTTGAACGAACAGGCTGGAACGCAAATAGGCCCTCGCCCGGTAATTATTCTCGTCTCCGGAATAAAGGCTGTGCGAGGGGGAACGATAGCGCGCGGTGGAAACAGAGAAGTTTTCCATCAACCAGTTGACGCCTTCGTTTTCAAGACTGTCGACCGTCCGCTGATATCCGGATTTTTCCACAAGCTCATAGGCGACGGCCGGATTGGCCGAATCGACATGCGTCCAGGTGATGGTGAAAGTATCGGTAAATACCGTATCCCTCGCGTGCAACAGCGGCGCTTTCGGGGCGGCTATCGAACGGGGGTTCGCCGCCAGCTGGGTGAGGAAAATGGCCGCCGGCAAAAGCTGGGCGTTGAGTTCCGGTATCCGCGATGGCGTCGGCCAGAAACCGTCGTATTGGTTTCCCGTCTCTGTGGCCATGCCGAAAATCAGCGGTTTTTCCGTTTGTTCGCCATACTGCCAGTCGTTGGCCTCGCCGTTGGTGTTATAGAGCAATTGCCAAGGCGTGCCGGTCGTATAATCGGGTAAAAGAACTCGAATCGAATCGGCAATCGCCGCGAAAACGTGGTTATCAGGTGTAAGCGAATCGGCGAATCCCCATGGATACAGAAAATAATTTCCATAGGTGTGAGCGTTGAGAATGATGGAAAAGTTGCGGGAATTGATAAATTGCCTCAGACACTGAGTTTCCGGTTCCGAAAAAGCAGAAGGCCCCCGATAGGTTTCAGATCCCGGTTCCGGCGACGACCCGACATTATCGTAACCCCATCTGTAACCCCAATTCCGATTAAGATCGACCGCCCCGGGGGTGGTCCGTCTGTTTTTCCGCCAGAGACCGCCGCCGTTCGGATTGGTCTGCCGATTGTATTCGTAGCCGTCGGGATTGACAACCGGCATAAAATATATTTCCCGGCTGTTCACCAATTCGGTCGCCACCGGGTCGGTGCCGTAATTTTGACACAACCAGCGGGCATAGTTGATCTGCCACTGCATCCCCTGCGGCTCCCGGGCGTGGATCAAGGCGTTGAAAAATATCTCCGGTTCCGGTTCGTCGAGATCGACGTTATCGGATATTTTGAACACCCACTGGGCTCTTCCCTGCCACGTATATCCGACCGAATCGCGGGCCGAAACGATAGACGGATACATCTGCCTGAGCGAATCCATGAAAGCCAGCACTTCCGGAAAAGTGTGAAAACCGCCCATCGTGGTCCCCACCGGATAACGGTCTTGATAAAAACGGCAGAGGTCCCGATGAATTACGCGATATTTCAAGCCCAAACGCTCTATCGCTTGGATATCCTCGGGATAGGCGACAACTTCGGCGCCTTCCGCGTCGATAAATGGGATATCGAGTCCCAATGACATCAACCTCGCCGCATCTTCCCTGCCGGAAATGAACACTTTGGCCAGCATCGGATTCTCCGACAACTCGGTTGAATTGACGATCGAAACCAACGCAGCGCATATTATAATTATTCTGACCAACATCGCTTCTCCTTCTTAAATATATCAACAGGCAGGCTATTGCCCGAAGTTCCACCATTCTATTGTTTGAAAACCGACCATAATATAACATCATAAGTTCGATATGCAAAGTCGTTAACAGAATTTTCGGTGGGGCGCCGAAATCCAGCCAGGGGAATCGTATCGTCGACAATGTCCATTTTCGATATTGTCATGGGTTGAGATTATCGGGAGCAAGGTTTTCCTCCGATGGTATCCAGCTCAAAGTGAATGCGATCTTCTGCCTGTAATCACGAACCATATTGCAAAATGGCTCAAGCCGACGGGTAGGAATGCTTTGGTCATTGACTTGGCTGACCACCGCGAAGTTATTGCCGAGTATTTCGACCCGTCTGTCTCTGAAAAGATGGTTGTTGAGTTCTATGAATTCGAGAAGGGCAAGCAGGCTAGCATATTCACATTCATCCTGCATTCCTTTATACTGTCCTTTGAATCTTATGCCGAGTTCGGGAATATAGAAACTTACGAAACCGTTGAACATCGAATCCTGATCATCTTCACGAGCAAAACCCTGAAAATAGCATTTCATGGCGGCCTCCGAGTGTTTGGCTCATTTGGCATATTGATATGCAAAAGGCATACCTCAAAGCGCTCAGCCGGGCGGCTTATATGGTAGTTATTAGAGGACCGGTGGGTGGATATGGTGACATTCCCGTATCTTGCAATATATTAATACGTTATGCATCGCTTTTCAGCGGTTGATAGTGCCCGCTTAAGGCGTAGGTATTCCGGTGGCAGAAACTCCCGGATTCAGGCGATTCAATATTGTGCAACAGCATTCATAAACCGTAACAAGGATACGGCTTAGCCGAATCTATCGGAAGGTCGTTTCGGGCGATTGGGGGTAATCCACCCAAGTCGATCATCGATCGTGTCGGCCGATCAGGCGGGGTACATTCGATTGAAGGCTATCCGCAGCATGCGATTCGAATATCTGCAAAAAGCGGATCTTCGGACTATACCGAGAACTTGGGTCCGGCTTAATTTCAGATCGCCGCGTTCCAGCAACCTGCCGGGATATTCATCAAAAAGCTTTAGGGTGGCGGCCGCCAGCATAACCGGCACGATCAAGAACATTCTCAGACCGAGATGTTTTATCGGAATCATTCGGATATACTCGATAGCGTCCTCAAAATGCCGTCGGCAGATTTCGATGACTTTTCTGACCAAACCGGCAAGATCTCCGCGGGCGGAATCAGGTCTGAAGCCGCCGAATGTAACCCCATATCGATCGATAATGGTTTTCGGTAGAAAGCAGACCCCTCTGCCGCTGTCGATCACGGCGTCTTTCAAAATGTTCACCTTCTGCAACCCCAGACCGAACGAGCGCCCCAAATCGTGCAATCGCCGCCTCATATCGTGGCCGAATCCGGCGTAATCGCAGAAAATATCGGTGAGCATATGTCCGACCGTGCCGGCCACATAATAGCAATAACGGTCCCAATCTTCTTCGTCTTTCAGGAAGCTTACTTGCAGCGGCCGGGCGGACACCATCAGGGTATATTGAGCCATCCCTGTCGCCATTTCCTGAACCCGAGGATATATCCGTTTTTTGAATTCGGGCGGCAGGCTGTCAGCCACTACCAGAACCTTGTCCAAATTTCTGACGAGAATCAAGTTCGCCGGATTATCCGATTGAGCCGCGTCCGCTCCATGCCCACTGGACACAAACGCATTTTGCAATTCCGCCAGCAATTCCGGGTCGTAGTCACCCGAGACTCGCAGCAAGCGGGAGTATTTTTCCAGAAATGACGATCGTATTTCGGCCGGCAGTTCCGTCGAGTCTTCGAACGAATCGGCTATGCGGCAGAGAAGATAGGCAAGCCCGACGGGGCGGCTAAGCTTTCCCGGCAGGAATTTTATCGCCAAGTCGAACGTTCTGGATACTTGGGGCAGGATTTCCCCGGCGAATTGGCGCGCCTGAGCCAACCGGGATTCGTGGATCAAACCTCCCGTCGGCGATCCGACCTCAATTTTGTTTATCGATCGGCGGTTTGGCGAATTCATACCAGTTCGAACGGATCGGTGAGCTTTTTGTATTCCTGGCTGGCATATCGATCAGTCATGCCGGCGATATAGTCGGCCACTACAATATGCACGTCTTCCTCCTTGGTGCGGGCCTTGAAATGAGGAGGCAATTGATTCGGATTATCCACATAAGCTTCAAAAAGAGTGCTGATTATTCTTTCCGCCTTTTCGGCCATCCGCACCAGCCGGTAATGACGATACATATTGTCGAACAGATATTGCTTTAGCCTTGCTTCTTTGTTCAAAACGGCTTCCGAACGGCAAATCAGATTTCCGGGAAGCCTTCGGATATCCTCCGGTGATTCGGGCCGCACACTTTCGAGCACTTGCCGACTGGCCGTTACGGCATCGGTAATCATCTCATTGACCAACGATCTCACCATCTGATAGCGATATAGCGATCCGGTTAATTCTTGCCGATTCGGTGCTTGCCGCTCGTGCAGCTCCCGCCACAATTCCACGTCCATCAGATCTTCCACCGATATCAGCCCCGAGCTTAAACCGTCATCGACATCATGACAGGTATAGGCTATTTCATCGGCAAGATTGACCACCTGACATTCGAGCGTCGCCCTTTCCGAGGGGAACAATTCCCCATAATAGTCGGGGTTGTCAAACAGCGTTTCATGCTTGAGTATCCCCTCCCTGACTTCAAACGTCAAATTGAGTCCGGGGAAATCGGGGTAGCGTCTTTCCAGAATCTCGACAACCCTTAAACCCTGCCGGTTGTGTTCGAATCCTCCGTGAAGCCGCATAAGGCGATTGAGAGTGGCCTCCCCCGAATGGCCGAACGGGGTATGGCCGAGATCGTGCGCCAGCGATATAGCCTCGGCCAGATCCTCATTCAGGCGCAACGCCCGGGCGATTCCCCTGGCGATTTGAGCCACCTCGATCGTATGCGTAAGACGCGTTCGATAATGATCACCTTCGTGGTTTACGAATACCTGAGTTTTATATTCGAGACGTCTGAACGAAGTAGAATGAATAATGCGTTCCCGGTCACGCTGGAAATCGGTTCGATACGGATGTTTGGGTTCTTGATATTTTCGCCCCCGGCTACGGCTGGATTTCATGGCATAGGGAGCAAGCTGCAGCTCTTCGGCTCTCTCGAATTCCTCGGTCACATTCATATCAAACCTGAACTATGGATAACGGTTCCAAGCTGCCGCCAAATTCCCTAAAATAACGGTTAATTATAACTTATCGATTTGCCCTTGTAAAGCGGCAATTGAGGCGCAGGCCGGTTTTTTATGTCAAAAGTATCCTTCGACTCGCGCGTTTCCCCGAAAATCCCGCCTGAAATTGAATTCGGCGCCGAGATATAAATTGCGCCAGAGATAGATATCGCAACACAGAAGCAGATCGCTGTTGCCGTCAAGAAAATTTCTGTTTCTGAAAAACAGACGCCGCTGTCCCAATTCCCCGATCGCCATCTCGGAAACGAAATAGCTCTTCTGGTTGTCGATCCCGCTGCCTTCCAGAAAATATCCTCTGAACCCAAGACAGCGTAGAATCGGAATTCCCCCGAACTCGAACCGGCTTTTCAGCCAAAATCTCAGGCCGGATCGAATGGTCGAGAAATTGAAAGACGTAACGCTTACGAGATTTTCCATAAGGGAGGTTTTCAAACTCCCCCTCACTAGTAAATGATATTTTTTTGACGGCGCCGGCCACCATGATTGCATCTCGATTTTCGCCATTTTCGTTCCGCCGCCGATTCCGAATCCCGATTCGCCGGCTTGCGCCGAACGAAAACCTATTTTTTGCGCCGCCGGATAAAACGACCGGTAATCGTCGTTGGCCACGCCGGAACAATTGTAATTTTTGAAACCTGCGGCATAACCCCAGGCGGTCGTCCGAATCGCGAATCCGGGAAATTTCAGATTCAAATCGCCGTATAAACCCGGGCTGCCATCGACTCCCGCCAGTTCGGCATTAACCGCGGAACGTTCTCCCCGTCTTTTCAGATTGATTCCGACAGCCGCTCTCCGATCAACCGCAGAATCATGGGCGAAATGGTTATAGCCGCAATTTACTCCGATTGAATTTCCCCCTACTTTCAGATTGCCTCCGGCGCCGGCGAAATTCTTGACCGCTTTCAAATATTTTTTTTGCGATAGGTACAGGCCGATACTCGACGCCGTTTTCTCGGCTTTTATGAGCAACCCGTTGTAACAACCATTCAGCGGGTGGATATAATCACCGGCGGCTGAATCGGGAAAGCCGGCGCTCGGGAGATAATCGAATTTGCCGATCGCCAAACCGCTTCCCTCGTCGATATAATAATTGCCGACTTTAATAGTAAACCCACTGCCCGCAAACGTCAAATTTCTTTTTCCCGATTCGACCCGGCTTCCCTCCGAGCTCAGCTCGGTCATGGCGGAAAAGCCGCCTTTCGCATAAGATAAGAATGCTTTCCGTTTGGGTTTATGGTCGGCGAAAAAGCGCTCGGAATGACCTATTCTGACTCGACGATCGGAACAATAGCGAGACCATAATCGTCCGTTTCGGCATGATTCGTTTCCGGAGCCGGAATCCGCCGTTTCTTCCCGCACAGCCGCATCAAACTCGGCGACGGTCATCAGATTGCCTTCCATATTTTCCAAAAGCAGCAAGAACAAGTCGTAATCGATTTCGTTGGCGTTATAGGCCTGAAAAATATCATCAAAGGTCTCAAGGTCACGAAAATCCTGACCGTTGACGATCGCCGTGAGAAGTATAAACAATATGATCAGTGTCGACAGGATCACTTCAGGCCATATTTATTGATCTTGCGGTACAAGGTTCTTTCACCAATTCCGAGAATCGCCGCAGCCTTTTTGCGATTGCCATTGACCTGCCTCAGTGTTTGTATAATCAACGACTTTTCATTCTCGCTCAAATTAAGGCTTTCTTTCTGTTCCGGCAGACGCCCGGAAAAACCGATATCGGGTTTTAGATTCTCAACCACGAATTGCCTTAAAAATCCGATCTCCTCCTTTATGGAAATCAAGGCCTGAATTATCAATTGGTGTTCCGCCGCCTCCGGCGTTCTGCCCGTCGGGACCGGCAGGTTCCTATCATGGAGCGCTTTTTCCCGAATGTATTTTTCGAAGGCTTCGAGCGTTATGATGCCGCGTTCGGAAAGGACCAGCAATGATTCGATCACGTTTTTCAGCTCGCGGACGTTTCCGGGCCAATTGTATTTCAGGAACAACCGAAGGGCGTTGGATTCTATACCTTTGGTCTCCCCCATTGAGTACTTCGATTTTTCGATAATCTCGTACACGAGAGGCGGAATATCGCGCGGGCGCGCCGACAGCGGCGGGATGATGATATTCACGACGTTCAGCCTATAAAACAAGTCATTCCGGAATCTGCCGGCTTCGACTTCGGCGGCCAGATTTTTGTTGGTGGCAAAAATAAGGCGGGCGTCAGTCGAAACCAGGCGATCGCCTCCGACCCGGAAAAAATGTTTATCTTCTATCACTTTGAGTAATTTTACCTGAAGATCCGGCGGTAGATCGCCGATTTCATCCAGAAAAAGGGTACCGCCCGATGCCAGCTCGAAATAGCCGAGACGCCGTCCCTGGGCGCCGGTGAACGAACCCTTTTCATGACCGAACAATTCCGATTCGATCACTCCCGGCGCCAGCGAACCTATATTTATACCGTAGAATTTTTCGGGCGGGCGGCCCGACCCGCCGTGAAGTGCTCTGGCCACCATCTCCTTCCCCGCTCCCGATGGTCCGGTAATCAGGACCGTGATATCCGTAGGCGCCACCTGTTGAATCATGCGGGCCACGGCTATCATCTCCGCCGATCTTCCGGCCAGACCGTACTGTTTCAGCAGTTCGCGCCCGGATTGCTGTTCGCGGAAAAATGCCGCAATCTCTTCTTGACTGTCGCTCTCGGAAAAAACACCGTCGCAAAATTCGACCGCCGCCGGCAGTTTCGACCGGGTAACGGCCGCCGTTATAATCGAGGGAAGCTCGAGATAAATTCTTTCGAGCAACCTTGGGGATGACGAATCGAACCGCAGATCGAATAAAATTCCCTCGGGTAATTCTCTTTTCAGGGCAGAACCCATCGCCTGGACGTCGTCAAAAATCATCAATCGGCGAAAAAGCTTTTGCAACGGCGGCGACATCGACGCCTGAAATTCCTTATCGGCCGATAACATCCAGATCATTTCGATCTTCGCTTTTTTTCCCCCGATGGCATCAGGTCAAGCGATCGCTTTTCCCTGTCTATTTTGGCCACGATCACTTTAATCTTATCCCCTAAACGGAACGTTTTTTTATTCCGTCGGCCTGACGCCCGATGCCTTTTTTCGTCGAAAATATAATAGTCATCCCCGAAAGCGGAATAGGGAACGAAACCTTCGATGAACAAATTATCTATTTCGACAAACAAACCGCTGCGAACCACGCCGGTTATTGTTCCGTTCATTTCATAGCCTATTTTATCCTGGAAATATTCGAGCAGTTTTATTTTTATGGATTCCCGCTCCAGTTCATTGGCGATGACCTCCGTATCCGAACAATGTTTTCCGATCTCCGCCAGTCCTTTGCGCAATCCGGCGGCAGCCGCCGAATCGAGTTTGCCGGCAATCGCCATTTTCACCGCCCGATGCAGGTGCAGGTCGGGGTAGCGGCGTATCGGCGAGGTGAAATGGGCGTAGGTATCGAAAGCCAGGCCGAAATGCCCGATATTTTCGGGTTGATAAACCGCCTTGGCAAGTGATCGCAGCAAAAGCTGGTGGACGAATTCCTCGTCCTTTTGCCCTTTAACCTTGTCCAATACCTTTTGGAGTTTTTTCGGAGTTATCTCGCCCTTGAAACTGAACTTGAAGCCCATTTCCGCCAGCAGTTCGGCGAAATTATCGATTTTGACCTTATCGGGTCGGTCATGAACACGATAGAGAATCGGCGCCCCCCGTGCTTGCATCTGCCTAGCCACGATACAATTGGCGACCAGCATGAATTCCTCTATCAGCCGGTGGCTGTCGTAGCGGGGATAGCGGAAAATATCTACTATATTTCCTTTGGGGTCGAGGACAACTTTGGGTTCGGGCAAATCGAAATCAAGGCTTCCTTCCTTGATGCGTTTTTTTCTTAGTATTTTCGCCAGCTCGTTCATATCGTTCAGGATTTTTTCGAACGGCGCCGTTTTTGCGGTGTGCTTGCCTTCGAGACAGGCCTGAACGTCATCGTAATTGAGGGAGGCGATACTTCTGATCACGCTCGGAACGATCAAGTGCTTCTTGACGTTCCCCATCCGGTCGATATCGGCGAACACGCTCAGGGTGAGACGATCAACCCCCTCGTGAAGGCTGCAGATGTCGCCGGATAATTTTGTCGGCAGCATCGGGATCACTCGATCGACCAGATAGATTGAATTTCCTCTGAGCAAAGCCTCCCGATCAAGTTCGCTTTCGGCTTTTACATAGTGCGAGACATCGGCGATATGCACTCCGAGTTTCCACATGCCGTCGCCGTATCGCTCGAGACTTACGGCGTCGTCATGGTCCTTGGCATCGGCCGGATCAATAGTGAAAACCGGCAGCTTTCGCAGGTCGAGCCTACCCTTCAGATCCGCTGCGGAAATTTTGCCGGTGATGCCTTTCAACTCTTGGAGGCTGCCTTGAGAAAACTCAATCGGCACGCCCGACGAACGAACCAAGGCATCGATATCAACTCCGGGGGAACCTGCGGGGCCGATTATCTCGGTTACTTTTCCGGTGGGAGGCAGGTAATCGGCCTTCCAGTCATAGAGAACGACAACCGCCATATGATCAGGTTTGAGGGCGAGCCCCTCGGGATTATCGACTGCTATATTTACCGAAAGCCTCGGATCATCGGGGTTGAGAAGCCACCCGTGTCTTGTCTTGATCAATCTTCCTACAAGTTGTTTTCCCCGCCGATCAAGAACCCTTATGACTCTGCCCTCGCGGCTTTTCCCCTGACGAAATCGTTTGAGTTCAACAATTACTTTTTCACCGTGCATGGCGCCGCCGAGATCATCCTCCGAGATGAAAATCTCGCCGCTGCCGTCTTCGGGGATAGCGAATCCGATTCCCGATCTGGCCACCATCAGCTTTGCCCTGATATTGCCCAGAGAACCCGGCAATCCCAATCTCCCTCCCCGCAGATATTCTATTTGCCCGTCGGCCATGCCGTCTTTTATCACCTTTCGAAAGCTGCGATAATTGTCATTGCCCACTTTCATGATTCGGGCAAGCTCGCGCGGCCTTGGCGGCCTGCTTGCTCCGGCAATTGCCTTTTTTACCGCCTCCAACGTAATATCAATCATGATTTGCCTTATTGTTAGCCGGCCGCTTCGTCGATGCACCGTCCATTAAAATTATAAGTTGACCCGAATCCAGCAAAGCATCCGGGTCATGATTCTGACTTTTTCCAGACATAGCGTCCGCTGAACAGATTTTTCAACGCTTTTCTCTGTTCCGGTTCAACTGTCGGAAACAGCTCGTCTGCCGAATACCCGACCGGAATCATGGCGATCGGCAAATATTTCGGCGCTATATCGAGAATCCGCTGCAGATAGGTGGCCATGGTCGGCGTGCAGCAGCGCGCCCCGAGACCTTCCTCATCTGCGGCCAGAAGCAGATTCCCCAGCGCCAGCCAAGTCGAGGCGGCCCAGTACGGCTGCCCGGCCATGCCGCAAACGATGAATATGCAAGGGGCTTCCTCGAGGTAAGGCATACGCCAGGATTCATTCGCCGCTGCATCACCTTTTTGTGACGCTCCCAGACAATATGCTTTTTCCGCTTTCTCCGCCGCCTCTCTTATTTCCTTTTTCTTGGCCGATTCCGTAATCACGATTATTTTTATCGATGATTTTGCATGGCCGTTCAGCGAGCTTATCGCGGCTTTGAGCAGCTTGTTTATTTTTTCGCTGCTTAAGGCCCTGTCGGAGAAACGGCTGACGCTCTGATGTTTCTTGATTATCTCGAATATGTTCATAATTTCAGTGTTCCGTTTGAATAGGCTACTGTGCCGTTGAAAATTGTGGCCAGAATCTCGATATCGGGAATTTTGTCCACTGGCAATCGCAATAGGTCATCCGAGAGAACCGTGAAATCGGCGGCGGCGCCCACTTTAAGGACACCGGCTTTATTTTCCCAGCGGCAGAGCGCCGCTGCGCCCTCGGTATAGCAGCGAATCGCTTGAGCGATCGAAATGGAATGTTCCGGGAACCATGAATCTCTATTGTCGCCATGTTTTTTGCGGGCGACGGCAGCGTAGATTCCGAGTCTGGGGTCGGCGTTTTCGACAGGGCTGTCGGAGCCGAAACCGACCTGAACCCCGCTTTTCAGCAGGGCGCCCAAAGGGTAGGCATTTCTCGCCCTGAGTCCCCAGTATTTATCGGCGACGTCACGATCTGCGGCAATATGAATCGGCTGAACCGATGCCCCGATATCGAGCTTTTTGAATCTGGCGATATCCGCTTTCCGCAAAATCTGGGCGTGTTCGATCCGATGCCGTAGTCCCAGTTTTCTGGAAATCGCCTGCTTGCGCGCGAAAAAATCAAGCACTTCGGCATTTGCCCGGTCACCGATAGCGTGGATCGCCAGCGAAATCCCTTTCAGATGCGTTCTTTCATAAAACATTTCAAGCTGATCGGCCGTCATCGCCGCCACCCCGCAATTATCCTGACTATCGTTATACGGTTCGAACATCAGGGCCGTCTGCGATCCGAGCGAGCCGTCATAGTAAAGCTTCAGACATCCAACCGTAAGATTGCCATGGCCGCTGCCCGACTCCAACCCGATTCGGCCGGCTGAATCGATATCATCGGGCGAAAGCATCACGAACACCCGCAATTTCAGATTCCCTGCGGCGGCGGATTTTCCGAACAGCCTGAAACGTCCGGCATCCCAATCACAGTCAGCCGCGCCGGTAATGCCCAGCGAATTCAATTTCCTGCCGGCGCGTTTCACGGCGTCAAGCTTCTGCGCTTCGGTCGGCGGAGGCAAGGCTTTTTCGAAAATCTGAATTGCGTTTTCGAAAACGATTCCGGTCGGTTCGCCGTTCGAAAATCGTTTTATCAGGCCGCCCGGCGGGTCCGCAGTTGAATAATCGACTCCCGCTGCTTTCAAGGCCGCCGAATTCACCCACACGGCGTGGCCGTCTTTGGAATATAAAAATACGGGATTATCCGGGCAGATTTTATCAAGTATCGTCTTGTCTGGAAAAGCGACCCCCCAACTGTTTTTATCCCAACCGCGACCTATAAGCCAGCGACCGGGCGGAGTCTTTCGGGCGGCCACGCTGATGAGGGTGATCGCTTTGTTCAATGTATTCGCCGCTGATAAATCTACACGCTGTAGACTCAACCCCAAACCCAACAGATGCAGATGACAATCGATAAAACCGGGAACAATCACATTTCCTTTCAAATCGATGACCTCGAAACCACGCCTTTTTAAGTTAATCAGCTTGACGGCCGGTCCGATGTCGAAAATCAATCCGTCGAATACGGCGATTGAATCCGCTTTCAACCTATCAGGACCATAGATCACGGCGTTGATAAACAGCTTTTTCATAGGTTGGCTCCCGGAACCCGGTAATCACCCTCGCGACGGGTGATCTCCAGCATATCGAGTTTTTCCAGTATCGGGATCATGTATTTCCGTGTTGTTCCCAAGTGATCCTTAAGTTGCGATGCCGTAGCCTTTCCTTCGTGCGACAGAAAGGACGATATCCTTGCCGCCACGGCAGTGAAGTCGTCTCTGGTGAACAACACGCCGCCGTTTAATTCAATAATCTCTCCTTGGTCGCGAAGGAAATTGATAACTATCTCGTAAGCGGGGTTTTCGGCGATAAACTCCTTTTTCAGCGGCGATGACAGAGGATTCGCCGATAGAACTTCCATCAAACGCCGCGCAAGTTCTTTCTGGTCCGATTTCAGGTGCGGCGAATATCCCTTGATTTTCAGCAAACCGTTCGCCTGCTCGATTTCGCCCAGCGAAATCATATGGTCGATGATTTTTGACAACTGTTCCATCGGCAGCCTCAGTTTTCGTGAAAGATCCCCCGGAGCGATGCCGGCCGCCCAAGGTTGCTGCCGGTGAAAATCATTCAGCAGTTCTTTTACTGAGTCTGCGTATTTTTCGAGGTAACTCCTGTCGATTATTTCTGTTCCTGATTTTACCACATTCTCGGCACCGGCCAGATATTTATTCAGCTCTTCTTCCGTGAAACAACTGTTTAGTCTGAGTCGCTTGACATCGAGACTCCCAAATCGGACAAGGTCTGTTTCCACGATCGATTCGATATCGAGACGTCCGCGTCTTTTTAAAATCTCCACTTGGCGGGTTTTGGACAGTTTGACTCCGGCGTAGTCCCAATCCAAAACCATGCCGCCGCCGATCGTTGCCGGCGGACTTGTTTGCCTAATTATGAATCTGTCCCCGATGCGGCAGCAAATTTCATCATCGAGCCTGATTACCGCTATTCCTTCGGAGTCGCCATCGAGCCTGTCGCAATCAAAAAATTTCACTCTGCCGATCGTCCCGGCGGTTCCAAGATAAAACTTGACTTCGGCGCCGTTTTTCAGCGAAGTCGGCAGCCCCGGCAGCGTGTTTATTTTAGCCGCAATCACAGAAGTCGGCCGAAATCTACCCGGCAGAACCAATGCCGAACCTCGTACGGCATCTTCACGCCCCGCCCCGCTGATATTTGCCGCCACGCGGCAGACCGGCACCGCCCTTTCGATCACTCGTTTATGATTCTGGAGAGATCGCACTCTGACACGTTTCCCGGCCGGACATAATTCGAGCTCCTGACCGGTTTGGATGGCGCCTTCGATCAGAGTTCCCGTTACCACGGTTCCCGAACCCTTGGCGACGAAACTGCGATCGATAAAGAGCCGCGGCGAATCGAGGTTTTTGGCCAGTGGCAGCCGTTCGAGCATCGCCCCGACTTCTGCCACTATTTCGTCCCTGCCTTTTCCGTCGGGCGCGCTGAAACAAATAATCGGCGAGTGCTCGAGAAAAGTCCCCCGTGTCCGTGAACGTATTTCCTGCTTTTGAAGTTCGACCGTTTCCTTATCGACCATATCCACCTTGGTCAGTATGATCAGTCCGGATTTTATGTCCAACAACGACAGGATTTGGAGATGTTCGGTTGATTGGGGCATCCAGCCGTCGTCGGCGGCAACGACGAAAAGGACCGCATTTATCGAGCCGACTCCGGCTACCATATTCTTGATAAATCGCTCATGGCCGGGAACGTCGACGACTCCGACTGTTTCGCCGCCGGGCAAATCGAACCAGGCGAAACCGAGATCTATAGTCAGACCACGTTCTTTTTCCTCGGGCAGCCTATCCGGGTCAATGCCGGTCAATGCCTTCACCAAAGTCGACTTGCCGTGGTCTATATGACCTGCGGTGGCAATTACGTGCATGCTTTCAACGCCCTGATAATCTCCACGTCCTGGTCCGGAAAGACGGTCATTAGATCGATTGTTATTTTGCCTTTGTTATTGCGGGCGATAATCGGAGGATTCCATCGTCTCAGCGCATCGTCAAGACCGTCGACAACTTCCGTAACGTTGATCCCGAAGCTTTCGATTTTTGCTAGCGGTGTCGAGCCGCCTCCTGCGGCGCTTTTGAGCGGGGCAGGTTTGATCGGCAGGCCAAGCAGCTCATCACATATACGCAAAGCCCGATTACGCAGGCTGTCAAGACTGTTGCTCATAATCTTTCCGATGCCGATATTTTCATTTCCAATTATATATGAATACAGCGTCTGTTCGAGCGCGCAAAGACACAGTTTATCCGGTCTGACGGGCCGGTAAAGCGGATGCTTGTTGAGCCTTTCGATAAGCTTCCTTTTCCCCACGATTATTCCAGCCTGCGGTCCACCCAGCAATTTATCGCCCGAAAAGCAAACCAGATCAACCCCCGTTTTGACGGCTGAGCGTATTTCCGGCTCGACCTTCAACTCTTTACGGCCGAAATCGGTATGCATCCCCGACCCAAGATCATAAAGACTGACGACCTTGTTTTTCCTTGCGATTGCGGCGACGTCGGAGGCCGCCGCTTCGGAAACGAAGCCGATCTGGGCAAAATTGGAGCGGTGGACTTTCAGCACCAGGCCGGTATCGCCTCCAATAGCGCGGCGATAGTCGTTCAAGCCGGTTCGGTTGGTCGTTCCGATCTCGCGCAATCGGGCCGCTGAGGCCTCAACAACGTCTGGGATACGAAATCCGCCGCCAATCTGGATAAGCTCGCCACGCGATACCACCACTTCCCGATTCCGGGCGAATGCGTTCACTATCAGCATAATGGCCGCCGCACAGTTGTTAACCACCAGACCGGCTTCGGTTCCGGCAAGCACCGCAGCCATCTCCCCGGCAAGTTCGCCCCTTTTCGAACGCAATCCTGTCAGCAAATCGAATTCGAGATTGCAGTATCCCGAGGCGATTTCCATCACTTTTCCCATAATATCGGTTCCGATCGGCGATCGGCCGAGATTTGTATGCAAAACAACACCAGTGGCGTTTATTACCGGTTGGATAAAAAAGGCCCGTTTGGATTCGAAGTCGCCAATGACTCTCTCAGCGATCTGGTCGGCAGTCAGGAAACCGCCTGACTTTTTTGCCTGCTTTCGACCATTTTCGATAACGGCCTTTACGACATGGGAAACATAAGCAAACGACCATTTTTCAAACAGCGGCTTTATGTCGTCCCGCTCGAGAATCGACGATACCGCAGGGATCTGTCTCAACTTCTGATTACTTTTACGGGCCATTTCCCTTTCTCGACTACTCTGCCTATAATCCAGTACCGCTGTCCCAGCTCACCGAAACGGCGTTCGAGAATTATGGACTGTTCACGCGGGATCGATATTATCAGCCCGCCCGATGTCTGAGCATCGCACAGAATCTTCTTTCGGTTCAACGGTATTGAATCATCCCAATCAACGAAATCGGCGACATGGTTCAGGTTGGCGTTGGTGCCGCCGGGAAACAGATCGAGCTCCGCCAATTCCCTGACGCCGTTCATCAAGGGCACGGCCTCGAAATCGATCAACGCGGATACTTCAGAGGCGTTAATCATCTCGAGCAGGTGACCCAACAATCCGTAACCGGTGACATCGGTGGCCGCCTTGGCGCCGGCATCTACAGCCGCCTTCGCCGATTGCCTGTTGAGGGCGGCCATTTCTTCAATCGCTTCAGCCACGATATTCTCGGCGACCTTCTTTGCTTTGGCCGCAGTGGTAATTAGGCCGGAACCGATCGGCTTGGTAAGGTAAAGCAGATCACCTGGTTTGCTGCCCTCATTGGTCATCAACTTATCAATTTCCGCCTTACCGGTGACGGCCAAACCGTAAAACGGTTCCTGATTTTTTACCGAATGCCCGCCGATAATCGGAATTCCCGCCTCCCGGGCGACGTGTTGGCCTCCCGAAAGTATCTCGACGAGCACCTCAAGCGGCAGTTTATTCTCCGGAAATCCGACAATATTCAGGGCGGCTATCGGCTCGGCGCCCATGGCATAGATATCGGACAAGGCGTTGGCCGCCGCAATACGACCGAAATCCCAAGGCGAATCGACCACCGGTGTAAAATAATCCACCGTCAACACGATCCCTGTCTGCCGATCGTACCGCACCACTCCGGCATCGTCGAAATGCCCTGTTCCGACAACCACTTCCGGAAATTGTTCTGTTTTTATCTGACCCAGTACCTGAGCCAGCGCCGTCGGCGAAAACTTGCTCGCTCAGCCGGCACAGGCCGCGTATTCGGTCAAACGTATTTTCTTTTCGTTCACTATCGCCTAACTCCCGTTCAGGGTCGGTTTGCACAATCAATTTTGAAAGTCGACGGCGTATATACTAACATATCCGGTTCAATGTTTCAACGATAAAAACCTATACAAAAAAAGCGATTTGCGTTAAATTATGGCAAATGAAACCATGTTCGTAGGAATTAGGTATAAATTGCGGAAGTGACGGTGATGATTAGATGAAATCGATGAAGATAATCGGCGTATTTCTTATCGTGATAATGGGGGCGTTCCTCGGCTCGGCTTCAACCTACGGAATCTTGAAATTGATCGAGAGCTGGAAAGGGAAATTACCCGCCGATGAGGCGGTGCGGGAAGAAGTGTTCGACACCAACACGGTCGTAGGGGCCGCGGCGACCGAAAATGCCGGCACGGCGGTGACTGAATCGAGACGGAACGCGATAGTGGAGGCCGCCAGAAAAGTGGGACCGGCCACCGTATCGATATCGGTTACTCAGACGCAGGTGTACCGCCAGACCAATCCCGGTTTCGGGGCCGATTTCTGGGACTTCTTTTTTTACGGGCCGCGCGAATACCGACGCAAGACTCATTCGCTCGGTTCAGGCATCATCATCAACCCCGAGGGATATATCCTCACCAACGATCATGTGGTCCGCGGCGCCGAAGAGATCACCATAACCCTGACCTCCGGCGAACAATTCAATGGCAAGCTGATCGGCAGCGATGAAACGACCGATCTGGCTGTCTTGCGGATAATGTCCAGCAGGACCGATTTCCCATACGCCCGGCTCGGCAATTCCGATAATCTGATAATCGGCGAATGGGCAATCGCCATCGGCAATCCATTCGGTTTTCTGCTCGATGATCCGAACCCGACGGTAACGGTGGGGGTTATTTCGGCGACCAATCGCGATATCCGGCCCGAGGCGGGATTCAAGCAGGTTTTCCGCAATATGATTCAGACGGATGCCGCCATCAATCCGGGCAATTCCGGCGGGCCGCTGGTGAATGCATTCGGGGAGGTAATCGGAATAAACACTTTCATATTCAGTTCAAGCCGCGGCTCCGAGGGAATTGGATTCGCCATTCCGGTGAATCGGGCAAAAACGATCCTGGCCGATCTGATAAAAACGGGACAGGTCGTCAAAAGCTGGGTGGGGATGAAAGTGCAACGTATAGATCAGCAATTGATCCGCCGGTTCGGCCTGAGCGTCAAAACCGGGCTTGCGGTGCTGGCCGTCGATGACATGTCGCCAGCCCAAAAAGCCGGCGTAAGGCCGGCGGATGTCCCGCTTTCCATAAACGGCCGGGCGATAACCAGAGAATCGGACTGGGCGGAAATCATAAATTTCGCCCGTATCGGTGAACCGTTGACGTTGAAAATTCTTCGCGGGCAAGACACTACCGAGATCCAACTTGTGCCCGAGGCGGAGCCGACGCAGTCAGCGCCATCCTTCACCGATATGTTCGGGCTGAATGTGATCGGCATTACCCGCAAAGTCGCAAGTTTCTACGGCATTCAGGACGACCGCGGAGTCCTGATCGCCTCGATTTCGCCGAACGGTCCTGCCAAAGATTGGGGTTTTCAGGAGGGCGACATCATCCGCGGCATAAATCGCCGTCCGATAACCTCGCTCGACGATTATAAAAATATCTCGAATCAACTCCGGCGCGGTTATCAGGTTTTATTCATTATCGAACGCCAAGGAGAGTTGTATTATCTGGCGGTGGTGACGTAACCGTCCGGCCGAAACGCCTCGGCCATCGGTCAACGCCAATCGGATATGGATCGTTTTTCAATTTACCTATTTCAACAAAATCAGCTTCCCGACCCGAACTCCTTCTTCCGATTGCAGTCGGCAGAAATAAATGCCAGAGCGAGCTTCAGCAGGCCGCCAAATCGTCCTGTATGTCCCCGCAGGCATGA
>Ga0129299_1000702_pt1 | contig 21856 bp, 19 predicted proteins | sample ConPoolayeCmetaG_FD_94477 | JGI IMG/M metagenome (GOLD analysis project Ga0129299, IMG submission 94477) | Hot spring microbial mat communities from California, USA to study Microbial Dark Matter (Phase II) - Cone Pool mat layer C metaG ...
AACTTGTTTTCCTGCTCTTTTAAAGATAAATTTCTGAGAATCCCTCAAGGCCGTTTATGCTTCCACCTACGAGGTGGACATAACGTCCACCTCGTAGGTGGAAGTTTTGCAGGTCCGGTTTTTCAAACTTTACCCTTAAATAAATTAGAGGAATAATTATAATTCTTGTCCGGGGTTTTTAACAACAAATCCTTTTTGTACAGATTGGAATAATAAAGGCTAAACCTCTGCAGGTCGCATAGGCTTAGCTTTTTAAAATCGGAGCTTTTAGGAATCAAAATATCGCCGATGCGTTGTTCTGGCAGAACACCTTTTTGATAAATCAGCAATAATTTGGTATCATTAAAAAAAGCGGTGATAGTTTTATTTTAAATTTTTATCTATTATGTATGCAGTTATAATGGCTGGGGGATCGGGTACCAGGCTTTGGCCAACTTCAAGATCTTCTCATCCCAAACAATTTCATAGTCTCATAACAGATAAAAGCCTACTTGGAGATACAATCGAACGAATTTCGCCTTTTATTAAAAAGAGGAAAATTTTTATTATCTCTAATCAGAAATATAAGGAAAAAATTTTAGAAGCACAGAAAGAGATTTTTGAAAAAAACATTTTGCTGGAACCAATTGGGAAAAATACCGCGCCAGCTATTGGTTTAATGGCGGCATTGATTGCTAAAAAAGATCCCGAAGCGATTATTGCCGCGCTTCCCTCGGATCATTATATTGAAAACAGAAAAGAATTTTTAAATGTTTTAGCTTTGGCTCAAAGGTTTTTAAGGCAACATCCAGAGTATATTTTAACTATCGGTATTCGGCCACTTTATCCGGAAACAGGTTATGGCTATATTTTACTTGGTAAGGAAATTGATGGTATTGGGGGGCAAAAGGCAGGAGATCATAAGATATTCAAAGTAAAGCAGTTCGTTGAAAAGCCAGATTCAGATCGAGCCAAAAAATTTGTAATGACTTGGGGATATCTTTGGAACTCAGGAATGTTTGTTTTCGAAGCGAAAAATATCTTAAAGATATTCAGAAAATACCTGCCAGATGTTTACAAATCATTGATTAGAATTCAGAAAGCAGCAGGGACCGGAATCTTTTCTAAGATTTTAGAGGAGGAATACAGCAAGATTGAGCCAATATCTCTTGACTACGGGATTTTAGAGAAATATAATAAAGTGGCGGTTGTCCCAGCAGATTTAGGCTGGTCTGATATCGGAGGATGGGCGAGTTTGCTTGATCTTTTATCAAAAGGGGAAGAGGAAAATGTTATTCGCGGCAAGCATATAGGCGTTGATACAAAAGAATGTTTGATTTTTTCCAAAAATAAACTTATCGCAACAGTGGGATTAGAAAGAATGATTATTGTTGAAACAGAAGATTCGATTTTTATCTGTCCCAAAGAGAAGTCTCAAAAAGTCAGAGATTTAATCGAGAAATTAAAAAAAGAAAAAAGGCATCAGTATCTATGAAAAAAAATACTTTTATCATTTTTATTTTTGTAGTGATTGTTACTGTCCTTGCAGTTTTAGCAGATCTGCCAAAGGGGCCAGCCTTGGATTTGAATAAAATCGGGATTAATTTTAGGCGGGAGCTTCAAATCCATCAAGGGCTTGATCTTCAAGGCGGCACTTACTTGGGATACGAAGCTGATATGAGTAAAGTCGAACCTAGGGATCGCGATGATGCTTTAAACGGCGTAGCTGGCGTCATCGATCGAAGAATTAATGCTTTGGGGGTGACAGAACCAATAATAATAACTAATAAATCTGGTAGTGCTTATCGGATAATTGTGGAATTGCCGGGTATCCGTGATGTCAACGAAGCCATTGCTTTAATTGGTAAAACCGCCCAGCTTGAATTTAAAGAGCAAAAGGACGGGGAGTGGGTTTCGTCTGGCGTTACCGGAGCTCATTTTAAAAGAGCTGATGTTCAAATTAACCCTGATACTGGAATGCCTGAAATTGCGATTCAATTTAACGAAGAAGGCGCTAAGCTTTTTGCCGAGATTACTCAAAGAAACCTGCAAAAACCGCTGGCGATATTCTTGGACGAAACTTTGATTTCTGCCCCTACGGTGCAGTCCGCAATTACTGAAGGAAGGGGAGTGATTACAGGACAATTCACTTTAAAAGGTGCGCGACAATTGGCGATTCAGCTTAATAGCGGCGCTTTGCCAGTGCCAGTAAAGCTAGTTGAGCAGAGAAATATTGGGGCAACCCTTGGTCAAGACAGCGTTCAAAAAAGTGTTGTCGCCGGAATTTTCGGAATTTTTGTCATTGCTCTGTTTATGATTTTATATTATCGGCTTCCCGGCGTTTTGGCTATTGTGGCTTTAGCGATTTATACTCTTATAGTTCTCGCACTTTTTAAATTAATTCCAGTGACTCTGACAATCGCGGGAATTGCCGGTTTTGTTTTATCTATCGGGATGGCTGTTGATGCCAATATTTTGATTTTTGAAAGAATGAAAGAAGAGCTCCGACGGGGCAAAACATTTAGTGCCGCCCTGGAAACTGGATTTAACAGGGCTTGGAGTTCTATTAGGGATTCTAATGTTTCCAGCCTCATTACTTGTTTGATTTTGTTTTGGTTTGGTGCGGGATCGATTCGGGGATTCGCCTTGACGCTCTCAATCGGTATTTTGGTCAGTATGTTTACGGCAATTACAGTAACCCGGATATTTTTGATGATGATTATTAACACAAAATTGGCGCGAAGTTTTTGGCTATTTGGAATTAATAAAAATGAGATTAAGGTTTCTTAAGGCGAACAAGGAGAGATGAAATGTTTGACATTGTCGGTAAAAATAAATGGATTTGGTTTGTGATTTCTGGAATTGTTATTATTCCGGGAATTATCGGATTAATTTTATGGGGCTTAAATCTTGGCATCGATTTTAAGGGCGGGACTCTTTTAGAAATTAATTTTCCGAGTATTGAAAATGTCGAGCAGACAAAGATTAACGAGATTTTAGTCGCCAACGGAATTGAAAACGCTCAGATATCCAAATCAGGAGTTCAAAATTTTTTGATCAGATTAAAGCCGATTGAGCATGAAGTGCAGCAAAAAATTATGGCTGAAATAAGTCAAAAAATAGGAGAAGTTAAGGAGGTAAGACTGGAAACAGTTGGTCCGACAATAAGCAGGGATTTGACCAGAAAGGCTTTTATTTCAGTAATTCTTGCTTCTCTTGGAATTGTGATTTATCTTGCCTGGGCTTTCCGGCGTGTACCCCGGCCAGTAACTTCCTGGCGTTTTGGCGTTTGCGCCGTTGCTGCTTTAATTCATGACGTTTTGGTGGTAACAGGAATTTTTTCAATTCTTGGACATTTTTTTAAGGTAGAGATTGACAGCATGTTTGTTACGGCGCTCCTGACGATTATTGGTTTTTCTGTTCATGATACAATCGTGGTTTTTGACAGAATAAGAGAAAATTTAAAAACTCGCTATGGCGAATCTTTTGCTAACATTGCAAATCATAGTGTTTATCAGACTTTGGGTCGCTCTCTCAATACTTCATTGACCGTAATTTTTACACTTCTGGCTTTATTTCTATTTGGTGGAGCCACAATCAAATATTTTGCACTCGCTTTATTGATCGGCATTATTGCTGGTACTTATTCTTCAATTTTTAATGCCACACCGCTTTTGGTTCTGTGGCAAGAAATAATAATCAAAAAGAAGGTAAAATAAAGGCAAAATAAATGATTTGGATCGTTGCAGGTTTCTTAATTGGAATAAGTCTCGGAGCGATATCGCCGTTTGCGATCCCGGCAGAATATGCTCGTTATACCGCCGTTTCAATATTAGCAATTCTTGATTCTGCAATCGGGGCGCTTCGAGCCGAAATTCAAAAAGATTATTCATCCCTAATATTTATTAGCGGGCTTATTTTTAATATGCTTTTTGCGGCTTTGATAGTCTGGTTCGGAGATCGACTGGGGCTTGATCTTTATTTAGCGGTTATTGTTGTTTTGACTCTCAGAATTTTGCAAAACGTCGGGATTATAAGAAGGTTTTACGTTCTAAAGTATTTAAAGCCAGAAACCGAAAGACGATCAGGTCTTCCTGATCGAAGATACAAGGGGGAATATTAAAATATAACAATATAATAATAGGGGATTATAAAAATTATAAAATAAGCTGGTTTTTAAATTTTAAATAAGTCAGCTTATTTTTTCTTTTTCATGGGAAAATTATTATAACAAAGAGTAAAAATATTGGAGGGGAGGATATTTTTGAAAGTAGTTATGAGTCGCACAATGTATGTTGTACGACAGGATAATAAGGTAACAAAAAACATACAATAACATAAACATAACAAAAAACCAGTAAATTCTATTTCTTTTTTATGATTTATGATACTGGTTTTGTTGTTCTTTGTGCCCCCCCGGCCTATTTTTGTATGCCGCAATAAGCCTCGAGCGCTGTCCTCAAATCCGAAGTATTTTTAGTTGCTAGTCAGGCTATTGGTTGCAGGAGCCTGCTTTCTTTTGGAATAACCTCGAGATCTAAAAATAAAAAATCGCTTCAAAAATTGTGCCAGAAGTCTGCAAGTCTGCGCAAATAACCTTAATTCAGGTAAAAATTCAAAACCACTGTCTGTGTGTCAACATCGGTTTTCTCTCTTGACAAAAATTGCATTTTATTGCATAATCTATGCTCTATTTCTTTTAGGACTGCTTCTTGTGGCTAAGAACTGCAAATAGGATTACAAGCATTGCCAGAAAAATAAAAACCATGCCGACAGCAATAGCAAGACCTGTAAGAGCTTCTTTTAAAGAAACCACAATCGGATCTATCATTTTTTCTCACACCTACCTTAAAACTCAATTGATTTCTGATTGATTTCGGGTTTTTTTAGTTTTAAAGGGACCAGATAAAACTTTTTGTTGGGATTATCTCTTCTGGATAGCTATTTTGAGAACATTCTGGAATTATCGCATTTTTTGAATCCAAATCTAAAAGAAGTAAAGGGTTAATTGCCAGATACTGATTTGGGGAAAGCATTTGGTCAACCTCAAAATGCAGATGAGGATTTAAAATTTCTCCGGAGTTGCCAACATTGCCGATTTCTTGACCAACCAAAACCCTCTCCCCTACCTTTACTTTTATATTGCTTAAATGACCGTATGTGATAAAAAGACCAGTTTGATTTTCGACTTCTATTATTACAGTCTCGCCAATTAGATTTCCGGTGAAAACAACTTTTCCATTACTTGCCGAAGTAACTGCAAGACCGTATTTGGCGCTAAAATCAATGCCATTATGCCGGCCACCCCAAGACCTGTAAGTAGGACTGGTTTCTTTTTGATTAGATTTAATCTCGCCAAACAAACCATAAATAAACCACGTATCATTTTCTTCTGCCATAAACTTGCCATTTTCCGCTTCCAAAAGGTTTATTTTTCCATCATTCTGGTTTTTAAACTCAATAAACGATAAGTTCGAAAGATTTTTTTCTGAAGAAACTTGAGGATCAAAACTATGCCATTTAGAGCTTGACGCAAAGGGTACACTAAGTTTAGGTTGGTTACTAAAATGCAAAGCAAGGCCTTTGCTTGGTTGCGAAAGGGCCAATACCGAAACTATTAACAAAAGAGTAGATAACTTTAGCGGTTTCAAGTCTTTCTCCTTCCCGAAAAACTTCCCGCCCTCCCAAATATATTTTGATCCTAGATTTTATCAATTAAAATACTTTTTGTCAATGCAATGGTTTAAGCAATGGTTTAAGCAAGGCGCAAAGGGCATCCCCTTTCCGCACTGCGGTGGACGACTCCCAAATTTTTTGACTAAAACTTAATTACTTCTCCGGGTTTTATTTCTTTGCTTTGAAGAATTTTTTCTTTGTCCTGAGAGATCTTTTGTTTTGGTTGGGGCGTTTGAGATTCAGCTGAGGGAATAATTTTGTTATTTTTGATGATATACCAATTTTGTCCTTTGATATCCAAAAATCTAGGAATGTCAGCTGGAATTTTTATTTCTGGCATTTTTTCCTTCTCTTCTTTTTTCTTGGGGGATTCTGTTGGCAACGATTCAAATTTTGTTGTCCAGCTGGCGATCTTTTCTTCTATCTCTGCTCTTGGTCTGCTATAACGCTCGCGGGAAGCAGCGATAACCTTTTGCATATTACCTTTTTCTAGTCCTTGGATTGGCGGTAGAGTTAAAGCTGAGAAAGCAGGTGTAGTAATTCCGTCAATTGATAATTTCAAATAAATATGAAATTTGTTGAGATTAACAAGGTCTTGATCGTCAAAAACAGGAGCAAATTCTTTTGCTAAAAATGGTGCGTCATTGGCCCCAACCCGAAAAGCGATGATTGTGCCGACATTGCCAAAAACCGCGTTTTTGACTTCCTCAGAAAGTTGGGCCATATATTGGTTGGCGACCGTTAAAGAAAGGCCATATTTTCGTGCTTCGGAAAAAATCGTTGCAAAAGAATCGGTGGCAAAATTTTGAAACTCATCAACGTAAAGATAAAATTCTTTTCTTTGCTCCTCGGGAACATCCACTCGGCTCATTGCCGCCAGCTGAATTTTTGTTATCAAAAGCGAACCAATCAGAGCCATATTGTCTTCGCCAATTTCTCCTTTGGAAAGTTTAATTAAAAGGATTTTACTATTATCCATTGCTTCGCGGATATTAAATGACGAAGTTGGCTGGGCTACAATATTTCTGATCGTTGGTGTTGATAAAAACTGTCCGACTTTGTTTTGAATCGGCGAGATTGCTTCTGTTCGAAATTTTTGGTCATAGGCCGCAAATTCCGTATTCCAGAAATCTCGAACCACTGGGTCAGAAACATTGCTGACAATTTGATCGCGATATTTTTTATCAACTAACATTTTTAAAATTCCCATCATTGTTGAACCGGGATTATCAAGAAGGGCCAAAACTGCGTAACGAAGAATGTATTCTAGTCTTGGTCCCCAGGAAAAACCAAAGATTTTTTTAAAAATCCCGACAAAGCCAGAGGCGACCACACCTCGCAAATCTGGGTCAACAGTTTCCAAGGGATTAAAAGCAACTGGAAAATCGCGGTCGCCAGGATTAAAGTAGATCACATCGTTGATTCGATGGGAAGGCATAGCATCCAAGATTCTGTCAATTGAGTCTCCGTGAGGATCGACAAAAGCAAACCCCCGTCCCTCAAGCAGATCATCCATGGCCATATTTTCAAGCATTGTAGTTTTCCCGACGCCGGTTTTTCCAATAACATAGATGTGTTTTTTCCGATCGCCGCTTTTTATTCCGAATTTGTATCGAGCATGCCGAAAATCGGTCATTCCAAAAACAGTTAATTCTTTTGCAGGAACCGCTTCTTCGATTGGTAAATTCGAAGGTGGTTCCCCCTTCTTGGCTCCCGCCCAAACAATATTTGGGGTTTCGACAGTAATATTCGGAAGATGAAAGATACTTGCCAATTCCTCGATATTGAAGATAAATCCCTGATCGTCGAAAACTCGAGCCTTAAAATCTTGGAGAAATTCAGGGCTGTCAGAAATTTTGCCCGAAACAAAGCCGTTAAGATTTGCGGCATTAAATTGCTTAAAAGCGCCAATTACAGATTGAAGTTTGGCCTTCATGGCAGGGGTGGGACTTGGAGAAAGCAACATCAAGCGAAGTTTGGACTCGAAGCCAATTTTGGTCGCCTTTTCCTCTATTGCCTTTATCGCTTGTTCTACGGGACCAGCCAATTTTTCTCCGCTGGCAAGTTTTTTTGCGCTTGGCTGAGGAGGAGAAACAGCCATTTTTGCAAGTTCAAAAAATAATTTAAAAAACCCAAAGATAATGTTTTTAAGTGTTACTTTCCCTTTTCCTTTCCCTAGCCGCAAAGCATTGATATGATTTATAGATTTTGCCTGCCAGTTGTCATCTACCGGTCTTATAATTAATTGAACCCAAATCTGTTCATTTTCTTCAAGTTTCCCCAAAACTGCGGTAATGCCGGCCAAAGGATCAACTTCAAAATTTGTAAAAGTTTTTATTGGATAGTAAAAAGGTTTATTTAAAGTTACTTCGGCGCCCAAAAAATGTTGATCTGCTTTTGGATAAGAAATAGTATAATCCTCAACTTCAACAATCTCAACTGTTGGGTATTGAGCATAAATTTGACCTTCAACAAAATCCCGAAGATGAATTGGGACATGAACATAAAATCTAATAAACTTATTGATAGAAACAATTTCAAAACTAATATGTTCCTGAAAACTTCCTTCACGAAATCTTTCTTTTTGGGGCCTAAAAATTCCATGGAGAGAAGCAAACATGAGTTCAGCGGCCAGAGGCGATTTTTCGTTATTTCGCGGCACCTGAATAAGAAGGGTTATATATTTCTGGGCCGCAAACCAAATTCTTCGTCTCCGCGTCCGATAAGCATCAAAAATCAGGCTGAATACAAAAATCCACCCTGCTGCTATTAGAAAATAACCAATTATTTTAAGAACTATAAATGCTATATCCACAAAATCAAAATTCATCTTAACCTCTTCTTTTTTTTGTTTTTATTTTTTTTGATTAAGTTTTTTTACTGCGGGTTTTGAGCTAAAGTATAATTTCCATCAACTTTTTGAAATTGGGGATTGGTTTGTAAGTTTACCAAAATTGTTGATTTCTGAACTTGCTTTTTTTCTAAAACTTTATTAATAATTTCTTCTTTGGTCATAGGTCTTCCGGCTTCTTCCAGAATCTTCTTGATGACATCGGCAACGGTTCCAACTTCAAAACCCCACTGAGAAAGTCCATAAACTCCTCTTCCGACCAAAACAAAGCGCTCATCAGCAATCAACTCGTTATGAACAGTTTGAATAGTTACTCTCTTATTGTCAAATTTTAATTTCTCAATAGCGGCGGCAATATCTCTAAAATGCATCGGTTTTTCTTGCCGGCTTAAAACATAGTGGGCTTTATCCCTGATGGTTCGAGGATTGATATGCGGCCAAGAAACAAGGCCAAACCCCCCATCGGGGGTTTTAATAATTTTATTGCTTAGTTCCAAACAAGAATTCAAAAATTCCGGAGAAATTTTTCCTTCGTTGGCTTTATAGAGTTCTTTTCTAATAAATTCCGTCAGGATTGCGTCAGCAAATAAAACTTCTTGCTTTGCTTCTAAGATTTCGGCGAAGGCTTTTGAAATCGGTTCGACAATTTCCAGTGGATAATGACGGAGGCCATATCCTTTTTTAATTAAATCAGTTTCTTTAAGGTTAATAATATTATCTTCAAGAATCAGTAAAAATTTGATGATCTGTCTATTTAAAATCGCTCTTTTTTCGTCGACATTCTCTAGCAAAATTTCCATCAATCTTTCCTCGGAAATTATCCCGCCGTTATCTTGTAAGATCGAAACAACAAACTCTAATGCCGGACCCCAATATTCTTTTTTGGAGTCCTTAATTTTGGCAATCACAGATTGTTCTATTTGACGAACTCTTTCTCTGGTGATATTGAAAAGATTGCCAATTGAAGCAAGAGTTGATTCTGGTCCCCCATCAAGACCAAAACGTTTAACAATTACCTTTTGTTGTTTTTCTTTCAGGCCCGATAAGATATTGCTTACCAAAACTAGAAAATCTAGCTCTGCAAGCAAATTTTTTTTCTGTGCCGAAAGAACATTTTTAAGTATTGGTTTTGAGTTTTTATTACTTTCCATAAAAATTACTCTTTGAAAAATCTATTTCTTGGAAAAATCTATTTCTTGAGGTTAAATCTGATTTTATATTTTTATATTATTTAAATAAAGTATATCAATTAAAGTATATCAAGAATTTAAGATTTTGTCAAGATTTTTATTAAATTTATTTCTTTTTTAAAATCGTTACTCAGAATTACAAAACAAACCTGTTAATTTGATTATTTTGCATTTTTCCTTTTCGAGATTTTTTCCATTAGGATTTCATTCTCATTATCGGGAAGGGATGGTCTAATTATAGCATTCTCGATCGCAGCCCAGTTTGACTCCTTATCTTTGGGAATAATGATTGTAACTTCATCCCCAGGTTTGACCCTAAAATAAGTTACGCTTGCAAGCAAAACCCGATATGATTTGCCACCAGCAATTACATGATATTGGCCGTTTTCAGCAATCAGTTTCCCGATTAATTTCATTCTCTCCACCGGTCCAATTTGCTTGTAGATAAAGGAGCCGTCGGGAGTTATTGTTAATTTTAAGATATCGCCTTCTACTAATTTTGATTTTGAGGCATAATTTGCCGGCACAGGATATTTTTTGCCATCTGGACCAATCATTAACTCTCCATCAAAATATCCTTCAATTATTTTTTCGCCTCCTGAAGCAATAGTTGCCGGCGTTTTTTGGATTTTTGTTTGTTCTTCTTCTCCTCCCTCGATTTCTGAAAGAAGTTGTTTCGCCGATCTGAGAGAGTTTTCGATTCCCTCTAGTAACTGACGAACAGTCGCAATGTTTGTTTTGTTCATTTTTCACCTCCTACTTTGGTTTTTTTGTTATCTTTTGCTCTTAATTTTTGAAATTTTTAACTTTTGAGTTTTAATTTATAATTTTTGATTTTTATTTTTGTATTTTGGATTTAATTTTATATTATACCCTATTTTTGTTTTTTATGCAAGCTTTTTATTTTCACAAGTCTTTTCTGAGTTATTCTCTTATAATTATTGATCGGACATAAAAAATTATTGCCCAGGAAAGGACAACAAGAATTACGCCGACAATTGCTCCAGTTAAAGCTCTTTTAGCCCGGTCAATCTCCTCAGGATTACCAGCAGAAGTTAAATACCGAAATCCCGCGACAATTACCATAATGACTGCAATTAAAGCGCCTAGGCCCACAAGGGTGTTTAGGGTTTTATAGACAAGTTCTTGCGCCTGTTCTGTTGTTTTTATTGCAAGAATCAGATCCACTTTTCACCTCCCTCTAATGTTAAAAATTTAATTTAATATATTTAGTATTTGCTTCTTATCTTGATTTCTTCCTCAATAATCGCCCGAGGCCGACCGAATTTAAGACGAGAAAGTTGTTTAATTTTTTCAGCTAGTTCATAATTTTTTTCTTCCTTTTCCAGTTCCCGCCAGGTATTAAGGCTAAAACCTCGGGAAGCAGTGCCGTCAATTAAAAGTTTGATGTAAGCATTGGCAAATTCCAGATTTATAAAATCGCTTGCTGAAAAAACTCCTCCAAATTCCTTAACCAAATGGTCAGCGTCCTCGGCACCGATCCGGAAAGCAATTATTGTGCCGGCATTGCCAAAAACCGCATCCCTAATTTCTTCTTTCAGTTGCATAATGTATTGGTGAGCAACAATAATACTCAAACCATATTTTCTTGCTTCTGAAAGAATCGAGCAAATCGAACGGGTGGAAAAATTTTGAAATTCGTCAATATAAAGATAAAAAGTTTTTCGTTGTTCTTGGGGAATATCCACTCGGGAAAGAGCGGCCATCAAAATCTTGCCTACCATCACCATACCAAGAAGATAACTATTAAGATCGCCGATTTTTCCTTTGGAAAGATTTAGAATCAGAATTTTTTTATTATCCATAATTTCCCTGAGTTTAAAAGCGCTTTTCTGTTGGGCAATAATCGGCCGCATCATATCATTGGCAACAAAAGAAGTAAGTTTTGAAGTGATATAAGGCACTATATTGGCAAGAGAAGCTTCACCCCCGGCTTTTTCCGCTTCTTTTTGCCAAAAGTTTTTTATCACCGGGTTTTCACAACGCTCAAGTTTGTATCTTCTAAAATCAGAATCTGCGAGAACCCGGGGAATTTCCATCAAGGTTGAGCCAGATTCCACGTCTTCCATCACCAGCATCATTGCGTTTCTCATGTATTGCTCAAAAATCGGTCCCCCAGTTTTTGAAAGATCATAAAGCACATCAAAGATATTGATCATTTCATTAACCACAAAAGTTTTTTGTTCCGGATTGTCAAATTCCATCATATTCATTCCAATTGGCCGTTCGGTATCAGAAGGGTCGAATAAAATTACATCATCAGCTCTACTTGCCGGAATTGAAGCAAGAATGTTTTCTACGGAATCGCCATGAGGATCAATAAAACAAAGCCCTTCACCGTTTTTGATATCTTGAATCGCAAGATACTCTAAAAGCGTAGACTTTCCTGTACCAGATTTACCAACCACATACATGTGACGCTGTCGGTCTTTTTGTTTGATAAAAATCGGAGTTTTTGTCCCCCGGTAAATATTAAATCCCAAATGGATCCCTGAAGTCGGAGTATTTGACGGTGCCCCCGTGCGACGAGAGAGCAGCCAGCGGATATTGGGGGTTTCGATATTGCGATTCGGAAAGTGAAAAATTGTCGCCAGCTCCTCAGTATTTAAAATCATTTTTTTGCCACTAATTGGGAAAAATCTAAAAATATAGTCTCGAACTAGACTTGTGGCTTCAACTCTGATTTTTTTAAATCCATTGGAGTTTGGGGAATTAAATGGAGCAAATGAAGCGACAATATTTCCTAAATGCATCTGAGCGCTTACTTCGGAGTTGCCGGCAACAACAATCCTAATTATTGTTTCAAAACCAATGTGACTGGATTTTTCTTGAATCGCTTTAATGATCTCTTCTTGAAGCGGAGTAATTTGCGATTTAACCCTTTCTTTTGGTTTTTGAGGGCCAGCGGCACTTTTGGCAAGCTCTTTCAAAAAATCAAAAAATCCCGCTGCCACTTTTGCGCCGCTCAGTTCGCCTGTACCCTTTTTTCCTTCCTGAATCGCTTCAATTGCTTGACTGGCGATTTTTGCCCAAGCAGGGTGAGCGGGCCTAATCAAAATCTGAATCGCTGCCCCTTCGTTCTCTCCGAGTTTTGATAAAGCAGTTGTGATTGAATTGAGTGAGTCTACCCCCAGCTCTTTATAAAGCCGAATTGGATAGACAAAATTTTTTCTCAAAGCCAAACTTGTTGCCGCAATTTTGGAGCCGGGTTTGAAAATATTATAAACTTCAGTTTCTTCCAGTACCGCATCGGGATAAATTGCATTAATTTGCTTTTCTACCAAGGTTTGAAGATCTTGGGGCACGGTAACATAAAAATCAATTATATTATCAGTAGCGGCAATTTCAAAACTCAAGTATTCTTTACTCCCGAGATCATGACTGCTAGTTTCAGCGATACTGGACAAAGCAGCAAACATTTGACTAGCTTGGGCAATAATTTCCTTGGGATCGTGCTTCGCTTCTTCTTCGGCCCTACCCGTTTCTTTAGGAATAAAAACATGAAGAAAAATAAGCTTGAGTGATCGCGCCAGAAGTTTTTTTTGATAAAGACGGCTTTTTAATATCTTCAAGATAATAGCAAGAATTGTTACTATCAAAAAAACCGCAATAATCGCGATTATTGTTTGAGGCAAAAAGCTTGTTTGCGCCTCGAAATAAGGTGGTTGTTGATAATACATAATTTTATTTTTTTGTTTAAATCGGAATTTGCTTAATTATAACCATTTTAAAGAAAAAGCGCAAGGCTTTTCCCTTGCACTTTTTCTAAAAATTTGGTTCTAATTAATTTAAGCCGCTTTCTCCCGAACTTCTCGAAATTTTTTAATCATCTCTGCTGGACTTTTTATTCTTGAAATTTCTTTTTGTAGCCCTGTTATTCCTATCTCCTGTTCGGGCTTTATTGTTTCTGGTTCTTCGGTTTTTTCTAATTTAGGTTCTGTTTTTATTAATTTTTCAGCTAAAGCTGAAATTTCTTCTTTCCCTTCGGTGGCTGATGCGGTCTCGATACCCTCAGTCTCCCTTTGTTCTGGAGTCAAAATTTTTTTCGAAATTTCGAGTATCTCTTTTTGCCCTTCATTTTGTTCTGATTCTGATATAGAAGGATAATCAATCATTTTTATTCCTCTTTGGTTATTATAATTATTAGACAAATATACCATAAAAATCAAAAAAAATCAATACTTTTTGCCGGGGTGCATTAATAGTATTTTTGATTCCTTTCCCGCGTTTTCCACCTACGAGGTGGACATTATGTCCACCTCGTAGGTGGAAGTTTGGATCGTTGTAATCTTTTTAATAAGTTTATTTTCAGAATTTTATTGCCGGGAGTGTTTAGGAGGAAAGATCCTGGCGAATAATTTGGATTTTTTTTAAATCTTCTTCTTTTGATTTTTGGTTGGCCCTTTCAAGAATTTTTTTCCGAGATGTTTTTTTGAAATTTTCCCATTCTTGTTCAAATTCTCCAACCATTTTTTTAATTTCTTTTTTATGAATCTGGTCTAGTTTCTCGACTTCTTTCATCCCTTCGCCAAAAACCACCAAAGCTTCATCCAAGTCAAGCTCAGACATATAAGGCACAACCTCAAGCCATTGAGATTTTTCTTCTTTGCTCATCGGAAAAGCCACCAAAAGCCCGAGCAATTTTTTTACTTTATCTTTATATTCTTGTTTTCTGGTTATCATTTTCACTCCTGTTCTTCATCCTTTTTTATTGGCGAATTTTTGCAGCATTTGGGTTTATAAATTTAGTTTGCAATCCCCTGATATTTTGGGTTGCATGCCGGTTGGTTCTAAATTGATGTTCCAAAAATTCTTGAAAAAACCGTTGGTCTTCAATAGCCTCTTCAAGAGTTTCAATATATTGTTTTTCAAGAAATTGTTTTTCCTCTATTAGCTCTTTGTTTGCAGTTTCTACTAATTTGGTTTTGGAGATTAATCCTTCGATTTTCTTGGCGTCTGCTTTGCGACCCCAAAGCAAAGCACTGATTATCCCGCCTTCCAAGGCTATAATTCCAATTGTTGCCCAAGTTATTAATTTCCTAAAACGTTTGGATTTTTTCGCGGCCCTTTCCTGAATTTTTTTAGCCAAAGCTTCTTTTTCCTTTCGCTGTCTTTCTTGGGTCGCAGAGAGTTTTTCTTCTTGATCGTCTTTTATACCTAGAATTTCTTCCAAATCGTCGCTACCGAGATTTTCTTTTAATTTTTGAGCAATCTCGGCCACTGTTTTTGCCGCTGTTTCTTTACCGCTTTCAATAGTCTCTTTTGCTTTTTGAGCTTCTTCTAAAGCCAGAGCTTCTTTTTTGTCTTCCAAAAAACTTTTTTTAATTCTCTCAATAAGCTTTTGCCATAAATTTCTTGTCTCTGAAGGTTGTTTAGCCATCTGGTTAAAAAGCTCGGGGAGAAAACTTTCTATCTCATTGAAAAGTTGATCGCCTTCTTGTTCTTTTTCTGAAACCAATATTTTAACTTCTTTAACAAAGTTCTGATATTTTTTGACTGCCTCTGTAATTTTTTTAATTTTTCCCCGCTCCGAGTTTTTTAGAATAGCTTCGACTTTTTTTTCTAGATTTTCGGGTTTAATTTTAATCCCGATTCCTTCTTTTTCGTAGTAAGTTTTGATAATATCAATGAGTAATTTTTTTGCTTCTTCCAAATCTTTATCTTTTAAACTTTCTCTCTCTTTTTTTTCTGGAATTTCTTCTTTTCCGCTTTCTGGTTTTGTTACAGCATCACTTGAGCTTTTTAGAGAAAAATTCGCTAAAAGAACAGCAAATTCACCATAAGCTTTCCGCCGGGCAGCCCGCAGAGCCCTTTGGTATTCTTGGGGATCGGCATCATATTTGCCTTCCTTTTTGCTTTTCATAATGCCTTCGATCTCTTGCTCAGCGGCTTTGATTTTTTTCAAAGCCTCTGCTTGTTGCTCTTCGTCTGGATAAATTGAAAGGAGGTTGAATTTTTCCAGCTCCCCATTAGCATTAATCCAGCAAAGCTCTCTGGTGCCGATTCTAAAATTCAGCTCTTTGCGCGAAACAATAGCTTCAGCTCTGTGAAGCTTAATTGCCTCTAAAACTTTTCCTTGAACCACCAGATAGTCGCGACCAAGAACTTTTAAGAAATCGCTAACTGCTCCTTGAACCAAAGAACTGTTTAAATCCTCAGATTCAACCAAATTTTTTAAATAATTGAATTTTTCTTTAACTTCTTGCCATTTTTTCTCTTCGGAGGCAGGCAGAATATCCAAAATCTGATCGGAGATTTGAGGACCTTGATCTTTTTTAATTTCTTGTTTTTGGTTGAGTTCAATGCTTTGATCGGCGTTATCTTTTTGTTCCTGTTGTTCCTGAGGAATTTCCCTTTGGCCTGATGGAGTTATGGAAATTAAAAATTTGGCAATATCTTTTTCGGGATATAAATTTTTGCAAAGAGTCAGAAGATCGGCTTGAGGTAATTCCTGATAACTAATTTCCCCGGCTTCAAATTTTTTCAAGGCCTCCCACATTCTGCTACTATTAGAAAACCAAAAATCATGAATTTTTGCGAGTTCCACTACTGATTCTTGACCGAAGTTATTTTCGACAATTTTTCTAAAATCAGCGGATTTAAGCGTTTCTTTAATTGTTTTTCGGATATAAGCAATGTTATTACAATTTAAACGGTCAAAAAGACCATTATTAAACCCGCGATGGAAATTAATTAAACTTTTTTGGAGCCATTCTTTCATTTTTGAATCATCTGATTTTTCTATTTGTTCTTCTCTTTGAGCACGCATCGAAAGATAAATTGCTCCAAGCGCCGCTTTTACTTTCTCCCGGCGTTCTTTATCCAAAAACCCAAGAAGAGTTTCTAGTTTAACCGGACTAAGACTATTTTGTTGGTATATCAATTCGGCTGGCGTATTATATTTTTCTATTAAATTTTTCCGAAAATCATCAAGCGGTTCTCCCTTTGGTGTTAACAGATCCGGAAACTCAGGATTTGGTTCAATGGTTTTTGGGGTATCAGCTTGAGGGCTTTCATTTTTTATTTCTGATTTTTCCCCAAGTAAATTAAGAATTTCTTCGGACCGAGAGTCTGGCCCAATTTTAATTCTCGAAAGCCGGTTAAGCCTTGCTTCCAGTTCTTCGAGTTGAGCTCGAACCCGAGCTGCTTCTTGCCGAACCTCTGCTATTTTTTCGGCTTTTTTGCTTTCTAGGATTGCCATTTTTTCTCTGTGGACTTTCTGAAGACTTTCGGCAAGATTATTAAAACCGCCATACTTTGAGACAAAGGTTTCTTCAACTTCTTCGGCCAATTTTCTGGCGTGATCTAAAAAATTTTTATCTAAATTTGTGTTTACACCTATCATTTTCGCTCCTTACCTTTTGGGATTATTGAAATTATTGCCCAATTTTTTTACGTAACTCTTCGATTGCCTTGCGAGCAAGTCTTTTGGCTCTTAATCTTGCGATCTGTTGGACTTCCGGATCATCTTCCTCGCCTGCATATTCAGAACTTTTTATAATCTCCCAATATAACTCCTCTTCGATTTTTTGTCTTGCTCCATCAAGTTGTTCTTCGATTTCAGAAAGTTTTTTCAAAATGTTAGCTTCTAATTCTTCAAGTTCACCTAATCCTCTTTGAGGTTTTTGTTCTTTTCTCTTCTCGGCCTGAGGCGCTGGCGCTGACATTTCTAATTTTTCTTCTTTTTTCTTTGACTGATCTTTTGGAGTCTCTGAAGTTATTATTGCTTTTGTTTTTTCTACTGGCGGGTTATCAATCTCATTGATAATATCTAAGATAATATCTATTTCTTTGGGATAGCGTTGAGCGATTAACCTAATCAAACTTTGGCGCTTTTTTTCGTCTCTAACCCTTTCCAGTCTTTCAGGGAGAATAAAAATTGCTGCACCCACTCTTTGCGAAATTGCCCTTAACAAAAATTCTTTTGTAAATTCTCCGTTTCGGATTTTATTCCAAATTTCTCTTTTAAAATTGCGGCCAAAGCCTCCATCTTGACCGCCAATATCTTCCTCAATCTTATGCAAAGTGCTGGCAATCTCAATCGCCTCACCTTTTTCAAGTTTTAAAATTTTGAAAGGGATTTCAACCGCTTTATCGTCGCCAATTAAAAGTCGTTGACCAGTTTCAGTCTCAATGAGTTCAATTTTTGGCAAAATAGCTTCAGGTTTTTCTGCTTTTTTTTCGGTTTCTTGGGTCAGACCAATTGGATTTTCTTCTTGGCTATTTTTGGTTTTGTCCCCTTCTCCAACAACCGCTTTTTCATTCACCTCTTTCGCTATTTCATCAAGGATACTGCTAATCCCAGGAAGATTGCCTAGGTTATTCCCATTTCCTTTTGATTTTTTGCTATCGACAAAACCTTTGATTTCGGGTTCTGCTTCACTTTCTCCGGCAGTTGTGCCCAAATTATCAACTAGCTTACCAGTTAACTCAGCTGGTTCAACTGGTTCATCATTTCTTTGTTTCGGTGATTTTGGTAATTTGGTCATTTTTCTTTCACTTTTAGTTTTTCGATCTTTCTCGAACTTTTTTCTTCGCTCTTCTTTTTCTTCAGTCTGATCTCCAAAAGGATTTTTCCCAGTTTTTTCTAGGTTTTCTTTTCTCATATATACAATCCTCCCTACTCAAAAATACAAGATAAACCATCATATCATAAAGTAAAATATTTGTCAATGGTTTTATTTTTAAAAATGGCTTATAACTTTAATTTTTAAAATCTATCCCATAGACAAATCATAAAAATATTACATAAATAAACCCTCCGATATATCGGAGGGTTTTTGTTTACTCTCTTGGCTTTTTGGTTACTTGGCGGCTTTTTTGACTTTGCAGGAAGGGTTTTTGTCACAGGTTGCGCAAATCGCGGCCAAACCGCCGTTGCTTTCGTGTTTCCTGAAAAGTTTTAAAGCCTCGAGGTTGAGAGGATTGCTTGTTTCTCTGCCCCAGAAAAACTTGCATCCTTTCGGGAAAAACCTCGTAATTCCAACTATTTCCCGAACCGTTGCGCCTTTTTCATCTTCTCTTGATGAACACATAACGCCATTGCTGTTTGCGCCGTTGGCGCATAAAGAATAAGCATGACTCATTTTTGATCTCTCCCCTTCTCTTTGATTTTGGTAATGTTCTTCTAATTTGTTCTGATGATTCTATAAAATACCGCGATTTTCAAAAAAGTCAAGAGCCAAAAACAAACTATTTGTTTATTACAGGGAGTCATCATCGGCTCATCAGGAAAATCTTTTTCGATCTTCTTCGGGACTAGGAGAAAGCCCCTCTATACATGATACTATCTATTATGCACGGAAAATTATTACCAGCTTCTTAAGAAATTCTTCTTAAACTCTGAAAACTTGTTATTTTTAATAGCTCTGCGAATATCTGCCATTAAATTTAAAATAAAATGCAAATTATGGATTGTGCAAAGACGAATTCCAAAAGTCTCGTTTTCTTGTAAAAGGTGGCGGATATAAGCACGGGAAAAACCTTTTCCTTCGCGTAGGTGGGTATTACCAGAACAAGCATAACATCTGCACCCAGGCATAATTGGACGAGGGTCGGCGCGGTATTGGGAATTGAGAAGGTTGATGCGTTTACCTCCAAGATGCCGAGTGGAAATTCCTGCCGCAGGCGCAACGCGAGGTTTTGTCTCGGTGCTGGAAACCCACACTGCACCATGGCGGGCAAGGCGGGTTGGGAGAACGCAGTCAAACATATCTACTCCCCGCTCCACTGCTTCTAAAAGGTCTTGCGGTTCCCCTACGCCCATTAAATACACAGGGCGTGTCTCAAACCCTGAACCTAAATTTTTAATTTCTAAACTCCTTGAATCTTGGATTTCAGATTTAAAATTTATCAGAGATTTCTGGTTTTGGGTTTCGGATTTATTTATTATCGGCATTACCCAATCAAGCACTTGATACATTTCTTTTTTACCTTCCCCTACTGAAACACCGCCGATTGCAATTCCGTCAAATGGCAAAGAAGTAATAAATTTTGCCGAATTTTTTCTTAAATCTTTATAAACTGATCCTTGAATAATTCCGAATAGTGCGGAATTAGTGTATTTTTCGGCCGCATTCGAAGAATAATTAGCTCCCGAGCTCCTAACACTCGGAATCGAAGGATTGCCATATTTTTTATTTTCAAAAGCCCTCAGGCTTTTTACCGCCCAAAAATGTGTTCTTTCCATTGCTTCCTTGGCGTATTTTTTAGAACATGGATATGGCGCGCATTCATCTAAAACCATCATAATATCTGATTCTAAATTGCGCTGGATATCAATAACTTTTTCGGGGCTAAAGAAATGCCGCGATCCATCATGGTGCGACCTAAACCAAACTCCATCTTCAGTAATTTTTACTAAGTTTTGGCATTTGAGATTTGAAATTCGAGATTCTTTTCTTGAGAGCGAAAAGACTTGATATCCTCCTGAATCTGTTAAAATTGGTTTATCCCAATTCATAAATTTATGCAAGCCGCCCATTTTTTTAATTGGGTTTTCGCCCGGCCGAAGATATAAATGATAAGTATTGCCAAGTAAAATCTCAACGCCAAGAGCTTTTAATTCTTCGGGACCAACGGTTTTTATCGCCCCATGAGTAGCGCAAGGCATAAAACAAGGAGTGCTAACCTCCCCATGCGATGTTTTGAGAACTCCTAATCTGGCATCAGATTTTTTATCGATTTTGATAATTTTAAATCTCATAAATTTCAAATTCCCGATCTTTTATTTCTTAATAAAGTTAAATAACTAAATATCGAACATAATTATAGCAAAAAATCCTTCCGAATACTCGAAAGAATTTTTTATTTATTTATTCAAATATCCTTTAATAAAAATTTGACTTAGATATTAGTTTTGATTAGTTATTCGGATTTTTTGAATTATTTTAATTCTACTTTTCCTCCGGCCGCTTCTACCTTCTTTTTAATCTCTTCTGCTTCTTCCTTTTTTATTCCCTCTTTTATTGGTTTGGGCGCACCTTCCACTAAATCTTTTGCTTCTTTTAAGCCTAAAGTAGGCACAACTTCACGAACCGCCTTAATCACATTTATCTTTGTATCTCCGCCGGAAGTAAGAATCACATCAAAAGTTGTCTTTTCTTCCGTCTCGCCAGCAACCTCGCTAGCGGCAGGCATAGCTGCGCCTGCAACAGTGGCCACAACTTGGGAGGGGGCGGCGCTAACGCCAAACTTTTCCTCCATTGCTTTTACAAGCTGCGACACTTCAAGAATTGAAAGTTCGGAAATCTTGTCCAAGATTTCTTGAAGTTTTTTGGGTAAACCTTCATTTTTTTCCTCAGCCATTTTATGCTCCTTCTCCGCCCGGGGCGGACTTTTAATACTTAATATATTATTTAAACGATTAAATCATCGAATAGTCAAATTGTTAGATTGTCATCATTTTATTATTTCTCAGAAACTGCTCTTAAGGTATAAAGCAAGCCCCTAATATTACCCTGCAAAACATTGACAAAACCGTTGGTAGGACCTTGTAAAATCGAAACGATTTTGGCTAGTAAATCTTTTTTTGACGGGAGAAGAGAAATTTCCTTTACGGATTTTTCATCAATAATATTTTTTTCAAAAATCGCCCCGATGACCTTTAGTTTATCATTGGTTTTTGCGAAGCTATAAGCTCCTTTTATTGGTGCCAGCTCATCATCGAAACCAAAGGCAAAAGCAATGGGACCGGAAAATTTATAGTCTTTTGCTCCGCCAATCTTCGTCTTTTGAAGTGCAATCCTGGCCAAAGTGTTCATTACCACCTGATACTTAATTTTGCCAAGAGTTTCAAGTTGCGATCGAAAACTTTTTAAATCAGGCATTGTTAATCCCTGATAAGTAGTAAAAACAACTGTTTTTGCTTCGGAAAGATTCTTTATCAGCTCTTCAAGAATTTTCTTTTTTTGTTCTCTAGTTTTTGCCATAATAAAAATTTTGTCTGTGTTTCCACAGACATCAAAAAGCTTTCTTGCTTTTTTTCCTCGGCAGGACTTATTCCTAATTAAGCCTAGGATGCCTATCCCGATTTTGGCCGGGATCCCATTTACGGGGCTGTCTATGGAAACTAAAATTATCTTAATATACAAAAAAACTATTGTCAACTCTTTTTAAAGGCCAAGCCTCTGCTTAAAGC
>Ga0129299_1000703_pt1 | contig 21841 bp, 8 predicted proteins | sample ConPoolayeCmetaG_FD_94477 | JGI IMG/M metagenome (GOLD analysis project Ga0129299, IMG submission 94477) | Hot spring microbial mat communities from California, USA to study Microbial Dark Matter (Phase II) - Cone Pool mat layer C metaG ...
ACGGAGGAGCAGGTGTTGGCCAGGCTCCAGGAGTTGCTCCGCTCCTTCCCCGAGCACGAGGCGGTAAGGAAAAAGGCGAAGGGCCTGATCGACAGCATGTTGCTGCCCGGCCTGGAGCGGCAGGCCCGTGATGCCAGGCGGCCGGGCGAGGTCAGGGCCGCGTTGGACCGGGGTGAGAAGCTCCAGCAATTGGCCAGGGATGCTGGCCTTCAAGCCCTTGATCCGATCATCACACCACTGGTCACTGCTCTGGAAAGGAAGCAACAGCTCCAGCGGCAGATAGCGCTGGAGTACCAGAAAGGGGATCGGCAGCTTCAAGATAAGGCAGTGGAGTGGGCCAGGAAAGAGGGCATTGAAATCTTTGACGATCCCTTCTTTTCCATAGACCGCATGAGCCGGTTCACCTGGCAAGAACTGGAAATTGAGCGCCTCCGAACCCTTTTGAGGGATCGGGAAGAGGTGGAAAGGAGCCTGGAGCGGAAGAAGCAAGAGGCAGAAGATTTGATCAACCGGGTTGGAGCTGACTTGAAGAAGGCATGGGACAGAGTGACCGAGGCAGGCCGTCAACTTCGACAGCTTGTGGAACAACAAAAGGACTCAATTCAACAGTTTGTGGAGCAACAAGAGCAGGGGGTATCGGAGGCAAAGGACTCATTTCAACAGTTTGTGGAGCAACAGGAGCAAGGGGTGTCGGATGTAAAGGCCTCATTTCAACAGTTTGTGGGGCAACAAGAACAGGGGGTGTTGGAGGCAAAGGACTCATTTCAACGGTTTGTGGAGCAACAGAAGCAAGAGGTGGCCAGTCTTGTTCAGTGTTTTCATCAAGGATCGGAGCAGAAGAAGGGAGGAATTACTCAAAGCCTGGACTGGTATAACCAGAAAAGAGGGGAGTTGGCTCAGGAGCAAAAGCACTTTCTGGATGAAATAGACCGGGCGCAACTGGCAGCGGAGCAAAAAATCAGTGCCTATCGTGCGGCTCTCAGCCAATCCCTGAAAAGCCTGGATCCGGAGTTGGGCAGGGTCCAACAGGTTTTCCGTCAGGAAGCGGAGAACCGAAGGCGGCTGAGACAACTGATCGAGGATTATGGACGGGCCCTTCGCCGGTTAGAGGAATTGCAAAGGAGGCTGGGCGGGCTGGAGGAGTGGATAAGAACGCTCGGGGAAGCCGGCCGGCCGGTCTCTTTTCCGCCGGGTGAAAAGGCATGGTCTCCCAAAGCCGTTCATTTTGCTGTTCTTCTATTCATAGTTATCTTGATTGATCTGATCGTTTGGTTCATCATGCATCAACTTGTTCAGTAGTAGAGGGGCAGGGACAAGGATAGAGGGGGGTTCCAACAGGGAGATGCCCATGACCGATCGGGAGGTAGCCGGTTATCGCCTGACCGGCTGGCTGACCACCTGGCGAGAGGCGGATGTCTACCGGGCCGAATCATTGACCACGGGCCAGGCAGCGACGGTGCTGTTAGTCGGTCCACAGGCTCACCCTGAGTCCAGGAGAGCGCTGGGGCGGGCAGCGGAGATTCTGCAGACGTTGGCTCAGGCCGACAGGACGGCAGTTCCGGCCATCCTGTGGCGAGGGGGCCTGGACGATGGGGCGGTGGCATTGGTCCTGGATACTCCCCCTGGCCTTTCTCTGGCATCCTGGGCCGAGGCTGAGGCAGGAGGACGCCTGTCTGAAGAGCGATCTTTGCGGGCGGCTGTTCAGCATGCCCGCCTGTTGACCTTGCTCCATCAGGAAAGGTGCAGCGGCCTGGATCAGGACCCTGGCTGTCTGTTCTGGGACCCCTCGGCAGGGTGTCTGCTCGCCCTCAACTGGCTGACCGTACAGGTTGGCCTGGAACGGGCAGATGAAGACCTGCTGGCTTGGGGGAAGGGCTGGTACCGGCTATGGCTGGGTTCGCCGCTGCCGGACCTGGTGGAGCGGGCTATACGGCCCCTGTCGTCCCATCCTTATTGGGAATTCCTGAGTCTGGGTGTGCAGACCGTCCTGGAGCGGGTGTTGTATCCCGACCCGGCTGGTCGCTATTCAACAGCTCAGGCATTGCACACCGACCTGGAGCAACACCTGAGGCGTTGGGAGCGGCCGCCGGAGGAATTGATCGCCCTGGCGCGACGCGAGGCCGGGGATCCGGCCCGTGCCTTGCTGGCGGCCGATCTGGCCTGCCGCCGCCTGCCGGTGCCGCCGGCTGATTGGTTGGCTCTGCGGGCCGAACTGAGCCAACAGAGGGAGGAGCAGGCAGAACGATGGCTGGCCGAAGCCCAGGAAAGCCTGGAATTGAACCGTTTCAGGGTGGCCTGGGAACTGTTGGAACAGGCCTGGGCTTCCTCGGGCCTTACATCCGGCGGGCGGTTGCGGGTCCGGCGCTGGCAGGCCCTGACTCAGGCAGCTCAGGCTTCCCTGGCTCAGATGGGGGTAGTTCGGCCGGTTCTGCCGGAGTTGATGACGGCTGTGCGGCTGGCCGACCAGGGTCACTATGAGGCTGCCCGTCAGACCTGGGATGCAGCCCTGGCCTTATTGCCGGCCGATCTGCGTCCCCAAGGGTTCCTGGACCTGCAGGCTGACCTGCATGGTCACGAACGGCTGGTCCATGCCCACCGGCTCGAGGAGGCGGGAGAGGAAGCTACGGCTGAGTATCAGAAGGCGTTAACTCTGTTGCGGCAGGTATCCTATCGCTCCTCACTGGCAGCGGTGATCGGCGCTGTCGAGGGGCATTGGCAACACCTGTTGGAGCAGACTCATCGCCGGCGTGCAAGCCTTCGCCTGCTGACGGAAGGGCGGGCTGCTTTGGAGAGGGAGCGATTTGATCAGGCGATTGAGCTGAGCGAGAAGGCGCTTGGCCTGGCCCTTGACCCATCGGAAGAATTGACCCGGGCGCGACGGCTGTGGCATCTGGCTCGTCTGAGACAGCAGGTTCAGAAGACCTGGAGCGAACCAGGCAGAGAGGAAGCGACGTTAGAGAGCCTGGCTTTACTCAGGCGTGCTTTTCCAGATGATGAATGGGGACAATCTCGGCAAGATCAGATGTGCCGGAAATTGCTGGAGCAGTTGCGGGCCGATCCCGATGGACCGGCCGGGTGGCTGCTACGGCGCTATTTCGGCCAGGTAGCAGAGGTTCAGCAAGCCCTGGCAGAAGCCCCCCGGTGGGCATTCGAGGAGTGTTGGAAGCCCAAATTTCAGGCAGCTCAGGCTGCAACCCAAACCCGGACACCGGCTGGCTTGCGGCAGGCAATGACAACCCTGCAAACGCTTCAGCGGCAGATAGATTGGGTGGCCGGGTTGACCTCGACCTCATTGCCGGCAGTCCAGTCATTGCGCCAGGAAGTGACCCGGTGGCTGGAGGAGGTGCGGCAGTGGCTGGACAGACAGGCCATGCTCAAGCGCGAGTGGGAGGCAACATCGCCGGAAGATAGGGGACAGCGGCGGGATATCCTGCTCCGGGCACAGCAGGCCGGTGTGGAGCTGTTTGACGAAGAAGAGAGACAGGTAGCTCGTTTGCTGGCTCGCCTGGCGGAGCAACAGCCAGCCGGCAGGCTCACGGTTTGGGATCGTACCCTGGCCCTGGCCGATGAGGCGCGACTGACCGGCCTGGCAGATCTGGCCCGACAGGGCTATCAGGCAGTCCAGATCAGCAAAAAAGCACCATTCGAAGCGCAGCAGTATGCAGAATTGGCGCTGAAGAGGCTGGAAGCAGGTGGGGCGGACCGGAAACCGAGCCCTGATCCTGCCCAGACCTGGCACCGATTGCTTGGACAGATGGAACAATTGCCAGGTCAGGTGACCGATTTGACAGCTCAGGTGGAAAAGCTCCAGACGACAATTCGGGCCGGCTCCGGCCGTGGATGGCCGATCGGGGTACTCGTCATGTTCATCATTGCGGCCTTGGGCTGGATGATCTGGCAAGGTTGGATGACCTCCCAGATAGCCGGAACTCTTCACGGTTTGGCGCCTGGGCCGATCCCATCTGCCTCCTCAATGACCACCGCAACAACAGGTCCTGTGGTGGACATAACGCCTTCCGTGACACCTGAAGTCAGCCCTGTGAGCATCACTTTCGTGGGGGCTCCGATGACCATGACCGTGAGCACTACGGCGATGATTACAGTCGCAGTACAGGATGCATCGGGGAAAGGTGTCAATTATGTGCAGGTTATATTTGAAGCAGAAGGAGGCACCGTGGATCCAGGGGAAGGGATCGTTCAAGATGGTGTGGTCAGTACACGGTTCACCGCCGGACCTTTGCCGGCGAAGGCCCGGATTATTGCGCGGGTGGGACAAAGCTGGCGGGGTTGGAGCATTACCCTGCTGGCCTCCAAACCATAATCAGGAGGATATAGGATGCAACCTCAAGATTTTTGGCGGCTGTTGGGTGAAAATCGCTCGCTTGGGTTTTTCGCCTCCCCCTGGATGATATTGCCCTGCCTGCTGGGCCTTCTGGCATGGGTAGGGGCGGGGATCGGTTTCCGAAGAAACAGGAGCAAGCCTGGCTATGTCTGGTTGTGGCGCGCTGTTCTGATCGGTTTTGGGCTTGGGCCGGGGTTGGTGGTGGCGGTATATTTCCGGCCTCAGATTTTACTGTGGGTATTGGAAGTAACATTGCTGCCTTGCCCAGGAGGTGCTGGAGGTGTCGGCCAGCGACCTGGCCAACTGGGGGGCCTGCTCCCTGGTGAGGTAACATTGCTGCTGCACACTGTGCGGTCGTTGACTTATCTGCTCGGGGTGGGATCTTTCGCTGCTGTGGGAGGGGCGCTTCTCATATGGTTTTTGGATCGGTGGCTGAAGCCGTGGCAGGGCCAGGGGGGATCTGCTTCCTCGGACGGGACCTCGCCGCCTTCTTCGCCTCCTCCATCCCCTCCCTCTCCTGCCGGGCAGCCTGGAGGAACGGACGTTGCCCTGGCGCGATCATCAACAGACTTTCCTGAGAGTCGGCTCCAGGGATGAAACGGTGAACTCGATGAATTGTGCAAGGAGGTGATCCAATGTTCACAGGTTGTTGGTTGCGTCCTGTCACGCTTATACCGATTGTTGTTTTATTGATCATGCCTCTGCATCCTTCTTTGGCGTCGGCTGAGGGAAATCCATGTGTTCCACAGGTCCGGTTATATCCCTCAGATCGAGTGGAGGCGCGGTGTGATTCAAGCGGCTGCCTGGTTACGTCTGCTTATGTGATGTATCTCCCTTGTAGAGGCCCTGCTCAACAGCCGCCACAATTTGTCCTTAGCCTTAAAGAGGGAGACAGGCTTGTTCAGGAATCTAAACCACTGGAGTTGACACCTGACAGAACAAACCTTGAGGTTTTTTGGATGGCCGATCTGGCTCCTGATCTGTTGACCGCTCCCCCAGGCGATCCGGCGAGCAGCTACTATTATCTTGCTCTGGTATGGGAAGGGCTCTTGTCTCTGTTTAACTTCAAAGGGGATCCTGAGCAAACGGACTGGGGCCGTGTGGCCGTGGGGTCTTTCCCTGTCTCTACCGATGAAGATAGGTTATTCAATCAGTTTGTTCTTGCACTCCCGGACATGGCGGTAAAAAAGTCAAATACGGAGCGCTTGAACAAGTGGCTGAATGAAGACTCTTCGCTCCCGCGGATCGCGGTGATTCTGCGCTGGCAAAAGGAGCCTGTAACCGAAAACGAATACAGGTTCGAAAATGATAAGAACATTCCTGTTGTAATCGTTGATGTGGGTCAGTCTTATGAGCCTGCCAGGGACGGGATCCGTCAGGCCGGTGGAGAGGTTATATGCCTTGGGCCTGTTCCGGACCCCCTGCCCGATCCGTCGGCTGTTGGGTGGAATGAAAACAGGAAGCGGATTCTAGAGCATGTTAAGAACAAGGGAAGGGTTATCCAGGAGCTATCGAACCGGATCCGCAATGTCTTTATCCTGGAATACCAGTGGCCGATCTTGATTGACAGTGAGCAACTGAATGCCTGGAGACTTGAAGTAAGAGCCCAGGTCCCAGCTTCTTCTCCTGCCTCTGCTCCTCTATATTTCAGCACCCAGAGGGAGAGCCATGCTGCCCGTCTGCAGGGAGCGATCGGCTGTATTGCTCTCGTGGTAAACGCCGCCGCCATTTTTATAGGGGCTATCGGGATCACCGGCCTTGTGGGACACGGGCTCCTCTGGCTCGAGAAAGCCCAGGAGTCCTGGGAGAAATTGAAAGCCAATCTGTCGGCAGGATCCCCGACGGGCTAATACTATGACGATGGTTCAGTTTCTGAACTCACCGCAGAGGCGCTGGGGCCGCGGAGAAAAGCGATAAAAAAACCTCTGCGAACTCAATCCGCGGTGAACAAACAATGTCCAGGTCAAACCATTTTTGCAAGACTGGGAGGGTATCACAATGGACTGGATTGGCCGTTTATTGGTGGGACCGTTGCTCGTTCGTATCATTATCCTCTTTGTACTGCCCGGCATCATCGGGTTCATATTGGGCCTCTTCTTATATCCAAAAAAGGAGTCAGATTCTGGGCAATTGAGGATTCTTCAGGGCGTAGCTGCTTCCTTGGCGGTCGTGATACTGGTCCTGGTAGGAACCAAAGCTGTTATCCCTGAGATGCCATTCACCGGGACACCGATTCCCCTTGCCGACTCCAGAGCTCCGCTGGCAGATGTGACGCGAGTGGGTTATGACGATCTGCCCCGACCACCGACCCAAACTTTCACGCCGACTCCGACGCCAACCCTGACCCCATCGCCGACTCCGCCTTCACCGTCACCTACATATCCATGCAATGCTGGTCCGGCGCGCATTACCCGGCCTTCCAACGGTGCTCGCTTTGCTTCAAATGAGGATATCAGAATAGAGGGGGCAATGTACAGGAGAGGTTATTCCCATTATGAGGTTCAGTATCGTCAGGTGGACTGCCGGACAGGGCAGCCGATAGGACCGTCGGAGAGCTGGGTGACGATCGGAGGCAGACAAAGAGCGCCTGTAGGGGGAGGTTCGAGGGACGTCCTTTTGGCCGAATGGTCCAGCCATGATCGCAGTGGGGTCCAACAGGGGTGTTATCAACTGACGATCAAGATGATAGAAGAACACGGCCAGGCGGATCAACTGGAGGAACGGTGCCGGGTGGTCATCGAGCTGAAATGACAGGAGTTATGCGATTGACCCGGCAGGCTCACCACACAGGCACCAAGGCACGAAGAAATGCCATCTATTGCGTAGGCTCTGTGAATTGAAACAAGGAGGGGGCATGGGCGGAAGGAAAGGGATCACGGTTTTTGTCCTGATGGGCTGTTTGTTGTGGCTGCCGATATGGGCACAGGCTCAAACCTCCCCCCCTGTTGGCCTGGATATCCTCTTCCTGGTGGATCAGTCTGGCAGCATGGGAGGCAGCGCCGACCATCCGATCCCCAACGACCCCAATGAACTGCGCTTCTATGCTCCTATCCATGCCATGCGTTGGTTGGGCAGTGACCGGCTTCAGGTCCACACCGCAACCACCTACCGTCTGGCAGTGCTCCATTTTGGCGACCGCATCCAGTTAGGGGTAGACTGGCAAACCATTGCCCCAACAGAAGCGGCTGAATGGGAAGCACAAAAAGCGCGTCTGGAGCAGACAATGGCTTTTGAAGAACTGCACCGCAGCCATTTGGGAGGTACCAACTTTTTGCAGGCCCTCCAACAGGCTCGCCAGATGTTCGACCGGCTCCCGGCCGACCCGGCCGGTCCGCACCTCAAGGCCTTGATCCTCCTGACCGATGGTGAGCCGGCCTTGCCGAACCAGACTCCCGATGAGCATATGCAACAGGTGCGGCAGTATGTGGCTGAACAATTCCCGGCTGACCAGTTCACCCTATGTGTTGTGGCCATGAACGATGTGACCAGTGACTTTTGGACGCGCATGGAGCCGCATTGGACAGCCATCACAGGTGGTTGTGCAGTTCAGGTGGTCTCTAACAAGACTGATGTGGGACGCGCCTTCCGTGATCTCTTGCGTCGGTTGACGGTCAATCTACCCAAGCCTCATCCCACCCAGATTCAGGATGTATCTCTAACTGTTCCTACGACAATCGTGGTGCCCCCTTACCTGCAAACGATCGCCTTTACTCTGGACAAGGCCGATCCAGACGTGGACAAGCTCGCCATTGAAGTGTTGGAGGGCACCCCTATTGGCTTTGGCACTCCCCAGGTGCAGGTAGAAGGGGAGGATGAGCCGATCGAAATCATCACCATCTATGACCCACCGCCAGGTCGTTGGAAGCTCTCGGCTACTGAGGGTGCAACGCTGGAACAGGTGGACATGCGCCAGATCCGGGCCAACGGTGTGTTGCTGGCCCCTGTCGGTCTCCTGCTTCTGAATAAACCGGTCCAGGTGGTGTATCAGGTTCAAACCAGCCAGGGCGAACCGCTGCCCATCTATACCGACCCTCGCTATGCACTTCAGGTGCAGGCTGAGGTGCGGGTCGGAGGACAGGTTTCACCGCTGGCTCTGGAGTACGATGCAGAGCGAAATGTATATGTGGCCGATTTTATACCCACCCAGACCGGCCATCACACTGTCCATCTATCGGCCACCAGCCATGATGCAGACAATCGGGAGATCACCATCTTTCCTTTGAGCCAGGTGGGCAATTTCGAGGTGGGTGAGCCAGATCTGAGCCTGGAAAGCCCCTGGCCAGAGAGGCAGCCTCTCTTTCAGCCCCGGCCTCTATCCTGCCGTCTGAGGGTGGCTGGCCAGCCGCCGGATATCGGCATGGGGCTACAGGCCGAGGCGACGTTCAGCGCGGGAGGGCAAAACTGGACCACCCCTCTGACGTTGGATAATACCGGCGTTCTGAAAGGGGAGTTTATCCCGGTGGCGACAGGCTCTTATCTGGGCAACCTGGCTTTGTACGGGACCGATAGCGGTGGCCTGCGACAGAGGATCTACCAGGAAGCATTGCCTTCCTTCACCGTTGTGGCTCCCGGCGTGGTGCTGCAACCGGGCCGTTGGGTTCAGTATTGTGCCGGTGAGGTGGCCTTCCGGATAGATGATGGCCTGGGCCAGGCGTTGACTATCCCGCCAGGTTATGCGCTGGTTGCCGGGGCAACCCTGCCCGATGGGAACCACATCCCTTTGAATACGACCGATGGACGCATGTATCATGGGAAAATCACCCCCCAAAGCCCTGGTTCTCAGGGCATTGAAGTCTTGCTTACGACCCGTGACCAGGCCGGTCGAGAATGGGAGACCTTTCGGGGCACTGCCGGAACGATCGAGGTAGCACAGTCCATCGGCCTGGGCCTTGAGATCGTAGCCCCGACCGAGGATGCCCGGCTACCGGCTCGTACCTGTCGGCTGGAAAGCCTGCCCCTGACGTTGACCCTGGAACTGCGAGATAAAGCCGGCAACCTGATAGACCCGGCCGGAGTCCTGACAGGGGACCCATTGCAGGTAACGGTTTTGGACAAAAAGGGGGAGCCCCAGCCGATCACATCCAACCTGATGCCGGTTGGCAAGGGGCGATTCCAGGGCACAATCGAAGGGCTGGGAGTGGGACGCTACACATTGGTAGCGGAGGTGGTCGGCAAGCCAGTATGTGGCTATCACCTTCTCCAGCCTGGCCAGACCGCCCGGCATTTTCGGCGCACTGAAAGTCCAACATTGATCGGTTTGCTGGCCGGTGGGCCGACCTTGTTGTTGCTGTTGACAACGGGGGCCGTGCTTCTGGTGCGGCGTGACCGCCGGCGAAAGGCGCATCCTTGCCAGGGACGGGTGGTGATCCAGGACACCGAGACCGGTGATTACCTGTTCAACATCACCTTTCCTGCCGATCGTCACCGGCGCAATCGTTTGGTGTACAAGGGGAAACAACTGGGCAAGGCACAGAGTTATTTCAGCCGGCTTGAATTTACCTGTGCTGATGAGGAGGAAGCGGAGCAAAAGATCGTGCATCTCCGCGCGCTGGATCTGGAAGGAGAGGAGGTGATGGACGCCGAGTTGAGGCCGCCCAGATCGGGGCGCTCGACAGGCAAAAAGATTCCTAAACATAAGTTGGTGGTGTACAAGGATCCGCTCGATCGGTGAAGCAGGACCATAGGGCGGAAATTGGAGGGACCGAATCATCTTGAGAAGAGAGGAGGGAAAGATGAAGCTAAATCCATCGCTCATCATCGGTTTGGGAGGAACCGGCCAGCAGGTAGTAACCTACCTGAAAAAGGACCTGCTGGAAGCATGCGGTGGCCAATTGCCCCCCCAGGTGAGGTTGCTGGCCTTCGACACCGTCAAGCGGGCGGCGGTCAAGGTCGGTGGGCGCGGTGAAGCAGAACGGGGTGGAGAGGCCGGAGGAGCTGTGGCCCTTGACTATGGCGAGTATGTCTACGTTGGGGGAGATGCCTACGGTCTGGTATACGAAGCTGATCGGGGTGAGCATCCTCAGATCAGTTCCTGGCTCCAGACCGGCTTTTACCTGAAGCTTTCGCGCAATATCCTGAACCTGGAGGAAGGGGCTGGCCAGTTTCGCCAGCTTGGTCGGCTGGCCATCTTTTATGATGTGCGCGCCCCGGCCCAGTCGGCCATCTACAATATGCTGACCGATGCGATGCGCTCGATCAAGCGCAGTTCGGGCGATTATTTTCGAGCGGGGACCACACCCAAAGCGGAAACCGGAGCCGGCGTGGAAAAGCCATCGTTGCAGGTGTTCATTGTCGGCTCGCTGGCCGGCGGCACCGGCAGTGGCATGTTTGTGGACATGGCCCATTTGGTGCGCAAGATCGCCGAACTGCCGACGGTGAGTGTGCCGGTGACAGTGCGGGGCTATCTGGTGTTGCCGGAGGCGTTCAGCACCGATGTGGGCGTCAGCATGATGAAGAGCTTACAGGGCCGTGCTCATGCGGCCATGCGTGAAACCAGACGCTTTACCCTGAACTTTGACTACAAGCTCGGTTACCCGATCTACTACCATGACCACGGAACTGACCCGGTATGGCGAGGAGTAGTGCGTGACAAACTGTTTGACCTGCTCTACTATGTGGATGGACAGCGGGCGCGTAACTCGCTGGCCGATGTGCCCCTCAAACATGGGGTCGCGCCCACCCTGGCCGATGCCATCAGCGCCACGTTGGATGCCGAAGACCCAGAACGTCCATTCCAGGCCTACCCTCTCAATGTGGAGGCTGAAGTGAGCAACCGCCGCAGCCGGGGGGATCTGGAGCACGATGCGGCGACCTTTGGCTCGGTGGGCACCTACACCCTGGTCTTTCCCATCCATTCCCTCATCAAAGGCTGGTCACACCAACTGGCGCTGGAAGTGCTCGACAGGTTCCTGCCGCCGCCCAAGGATCCAAGGACCGGCTTGCCCCTCAAGGATCCAAAGACCGGCTTGCCCCTCAGTCTGGCCGATGACGCTAATGCCGAGGAAGAGGGAGTCCAGGGTAGTGAAGGGGCGCGGCGTTTTATGCAGTCCACCCAGATTATAGACCCGTTCAACACCGAGAACCAGGTGAACCTGACGCTGTTGCTGGCTGAACTGGGCGCCATCGGCCGACGGTATTTGAACAAAGATCCTGACCTGATGGGGGAGCTGTTGGACCGCGATCTGAAGGGTTGGAACGAGTACTTTGAGCCGGCTGGCGACGATGAGGTCTCAATCAATGCCCGGTTACAGGCACGGGCGGTTCTCTCGGCCAGCTTGATCGAGGGGGATCAGAAAATCAAGACCAGCGATGAACAGAAGGAGGCTCCCACCCAGGGGGCACCGCGCATTGAAGAAGAGGTGCGCAACTTCAAGAATGTCCACCTGGGCCGTGAGGATCCAACCACCGGTCAACGCAGCGGCGGCAAATACCGGGAAAAGCTCGAAACCTACGTCAATCTCCATCTGGAACGGTTCCAGCAGGCGTTGGACTTGCAGATTTTGATCATCCTGAACGGCCGGTCACGGGACAACTTTTACCAGGCCCGTTGCGGCAAGTTGGGTTACCTGCGCAGCTTTTTGGACCAGCTTTACCGCGACCTGGATGCGGCCAACCAGGTGCTAAATGAGGTCCGCACACGGCGACAATTGGAGGGTGATCGGCGCAAAGATGCTATTGCTGCCGCCCGCAGGGCTCTCAAGATCATGAAGGATAGCTCCGCCAAAAAGGTGCCGATTCTGGGCACCTATAGCAAAGAGGCCTATGAGACCCAGCGGGAATATCTGGTCAAAGAGCAGGCGTTGGTGGACCTGCTGCGGGGTGAGATCATGGAACAGGCGGTGCTGGATACGGTTGGTCGGATGATCGCCTATGTGGAGGCAACCCGGCAACAGGTGCGCAGTTGGACCGAGGCACTTGCCCTGGATCGTAACAGCCTGTACAGTCAGGTGTTGGCCGGCCTGCAAGAGGTCAAGTCGGATCGTCAGGTAGACAGGCAGGTGGCCGTCCGTCACGTGGTTGAAAACGAGGAGTATGAGAAGAAGCGGTATGATGTGTATGTGTCTGGGGGTGACCGGGATGCGGTGCGTGACATCCTGTCCGGCCTGACCTGGGAATTGGGACACACCAAGACCCGTGGAATTGTTTCGCCGGAACTGATCCTGAAGATCCGGGTGCCGGAGGAAACAAAGCCGGTTGCAGCCGAAGCCCAAACCGGTACCCGCCACAACCTGAATCTGTTGCTGGCAGCCTGCCGTCCGGCCTTTGAACGGGCCATGCAGGATGAATCCATCGTGGATTACCTGATGTATGCATATTCCCAGCCGGAAGATCTGGCCGAGCATATCCATAGCCAGAGTGGCCCTCTGCTGAGCTATAGCGGGGGGAACCCTCTGCCGGCTAATTATCTGCGCGTCTATTATGACCGGGAGAAGCCGGAACAATCCGACTATGTGAACCGGGTGCTGGCCCGCCTGACCCAACTGAACAATGTGGGGGTCGGCGCGACGGATGAAAGGCGTGGCCAGACGTTTGCCAAGGTAGTCAGCTCTGGCGACCGATTCAAATGTAGCCTGATCCACACCGAGGAGATCATCGAATTGGACAGAATTGAGGCCTTCCGCAACAGCCGGACAGCCTATCTGAGCGGCGCCGAACGGGAGGGAGCGAACCGTAGCACCCTGCATCTCTTCCCGGCGGAAGTGAATGCCATCCGATATGAGGAACGGCTGGGCGAACTGAATCAGGCCCCTCGTCTCCTCTCGGATCATGTGGTCATCCAACTGGAAAAACTGGATAACTTCCGCACCTTTATGTTCTGTTACGTTTACGGCCTGATCGAGCGTCACACGATGGGGTTGAATGAACCTCATCCTAACCAGGTGCTGTGGCGACTGGTCTTGCCGGCCGAAACAGAGTTTGACCGGGAATCGGACCGAAAGGAAAAACAGATCTGGTGGTTAACCGATCCGAAAAAAGAACCGAACTTGATTGACGCCATAATGACCTTCAACTTTATAGGGGATGAGGTGGGGCACGAAGAGGGCTATACCCATCCGATCCCGTATGATCGGGTTGAAGTCTGGCTCAAGCATGTCCGGCAGCAGGATGCGAAAGATCGGATTGGCCACCGTCCCGATGATGATGATCCGAACCGCGAGCCTCCCCGGAATGATGAATGGTTAAAAGGGAAGGTGGGCACCAGCTTTGACCACCTGGCTGCCGATCTGGCCGCTATTGAAGATCGGGAACGGCTTTGGAATGCCCGTCTTTTTGCCGCTCAGATAGATCGGCTTAAAGGATGGTACGATCGGCTATACAACCAGGTACGGGGCCAGGGGCGTCCGAGCGACCAAACCGGTGGCCAAAACTTTGACCTGGCTTGCATCTTTGTCCTGATGCTGGGCGATGAGATCAAAAAGCTACGTCAGGGGATCAAGGACCTGAAGCCGGGTGGGGCTGTGTCTGAGGAAAAGCTCCAGGTTTCGCCGGTCAAGCCGAGGTTTGACCCGTTCTAACTCGACGATGTTAAATGGACCTCACCCCATCCCCCAACCCCTTCCCCTCTCCGCCGTGGAGAGGGGAAGAGGGGCCAGGGGATAGGGGTGAGGTCGAATCGGACATCGTCGAGTTCACAATTCGCAATTTTCTATGAGTATCTATGTCTGTATGAGATTTTTAAGCGATATTTAACGAGGAGGTGTTGATATGAAGCGTTTTCGGTCTGTTCATTGGCTGATCCTCCTGCTTCTGGTTGCGAGCGCCCTGACTTTAAGCTGGCTCGTCTCCTTGCAGCCGGCTGCCTGGGCGCAAGCCAGCAGCACGGCTATTCCTGGGCCTTCTGGCTCACCGACGCCCGTTCCAACGGTGCCGGTACCCCAAGGGATAGGGAACTCACTTCAACTCATCAAGGAGATCTCTCCCCCTGTCCTGTCGCCCGGTCAGGAGGCGACGGCCCGACTCCGGGTCCGGGGGCTTCGCCTGGGTGGTTGTGCGGGCGCTCCTGTCCGTCCTGTGGATGCCATGCTGGTGATTGATAACTCGGCGAGCGCCGGCCAGGGCTTGGGCTCCAATCTGGAACGCACTCAGGTCTGGGCTGCCAATTTCCTTGACCATCTATCCCAGCCAATTTACACCCATCGCGATACCCCGGAGGATCGATCCCGTGCTGGTCTGATCATCAACAGTCCAAACCTGACCAATACCTTTCCTCTGCTTGTCCAGCCATTGACCGACGACCTGGAAGCTGTGCGCAGCCGGGTTTCAACCTTGGGTGGAGGTGGGGATGTTGGAGCAGTAGATTTGATCCACTCTGCCGCCAACCAGCTTATTGGCCGCGATCCTCGTCGAGCTGGGCTGATCTTGTTGTTCCTCCATGATCGTCAGCCGTTGCAATCGGGCAGTGGCGTGGAACAGGCGATCCGTGAGGCCCAGCAGGTGGGGATCAAGGTCTATCTGATTGTCAATAACGATGGCGTTCCCGCGGCCAATCGGATCACCACCGTTGACCTGGAACCACTGCTGCAACCCAACGAGTATTGGTTCGACCCATCCCCTGATCAGTTACGCGCCGCTTTTGTCCAGGCAGCCGACGGTGTGATGGATCTGTCCGGGCGGGATATTCTGCTCACCGACCAGTTTCTCGACCCCAGCGTGGCGACAATCCTGGATGTGGGGCAGGGAGGTTATCAGGATGGCAATCGAGTGGTGTGGAACCTGCATCATCTGCGGGCTGGGGATGAGGTGGTACTTACCTACCGTTTTTACATACCCCCTACCCTGGCTCCTGGCCAGTATATGATGCACACGGGTGGTGCCTATCTGGATTGCAACGGTTACCTGTTCAGTCGGCCAGCCGGTGACCCGGCTCAACCTCCTTTGCTGGAATATCAGGCCACAATTGCCCTTCCCACTCCAACCCCTATGGCCATCCTCTTTGGAACCCCCGTGCCCCTTTTTACCCCTACCCCTGTCTCCATTTTTACCCAAACCCACCCTTTTTTAGAGGTTGAGCATGGTGTAAACCCCTCGTCTGGTCTGTTCCGACAGGATGAATATACCATCATTGTTACCCTCTATGGCACGGGGGAAAAATGTCCACCCACCGTCCGGCGTTATCCGGTGGATGCGGTGTTGGTCCTCGATCACTCCGGCAGTATGGGAGGGCCCTTCGGCGCCAGTTGGAAGTTGGAAGAGGCTAAACGAGCGGCTATCGCCTTTGTGGAGGAGTTTGCCCGAGGTAGCAGGCAAGCCCAGGCCGACCGGGTGGGGGTGATCGCTTTTGATGATGGCGCTGACCTGGTGCATGAGTTGAGTGAGGACCAGGCCTCCCTGCGCCGCCAGATTGAACAGATCGACCTGGGGGGAGGCACCGACATCGCCAATGCCCTCCAACTGGCATTTGAGACGCTCTCTCATGCCAAACGACCCCGCATTCCCCAAGTTATTGTCTTGCTGTCCGACGGCCAGAGCGATTATACCTCTGCTGTGCATGTGGCCCAGGCTATCAAAGATGAAGAGATCCGGATCGTCACCGTGGGCCTGGGATACGATGTGGACGATCATCTCATGCGGGACATTGCCAGTGACCTGTCCGATTACTATTTTGCTGCCCCTGGTGAATCGTTGGAAGAGATGTTCCGAAATATCGCCATCCGGGCACGTCAGCCGATCGCGGCCACCAACATTCGAGTTGTGCATGCTTACGATTCGGAACGGTTTGAGGTTGTACGTGGCTCGCCCAACCCGCCAGCCAGCACCGATCAGCCGGGCAAAGTGATCTGGCAGATAGACCAGGTGGATGAACCGAACACGGTGCTGACCTACCGCATTCGGCCCAAAGTTCATGGGCTGTACCCGGTCTTGAACGATGCCGAAGTGATCTTTACCAGTTGTGAGGCGCGGGATGAGACGCTGCCCATGGCGGAGGATGACAGACTAGAGGCGAATACCTTGCTCCCCTCTAAGGTGTTGACCACCACCCTGCCGGTCACAACCAATGTGCAGATCAATCCACCGCCCTATGGCACAGTTCAACCTCCTCCGGCAAAAAATTGGCGACTTCGGTTATGCAATGCGGGACTCTGCTGGCCCTTGGCCCTGGTCCTGTTTTTGTTGTTCCTGCTCGTTTTTCTGTTCTTGACCCGGTGGGGACGTCAGTTGAGAAACTGGTTCCGCGGTGCCAAACTGCCTTGCAAACTTTTGGGCCTGTTACTCTTGCTATGGTTGTTGTTACTGGTGCCGCTCCTGGCCAAAGCTCTATCTACAGGAGTGTGTGCGGACCAACAGACGTTGATCTTCTGGCGCATTGCAGGGCAGGAATCCAGCCTCTATTACGCCAGGCCAGCCCCTGTTCGTCAAGTAGTGCCGTTTGAGGTGGATCGCCATGAACAAGAGTGTGTGGGTTGTCATATCGTCTCCGGTTCCAGTAAGCTGATGGCTATTTCAGCCGAGTCGAGTGACGACTGGGCGGGGGAACTGACCATCCAGCGCACCGACGGGGCGGCTGGCATCCTGGCCGGATTGCGTGGTTCCTACTTTTCCTGGTCGCCAGATGGCCATAAGCTGGCCTATTCCCATCACGATCGGGACATCTACATCATGGACCTGGATACTCGCCTCTCTACTCCCCTGCCTGGGGCCAGTGATCCGAATCTGGTAGAGACTATGCCGGCCTGGTCGGCTGATGGGACGACGATCGCCTTCGTCCGACCACGGGATCCGACTTCGGGTGGTTTTGCCATTAGCGGGCCATGTGATATCTATACGGTGTCGGTGGCCGGAGGTGAACCGGTACCGCTTGCCGGTGCCAGTGAGGGTGGGCTGAACTACTATCCCCAGTATTCACCGAATGGCCGCTGGCTGCTCTTTACCAGCGCTCCCGATGGTTCCAGCTACGCCAATCCTCAAGCCAAGATCTTTGTCATGCCTGCCACAGGAGGGAAGCCGATCCCTCTGCCACTCAATGACCTGCCCGATGGCACTCACATTGAGAATGCAGCCAACTCCTGGGCTACCTGGTCGCCTGATGGCACTCAGATATACTTTAATAGCAAGCGTGAGGGCGACTTTAATACCTATGTGGCAAATTTCATCGAAGAGGAAGAGGAAACCCAAGCCGGTGTGGTCTATCACCCAACCACCGGCCCGGCTCGCCCCATCGCCGAGGCCAACACAACCGATTTTGAACACCTGGCCACCTATGTGGGCCCGGCTGAACCGATTACGATATGGCAGATGATTGCTTGGGCCTGGCCAGCCATTCGCCGTCTGTGGCCTTTCCTGTTGCTCTTCCCTTTGCTCCTGTTCCTGTGGTGGTGGTTCTGTCGGGCTGAGGCGCCGGTCAAGGTGCGAGTGCGCAGGGAGGTGCTCCCGCCAGCCGATAAGTTGTCCCCGTGGGATGGTCCTCAGGCGTTGTGGCAGCCCGACCCGGCGTTGGTCATCGGCCTGGGTGGGACCGGGCGGCGAGTGCTGGCTTATCTGAAGAAGAATTTGCTGGATGCCGGGGCTGGCCGATTCCCCCGGCAGGTGCGGTTCATGTTGATTGATACCGCCGATGAGGAACCTACAGTCCCCGGCCAGCCACAGGTCGAGTTCACCGGTGTGAAGCTGGAACGGGAGGCTGATGGTATTACGACATTGAATGAGAACCTGAATCCCATCATTGCCAGAATGGGTCGCCAGGAGGATAGTGAACCGGAACTGAAAAGCTGGTTCCCGGCTGGTCCTTACCAGGCGCTGCCCGAAGCAGAACGACATCTCTCTGAAGGTACCCGACAGCGCCGGCCTATGGCCCGAGCAGGGCTGTTCCGCGAAATCCAACTCCGTTCTGACAAGCCGGGCAGCCTGTGGCAGCGGTTGTTGGAGGGAGCCAGAACTGCCCAGGATGAACAGAGGAATTTGCGGGTGGTCCTGATCAGCTCCCTGGCCGGTGGTTTGGGAAGTGGCATCCTGGCTGATATAGCCTACCTGGTCCGGCGGGCCGGTAAGTTGAGTGAGGCCAGACTGGTAACGGTTGAAGCCTATTTGGCTACTGATAAAGCGTTCAGCGCCCTCATGGACGACCGGACAGTGGCAGCCACAAATACTTATGCTGCGTTACGTGAAATTCAACGTCTGCAGATGGCCGGTAAACAACCTTATCCCATTCGTTACAAACATGCCCCTGGTGATGAGGTGTTGGATGGCCGGTGTGAGTGGCCGCTTCTGGATGAGATCTACCTGTTCGACGGTGGGCAGTTAATGGGCGAACAGCCGGTCAAGTGGCTTTACCCCACCATGGCTGACTCAATCACCCTCCTCCTCGATCCGGTCAGCCGAGAAGGAGGGGCGCTTTACCGCTACCGTCAGCAGATCCGAGGCAATGCTACCCGCGAGCAGGAAGCTACCGGCCAGGCGGTGGTTTCTGGACTGGGGAGCTTTCAGGTGCGCATGCCGCTACCAGATATGGTCGAATCGCTGGCCACACGGTGGGCCAGGGAGTTGCTGATCCTGTTGTTGGTGGGAAAGGTCCAGGAAGGGCTTGTGCTGCGCCCAACCCAGAATCAAGAAGAAGACGCTGCTAAACTGAGTGAGCGCATACGGGAATTCCTGGCTGGCAACTACGACTACAAAGCCCCCATTCCTGGTGCGATAGATGTGGGTGTCATCGAGCAATTGGCCAGGGAGGAAATAGGCAAACAGAGCCTGCAAAGCAGCTTGAAACGGATGGTTATGGGTGATAAAGAGACAGAGCGAAAGATATTTCACGCATACTTGAATGCAACTCTGGTCTACATGCTGAATGGTTCCAGCCAGAGCAGCCCGCTGGTAGCACGCTCCGGCAAGGTGGCCTATTGCCTGGCTTTCCTGAACATGTTGGAAGAGGAGATGGCTACTATCGCCAGGCGGAGCCAGGGGATTACCGGTTTGGGCAAAGTCGCCCAGGCTCGTCTGAAGGACCTGGCCGAACTTCTGGCGGTCTATCAGCAAGAGGTGATAGTTGCCCGCAAAAGCCTGGAAATACAACGTGACCTGATTGTGCCACCTGCCCGCATCACGCCCGAGTCAGAACGGTTGGGCACTGTTCTGGGGCGTCTGGAGGAGCATCGCCAGTGGTTGCTAAAGTGGCGAGCTAACATGAACGAAATCAGGACCCGCCGCTATCTGGGCTACGAAATACAGCGAGGTGAACCAGATGATGCTACCTTGAATGAGTGGTACGACCGGTACCTGCATGAACACCTGGAGGGAAATCTGGGCCGCCTGTTCTGGCAACAGACTCCTGAGGGAGAGGTGAAATTGGTACTGCGCAGTTGGGATGACGAGGTGTTACAGGCTGATCAGGCTGCTCTGGACCGGTTCACCCAGGCGTTGCTGGACCTGGCCCGCTATGTGGCAAGGGATATATGGGACAGAGAACGGGGTGCCCTGGCCAGGCTGCTAAAGGAAGAGATGGCCAGTACCCGCCAGGCCGAGCGGTTTGTGGATCATCTGTGGGCCTGGTCAGAACCGCTGTTGCAGTGCAACCTGGCGGCGGCCCGCAACAGCACGCTGCATGTGGCCCTGGCCGGCACGTCAGAAGCGTTGCAAGCAAGTGATATAGAAAAACAGTTGCTGAAGCGTCAGCAGGCTGGCCGACAACTGACCACCTTGCCGATAGCTGACCCGTGTGCTCTGACGACCGTCCAAACTCAGGATGTTGTGCCTCTGTCAGCCTCATATGCGGCGCAGGATGCCTGTGAGATCTATCAGAGCCAGAAGGGGTTGCTGTGGGGTCATGAGCCGACGGCTGTCTTTGCTGCGGAAGAAAATGCCCGTCGTCTGGAGATACGCCTCCCGGAAATCAGGCAACAACCACGCATCTTGCATCCCATAGTCGTGGCCGGGTTAGAGAACATAGGTCGTGCCCGGTTGTATGCTCTGGCGTATGCCAGCAACTATGTCATCCTGGATCAGCTCAACCAGGTGTTTGTCCGAGTGCCGGACCGGCCTGCCTTGCAGTTAACCGGTAACAGGCCGACCGATGCCATCGACCCGCTGCACCCGCTGGTGCTGGGGTTGGTCCGGTTCAGCGAGCTACTGGACGAGCAGATCCAACCATTGGCCATCATCCTGGCTCAGCCAACCGATGAGATGGTAAGGCGTTGGCAGGCCTGGATTGGGGGCGTCCCCCGCGAAGATGTCCTGGCCCGCGATGGGCGGCCGGAGGCGAAAGATTTGGGAGATGTTATAGCATTGTTGGTCCGAGAAGCGGTACTGCAGCGGCAGCGATCATAGACCAACTGCTGGAGGTGTCCAATCTCCCCCCAAGCCATTGCCAACTCCGAAGACTAACGGGAGTGTTTCACCGCAGAGACGCAGAGAGCACAGGAGTTTCCGATTAACCTCCGCCTCCTCTGCGCCTCTGCGGTGTAAAAACAAACTCACCGCCGAGCACGCGGAGAGCGCAGAGAAAACCGAACGGCTCCGCGTCCTCTACGCCTCTGCGGTGCAAAAAAGGCGAAGAGGGACAGAGATGAGCAGTTCAACCGTTCAAAACACGATTCAGGATTCCATAGACCCGATCAGCGCCATATTGCTGGCTGAACACGAACACCTGGCCTCGTTGTATGAACACAACGTCACAATGGGCGACCATTTTGTTGCGACCTATTTGACCGCTGTCTCACTGGCAGTTGCCTTGCTGATAGGGGTGAGGGAATTTGTGCCCCAATCGGATAGCCTGATTTTGTTTGAGTTGACCATGCTCATCATTGTGGTAGCGGTCGGCATGACCACCTATAGAAGACTTGTTGAACGACGGGTTCGTTCGGTAGAATACTTGCGGGCCATCAATCGCATTCACCGCTACTTTGTGGACAAAGACCCCACGGTCCAGCCATATTTCTACTGGCCTGCCTGTGATGATTGCCCACCGGTGGGCGTTCGAGGGACCCTGTTGGGAGGATTGAGGGATATCGTGGCAGGTTTGAACGGCCTGTTCACCGGATTGGCTTTCCTGGCAATAGCCAGAACGCTGTTTCCTGCTTTGCCTTCTGGGGCATTGATCCTGACAGGCCTGGTCGCCGGCGTGATGATCTGGTTCATCCAGCATAGATTCGGTGAAAAAGCTATGCAACGCGCCGCGCAGGGAACGGATGGGAAGATCTTGTTTCCGCAACTGCGGTGATCTTGACACTGCAGAAGGCCGCCGACAACGCCGGGTCCTTTATGATTCCTCTGCGTTCTTTGCGCGCTCGGCGGTGTGCAGATGCGTTGTCGGCGGCAAAGTTGGTCCAGGAGGCTTTTGCACCGCAGAGACACAGAAGCTGCCGGGTTTCTCTCTGCGTGCCCGGCGGTGAGCCGTTCTTCACACCATCCAGATTTGCTCTACAGGTAATGATTCTTGACAGGAAGTGACAAATGGTGGATAATCTATGGCAAACACGGAAAGCCTGTGCCGATGCCATCCGCCGGTGTGAACTGGCCGAGCAACAGGCCAGACAGGCCCAGGATGCTGCAACCCACCGGCGTCAGGCGGCT
>Ga0129299_1000704_pt1 | contig 21818 bp, 19 predicted proteins | sample ConPoolayeCmetaG_FD_94477 | JGI IMG/M metagenome (GOLD analysis project Ga0129299, IMG submission 94477) | Hot spring microbial mat communities from California, USA to study Microbial Dark Matter (Phase II) - Cone Pool mat layer C metaG ...
CTGGGGGACAGCGTGGTTGTGGTCGGCGATGAAAACCAGGTCAAAGTGCACGTGCATACCGAAGAACCCGGCGCCCCCTTGAGCTACGGCGCGAGGCTGGGCACGTTGAGCAACATCGTTGTTGAGAACTTGCAGCTCCAGGCGGAGCGCTTCGCCGCTCAGGAGAGGCCGAACGCCGTTGCCCTGGCGAAAGCGGCCGCGCATAAAGGAGACGTCGCCATCATAGCTGTGTCACCTGGACAGGGCATTTCCCGTGTGTTTGAAAGCCTGGGCGCCAGCGTCACCGTGCCAGGCGGCCAAACCATGAACCCCAGCACCGAGCAACTGCTGCGCGCAGTCGAAGACCTGGCCGTTGACCAGGTCATTATCTTGCCAAACAATAAAAACATCCTGATGACCGCCCAACAGGTCAGCGCGCTGACCCAGAAGGCGATACGGGTCGTAGGGAGTAAGAGTGTGCCGCAAGGAATTGCCGCTATACTGGCCTTCAACTATCAGGCAGACCTGGACACGAATGCCAGGAACATGGAACAGGCCATCAAGAACATCCAGACCATCGAGGTCACCAAAGCAATCAGGGCAGCGCAGATCAATGGCCTGCGCGTCGAGCCTGGTCAGACCATTAGCCTGTGCAACGGCAAGCTCACCGTGTGCCACGATGACATGGCTGAAGCCATCAAGGAGTCGCTGCACAGTATGAACGCCAGCAATTACGAGATTGCCACCATATACTACGGGGAGAACATCACGGGCGAGGAGGCGCAGCGCCTGGTAAACGACCTGCAAAAACTTTATCCGATGCTTGAATTCGAATTGGTCCAGGGTGGGCAGCCCCATTACCATTACATCATTTCATTGGAGTGACGCCGGTTCGCAGACACAGGCTTCCAGGGGGAAAAGAGATGGCAAAAGTACGCGTAGTGACGGACAGCTCTGCCGAGCTGAACCCTGACATCGCGAGGGAATTGGGCATTACTGTTATCCCAATGAACGTTCGATTCGGAGATGAAGAATTTCGAGATGGCATTGACATCACAACTGAGGAATTTCACAAGAGACTGGAGTATTCCAACTCTATGCCGATTGCCACGCCGCCTCCCTTCCGTGCGTTCCAGGATGTCTACGCGGAATTGAGCAGGACCACCGATCAGATTATCTCGATACACGTTTCAAGTCAACTCAACCGCACCTATCATGTCGCTACAGCCGCGGCTGAGGCCTTTCTGGGCCGGTGTCAGATTTCAGTGGTAGATTCGGCCTCGATCTCCGTGGGGCAGGGCATCCTGGTGAAAGCAGCCGCCGAAGCTGCCCTCAAGGGGCAATCTCTCGAAAGCATTGTGCGCCTGGTGCGCGGCATGATCCCGCACATATACCTGGTGTTCTTCGTTGAAGTCTTGGACTACCTGGAAAGAGAGGGACGCATCGGAAAGGCGCAAGCGCTGCTGGGCGCCATGCTCAACATCAAGCCCATTTTGATTGTAGAGGACGGGGAGATCATTCCGCTGGAGAAGGTGCGAACCCGACCGCGCGCTGTGGACAAGCTGTTTGAGTTCGTAGCCGAGTTCTCTCAGATCGAAGAAATGGCGATCCTGCAGGTTGGGTCTGAAGGTGAGACAGAAGACCTCCTCCAGCGATTACAACAAATATTCCCTGGCCGAGAGTTTCCGGTCTTGCCCTATGGTCCGGTGCTCGCTACGCTCATTGGCCCTCGCACCATGGGCATCATCGTTTATGAAGGGATGTACTGACCAACGTGTCCGTTTGCAGTAAGTTATCCAACATCATCAATTCGGAACGGCAACACAATTTTGATGACAGGGCCGTGATCGGCGGTCTGGAGAAGTTTGCGCCTGCCTGGCGGCAAGAGGCCGCTGCCGAAGGCCATGATCCGCAGGCCGTGGAAGAGATCGCGTCACTCATGGAAGAATACTCTGCGGTGAGCGACCGCAAAACCAGAGTGCTTGTAATGGAGAAAATGGCGACCAGATTGTCGTCGCTGCTGCACCAGGTCGCTCGCTCCGCGCCTTCAGAAGCGCAGAGTCAGACGAGCCCGGCCAGTCCGTCATCAGAGGCTCAACATGCGGCCAGAATTCAAACACCGCCCACCACCCGCAACGACACGCAGAAGACGCTGGCTGGCCTGAAGGCGCCGGTCACCACATTGCCACGCATCAGCACAGGCTATGCACAGAGACTCCAGCGGCTGGGCGTCAACACCATTGAAGACCTGCTCTATCTGTTTCCAAGACGGTACAACGACTTTAGCAACCTGAAAAAGATCAATCAACTGCGACCGGGCGAGGAAGTCACCATCATCGGTTTCGTTCAAGAGGTCAGAGAGAGGCAAACCTCACGTGGACTCACTGTCGTCAGCGCGCTGGTCACTGACGGCACAGGCGCGATTGAAGTGACCTGGTTCAATCAAAGCTACCTGGTGCGCCGCCTGCAGACCAATCGCCAGATCGTTCTCAGCGGCAAAACTGACCTGTATCTGGGCAGGCTGACCATGCAATCGCCCGAGTGGGAACCGCTCGAAAAAGAGCTCATTCATACTGGCCGGCTGGTCCCTGTCTATCCGCTCACCCAGGGTCTGAGCGGCAAATGGATGCGTGAGCTGATACACCGAACGATAGAGTACTGGAGCAAACGGCTGCCTGACCATTTGCCGGAAGATGTGCTGAAAAGAACGGGGCTGATGCCTCTGGCCTCAGCCATAGCTCAAATTCACTTCCCAGACAACGAACAACGGGCTCAGGAAGCCAGGCATCGTCTGGCTTTCGACGAGTTCTTGTTGATTCAATTGGGCGTGCTACGTCAGAGACGGCAATGGCAGAAAGAACCGGGCCGTGCCCTGCAAATTGATGAAGCTCTGCTGCGAGAATTCACCGAGGCCTTGCCCTTTAAGTTGACCAGCGCGCAGGAGCGGGCCCTCCGAGAAATTCTGAACGATATTGCCCGACCGCAGCCCATGAGCCGACTGCTGCAGGGCGACGTCGGCTCGGGCAAGACAGTTGTCGCCACGGCGGCCATGCTCATGGCCGTAGCCAACGGCTGTCAGGCCGCCATCATGGCTCCCACCGAGATTCTGGCCGAGCAGCATTTCAAGACCATCAGCCAACTGGTAAGCACTCTGTCCCTCGGCACGGAAGCTCCACTTCCTGGGCGAGCCTCCAGGCGACCGATCCGGGTGGACCTGTTGACCGGCAGCGTGCCAAAGGCGCAGCGCGACCAGATTATCCAGGCCGTTAACGCTGGCGAGACAGATATTTTGGTCGGCACTCACGCCCTCATCCAGGAAGACGTGTTGTTTTCGGACCTGGCTCTGGTGGTCGTTGATGAGCAACATCGGTTCGGCGTCGCACAACGCAGCGCACTGCGTCAGAAAGGCTACAATCCACACATGTTGGTCATGAGCGCCACGCCCATTCCACGCAGCCTAAGCCTGACCATCTACGGCGACCTGGACCTGTCCATTATTGACGAGCTGCCGCCCGGTCGGCAGGAAATTGTGACGCGCTGGCTCGATGCCTCCGAACGGGAGCGCGCCTATTCCTTTATCCGCACCCAGGTGGAGAAAGGGCGACAGGCCTTTATCATCTGCCCGCTGATAGAAGGGTCCGAAAAAATTGACGCCAAAGCGGCCACAGAAGAATTCGAAAGGCTCAGCCGGGACATTTTCCCAGACCTGCGGCTGGGATTGCTGCACGGCCGAATGCGACCGGCAGAAAAAGAGGAAGTCATGGCCGCTTTCTACCATCACCAGATTGATATTCTGGTGTCCACGTCGGTAGTTGAGGTAGGCATTGATGTCCCCAATGCCACCACGATGCTCGTAGAAGGTGCAAACCGCTTCGGGCTGGCCCAGTTGCACCAGTTCAGGGGGCGTGTGGGCCGTGGTGAACACAAATCGTATTGCCTGTTGTTGGCCGATTCTGATTCAGGCCAGGGCCATGAACGATTGCTGGCTATTGAGAACACCCTGGATGGCTTTACATTGGCCGAAAAAGACCTGGAAATGCGAGGGCCGGGCGAGTTCTTCGGCACGAGACAAAGCGGACTGCCGCCGCTCAAACTGGCCGAACTGGGCGACCTGGCGACCCTGATCAAAGCGCGCGAAGAAGCGCAGCTCTTGATCGCACAGGACCCGGAGTTAACTCAGCCCGAGCATAGGTTGTTGGCCCAGAAACTGAAGGCTTTCTGGACGGAAAGCACCGATTTGAGTTAAAGATGTGGGAGGTTACCCGGCAATGCCCATAGCTATTTACCCTGGCACATTTGATCCAGTTCACTACGGTCACATAGATATCGCTACACGCGCCGCGCGCATTTTTGAGCGTCTCATCGTGGCCGTGTACGACCGCCCGCTGAAAAACCTGCTGTTCTCGCCTCAAGAGCGAGTGGCCCTCATGTCCGAAGCAATGACAGACCTGCCCAATGTGCGGGTTATGGGCTACAGTGGCCTGACGGTGAATTTTGCGCGCCAACAGGCGGCCCAGGTGATCGTGCGCGGCTTGCGAGTGACCTACGACTTCGAACTGGAATACCAGATGGCGCTCACCAACAAGAAATTGGCCCCAGATCTGGAAACGGTGTGTCTGGTCACCAGTTTGGAATATGCGTTCCTCAGCTCCAGCATCGTCAAAGAGGTCGCTTTGGCCGGCGGGTGTATTCAAGCCATGGCCCCGCCTCATGTCATTGTCGCCATACAGGAGAAACTGAAGAAAGGCGCACGGGATTCGGAGGCAGCTCAAACCAGGCTCACCTCGCGTGATTGGCCGACTTAGGCCAGAAAGGAGTCTTCGGCATGGACATACTCTATTTGGTCGACCGTCTTGAGGAGCTGGTAAACGAAGGTTGGCATATCCCTTTGACCACGAACGTCATAATTGACCATGAGGAATTCCTGGATATTATCGACCAGATGCGTATCTCCGTCCCGGAGGAAATCAAACAAGCCAAGCGCATTCAACAAGAGAAAGAAAGGCTGCTGACGCAAGCCAAAGAGGAGGCCGAACGCATACTGGCCCTGGCCAGAGAGCAAAATCTGGCTCTGCTGTCCGAGCACGAATTGGTCAAGGCAGCCGAAGCGCAAAGGCAGGCAATTATCGAAGAAGGACGAAAAGAAGCTCAAACGATGCGCAAGGATGCCGACCTCTACGTCGTCGAGGTGCTGACTCAGCTCGAAAACCAGCTCTCAAACCTGCTGAGAACCGTCCGCAATGGCATCATCGCCATTCAGCGACAGGGTGCCGAAGGCGCTACGGACCACACAAAGTCGAAGCAGGAAGAACCGACAGCGGAGAAGAGCAAGCCGGAACCCGATTCGGAAATGTAGCAAGTGGCCCGACCTGGAGCTCCCGGTAAGCATCACACCGGGCCCAGAGCCCCCCTTGCGCGCATCGCTCGCCTGATCCTTTGCAGGCGTCGCCGTGGGCGACATACGCTGCGGAGGCCGCAGGAAGGCGTTTGAATCGCGGACGAAATGCAGAAGGCGCGGAAAGGACCACCGCGCCTTCTGTGCATCTTGCGGTCTGAACCACCCTGTGAAAGCACGCATCCCGCGGGGCGCGTCGCACGACGCGCCCCTGGCTTCCAACCAACGCGGTCAGGGCATCGGCAGCGTTATGGTCACCACGGTATAGGGGGCGACGACCTGAATCTGTCCGTCCTGCGTGCGCCCAATGACCCACGCCTGAGGCACATCTTCCAGCCCCAAGCCCTCCGGCAACCACAGGGCCAGGTCAAACATGCCTTGTTCATTGGCCTGCACCGTATCCGTGACCGGAACCGTCAACTGAAACACGCCTTCCACCGGCGGCGCGGCCAGCGTGAAACCGACCGGCACACCTGCCGGCCAACCTTCGCCGTGTACGGTCAGCGTGATGCCCACCGTCCCACTGATAGGGATCAGGGATAGGATGGGCTGGGTAGGAGCGACCTGGGTCAGTTCTTCGGTTGGCTCCGCGGTCGGCTCTGGTGTAGCAGTAGGTTCGGCGGTCGGTTCGGTCGTCGGCGAGGGCTCAGGCGTCGGCGTCGCGGTCTCTGTCGGCTGGGCCTCGGCGGTCGGCTCTTGGGTGGGCTCGCTTGCTTCGGTGGGCGTTTCCGTGGGTGTTTCGATAGGCGTCGAAGTAGGCTGGCCCGGCTCGGCCGTATCGGTCGGCGACGGGCTGGTCACAATCCTGTAGCGCGCCACCGCAGAACGGCTCAAGTCCGCCGTGTAGGCGACCACCAGCAATTCAGGCTCGGTCTCCCAGCCCTGGCCGACAGGCAGACTCACGGCAACTGCGAAAGAACCGTCTTCACTCGCGTTGACGCTACCTACAGACATCGAAGGATCGACCTGTATCTGCGGGCCAGCCTGGGGCCGTGTGAGCGTAATCGTTACCGACTGACCGCCCGGCCATCCTGCGCCCAGCACGGTGAACGACGCGCCGACAGGGCCTTCCTCCGGCGTCAGAGTGATGGAAGGCTGCACTGGTACAGGCGTCTCCGGCGATACCGGCGCAGTGGGGGTCTCGGTCGGTTCGGGCGACACAGGAGTATCGGTTGGCTCTGGCGGCGTGGGCCCCACCGCCGTACTGGTTGGCTCCGGTGTCTGTGGGGTCTCCGGCGTATTGGTCGGTAGCGCAGGCGTCGGCGTCACCGGTGCGGCAGTGCTGCTCGGCGTCAGAGTAGGAGTAGAAGTTGCCGGGACAGGCGTGGCTGTAGGCGACTCCTTCTCCCACCATACCGTGATCCGGGCGTTGCCCCGGTTCTCGTAGTATTCGACTTTCACGTACTTCTGCCCGGCGTTGATCCACTTCGTGCCCGAAACCACACGTTCCGACCCATTTTTCCAACTGTCTATGACCAGGTCGCCGCCGACCCAAACCCGAACGCCGTCATCAACGCGGGCGTAGAAGCGGTAGGAACCCGTCTCATCGAAACGCTGATTGCGCGTCCAACGCACGGAGAAATTGTCACCGGGCACGCCGGGAGCCGGCGCGCCATCGCCCCAATTGAAATCTGGCCGAGGGTCATTGCGCACCAGCACCGGGCTGCCTTCTAAAGAACGATTGTTGAAGTACTCGCCTTTCCAGTCCGGGAAACTGGCTTCAATTCGCTCCCACCACAAGCGCACTTCGGCGTTGCCGGCACGATCATAATACTCCAGCCGCAGGCGGTGGTCGCCCCCTTCGAGGCGTCGGTCGGCCATAAACGTGGTCGTGCCACCATCGCGCCACTGGTCAATCAACATCTGGTCATCAACCCACAATCTCGCGCCGTCGTCCACCTTCAAGTAGAAGCGATAGTCGCCGGAGTCGAAGCGCCACGTGCGCGTCCAGCGCGCCGAGAAATTGTCGGAGGGGATGTTGGGCCCAGGCGAGCCTGAACCCCAGTTGAAATCAATCCAGGGATCGTTGCGCACCAAAACTGGGCTGCCGTTCAAACTGGGATTGTTGAAGTACTCGCCCTTCCAGTCAGGGTAACTGGCCTGCAGCCGTTCCCAACGCAACTGGGCCAGCGACCAGCCTATGCGTTCGTAGTAGTCCATGCGGATGCTGTGCACCCCGCCGGTCAGGTAAACCTCGGCCGCGTATGTCACCGGCCCGGAGTCTCGCCACTGGTCAATTACGAGCTGGTTGTCTATCCACAAACGGACGCCGTCATCCACCCGTGCATAGAACCGATAATGGCCCTGCTCAAAGTTCAAGCTCCGTGTCCACTGAACTGAAAAATTGTCGGCCGGAAAGCCGCTGGCCGGCCCCCCCATGCCCCATTCGAAATTGATCTGGGGGTCGTTGCGGATCAAAGCCGGTTGCCCCTGCAAGTTGGGATTGGTGAAATACGCGCCGCGCCAGTCTGTAATCACTGGTTCGGGTGGAGGAGGGGGCAGAGGCGTGGGCGGCAGGGTAGGCAGCGGTTGCACCGTCGGCACACCGGGCTGCGTGGTAGGCATCAGCAGCGGCGTAGGCGTCGCAGTGGCTTCTTGCGTCGGTGTGGGCATGACGGTAGGCGGCACCAGGCGGAATGACGCCACCGCTTCTATGCCAGACGCCTCGGCGCGAGCCACGACCTGGGCCACACTGCCTTGCGTCCATTTCGGGTCATAGGGATAGACAAAAGAAGTGCTAAACTGGCCGGCCTCATCCACAACGGTCCCGGCATAGGCATATCCTTCGTCGAACTCCCCGGTCTCACTTTGCAGGCGGATAAAGACCACCTCGCCCGGACGCCAGTTTTGACCGATGACGGTGATTTCTGTGCCCGAGTAACCGCTGTCGGGCAAGACCCGGATGCCGGTTTCAGAAGGCGGCACAGCGGTCGCAGCCAGGAGATTGACGCCTCCGCCGTACTGAGTAACAACCACCGCGGCCAGGACGGCAACAAAAATGCACACCGCGAAAGTCACGATGACCGCCAGCACCATAATCTTGATATTTCGTGCACTCCACAAACCGTTCATAAACAAGCACTCCTTCTCAAACGAGTTTAAGCTCGGTCCACTGCACCTATCATTATAACCTACATTCACTTTGCCGCACAATACGCCTAATAGCCTGTATTTCAAAACACAGCATAAGCATAAAAGCCTAGTTCTTGACCAAATTTCCGAACGTGGTATAATGCGTGCGATTCTACAAAGGACCTGTATACTGTACAAACGCTTGATTCTGACTCTATCTGTCATTTCTCAGCCAAGTCCAGACCCATGCAAAAGCCTTTCGAAAATAGAGGAGGAGCAAGAACAGCTATGAAGTACTTCTACACCAAGGCCAAATGCCCAGAATGCCGATTGAACTTCAGATATGCCGTTACCGAAGAAGACATCGAGGATGGCTCAGCGGAAGACGTGACCTGTCCCCGCTGCGGGGAGCAGGCCGAGCTGGAAGCGTACACCCCTTGTAGCGAAGGCATTTACAACAAAATAAACGATGAGTATGAAGAACTGGAAGACCGGTTCGGATTGGAAGCATACGAGGAAGACGAGGACGAGGACGAGGACGAAGATGATTGGGAGTGAATCACTCCGCCGCGCAAAAGAAAAAGGGGGATAGATGGAAAGGTTACAAATCTTCTGGATAATTCATCTCACCATGCTCACCTTGTTTGGGCTGGAGATGATCCTGGTCATGTCCATCTGGCTGCGCGGTCGAGTGCCCGGCCTGCCGCTCACTGCCTCACCGTGGCTTAAGCTGTGGGCTGGCCTGAAGTATCTGTTCAGACTGATTTTCAGCCGCAGGCTGTGGCGCATGATCGTCGCCCTGATCAACGACGGGCTGATCCACCGTAAGATCCGGCGAGTGAGCCGCTACCGGTGGCTGGCCCACATCACCGTGTTTGGTTCGTTCGTGCTGCTGGGCCTGCTCTCCACTGTGACCGGCGTGGCGGTGGAGATCTTCCCTAACCTGCTCCCGGCCGACCATATCCTGAACACGAACGTTATCTCTGTGACGCTGCGTAACGTAGACCACCCGGTAATCGCCTTTGTCAACGACTTCTTCGGGTTGGTCATTCTGTTCGGCATGGCACTGATCATCTACCGACGATACTTCTTGAAAGACGCCCAACTGCGCACCATCCCAGCAGACGGTGTCATCATTGCGTTGTTAACCGGCATCGTGCTCACCGGTTTTGTGTTGGAGATTCTGCGCCTGTTGGCTCACCAGCCTTTCGAGCCTACAGCCGCCTGGGGATTTATCGGCTATCCCCTCGCCCTGCTGGTGCGACCGCTCAACTTGAATTGGGAACTGTGGTATAACGCAGCCTTCTGGGTCCATTTTGTGATCCCCAATATGCTGCTGTTCTACGCCCCATTCAGTCGGTTCGCCCACGTCATCATGAGCCCGGTCATTGTGACGTTGAATAGCCTGGAGGAGATGCCGGCATGAACAACAGAAGCAAACTCAACCCCGGATATTTCACCGTCAGGCAGCTTTTTGAGCTCGAGGCGTGCACCCGCTGCGGCGAATGCATCGCGTGGTGTCCCACCTACGCCGAGCGAAACGCCGAGGAAATCACCCCGCTGTCCAAAATTCACACCTACAAGGCCTTCCTGAAGGGGGAATATGGCGGCTTTCTGGCCCGGCTGTTCGGCTTTCACCCGCCCACGCCCCAGGAGATTCAAGAGTTTGGGCGCGGGACATTTCAATGCACCCTGTGCGGACGATGCCATGTCGTCTGCCCGATCAATATCCGCACACGCGACCTGTGGATCGCCATGCGTCAACAGCTCATCGAATGGCGGGAATATCCGCCGTTCTTCGACCAACTGCGCGAGGCAGTGACGGACAAACACAACATCTCGGCGGAGGACAACCGGGGACGGTTCATCTGGGCGGAAAACCTGGACAACAAACCGGCGGCATTCCCAGAAAAAACGCGGGCCGAGGCCGTCTACTTTATCGGCTGCGTCTCGTCGTTTTATCCTACCGTGTTCGGCATCCCACAGGCGTTTGTGAACATCCTGAACCACGCTGGCGTGGACTTTACCGCCATGGGCGGGGAAGAATGGTGCTGCGGCTACCCCCTGATCATCGCTGGCATGGGCGACCAGATCAAAGAAACGGTTCGGCACAATGTGGAGACCGTTCGCCAGACCGGTGCAAGCAAACTGATCACCACCTGTCCATCGTGCTATCACACCTGGCGCCACGAATACCCGGAGGTCATGGGAGAGCCGTTGGGTTTTGAAATCGTTCATGCCGTCGAGCTGCTGGACGAGCTCATCCGCGACGGGCACATCACGCTGCATCGCTATCCCAACGCCGTGACCTACCACGACCCCTGCGACCTGGGGCGCAACAGCGGCATTTACGATGCGCCGCGGCGCATCATTCGCGCCATCCCAGAGATACAGTTCAGCGAGATGAAGGACCACCGCGAGTATTCGCTGTGCTGCGGCGGGGGCGGCGACGCCGAGATGGCCGATGCCGAGCTCACGGCAGCGGTGGCCCACCGGCGATTGGAGCAGGCGCAGGAAACCGGCGCCAAAATCCTGGTCTCCGCCTGCCAGCAGTGCAAACGCACCCTGGCCGGCCAGGCTCGGAAAGAAAAAATGCGACTCAAGACGCTGGACATCGTCGAGTTGGTGTGGGAGGCCATGCAGGAATAGACGGGGCCGTATTGGCCTGGACATAAAGCGTATTTCCACCATTTTTATCCAGAGAAGGAGGAGACTTTCATGGAAATCGGCGGCTATCAGTTCCCGGACGACCTCTATTATGACAAAGAGCACAACTGGGCGCGCATTGATGGCGAACGGGCGACCATCGGCATCACCGACTTCGCGCAGGCCATTGCCGGCGAAATCGTCTTTGCCGAGACGCCGCGCGCTGGCCGCACGGTTGAAGCCGGCAGCCCGTTCATGTCAATGGAATCGGGCAAATGGGTGGGCCGCATCAAGGCCATCCTCAGCGGCAAGATCGTGGAGGCCAACGAGGAGCTTGAGTTCGACAGCACCCTCATCAACCAGTCCCCCTACGACCAGGGCTGGCTGGCCGTCATCGAACTCAGCAATCCCGCTGAAGTGGACGGCCTGATGCGCGCCGACTCTCCAGAGTTCAAAGCGTTCATCGAAGCCGAGAAACAGAGATACGGAAAGTAAGCGGGAGGTTACTCTCATAATGAATCTGTATGATCTAGGCCATGTCCCCTGGCTGGACTCACAGCTCATCTATCACGCCTTGCCTCGGGTTGGCGAAGAGGGGTTGATCTTGCTGGCGCCGGCCGAGCCTTATGTCTGCATTGGCTTCTTCCAGGACGCGCGGCAAGAGGTTGACCTGGACCTGTGCCGTGCGCGCGGCATCCCTGTTTTTCGGCGAGAGGTCGGCGGCGGCGCGGTCTATCTCGATGGTCAGCAACTGTTCTATCAGCTTGTGCTGCACCGCGACAACCCGGCGGCCCAGGGCGACAAGGCCACGCTCTACCGTCGTCTGCTGGAGCCGGTCGCAGAAACCTACCGCCAGCTCGGCGTAGAGGCGATGTACCGGCCGGTCAATGATGTGGTCACCGCCGAAGGGCGCAAAATCGCCGGCACCGGCGCAGCAGAAATCGAGGACTCGGTCATTCTGGTGGGCAACATCATTTTTGATTTCGATTATAAAACGATGACCGAGATTCTGCGTGTCCCTGACGAGAAGTATCGGGACAAAGTATTCAAGAGTATGCAGGAGAACCTGACCACTCTGCGCCGCGAACTGGGCCAGACACCGGACTGGGGCCATGTAATCAACTTGTTGAGGGCCAACTATGAGAAAATCCTGGGGCCGCTCACCCCCGCCGCGCTGTCGCAGGCGGTGCGCGACAAGGTCAACGAGCTGCGTCAGACTCACACCACCGAAGAGTGGCTGCTGGGTCAGCAGCGGCCCAGCGGCGAGGGGCGGCGCGTCAAAATCAGCTCCTCAGCCTCTGTGGTGCGCAACCTGTACAAAGCACCTGGTGGCCTGATCCGCGCCACCCTGGAGCTCAGTGACGAACACATCAAAGCCATTGAGCTATCGGGCGATTTCTTCTTCTATCCCAGCGACAGCGTCGCGCTGCTGGAGAATGAACTGGCCGGGCGGCCGCTGGCCCAGGTGCCCGATATTGTCAGGCGTTTTTATGCTGACGAGAAACCGGAATCGCCGGGCGTCACACCCGAAGACGTGATCGCGGCCATTTTGGGTCCGGCCAGATAGTCGTGGTGGGGGCGGACCTGCGTGCCCGGCCAGGATCTGCGCGAACGCAGTTGGGGGCGGCCACGTGGAGCCATCCCCACCGGAACGAACATTTGACAGCGACAGGGTGACCATGCCGAACAATCTAAACGAGGCTAAACGACAGACCATCGTCGCTACTGCCATCAACCTGCCAGGCGGTCGCACGCACGTTTCTGTCGGAGGACGACACTGCGTCATGGAGAACCAGCGAGACGACGGCGACCCACCCACCGCACTGTGCCCCACCGAAATGGTAGCCGCCGCGGTCGCCGGCTGAATTGTCCTGACCCTGACAGCGGTCGCTGTCCATAAAGACATTCGTTTTGAGCAGATCAAAGTCCAGACGTCAATGGAGCTCTCGCTGGCGCCCGGTGACCGGACGCAGACCCGGCTGACCAGTCGCATCGCCATTGTCGGCGACCTGTCTGAACGCGAGCGGATCATCCTGTTGAATTCGGCTCGCCATTGTGATGTCCATAAGATACTGCGCGGGCAGGTGGCTCTGCAAGACGAACTGGTCATCAATGGCGCAGAGTGAGGCAAGGAGGAGCAGAACATGGATTTAAGTTTTTCATTAGAGATTCCTTCGCCAATGGAGCAGCAAGAAGAAATTGCTTCCGAGCAGGAGTTGATCATCATTGGCGGCGGGCCGGCAGGTTTCACTGCCGCGGTATACGCCGCCCGCGCCGACCTCAAGCCGCTGGTGTTGGTTGGCCCTGCTCCGGGCGGACAGGCTGCCACCACCGAGAAAATGGAAAACTTCCCGGGTTTCCCTGAGGGCATCGGCGGGCAGGCCCTGGCCTCGCTCATCCAGGAACAGGCCGAAGGTTTCGGCGCGCGGCTGGTCTACGACGAAGTTATCGCGGTGGATTTCTCCCAGCGTCCGTTCAAGATCAAGACTTATGAGCGAGAATACACCGCCCAGGCGGTGATCATCGCCACCGGGGCCAAGCCTCGTCGGCTGGGCGTGCCCGGCGAAGCCAAATTCATCGGGCGAGGCGTGTCGTTCTGCGCTACCTGCGACGGCTTCTTCTACCGCGACAAGACTGTCGTGGTGGTGGGCGGTGGCGACAGCGCCATGGACGAGTCTCAGTTTCTGTCCAAATTCGCCAAGAAGGTCTACATCGTGCACCGCCGCGACAAATTCCGCGCGACCAAGCACCTGGTGGACCGCGCCCTGGCCAATCCGAAAATCGAGTTCATCCTGAACACTGTCGTGGAGGAGATCCTCGGCGAAGACAAGGTAACCGGCGTGAGATTGCGCCGCGTGGATACAGGCGAAGTTTCCGAGCTGGCCGCCGACGGTGTGTTCGTCTACATCGGCCTCGACCCCAACACCAAACTATTCGAGGGCCAGATTGCCCTCGACGACCAGAAATATATCATCACTGACAAGCGACAGCGAACCAATATCCCGGGCGTGTTCGCCGCCGGTGACGTCCAGGACCCTGACTTCCGGCAGGTCGTCATCGCCGCGGGCACCGGCGCGGCTGCGGCCATCGCTGCCGAACACTATCTGTCGGGGCAGGCGCGTTGAGGGGACTTGTTTTCGCTGTTCAGTTGGGTTGCGCGTCGTAGGGGGTGCCCACGATGCACGACTCACGGTTGACCCATGAAGCGGGCCACCGATTTATGGCCGGGCAGGCCCAAACCTATCCCAACGAAGTCTATGTGACCCTTGCCAGCGATGCAGGCGCCAGATGGTTGGACAGAATATGGGCCGGCCTCAGAAGACAGGGTGGCGCGCCCATCCCTCCTGGCGTGGTTAAATATCGTCCCATTGAGCCAGAGTTTGGGCTGGAGGGCTTTGTCATCACCTTTCCCGAACCGAAGGCTCCGCCCGAGGCTTTCTTCTCCGCCGTGATCTTCCAACGCCGACCCGATGCCCTTTCAGGGGCCATCGCTTCGGCCCGCTACTTCACGTTGGAACTGGGGCGCACATTGCAGCCAGCCGACGACCCGCGCCTGTATTTCCTCTGTGAATGGACGAAAGACAGCCATTTGAACTATGGCTCACTGCCTTCTCCTGACGAACGGGAATTCCTCAGCGCCGTCCGCCGGGTGACATCCGGAACTTGAAGGAAACAGACGCATACGGCATTTTCCATAGCCACCGAAGGGGGCTGGCCGCCATGCTGAGCTCCCCCCATGGCGCGTGGGCGCGCCGTGAGTGAAGAAACACCGCCAGGTTGTTATGAGCGGGTCGTTTCTTTGCGGGTGCCGCCCCATCCCGTCATGCTGAGCCGAAGGCGAAGCATCTGCCGAAGGCGAAGCATCTCGCGCTGGGAGGCGTTGAGATTCTTCGGCGCTGGCGCGCCTCAGAATGACGGCGCAGGTGCCGTCGCCCCCGCCGCAGGTCGGGTATGGAAACCCGACCTACGGTTCGCCTGAAATCTCGGATGCACCCCGGGACCCCTTGCGCTGGACGTTCAATTATGGTATAACACACTTGCGTTAACGCGAGGCGCAAGGGTTCAATGCCCCGCGTGCTGGCCGAACTTTTCGATTTGGGGCAAAATGTTTGCAATCTGATCAAGGTCAGGCGGAGAGGCTGTTGCCACTCCGGCCCAGAGAAAGAGTTAAGGGGGACGCCATGGCGTTCAATCTGCGTAACCGGAATTTTCTGAAGGAATTGGACTTCACCAAAGAAGAAATGCTGTATCTGCTGAAGCTCTCCGCCGAGCTTAAGGCAGCCAAATACGGCGGCTATGAGCAGCCCAGATTGAAGGGCAAGAACATCGCTCTCATCTTCGAGAAGACCTCGACACGCACGCGCTGCGCCTTCGAGGTGGCGGCCTATGACCAGGGAGCGCACGTGACCTATTTGGGGCCATCAGGTTCCCAGATCGGCCATAAGGAGTCCATGAAAGACACCGCACGGGTGCTAGGCCGCATGTACGATGGCATCGAATACCGCGGCTATTCTCAAGAAACGGTGGAAATCTTGGGCCGATACGCCGGCGTGCCAGTTTGGAATGGCCTGACGGATGAGTTCCACCCTACGCAGGTGCTGGCTGACGTGCTGACGATGATGGAACATTCAGCGAAACGGCTGGAAGACATCGCCTATTGCTACGTTGGGGATGCCCGCAACAACATGGGCAATTCGCTCATGATCATGGGGTGCTTGCTGGGGATGGACGTCCGCATCTGCGGGCCCAAAGAGTTGTTCCCCAAGCCCGAATTGGTTGACAAAGCGCGGGAACTGGCAGCCAAATCTGGCGCACGTTTCTTGCTGACCGACGATGTGGCCGAGGCGGTCGCTGGCGTGGACTACCTGCACACCGACGTGTGGGTTTCAATGGGCGAGGCGGAGGACGTTTGGGCAGGTCGCATCAAGCTGCTGTTGCCTTACCAGGTGAACGCCCGGATGATCGAGCTGACAGGCAACCCGCAGGTCAAATTCCTCCATTGTCTGCCCTCATTTCACAACCGCGAGACCACGGTTGGCGAAGAAATATACCAAAAGACCGGCCTGGATGGCCTGGAGGTCACCGATGATGTTTTCGAGTCGGAGCGTTCGATCGTCTTTGACCAGGCCGAGAATCGAGTGCACACTATTAAGGCTATCATGGTGGCGACTCTCGGCGATTGACTATAACTCTCACACATAGCAAAGGTAGGAGCGAAATGAAGCGCAAAAGCCCACTGACGCAGGAACAAATAGATTTGATCGTGACAAACAGCCGCCCTGAACGGCTTTCTGACCCCGGCAAACGCCCCATCCCCGGCGACCACGTCGCCCACGTCGTTCAATTGGCCGGCTGGGGGCAGACGACCCTGGCCGCCGACCATCTGCTGTTTCCAGAACTGAATGGCGTGTTGCCGGACGTCGTCGCCGGAGTCATCCGACAACTCAATATCCTGTTCGCTCAAGCGCGCGTTGTGCCCGGTGACTCGCCAGAAGAAGTCGCCCGCAAGGTTCGCCAGCGGCAGTACAGCTACGAGACCCTGATCGAAATGGCCCTCAATTTCTGCGGTGCGGAGGGCCGCTGTCTTGAAAGCGAAGACCGCGGCCGCGCTTTGCTCAGCATCCGGGGCGCGCTGACCGAGTGGGAAATGCGGGAAGCAGAGGAAGGCAGCGGGTCGGTTGCCCTCGCTGTTGTCCGGCGGTTTCTAGAACGTATGAAATTGGTCATGAAGGGCGCCAGCATGGTCGCTAAGACGGCTGTGCGCATCGAACAGGCACTGGATTTTACCCCGCCGTTCCTCAATGCGTTTCTGGATGCGTGTTGGAACGAGATTGACAACAACATCTATTTTCAAATGGTCTGCCAGGGGTATTGCCGCTTCGGCAACGACTATGCCCTGGGTTTGCGCTGGCTGCGCCATTTGGGCTTCGAGCAAGTGTCCACCAATCCGGTTCTGGCTGCGTTGGCCTACAAGGACGACCCAGAGCTGAGCCGAATTTTCCAGGATGAGGTGAAGTCACACCGCCGATTCGCTGAGTGGAAGGCTGCGCCGGATAAGTTCGCCGATGAAATCGCCCTGTACGCCACGTTGCTTGCTCTGTGGGACAACCTGCACGTCTATCGTCCCATCTTCTTCAATCTGAGGTTCACATCTGGCGGCGGGGTCGTGTCCTTCCAACTGAACCCGAACATCGCTCACCTGGTGGACGAGAGCATCCGCGACGTATTTACTGCTTTTGCGGAAGCGACCGAAGACCTGAGAGTCTACGATGACTACCTGTTGGCCGGCTACAGCCCGGTGTTGGAGCGGGCGCGGCCCAACATGGTCATCAAAGTCGCTGCCTCTTCGCCGGCGGCGCGAGAGATTGCCCGGACCATCAACAGCTTCGGCTTTGGGTCGAACATCACCGTCATTTACACCGTGGCACAGGAAGTCACCATGATTCTGGAGGAGCTGGCCGGCATGGCCTCCGCCATCAAGAAAGGCATCATTCCCACTCAGCTCTATATGACCAACATGGGTGGACGGTTCGAGAGCCACCTGCGTGAGGTCAAGCTGGAGGAATGGTTCGCTCAGGCGCGCCAAAAGTTGGGCGAGGCCGAAGCGCTCAAACGGGTCGAGCAGCTTGCCGTTATCAACGGCAGCAAATCCAAAGTAGATGAAGCCACGGGGTTCGAGGCGAAAGTGGTCGCCGCCACCCGCTACAGCAACCAGCGCACGATTGACGCCCACGTCGTTGCTGCCCTGCAAGGCGTGGTGACGGAAGGTGAGCTGAAAGCGTGGGAAGACGCCATTGGCAAATCCGGCACGCTGGTCGCACGTCGGGTGTGGGGCATCTTCTTCTCCGAAGGCAATCGCCACAAATGGATTGATTACCTGTACGAGCAGTTTGGGCTGACCGAAGAAGAAGCCGCTGTGATCCTGAGCCGCGTATGCTATTTGCCCGCCTCCAAGCGCAAACCAGAAGACACGTACTGGACGCTGGCCAGCCGCAACCTGGTGCACACTGAGTTCCCCAACCACCAGGAGAATGTCCGCAAGATGGCCGAAAACGAAGATTTCAACCTGGTGAGGTACGGCGAGTCGATCACGGGACAGTTCTCTTCTGAAGTGCTCGATCTGCTCAACACGATGCCCGATTTCCGCAAGGGCTACGAGCTGAACGACGAATTGAATGGCATACTCAGATACGTCGGCATTGAAGGCGATTTCGGGAACGGTGGACACACGCCGGAAGAGTGGCCGGAGTTTGGTTCGGTGCAGAAGACGCTGGCCGAGTTCAAGGTAGCCTACGACAACTTCCGCGCCGACATCCTGAAACTGTTCAAGGAAGTGGCGAAGGCGTAACGACAACGGGCGGACGCACCAGCGTCCGCCCGTCTGTTCCCCTATCAGGAGAATTTGGCCGTCAACACCTGCTGGCGGTGCCCCTCAACTCGTGGCACGCGGCCAAAATCATGTCCAGCAAGTCATCCTCATCTTCGGCGAGCTCACAGAGTTCGCGCGCGGCGGCACGCAAACCCAGCTCGGCTATGCGCCCTTGCACGTAGACTGCGCCAGGGTCAGAGGGATTCACATACAGCAGGCCGGCGGCGACAGCCCCGGCCAAGTTGACCGGGCGGATGCCATGCCGTCGGGCCAGCAGGGCCGGGCCGACGAGCCGGTCGGAACGCCTCAGCTTGCGGCGCGGGTCGGCGCCAATGCGGGCTACGGTATCCCCCAGCGCCGGGTTGTCAACCCTGGTCAGGAGTTTACATATCCAGTCAGCCATATCGTCCGCCGAAAAGCCATGCTCCGCCTGTAAGGCCAGGCTGGCCTCTTGCAGCGCACCCTCTGCCTGAGCGCGCACCCAGGGGTCGGCCAGAGCATCCACGATGCGGACATGGTCGTGCAGCGCGCCCAGGTACGCCAGGGCAGCATGGAACATGTTCGCCACGTAGAGTTTCCGCATCCCTTCCGCGTAGATGTCGTCCACCAGGCGCAGGCCGGGAACACGCGGGACATCGCCCCTGAAGGCCCGCTGTTCGGCGGGCCAATCGGTGTAGCCATCGGTCCACACATCCAGAGGGGCCTTGTCACGGGCGTCGGCAGGCATGTCCACTGCGGCACGCATAACGACCGTTTCGACTACGCCAATCTGCCTTTCAACGTAGGGGCGCGCATCTAAGGGCAGCGCATCGAACAGGGCGGCACGAAATTGCGGGCCGGCACGGAGCAGGTTGGCGCAAACCAGAATGTCCAGCGGCGCGTCAGGGCGTTCCGTGCGGCGGCGTGAGGCATGGCGCGCCAACTGCTGCCCCGCCGCGGGGAAGTCCTGGGCAAATATGGCAACCGCAACGACGTCAGCGGCGACAATTGCGGCTGCTACTTCATCATCTTGGTCGGTGGTCAGCGCAACGTAATGGTCAATCACCTGTTCTGTCCGACGGCCCGCGCCTTCCAGCCTCACCACGGTATACCGCCCCGCCGCCCTGAGTTGTTCGACCAGTTTCGATGCGCAATCTACGAATGTGATGTGATACCCGCCGGCGTGAAACAGGTCGGCGACCAGGCCTCGCCCAATCCGCCCCGCCCCCCAGATGACGACTCGTTTTTGTTCCATAACCTGTCTTGGCCTCTTCTCCCGACGACAAAGAATTTCGTGGCAGGTTACCGCAGGGGTGAGCGTTTGTCAAATTGCAGAGCCCAGCTTTACAGCGTTCCGAATTGACCAAGCATTGGTAAGTGCGTCGCCCGGTTCGGATTTGCTTTCCTGAGCATCTGCGGTACAATCCCAACAAACAATAGGGAGAGACGTTTGCCGATGGAGCAGGCAAAGCAATCAAGATGGATTCCTCAAGAGCTGGCCGAAGACCGGCATTGGTGGTTCGCCAGCCGCACCAGGGCTTTGTTCAGCATGATGGACGGATTGGTGTCGGGCCGTGACAACCGCATCCTCGATGTCGGTTGTGGGGCGGGAAACATGTTCCACCATCTCAGTCGCTATGGCACAGTGATCGGCATTGAAAACAACCCCAAGCCACTGGCCGTAGCGCGAGAACGCGGCTATGATGTGCGCCTGGCACAGGCGGAGGACATGCCTTTCCCGGACAGGTCCTTCGACCTCATCGCCGCGCTGGATGTTGTTGAACACTGTGAGGACGACCAGCGCGTACTGCAAGAGTGCCATCGGGTCTGCCGCCCGGGCGGCCTCATTGTGATTACCACACCCGCTTTTCAGTGGCTGTGGAGCCGCAACGATGAGGTCAACCACCACTATCGGCGCTATTCTGGCCGCGAGCTGACCGCCAAACTACAGCAGGCGGGTTTTCGCGTCCGGCGGCTGGCTTATAACAACTTCTTCGTTTTTCCGCTGGCCGCGGCCCTGATTCTACTCAGACGAAAGGGCGGCAACGTGCCGGAGCTGGCCGCCCCTGACACCGATGAAGAGGCTTATCAGGTCGAGATGGAACCCGCCTCGCCGCCGGTCAACGCCGCGCTGACGCTGGTCGGCAGCGTAGAAGCTGCGCTGCTGAGATGGGTCAATCTACCGGTTGGGACCGGCATGATTTGCATAGCCGAAAGAATGTAGAATTTGTGTTTTAGTCCACAATGAAAGGGGAAACAACGATGAAAACCGAAATTCTGTACCGACCTTCTTATTCGATGGCTCACGTGCAGCTCGACCCCAACGAAGAAATTCGGGTGGAGGGCGGCGCCATGGTCAGCATGTCCAGCGGCATGAGCATCCAGACCCAGATGAAAGGCGGAGTGCTGAAATCGCTTGCCCGTTCGGTGTTGGGAGGAGAATCGTTCTTCATGAACACCTACCGGGCGCCGGCCACTGGCGGCGAGATCAATTTGGCGCCGGCTCTGCCCGGCGATATGGCGGTGCTCAACCTTCAGAACCAGGGCATGTTTATACAATCGGGCGGGTACGTAGCCTCGGCCCCTGGCGTCAATATTGACACGGCCTGGGCCGGCGCCAAAGGCTTCTTTGCCTCCAAAGACCTTATCATGCTGAAGGCAACGGGCAGCGGAACGCTCATCTTGTCGAGTTACGGCGCTCTGCATGAAATCAGCCTGGCTGCTGGCGAGAAATATACCATTGACACCGGCCATGTCGTCGCTTTCGATGAGGGGGTCGGCTTCAAAGTGACTAAGGTCGGCGGGCTCAAATCCACGCTGTTCAGCGGCGAGGGGCTGGTTGTGGAGCTGACCGGCCCTGGTCGGGTGCTGATGCAGACCCGTTCGACAGATGCTTTCCTGTCCTGGCTGTTGCCGCGCATTCCTAAGCAGGGCGGGTCATGAACAGATTTGGAGGTAGGAAATGTTGTTCAAAATGACCCATCCGGCCGTTGACTTCTGTATTGTCTGCAGCAAGTTCAACGAATCTTTACATTTCTACCGCGATGTACTGGAGCTCGAGGTGGTGGCAGATGTCGAGATACCCGCTGATTTTGCCCAAGCAACCGGCCTGGCTCCTCGGGAGTTCCGTCAGGTCCGGCTCAAAGCTGGTCACACGGTTATCAAACTGATGGAGATCGAATCACCACCGCCCACGCCGCCCGATGTGTTTGCCGCAGGTGTCCGCTGGCTGACAATTTTTGTGGAAGATCATGAACAAACCATTGCCAATCTGAAGGCCAAAGGAGTCAAATTCCTGTCGGAAACGATGATCGCGCCCGACGGGGCAAAGCTAATTTGTACCAAAGACCCGGACGGGATTCTAATCGAGTTCGTTCA
>Ga0129299_1000705_pt1 | contig 21788 bp, 25 predicted proteins | sample ConPoolayeCmetaG_FD_94477 | JGI IMG/M metagenome (GOLD analysis project Ga0129299, IMG submission 94477) | Hot spring microbial mat communities from California, USA to study Microbial Dark Matter (Phase II) - Cone Pool mat layer C metaG ...
AATAGATAACAATGCCGCCGCCCATATTATTTCCGGCTTGCTTGGAACGAGTATTTGTTTAATAATAGAAAAAAAGGCTTTAATTCTTGGACCCTGGCAAAAAATATTTTTTGTAGAGCTCGACGGCCCAAGGGAAGACAGAAAAATAATAGTAAAAACAATCAAAGAAAAATAGCAAAACTCGAAGCGCCAAATCAGAAACCTCAACAGCACCAAATGTCTCTCAGAGCTTAAATCTCAAAACTCAAAACATCTTAAATCTTAAAACTTTTTAAACTTCGGATTTAAAAATATGACTAAAAAAATCAAAGAGAAAAAACAAGCTCCAAAACTTCCAGAATATAATCCTGCCAAAATTGAATCAAAATGGCGGGAAGTTTGGGAAAAAACCGGAATTAATAAATCCGAGGATTTTTCCAAAAAACCAAAATATTATTGTCTTGATATGTTTCCCTATCCTTCTGGTGAAGGTTTACATGTTGGCCATTGGCGGGGTTATGTAATGAGTGATGTCTGGGCAAGATATAAAAAAATGCAAGGCTTTAATATTCTTCATCCAATAGGCTGGGACGCCTTTGGTCTGCCTGCGGAAAATGCCGCTATCAAGAAAAAAATCCATCCTAAAGAATACCTTGATCAAAACATTAAAAAAATGAAATCCCAGCTTCAACAAATTGGCGCCATCTATGACTGGAGCAGAGAAATAAACACCACTGATCCTGAGTATTATAAATGGACTCAGTGGATTTTTTTAAAGCTTTACAAAGCCGGACTTGCCTATAAGAAGAAAATGCCCATTAATTGGTGCCCCTCGTGCAAAACCGGTCTTGCCAATGAAGAGGTTGTTTCTGGCGAGTGCGAACGTTGCGGCGCAGAGGTTGAAAGAAAAGACCTCGAACAGTGGATGCTCAAAATCACGTCTTATGCCGATCGGCTTTTAGATGATTTGGAAAAACTAGACTGGCCGGAAAAAGTAAAGTTAATGCAAAAAAACTGGATCGGAAAGTCCTTTGGCGTTGAAATAAATTTTAAAGCAATCAAAAAAGAAATCAAGGGAAAAGCGCCCGATCAAATAATTAAAGAAACGGAATTCGATATTCCTGTTTTTACAACGCGCGCCGACACTCTTTTTGGCGTAACCTTTCTGCTTCTTTCGCCCGAGCATCCTTTGGTTGAAAAACTAACCCTCCCAGAATACAAAAAAGAAGTCGAAAAATATATTAAAAAAACAAAAAAATTAGCTGCTCTTGAACGAGAATCAGTTGAACGAGAAAAAACTGGCGTCCCCACCGGCTCTTGCGCTATCAATCCCATAAATGGGGAGACAATCCCAATTTGGGTCTCCGATTACGTCCTCGCTGGCTATGGCACTGGCGCAGTAATGGGAGTACCTGCTCATGACCAACGGGATTTTGATTTTGCTAAAAAATATGGTTTTGAAATTTTGGAGGTTGTTGCTCCCTTAACTCAAGCCGAAGGAATTATGACACTGGCTAAGGCTTATGAAAAAGATGGGATTTTGATAAATTCAGCGGAATTTTCTGGTCTCACTTCAAGCGATGCTCGTGAAAAAATAGCTGATTTTTTAGAATCCAAAAATTTGGGACGAAGACAAATAAATTACAAGATCAGAGACTGGGTTTTTTCGCGCCAGCGCTATTGGGGCGAACCCATTCCAATTATTTATTGCTCCAAATGCGGCGAAGTGCCGTTGGATGAAAAAGATTTGCCGCTTTTACTCCCGGAAGTTAAAAAATATGAACCTACAGGCACTGGTGAATCTCCGCTGGCCGCGATCCCCGAATTCGTAAATACTACTTGTCCCAAATGCGGCAACAAAGCCAAAAGAGAAACTAATACAATGCCCCAATGGGCAGGATCCTGCTGGTATTTTCTAAGGTATTGCGACCCCAAAAATAATAATGCCTTAGCTAACCCTGATAAATTAAAATACTGGATGCCTGTAGATCTCTACGTCGGTGGCATTGAACACGCCGTTCTCCACTTGCTTTATTCAAGGTTTTGGATTAAATTTTTATTTGATATTAAGGTAATAGATTTTGATGAACCCTTTACTCGGCTCTTTAATCAAGGCATGATTTATCGGCATGGCGCCAAAATGAGTAAATCAAAAGGAAATGTCGTTTCTCCTGACGAACTAATTGGAAAATTTGGCGCTGATTGCATTCGGGCGTATGAGCTTTTTATCGGCCCACCAGAAGCTGACGCGGAATGGCAGGATAATGGCATCCCCGGGGTCCACAGATTTTTAAAAAAAGTCTGGAACTTATCTATTGAAATCGCTTTCAATAAAAAAATCGAGTCGCCAGAAAGCTTTCTTTATAGCGCAAAAGAAATTAAAGAAACTGAAATTCTTGCTCAAATGCATCGAGTTATTAAAAAAGTGACTAATGATCTTGAAAGATTACACTTCAACACAATCATCTCTACTCTGATGGAATATATTAATTTCTTGATTTCTAAAAAAGAAATGCTTTTAGAGAATCATCTGCCCGTCTTAAACCTTTTACTGCTCCTTGCCCCTGTCTGCCCTCATCTTGCCGAAGAGCTCTGGTCGAAGTTCGGTTTTAAAGAAAGTATCTTCACCTTCAGTTGGCCAAAATATAATCCTGATTTTATTAAACAAGAACTTATGACAATTATTATTCAGGTTAATGGAAAGCTTCGAGATCAGATTGAAGTACGCCGAGACAGTGACGAAGAACAAATCAAGGCGGAAGCACTCAAAAGCTCAAGAGTCCAAGCTTTTATAACCGGAGACATTAAAAAAGTAATTTATGTCCCCGAAAAGCTAATTAATATTGTTATTTAGAATCTTTCGTTTTTCATTTTAAATTTTAAATTTCTTCTTATGCCTCCTTTAAAAAATTTATGTTTTGACTTGTCAAAATTAATTCTTCCCGGAGCCAAATCCCAAACCTTTGATATCGATTCAGAAATTGCTCTCGATCAAGATTCAAAAATTGCGATTTCGGGAAAAATTACTCTCGTCCCATTGGAAAAAAATGGCATTATTGTCGCTAACTTCGATTTAAAATCCGTTCTTACTGTAGAATGTGTTCGTTGCCTGAAAAACTTCAAGTTACCAATTAAATTAAAGTTTGAACAAGAATATTTTCCCAAAGGACAGGAACTAGAAAAAACTGATTTTGTTTATTCCTTGACAACCCTAATACTTGATGCTACAGAAGCAATTAGACAGGAAACAATCCTAAATCTCCCCTCAAAACCGCTTTGCAAGAAAAATTGTCTCGGCCTTTGCCCGCTTTGCGGCAAAAATCTTAATCTTTTTCCCAAACACAAACATAAAAAAGAAACCACGGGATTTACTTTAAAAGATCTATTAAAGAATAATTAATAAAAGAAAGGAAAAAAATGACAGTCCCAACAAAAAAAACTTCAAAATCTAGAACTAGGCGCCGAAGAACCATCAATATGAGAAAGAAAAAAAGCGCCAAAAGTCTCTGCCCGCAATGTAAAAATCCAAAAATCCCCCATTTAACATGTTCTATCTGCGGCACTTATAAAGGAAAGCAGATAATTATCCCCCGCGCCAAAACCAAAAAAGAGAAAAAAGAAAAAAGGAAAGAGAAGTAAAGTCATAAAAGGAGCTTTATGCCAATAAGCATCAGACACCGATCCCGGATGCTAACCGTCCAAATTCTTTATGAATGGGATTTTAAAAAAGATAAATTCGAAAAAATAACTGAGAGAATGATTGCGGAAACAGCCGAAAAAATTGATCCTGATTTTATCACGACTCTAGTCAAAGGCGTCGTTGAAAATGTCGGCGATATCGACAAAATTATTGGCGAAACCGCCCCCGAATGGCCGGTCGATCAAATTGCTGTCATTGATAAAACAGTGCTTCGAATCGGTATTTATGAATTACTTTTCAGTCGCGATGTTCCGCCAAAAGCGGTAATCAACGAAGCAGTAGAACTCGGTAAGGAATTCGGTTCGGAATCAAGCGGAAAGTTTATAAATGGTGTTTTGGGAACAATTTATCGCAACAGTGATTTTTATGTTGAAGAAGAAGAGGAGGTTTCAGCAGGAGCTGTGATATTTAAAGAAGTCGATGGCAAAATAAAATTTGTCCTGATTTTGAACCCCTATAACAAATGGTCCTTCCCAAAAGGCCGCGTTGAAGAAGGCGAAACTTGGCAAGAAACAGCCTTGCGCGAAGCAAAAGAAGAAACCGGTCTCGAAACCCTAGAAATTATCGATTTTTTGGGCGAAATAAAATATAGTTCAACCAAAGAAATCGTTACCGAAAACCAAGAAACAAAACAGGTTCCGATAAAAAAAACTGTCTATCTCTATCTAGTAAAAACATCTGACGGAAAGCTTTCGCCTTCAAAATCCGAAGGAGGTATTCTAGCCGCTAAATGGTATGATGCCAAGGCGGCTGAAGCAATAATTGGTTACGAAAATGCAAAAGACAAACTTAAAATTGCTTTAGAAAAAATTAAAAAGGGAGGAGAAACAATTGGTCCGTGATATCTCAAAACTTGAAAAAAAATTGGGAATTTCCTTTAAAAATAAGGATTTGCTAAGAACTGCTTTTGTTCATCGTTCATATCTCAATGAAAATCCTGATTTTAAGTTGCCCCATAATGAAAGACTGGAATTTTTGGGCGATGCCTGCTTGGAATTAGTTGTTACTGAATATTTATACAAAAATTTTCCAAACCCCGAAGGGGAGCTGACTAATTGGCGCTCAGCTCTCGTCAAAGGCCAGATGCTTTCAGTAATCGCTTCCCGGCTTGGACTGGAAAATTATCTTTTCTTATCGCGTGGCGAAGAAAAATCCGGCGGCCGCGCGCGTGAAATAATTTTGGCTAATACTTTCGAAGCTTTAGTTGGAGCAATTTATTTGGATAGGGGATACCGTGTTGTTCAAAAATTTATTGAAAAAAATATTCTTAAGGAACTGCCGGAAATCATTGAAAAGCATCTTTACATTGATCCCAAATCCAGATTCCAGGAATTGGTCCAAGAAAAAGTTGGAATTACGCCAACATATAAATTATTGAAAGAACAAGGACCAGACCATGCCAAGATTTTTACAATGGGAGTTTATATCGAAAACAAACAAATTGCTCAGGGAACTGGCCCCTCAAAACAAGCCGCCGAGCAAATTGCCGCCAGCCGCGCTATTGAAGAATGGCAGGAAGAATAAACTAAGAATAAGCTTTTATAATAAAGTTTATTCTTAATTTCTAATACTCAAAACTTCTAAATTAGAAACTATTTAGTTATTAGTCATTTCTCGGAATCCGACATGATAAACACAATAATCCTTATAGCATCGTTATTGATAATGCTTCTAGGTATTGCCCTCGTCCTTTTCCCCTTTTTCCCGGGGATTCTTTTGGTTTTTGGGGGAACTTTATTTTATGGGTTTTTGACAAACTTTGAAAAAATAAATTTAATCTATATCTTAATTTTTGGGAGCCTGACCATTATTTCATTCCTTTTTGACTGGATTTCGGGGATCATGGGAGGAAAATTTTATGGCACCTCGCGCGCTGGAATTTATGGCGGCCTGCTTGGAATAATCATCGCCATCCCGACTGGCCTTATTGGCATTGTCTTCATCCCCGTTATCACCACGATTCTGGCGGAAATCCTATTCGACAAAAATCTAAAAAGAGCCTTACGCGCTGGCTGGGGTACTTTTATCGGCTATTTGATTGGAATTTTTGGAAAGTTAATCTTTGGCCTAACGATAATTATAATTTTTCTTATCCGAACCCTATAAATCCTTTGTTTATTTGTTTATTGATTCTTTCTTAAGTCGCATAAATGCAACTTATAACAACGCGATTATCACCAACGATAAGCCCGGAAGGTCCAGTCAATTAAAGCTTTTGTTTCTTGGAATCGATCAGGACTTCCCAAGACTAAAACGATTATTTCATTCTTTCCATCTTTCGCAAAAACCACCAAATTTTCTCCCGCCTCTTCAGTAAAACCAGTCTTACCACCAACAACTTCATAAGGAGACCACAAAAGATCATTGGTGTTTTTAAAAAAATGCGAAAATCTGCCATCAGCCGAAATTGCGTTATAAGTTTTACGAACCACGAAATCGGCAATAATTTTGTTTCTGAAAGCAAAATTAGCAAGCCTTGCAAGATCCTCTGCGGTTGAAAAACAAAGTGGTTCATCAAACCCCGCTGGATTAGTAAAATGGGAATTTTTAAGTTCTAGATTTTTTGCTTTCTCATTCAAAAGGGAAGAAAATTCTTCTTTCCTCCTCTTCGCCACAAACTCTCCTAAAGCTATAGCCGCGTCATTTGCTGATCGGATTAAAAGGCCTGCGAGAAGTTCCCTTACTTCGATTTCCTCGCCCTCTAAAAGCCCCATTTTGTATTCTTCCTGCTGGGTTGCATTTTTGCTGATTGTAACAAGATCATCTAATTTTACGTTATCTAAAACTACCAGGGCTGTAAGCAATTTAGTTAGACTTGCGGGGGCAATCTTTGCCAGAGCATTTTTTTGAAAAAGAATTTTTGAAGAACCGCGATCGATAATTATTGCTGATCGCGCCTGAATCTGGGGGGCGATAAATTCTGGGTTCTTTGTCGGAATTGGAAAAATTTCTAAATCTTTAAAAAGACTGCTCTCGGCATAGTTTCCATTAATGCTATTTTGAAAAAATTTATCAGCAATAAAAATATCCAGACTCTGGGCCCAGTTTGAAGCACCAAAAAGCTCTAAAACTAATGAGACAAAAATAAAAATTTTGAATAACATATTTTACCTATTGGATTTTAACTTCCCTATTTCTTCCGAAGATAAAATGCGGTATTTGCCGCTTGGCAAATTTCCGATTTTCAAATTATCAATCCTAGTGCGTTTAAGACTAAGAACCTTAAGTTCAACCGCCTCACACATTCTCCGAATCTGCCTTTTCCACCCCTGATGAATAACGAGCTTAATTTTTATTATATCTTTCTTTTGTCCTAAAATTTTAACTTTATCAGCCCTTGCCAACCCCTCTTCTAATTTTATTCCTCTTTTGAATTTTCTGATTATATCATTTATTTGGCATTTGGAATTTAATCTTTGACATCTTACTTCGTATTCTTTTTCTTTCTCAAATTTTGGATGGGAAAAACGGTAAGCAAAATCGCCATCGTTAGTTAAAACCAGTAACCCCGAAGTGTCTTTGTCAAGACGACCCACCGGAAAAACTCGGGGTTTTTTTGGCACAAGATCAATTACTTTCCAAGGCGCAAACTTGTCCTTCGCAGTTGTCACAAACCCCAAAGGCTTGTTGAGTAGATAATAAACTTTCTGAGGTACTGGCTTTATAACCCGACCGGCTACCTTAACAATATCTTCTCCCGGGTCAATTTTTATTCCCGGTTTTCTTATAATTTGATTATTGATCAAGACCTTGCCCGAAAGGATTAGCTCCTCTGCTTTCCTTCGCGAACTGACACCACAACGAGCAAGATATTTTTGCAATCTCTCTTTCATAATAAAATACGAAACAAAGCCCTATCAAACTCAAGATCTAATAATCTAATAAACAATGTTATCTTTTCTTCTTTTTTTCTTGGGAAAAGGTTTTTTGTTTTATTCTCTGTTCTAAAATTTTTTGTGAGCGCCTTCTTCTTTTTGATCTAATTTTAGTATTCACAACCCCGCGCTCTTCAGCGTCACCCTGAAAATCATCATCTGTCCAAATCGCATGAAGATAGTGGTCATGATCAGAAAATTTAATATTAAGGTTCCCATTATAGGCCTTCTTGAATTCCTTACCGATCCTTTTAGCCAAAAATTGACTCGTTGTTGTAACCCGAATAATATTATCCTTGGGGAGACTAATAGCGATTATTCTATTAATCGGATTGTCCCTCAAGGCCTCTTCTTCAGTATGATGAATCAACCCCAAAACTTCATAATAACTTTTTCGAGCAAGATTCGTCCGCAGCTCCACAAACCCCTCAATCTTTTTTTTCTTAATTGCTTCACAACCCGGACAACGCGTCCGCTCAATCTTGTATTCTAGATGATCTTTTTGCAAAAGACCGCGAAACCAACGCTTGCCTACTGAAACCATCCCGCAATCAGGACAAATTCTGATTGCGCCCTTAATTTCTTTTTTAGTCTTCCCTCTACCCTTTGCCCGCGGGTAATATCCCATTTCCGGTCGATGCATCCCCTTAAATTTTACTCTTTTTTTAGAACAACTTGGCATTTATTTTCCCTCCTTTTTATCTTTAATAAATCCCTCAAAGGCTTTCAGCACTTCTAATGGCACAGCAAACACCACAGTATTTGATTGATCCGAAGAAATATCGTTAATGGAATTTAAGGTTCGTAAATGCAGAGCACCGGCAGCCGTACTTAAAACATTTGCCGCTTTTGCAAGATTTTCCGAAGCCAAGACTTCACCTTCGGAATTAATTATTGTTGCCCTTTTTTCGCGCTCCGCTTCAGCTTGCTTAGCCATTGTCCGAATCATGCTCTCGGGCAAATTAATATCCCTCAAAGCCACGGATTCAACTTCAATTCCCCAATTTTCCGAAGTTTTATCAACAATGCTCTCGATCTTATTAGAAATAGTTTCTCGGTTTGTCAAAAGTTCGTCCAGCGTCACTTCGCCGACAACATTTCTCATTGTGGTCTGCGCCAATTGGGACACTGCGTAGCGATAGTTTTCCACTGCGAGCACCGCTTTCGAAGCATCAACAACTTTATAATAAATCACGGCGTTAATTTTTGCCGAAACGTTATCTTTTGTGATTGTATCCTGATCCGGCACGTCTACAGCTTTTGTTCGAATATCCACCTTTACCATACTTTGAAAAATTGGCACTACAATTCTCCAGCCTGGCTCTTTAACACAGGTAAACCTCCCTAAAAAGAACTTAACTCCTCTTTCATACTGATTCACCTGCCGAATGCTGATTAAGATAATAAAAACTATTGCTCCGAGTAAATACTCCATTTTTTTCCTTTCTAGTTCACCTTATTTTAATATTTGCTTCTTTTAGTTGTGTTTCTGGCAAATCACTTGGCGCGCCCATCATTGGATCCCGCGCGTCACCGGTTTTTGGGAAAGCCATCACTTCACGAATATTTGGCTCATTCTGTAAAATTGCGCATAAACGATCTAGCCCAGAAGCAATCCCGCCATGAGGCGGTCCGCCAAAAAGATATGCTTCAAGCATATGACCAAACCTTCTTTGGATTTCTTCCTCCTCAAGTTCAAGAATTTTGAAAATTTTGTGCTGAAGCTCTGACTTATGAATTCTGATCGATCCACCGGCAATTTCATAGCCGTTTAATACCAAATCATAAGCCTTGGCGCGAACTTTTTCTGGATTGCTGTCTAGCAGCTCTAAATCTTCATCCAGCGGCGCTGTAAAAGGATGATGTGAAGAAACTAACTTTTTCTCTGTACCCGAATATTCAAACAACGGAAAATTTGTAATCCAGCAAAAAGCAAGTTCGTTAGGATCGTTTTTATTAATTCGCAAATCTGGTTTATCGGTCTGATATTTTTCCATTGCCTCCCCATAGGAAATTCTCGGAAAAGGTGTTTTGATTATTGATTTCTCGGGATAAATCTCTTTGATTAAACCAATTAAACATTCTTCATAAAGACTGGTAATTTCTTCTTGATTAGTAAAACTAATTTCAACATCCAATTGGGTAAATTCTGGCTGACGATCTCCTCTTTGATCTTCGTCACGAAAGCATTTAGCAATCTGAACATAGCGCTCAAAACCAGCTACCATCAAAAGCTGTTTAAATTGCTGAGGGCTCTGAGGAAGGACATAAAATTTAGCCGGATGAAGCCTGGAGGGCACAATAAATTCTCTTGCTCCTTCGGGCGTACCTTTTGTTAAAATTGGCGTTTCAATTTCAATAAATCCATTATTAATATAAAAATCGCGAATGTATTTTATTATTTTCGAGCGCATTTTAATATTTTTTGTCATCCGCTCGCTTCGCAGATCTAAATAGCGATATTTTAATCTCAATTCTTCATTGATTTCAATCGTATTTTTGTCAATTTCAAAAGGAGGAGTTTGAGATTGGTTTAGAACTTTTATTTTTTTGGCAATTACCTCTACCGATCCTGACGCCAGATTGGGATTAATCATATTTTCCGGTCTTTTTTTTATCTCGCCTTGAACTTCAACCACCCATTCCGGCCGGAGTGTTTCTCCAATTTTATAAGCCTCGGCTTCCTGCGGCAAAATCACCAGTTGCGCCAAACCGTCTCTATCTCTTAAATCCACAAAAATAATCTTTCCGTGATCCCTCCGGGAATGCACCCAACCGGCAAGCAACGCTTTCTCTCCTATTTTTTTTGAGATTTCAGAACTCAAGATCCTGTCCATAAACCTTTCCTTTATTAATTAAAAATCAAAGAAACTTTCCCCTTTAATCGGCTATTCTTTAAAATGGCCAAAAAGATTTATTTATTAAATTTATAAAATTGTTCCTGAACCCTTTCCAAAATCAAATTGATCCCGACTAGCTTTTTAATTCTTAAAATAAATCGTTAAATTCTAAACTCCTCCTCTTGTCTCCTCAATTTTTTATTTGCTTCAAGCACCAAAGAACTCTCAAAATTTTTCATATTAATATCTCTTATTTAAGCTCGAAGTTTAGCTCTAAACTTTTTTTCAATCAAATCTATAATCTTGCTTTTAACTTCCTCAATTTCCTTATCGTTTAAATTCCGATCCAAAGCACCGAGTTCAAAGCGGATAGCAATATTTTTTTTACCTTCGGGCAAGGGCGCGCCTTCGTAAATATCAAAAACTTTAAAATTTTTAACTAGAGGATCGATCCCTGCCCTCAAAGCCTTCTCCAAATCCCCAACCAAAGTTAAGCGATCAACCACAAAAGCAAGATCAAATTCAGACTGTTGGAACCGGGAAAAGGGTTTAATTTTTTTCTCTCGTTTGATGTGATCAAGAATTTTTTTAAAATTAAGATCAATCACCGCCACTCTCTGGTTAATATCAAATTTTGTTAAAATCTCTGGATGCACTTCACCAATCACACCAATCTTTTTTTCGCCTGTTTTTAAAACCGCTGTCCTCCCTTTATGCCAAAAGATTGTTTTAGAATCAAGATATAAGGGATCATACCACCAATCAATAAAATCAATTTGTCTCAAAAAACAATCAAGCATCTCCTTGGCTTCGGGATAAATAAGATCGCCTTCGGCTTTGGTCAAAATTGCCGAAAGTCTTATCCCTTCTGAAATTCCCTTAACCCAGTTTTCTTTTTTGACCTCTTTTTCAAAAATTCTTCCCAGCTCAAAAAGTTTTATCTCACTTCTGTTTTTTAAATTTAAAACAGAGTTCTCCAAAAGAAGTGGAACCAAGCTTGTTCTCATAAACTCATGCTCCAAACTCAAGGGATTGGCGACTCGAATGTGATCATCGGGTCTTAATCCAACTTTTTCAATAAGCTCTTTGCCCAAAAAAGATTTATTATAAACTTCCCAGAAACCAAGTCCGGTAAAAATATTTTTTGTCCTAGCTTCAAGTTCAAGATCGGGATTTTTCTCGCTTGGCCGCATTACACCATAAGGAAGATTTTTAGAAAATTTTTCATAGCCATAAATCCTGGCGACCTCCTCGATTAAATCTTCTTCTCTTGTTACATCATGGTCGCGAAAAGAAGGGACTCCTACTTCCAAAATATCGTTGCTAATCTTTTTAACTTCAAATTCCAAAGCGCTAAGAATCTGGCTTGCTTCGCCAATTTTTATATCAATCCCTAAAATTTTTTGAAGCCGAGGAATCTCTAGTATTACTGCTTTAGGTTTTTTTGGTCGAGGATAAACATCAATGGCACCCCTAAGAATCTCCCCGGAAGCATATTTTGTCATCAAGTAAGCGGCGTATTCCGAAGCAATAACTGTCAGGTTTTCATCAAGATTTTTTTCAAAACGCATCACAGCCTCAGACCGAAGCCCTAATTTCGAAGCACCCCGCCGGATAGCTGGCCCCGAAAAACTGGCGGATTCCAAAATTACATCAGTGGTTCTTTCATCAATCTCTGTTTCTGCTCCGCCCATCACCCCGGCAATTGCAATTGGACCAGACGAATCGGCAATTACCAAAACATCGGAAAAAAGATTTCTTTCCTCATTATCCAAAGTCTTAATTTTTTCACCATCTCGAGCCTTCCTGACAATTATCTTTTTAATTCCCTTACCGGAAATTTTCGAAGCATCAAAAGCATGAAGGGGTTGACCAAAAAGAAGCATTACATAATTAGTGATATCAACAACATTATTGATCGGCCTCATGCCACAAGCCGAAAGTCTTTTTTGAATAAAATCAGGCGCAGGACCAATCTTTACGCCTCGAAGATAACGGGCAATATAGCGAGGACAAAGTTCGGGATTTTTGATTTCCACACTTATAAACTTTTCTGTCTTTTCTTCTCCTTCCTCAAGCCTAAATTCTGTCGACTTAACCCTTTCTCTCGTGATAGCAGCAATTTCCCGAGCCAAACCAAGATGAGAAAACGCATCAGGGCGATTAGGCAAAATACTGATATCAAAAATAATATCGTCGAGCCCTAAAGCTTTAGCCAAATTTTCTCCGACATTTAAATTATCAGGCAAAATCATAATTCCGGAATGATCGCTCCCCAACCCCAACTCATCCTCAGTGCAAATCATCCCGCTACTTTCTACACCTCGAATCTCAGCCTTTTTAATTTCTACCCCTCCCGCAAGCCGCGCTCCGGGAAGCGCCACAGCTACCAATTTTCCGCTTTCAAGATTTGGCGCGCCGCAGACAATTTTAAACCTTTTATTGCCAATATCAACAATAGGAATTTTTAATTTATCAGCATTGGGATGAGGCAGAATATCAAGGACTTTGCCCACAACAACATTTTCAAGATTTTTACCAAGTTCCTCGATTGCATCCACTTCCGTAAAATGCATCGTGAGCATCTCCGCAATCTCCTGCGGACTTTTTTTAATCTCTACTAGCTCCTTTAACCAATTAAATGAAAATTTCATAATCAAAACTGTTCTAAAAACCTCAAATCGCCTTTATAAAAATCCCGAATGTCAGGAACGCTGTATTTTAAGATCACTAGTCGATCGACGCCAACGCCAAAAGCAAATCCGGTAAAAATTTTAGTATCATAACCAACATTTTCTAACACTTTTGGATGAACCATACCGCAACCCATAATTTCCAACCAACCCACCCCTTTGCAGGTTCGACATTCTTGCCTATCGCTATCCTTGCCGCTTCCACCGCAAACTGTACAGCTAACATCCATCTCTGCCGAAGGTTCGGTAAAAGGAAAATATGATGGTCGAAAACGAGTTTTAACTTCTTCGCCTAAAAGCTGCTTGATGAAAATATCTAAAGTGCCGCGCAAATTCTCAAAATTAATACACTGATCAACCAACAATCCTTCAACTTGATAAAAAGTGGCGCTATGTTTAGCGTCCTCATTCTCATTTCGAAAAACCCGACCTGGAGCGATAATCCGCACTGGCGGCTTATGGCGTTCCATAAAGCGCGTTTGGACCGCGGAAGTTTGGGTCCGAAGCAAAATGTCAGTCCGGTCGCCAACACTTTTGGGATCAACCCAAAAAGTATCTTGTGTATCCCTTGCCGGATGGAATGGCGGAATGTTCAAAGAATCAAAATTATAGTAGTCTTCTTCAATCTCTGGCCCGTCAGCAATAGTATAGCCCATGGAATGAAAAATTTTGCAAATTTCATCTATCATCTTGCTAATCGGATGAATTTTCCCTTGCCTTATTTCTGGGCCAGGCGCTGTCACATCAACCCATTCTGTTTGAACAATTCTCTCATATTCTAGTTTTCTTAACTCTTTCCCTTTATCAGCAATCTTTTTTTCAAGCCCGGCCTTAAACTCATTTACTATTTCTCCCAGTCTCTGTTTTTCAACCCTTGTCAACTCCGGCAAAAATTTTAAAAGCAGTGTTAGCTTCCCCTTTCTGCCCAGATAGCTAACCTCAAAGTCTTTGAGTTCCGAAATTGTCTTAATTTTGGTAAAGTCAATTTCTGACTGTTCTTTTAGTTTTTTTAATTCTTCTTCCATATTTTAACCTTAGGTCTTTCCTAACCATCTTACTCTAAAATAAGCCTCGATTAGCAGGATTGAAGAAGCAAACAAAATCCCAACCCACCAAGTAAGCACCCGAAGCATCTGTAGCCCGAGCAAACCCACAATAATAATCGAAAAAAGCAAGGCATAGCGAAAAGAGGCTGTAATCCCAGAATAGATAGCACCGCGAGGACCGTATTTGATATGTAAGTAAGCAAAAATTAAAATAGCTGTTCCAAAAATAGCAAAAAACAAACTGATCAAAAAGGAAGCCAGCCCCATATTCGTCGCTTTAAAGGGGTCGATATTATAAAGAACCAAAAAAAAGGCTATCCAGCATAAAATTGTCGAAGCGCCCACACCCAAAAGATATGTTTTTACTGTCATCGCGGTTTTTATTTAACAAAAAAATAAACTTTTTATACGCCTTACGGTTATTTTAATTATACAAACTTTTAGCTGATAAAGCAATGTTCTGGCATTAAATTTGCTTGAGTAACGCCTCGATTCTCTCAGCATGAGGACCGGATTCATCATAAATAAACCTAATCCTTGGCACATAGCGCATTTTGAGTTTTTTGTTAAGAAATTTCTGTAGAACCGGAGCTTGCTTATTTAGAATCTCTAAAACTGATTCCGCCTGGTCTACTGGAAAAATACTTACCCAAATTTTGGCATAATGCAGATCTGGCGAAGTCTCCACCTGGGTAATGGAAGCAATAACAGCCGGGGGCAAAACAACTTCTTTTTCAATAAGTAGCCCAACCTCATCTCTAATCAAATCATTAACTTTATTGATTCGCTCTGACATAAATTTATTATAGCACACAAAACCGCTTTCAGAGTAATTTATTATAATTTCCTTCTTTATTCCGACTTTATTCCGGGAAAAAGTCAATAAAAAATCCACTTTCTTTACTTTACTGCTATCGAGTAGTAAAACAAGGAAAGTAGGGGGAGAAAAATAGAGTAAAGAAAACAAACAACCCTTTACTGCTGTTCTGGATGATTTAGATTCCAAAAAATACAATTCAGTAAATATTTTTTATTTTTATTATTAAATAATAACCAAAAATTTGTAACAAAAAGCCTAAACCATATTCGTGCGAATATGGTTTAGGCTTAAACTTAATCTTTACATAGAAATTTTTTCGCTTCACTCAGAATAACAAACAGGATAAAAAGAAAACGAGAATCAGCAATAATTTATCTCTTTGAGAATTGTTGCGCTCTTCTTGCCCTTCTTAACCCCGGCTTTTTCCGCTCTTTAACTCTCGGATTTCTGGTTAAAAATCCGGCTTTACGAAGGTTTGGTCTAAATTCTGAATTATAAACTAATAGAGCCCGAGCAATACCCAAACGAATCGCCTCTGCTTGCCCAGAAAGTCCTCCACCACTAACCTTAACATAAGTATCAAATTTTCCTAAATTGCCCAAAAGTACTAGAGGCGAAAGACTAAGATTAACTAAATTCCCAAAACCTCCAAAATAATCATTTGGCGTTTTACCATTGATTACAAAAAGACCATTACCTTCATAAAGTCGCACTTGAGCTTTTGCAGTCTTTCTTCTCCCGAGTCCATACCAATACTGAGCTTTCGGCATTCCTTGAAACATCTTTGGAGCAGAAGAAGAAACAACCGATTCTTTCAACAATTCCTCAGTTTCTTTCTCAACTTCATTATTTTTAGAGATTTTCTTTGGTTTTATCTCCTCAATCTTTTTTTCGACAGCAATAGATTTTTTTATAGCCCCTACAACCTTGGTTTTGGTCGAAGCTTTTTTTATCTTTCCGGATTCAATTTTTTTATTTTTAGAAACTCTTGGCATAAATACCTCAAAATTATAATTTTAATATCTAATTTCTGAACAAAATCAAATTCTCAAAATTTCAATGCCAGACTCTATCTAACTAACTAATTTCTAATTTTTCAGTTCTCAATTTTCATTGAATGCTCAATTATTTAATTTTCATTAAAAATTGCTTAATTGTTTAATTTATTGCCCCGATAGAATCTCTCGCAGGGAAAAATTTAAATTGTTGCTTGAAAATTATTATTTAGATTTAGAGCTTTCTGTTATAATTTAATTTTTTCAGGCTTTTGAGCAGTATAAGGATGGTCAGGCCCCGCAAAAATTTTCAATTTTTTAATAATTTCTTTCCGAAGCCTATTTTTTGGCAACATCCCCCAAACCGCTCTCCTCACCACTTCAGTCGGCCTTCTTTCAAGCAAACTTCTGAGTCCTTCTTCCTTTAGTCCTCCGGGATAACCACTATGATGATAATATTTCTTTTGCCTAAGTTTCTTTCCGGTGACTATGATTTTGCTAGCATTAATCACAATCACAAAATCCCCTTGAACTTGATGCGGAGAAAAAGTCGGCTTATTTTTCCCTCTAATAATCCCACTAATAACTGTCGCCAGCCGACCCAAAATTTTACCAGAAGCATCCACAATATACCATTTTGGTTGAATTTTTTCTTTAAGAATTTTGGTGGTTTTAGTCAACATTTTTTTAGTAATTTATATTATTAAACAAATTCAATCCTTGCCATCTTCGCCCTATCCCCAGGTCGCGATTCAATTTTTATTATCCTAAGATAACCGCCGTTTCTTTCTTTGTATTTAGGAGATAAATCTTCCAAAACTTTTTTAGCGACAACCTCATCGCCAAGCCTCTTAATTATCAAACGGCGACTAGTTAAATCGTTTTTTTTCCCAATTGTAATTATCCTTTCCACCAACCCTCTGATTTCTTTTGCTTTTGCCTCTGTTGTTTTAATCTTTTCATAAAGAATAAGCGACTTTGCTAAATTTTTAAACAAAGCCTTGCGATGCCCGATTTTCCTTCCTAATTTTCTTCCTTTCTTGCGATGCCTCATAATTATTTTTTCTTACTTTCTTTCTCTTTCTTTAAAGCAACGGAAAACACCGGTTCCTCTCCAGAAATGCTTTTTTCGATAAAACCGAGTTCCAATAACTTTTCTCTAACTTCTTCTTGGGCTTTGACTCCAAAACCTTTTAAGCGAGAAAAATCGCCGGAAATCGCGATTTTTTTAAGCTCGCCAAGTGTTTTAACACCATTTTTAACTAGTGCATTAAGAGTCCGCGTAGAAAAATCAATTTCTTCAATATTCATTTTCTCAAAATCTTCTTTTTTCGGAAGCAAGACTTGCTGATCTCTTTTGAAAGTTGGCTTGCGATCCCCCGCAACCAAACTAAAATGATCAACTAAAATCTTGGAAGATTGTTCTAATGCTTCAGCCGGAGTAATCGAACCATCAGTCCAAATATCAAGTGTTAATTTGTCAAAGTTTGTCATTCCTCCAACGCGCGTATTCTCCACTGCATAAGAAACGCGCTTTACCGGCGAAAAGATAGCGTCAATTGCTATCGTCCCGATTTCAGAACGTTCCTTCTGTTGACGTTCAACTGGTTGATAACCTCGCCCTTGCTCTACAATCATCTCCATTTTCAGTTTTGCTTGATCGCTATCAAGGGTGGCGATATAAAGTGAGGGATTAACAATTTCAATATCCGAGCTGCATTTAATATCAGCGGCACTAACCTTGTGCTTTCCCTTAACATCGATATAGATTTTTTCCGGCCCTTCTTTATGGGATTTGAGTCGAACTTGTTTTAAGGCAAGGATAATTGTCACTACATCTTCTTTAATGCCAGGAAGAGTAGAAAATTCATGCTGGGCACCTTCAATCTTAACAGCAGTAATTGCGGCCCCTGGGAGAGAGGAAAGCAAAACTCTTCTAAGTGCATTTCCCACAGTCATTCCATAGCCGGGATAAAGTGGCTCGATTATAAATCTCGTAAAATCCTTGCTTTCTTTTTCTTTCCTGATTTCTGGCAAATTAATTTCAAAAACCATTCTTCTCGCCTCCTTGATAAACTAAATTATCTTAATTATCTTATCTTGAATAATATTCAATAATCAGGTTTTCTTCAATTGGCGTATCAATTTCTTCAGGCTTGGGAATATCGAGAACGTTGCCTGTAAGTGTTTTGATATCGATTTTAAGCCAAGATGGCAAAATTGCTTTTTTTATTTGGCTCATAATTTTTACCATCGCTGGGGATCCCGAAAAAGACGGAACGATTTTTATTTCGTCGCCAATTTTAACTTGATGACTCGGAATATCAGTTTTTCTCCCTGCTACCAAAACCTTTCCATGAGAAACAATTTGGCGTGCCTGACGTCTAGTTGTCGCTAATCCTAATCGATAAACAACATTATCCAATCGGAGTTCTAAAAGCTGTATAATTGTAAAACGGCTGCCTACGGCAGTTGCTTTTTTATAATAATTTTTCAGCTGTCGTTCCCCTATTCCGTAAATTGCTTTAAGTTTTTGTTTTTCCCGAAGACGTTTAGCAAAATCTGAAGGTCTTGATTGCAAAATTCCATGCGCTCCAGGACGATAAGACCGCCGCGTAAAGGCACACTTAGAACTACCGCAACGCTCGCCCTTAAGCATCAGCTTTTGACCTTCGCGCCTACATCTTTTACAAATTGGCTCTCCAGAAAATTTTGCCATAAATCACCTTCGGTGTAAATTCTAAATTCTAATATCGAAATTCTAGATAGATCATGAGTTTATTATTTATAATTTTATTATTTATAATTTTGAAAATTGAAATTTATGCTCCTATACTCTTCTTACTTTTTTTGCTCGACAGCCATTGTGAGGAATTGGAGTTGTGTCCTTTATGGATCCAATTGTTAGCCCCTCGCTAGCCAAGGATCTGATTGCTGTTTCCCGACCGCTACCAATACCCTTGACAAAAACATCTACCTCGGTCATTCCTAAGTTTTTAACCTTAGCCGCAACTGTTTTTGCCGCCATTCCAGCTGTATAAGGCGTCCCTTTTCTTGATCCTTTAAAGCCTAAAGAACCGCTTGAAGCCCAAGCAATCACATTCCCGCTCTGATCTGTAATTGTCACAATTGTGTTATTAAAAGATGATTTGATGTATGCTAAACCCTTGGCGACAACCCGTTTTAGTTTTCTTCTCTTCTTAATCGCTTTTGGTTTAGCTTCTACCTCGATTTCCGCTCCGACGTGGGCCTTCTCATTTTTTCTTTCTTTTTCTTTGGTTTCCTCTTCCATAGTTTTCGTTATATTAGTTAATTAGTAGATCAATCAATTGATTAATTCACATCAAATTTGTAATCATTAGGTTTTTTGAGCCGGTGGCTTTCGGCCACTTCCAACGGTAACTCTCTTCCCCCTCTTGGTTCTGGCATTAGTCCGGGTTCGTTGACCTCGCACCGGTAAATTCAATTTATGGCGAATTCCTCGATAACAATTAATCTCTTTAAGTCTCTTGATATCAGCGCCGATAATCCTTCTTAAATCCCCTTCGATCTTATACTCTTTTTCCAAAATATTTTTTATTTTATCAAGATCCGCTCCTCCTAAATCTTTTGTTCGAAGATTGGGATCAATTCCTGCTTTTTTAAGAATTTCAAGACTTGTTGATCTGCCAACACCAAAAAAATAGGTTAAAGAAACCTCAATTCTTTTTTCATCTGGTAGATTAACTCCCAAAATTCTTACCATAATTTAATTTTCCTTGAAATTTCTAAATTCTAATTTTTAAAATTTAAAATTAAGTTTAACCCTTGGAATTTAGATCATTGGAATTTGTTTGTGATTCTGGGCTTTAGATTTAAAATTTATATCTTTCTATCCCTGTCGTTGTTTATGCTTGGGATTTTTTTTGCAAATAACACGCACTACTCCCTTTCTACGAATAGTTTTACAGGTCTTACAAATTTTTTTTACTGATGCTCTAACTTTCATTATTATTGACCCTTTCTCCCTCGCGAAACCTATAAACAATCCTTCCCTTTGTCAAATCGTATGGCGTCATTTCAATCATCACTCGGTCCCCAGGTAAAATTTTGATATAATTCATCCGCATCCGACCAGAAATATGAGCTAAAATTACATGCCCAGAATCGATCTTTACTCTAAACATAGCATTGGGCAAAGTCTCGATTATTTCTCCTTCAATTTTAATTACTTCTTTTTGTCCTTTTTGTCCAGACATAAAAACACTTAATTATTATAGCAATAAAATTATATTTTGACAAGATCAGAAACTGATGTTAAAATATCTGGCCCATTTTCTGTAATTGCAATCGTTTCTTCAAAATGAGCAGATCTGCTTCCGTCAGCTGTTTTTATTGTCCAACCATCAGTATCAACCCTTGTCTTTGATCCCCCCAGTGAAGCCATTGGCTCGATTGCAAAAGTCATACCCTTGACTAATTTTGCACCGCTTTTTGGGGGACCAAAATTTGGAATCGTCGGGGCTTCATGCAACTTAAAACCTACTCCATGACCAGATAAATCAGTAATTACTCCAAAACCTGAACTTCTAATGGTTTTATTAATAATCTCTCCGATGTCGCCCACAAAATTACCTAATTTTGCTATCGCTATTCCTTCAGCTAAAGCCTCTTTTGTTGTTTGAAGCAACTTCTTTTCTTGATCACCAATGTCTCCAATAGCGAAGGAGATTGCGGCATCAACAATAAGCTTTTTATAACGAATGCCTAAATCTAGACTAATAAGATCGCCGTTTTTAATTTTTTTATTCGCTGAAGGAATCCCATGAACAATTTCTTCATTTAAAGAAACACAGATTGAAGCTGGAAAAGAAGTTTTGCTGCCAAAGGTTTTGTATCCCTTAAAAACTGGCTCAGCTCCATAAAAAAGAATTTGTTTTTCGGCCCAAAAATCTATTTCTGCCGCTGAAATTCCTTCTTTAATAACACTTATCAAGCATTTTAAAGTTTCCTTAAGAATCTGCCCCCCCTCTTTCATTATTCTTATTTCAGCAGCATTTTTGAGACGAATCATATTATTAAGATTTTTCTAGGTTCTTTTTAAAAAATATTTTTTAATTCCATTAATCAAATCTCTGCTTACTTTGGAAATAGTTTGGTTGCCATCAACTTCTAAAACTCTTTTACGAAAATATTGTCTCAAAAGCCTTGACTGCAAACTATAAACATCCAATCTTGCCTTAATCGCCTTTTTGTTTTCATCATAGCGCACCATCATCTGCCCCCCGCATTTCGGACATCTGTTATTTTTATTTGTTTTTTTGACCCTGGTAATAAAATTGCAATTTACGCAAACCCTTCTTTTAGCGAGTCGATCTAAAATATTTGCTCTTGGCAATCTTATATGAATAAAAAGTATTTTATTGCCAAGCGAATCGGAAACATATTTATCAAAGGCTCTGGCTTGCCCCACATCTCTTGGAAACCCATCAATAATAATTTTATCCATCTTTTTTAGTTTGCGAATCTTACTGGTTAAAATCATTAATGTCATTTTGTCGTCAAACAAGGCGCCCGCCTCTATTACCTTTTTGATTTTTTTCCCCAAACTAGTATTAGTCTTTGCAATTTCCCGAAAAATATCACCCATAACCAAACGACACGCTCCTAATTTTTTTTCCAAAATCATCCCCTGAGTACTTTTGCCGGAACCCGGCGGTCCATAAAGAATTATCAAAAAATTATTGATTTTATTCATAAAATTTCATCTTAGCATATTATGCATTAAGGCAGTTCAATGGACTCAAACAATAAATTTATCCTTAATTGAAGTATAAAAAATTGAAGTATAAAATTAATGT
>Ga0129299_1000706_pt1 | contig 21765 bp, 15 predicted proteins | sample ConPoolayeCmetaG_FD_94477 | JGI IMG/M metagenome (GOLD analysis project Ga0129299, IMG submission 94477) | Hot spring microbial mat communities from California, USA to study Microbial Dark Matter (Phase II) - Cone Pool mat layer C metaG ...
CTCCCCGCCCCCGGCCGGGACCGCCGCCGCCGACACCCGGCCCTCGCGGGGGCTGTCGCCGCAGATCCGCCGGACGCCCGACGGCATCTGGTACCTGCAGCTGGGCGTGCTGGGGCCGGCGGTCGGCGTGGCCGACGGGTGGATCGTGATCAGCTTCTCGCCGCTGGCGGTCCGGGACAACCTGAGCTACCTGCGGCGGCAGCAGGCGCCCGACCCTGCGTCGCAACCGGCGGACCAGGTACCCGCATCCCGGTGAAAAGCCCTCCGCCGGGCCGCCCGGTCCATCCTTCCGCCCTCCGCGCATCCGAGGCGGCATGTCGTCTCAACCGGCTTTCCGGTTGCAGCCCGGGGGACGGCTGGTCGCGGCGGGGCAGGGGGTCTACGATTTGGCCGATCGTAAGTCGCGGGCAGTCTCGACAAGGTATTGTTCCGGGCCTGGGTGGACATGGTGGGCTTCAACACTCCCTGGGGCCGGGTTCTCAGCTGGCCGGCCCTGGCGGGCCCGGCATCGGTTCGAGGAATCACCGCACATGGCGACCGAGGTCATCTCCGCGCGGCGGGCGCGGTACGAGGAGCAGGGCTTCTGCGTGGTACCGGGAGTCTTGCCGGAGGACGTGGTCCGGCGGGGTGTCGAGGGCATGGATGCGGTCCGTGCGGGGATCTATGACACCGGCCGGCCGCCGATCGACTCGCCCTGGAAGCCCGGTGACGACCCCGGCAAGCTGTGCAAGATCGAAATGCCGCACCTGGCCAGCCGGGCGCTTTTCGAGGTGATCACTCATCCGGCGATCGGGCGGCTGGCGGCCGAGCTGACCGGCGCCCGGTGGGTGCAGGTCTGGTGGGTGCAGCTGCTGTACAAGCCCCCCGGCGGCCAGGGGGGGACCAACGTCGGCTGGCACCAGGACAAGCAGTACTGGAAGTGCTGGACGCCCGACAGCCGTCTGTTCACCGTCTGGGTGGCGCTCAGCGATGTCACCGGGCAGAGCGGGGCGGTGCTGTTCGTGCCGGGATCGCACCGCTGGGGGCTGATCGACGAGGGGGACTTCTACGGCCAGTCGCTGCAGGAGCAGAAGGAGAGCATCTCGCGCCGGACCGGTTGTCCGTGGCGGGAGGTCGCCGCGACCATGCCGGCCGGCGGGGTGAGCGTGCACGACGGGCTGACCTATCACGGCAGCGGGCCGAACACTTCCGACGGCCCGCGTCGCAGCCTGGCGGTGCACATGCGCACGGAGCAGTCGCAGGTGGTTGCGAACGTGGAGCGGATCCCGCTGGAGCACGGGCGGAATCTGGTGCAGTTCCTGGACGACCCGGTCTGCAATCCGGTCATCTACCAGGCCTGAGGGCGCCGGGGTCCCGGCCGGGACCCGGTCCGGATCGGTGCATCCGAGCCTGTGGGCCGACCCCTGAGTTGTGGTATGCTGCAGGCAGCCCGGCCGAGGGGCCGGCGACCGGCGGCGCGCGGCGGACCGTGTGCCGGCCGGGCCTGACCCGCCGGCCGCGGAGCGCGGCCTCATGTGGATCCTGACCAACGCTCTGACCGTGGCGGCGGCGTCCACGGTCTTCCTGTACGTGTCCTACCGGCTTTACGGCCGTTTTCTGGCCGAACGGGTGTTCCAGGCCGACCCCTCGCGGGCCACGCCGGCGGTCACGCAGCGCGACGGCATGGACTTCGTGCCCACGCGTCCGTCGATCCTCTTCGGACACCATTTCGCCTCCATCGCCGGGCTGGGCCCGATTCTCGGGCCGGCGATCGCGGTCTACTGGGGCTGGCTGCCGGCGCTGATCTGGGTGCTGGCCGGCTGCGTGCTGATCGGCGGCGTCCACGACCTGGCGGCGCTGTTCACCTCCATCCGGCACCGGGCCCGGACCATCGGCGACGTGACCTGCGACGTCATCGGCCCGCGGGCCAGGCTGCTGTTCCTGCTGATCATCTTCTTCCTGCTGGCCCTGGCGATGGGCGTGTTCGCGATCCAGATGGCCACGCTGTTCACCGACCTGTCGCCGCAGGCGGTGGTGCCGACGTTTTCGCTGATCGGCATCGCGATGGTGATCGGCGTCATGGTCTACCGGCTCGACTGGCGGATCGAGCCGGTGACGGTGCTGGGCGTGGGGCTGATGTTCGCCACCACCTACGCCGGGCTGGAGATCCCGGTGCCGCTGTACCGGCTGTTCGTCGGCGACCCGCAGGCCCGGGCGATCATCGCCTCGGCCGACGACCCGGAACTGCCGCAGGTGCACGGCATCCGGGCGACGCGGGCCGACGCGACCGTGCGGTACTTCGCCCGCCGGGCCGCGGAGGATCCGTCGCTGGAGCCGGCCGCCCGGGACGTCGCCGCCGCCCGGCAGCGCGCCCAGGGCCTGTGGGTCTACATCCTGCTGGCCTATGCCTGCGCCGCCTCGGTGCTGCCGGTGTGGTTCCTGCTGCAGCCGCGCGACTACATCAACTGCTTCCAGCTGTATCTGGCGGTGGCGCTGCTGATGCTGGGCTATGCCGTGGCTCACCCGCAGATCACGGCTCCGGCCTTCGGCACGCTGCCCTCGGCGGCCGGCGACCGGGCCCCGGGGATGCTGCCGTTTCTGTTCATCACCATCGCCTGCGGGGCGGTGAGCGGCTTTCACAACCTGGTCTCCAGCGGCACGACCGCCCGCCAGATCCGCTCGGAAGCCGACGCCTGCGCCATCGGATACGGGGCGATGCTGACCGAGGGACTGCTGGCGGTGCTGGTGATCCTGGCGTGCACCGCGGGCCTGGGGGCCGCGCAGCACGCCGACATCTACGGCCACTGGGCCGGGCTGGGCGAACGCACGCTGGACGCCTTTCTGACCGGGGCCGCGGCGATCATCAGCGCCCCGTTCCAGTGGCTCGTGCCGGCGGGTTCGCGGCCGGCGTTCACCGGCTTCTGCCGCAATCTGATCGCCGTGGTGGTGGTCAGCTTCGCGATGACCACGCTGGATTCGGCCACCCGGCTGCTGCGCTACAACATCGAGGAGATCGGCCGGCTCAGCCGCTGCGTCCCGCTGACCAACCGCTACATCAGCAGCCTCTGCGCGGTGCTGGCCATCGGCTACTTCGCCCTGATCAGAATCGACGGCAGGCCGGCGGGGCTGACGCTGTGGCAGCTTTTCGGCACGACAAACCAGCTGCTGGCCGCTTTGGGGCTGATGGTCGCCAGCGTCTACCTCTACCGCACCGGCCGGCCGGTGGTGTACACCGTGCTGCCGATGCTGGTGATGCTCGTCTCGGTCGCCTGGGCGATGTCGCTGAAGCTGGCGGAGTTCTACCGCGGATGGCGGAGCGGCGGCGACCACACCAACCTGGCGCTGCTGATCGTCGGGGCGTTCCTGACGGCGATGTCCGCCTGGATGATCCTCGAGGGCGGCCTGACCTGGCTGAAGCTGCGCGGGCGCGGCCGGCCCGCGGCCTCGACCGATGCCGCCGCGACCGGCTGACGGGGCGTCATCGCCCGCATCTCCCGGCACCGCCGGGTTTTACGGGCGCGGATCCGCGCTGCGGGCTTCCAGGGCCTCCAGCCGGCGGAGAATCTCCTCCATCCGGCCGGACAGGGCCTCGACCCGCGACTGGAGGGCGGCGATCTGCGCGGCGGGGGGAGCGTGTGTCGCGGCCGGGGCGGCGTCCACAGCGTCCACGGCAGACGGCGGTTCGACCGGCGGGCGTCCGGCCGGCGCCGGCTCCTCCCCTTCGGCGTAGAGCGTGTGGGCGTAGCGCACGTGGGTGCGGCCGGACTCGCGAGGCAGGGCCCGGACCATCGGGGGCGTGCGCCCGGCGAGATCCTCCAGCACGTTGGCCACGTGCTCGGGGCTGTCGAAGGCGTACATCCGGGCGCAGCGGGTCTTGAGCTCGCCGACGCTCTGGGGCCCGCGGAGCAGCAGCTCGGCCATGACGGCGCAGTCCTTGGGCCCCCAGCCGAAGACGCTCCCGGCCAGGTGCCGGTAGCGGTCGGCGCGGGCCCCCGGCGCCGGCAGAACCTGCTGCACGAGCCCGCGGCGCCGCAGCTCCTCCAGCGTGCGGAGCACGGCCGGCTCATCCAGCTCCATCACCGGGTCGCGGTTGGACTTCTGGTTGCACCCGGCGACGACCGCGCCGACGGTCATCGGGTAGTAGTCCGGGCCCGACAGAGCCTTTTCCACCAGCACGCCCAGCACGCGGCGTTCGAGAGGGGCGAGTCTCATGTCCATGGGGCCTTCCTCCCGGACTCCGGTCTTCCAGGCGTCTCAGTCGTCCTTGCGGGGCTTCTCCGGCTCGCGGTCCTGGCCTTTGGCCCCGGGGCGGGGCATGAGCTCCTCGGCCTGCCTGCGGAAGAACTCGACGCAGGCCGCCACGTCGGCCTGGTTGTCCTCCATGTTGGCCTCGTACTCGATCGAGACCACGCCGCGGAAGCGGATCTCCTTCATCGTCTCCATGATCCTGCGGACGTCGGCCACGCCGGTGCCCCAGACCACGTCCTTGCCGTCCGGCGCCTTCTTGTCCACGTCCTTGAGGTGCATGCTGACCAGGCGGCCCTTGTACAGCGCCAGGCTCGCCGACGGGTCCAGGCCGGAGCGCACCCAGTGCCCGGTGTCCGCGCAGCAGCCGATCCACCGGCTGCGGCCCTCGACCAGCTTCATGACCTCCTCCGGTTTCCAGAGCACGTAGTCGGGCTTGTTCTCGTCGCGGGGGTGGTTGTGAATCGCGATCCGCACGCGGTACTCCCCGGCCAGGGCGTCCAGCGTTTCCATCAGCTCGGCTCTGGGCTCGCCGACCACGTATTCGATGCCCATTTTCCGGCAGAACTCCAGCAGCCTGCGGGCCCCGGCTTCGTCCTTGCCGACCTCGTGGTCATAGAAGCCCACGATGCGGATGCCGGCCTCCCGGGACGCGGCCTTGACCTTGTCCAGCACGTCGCCCGGCGCCTCGGGGTTGAACTGCACGTCGCCGAAATCGCCGCCGATCTTCTGCCAGCCGAAGGTCTCGATTTCGCGCACGCCGACGGCCCTGGCCTTCTGAATGGATTCCATCAGCGTGAATCTGTTGAACGTGTAGGTCATCACCGCCAGCCGCCAGGGACCCAGGCGGTGGGGGGCGACGCCGGCGGCCGGGGCGGACGCGGGCTTTTCTTCGTCGGCCAGCACCGGAACGGCCGCAAGCAGGATGGACAACACGATGTGCTTCAACATGGTCTGCTCCTTGAGGACCTCTGGAGATCCCCTTCATCCGGCGGGCGGGCGGACCCGCGCCGCCGAACCTTCCGTCCTTCCGGCCGGTCAAGGGCGGGTTTGATGAGCCCTTCCGACCGCCGGATTCCATCGACACGCACACGCCCGGCGCCCCGGCCTCACCGGCCGGCCAGCTCCGCGGTCACCTGCTGGAAGAACGCGATGCACCCGGCGATCTCCGGCATGGAGTTCAGCCAGTTGTGCTCGTACTCGATCGAGAACACGCCGTCGAACCCCTGGCGGTGCAGTTCGGCCAGCAGCGCCCGGGCGTCGGCCTTGCCGGTGCCCCAGACCACGTCATGGGCGTCCGGGGCGGCGGCGTTGAGATCCTTGAAATGCAGCGAGATGATCCGCCCCTCCAGCAACCGGATGGCTTCGAGCGGCTCGACGCCCGACCGCAGCCAGTGGCCGGTGTCGGCGCAGGCTCCGATCCGCGGGTTCAGCCCCTTGACCCGCTCGAGCACCAGACGGGGATCCCAGTAGTGCGACGGCCTGGGGTGGTTGTGCACCGCCAGGTTGATGCCGTACTCCTGCGTCAGCCGGTCCATCAGCTTCCAGCATTCCGGGGTGTCCTCGGGCTCGGAAACCACCGTTTCCATGCCCATCTCGCGGGCGAAATCGAAGATCCGCCGGGCCTCGGCCTCGTTGGCGTTGAGCCCCATGACGCCGTAGTTGACCGCCGTCAGTCCGTGGCGGGCGAGCATCTGGCGGACCTGGTCGCGCAGCTCGGCGGGCGCGTTGTGGTCGAACCGCACGTCCGGCCGCTCCGGCGACAGCGCCTGCCCGGGGTACAGCTCGATCAGCCGCAGGCCCAGGGCGGAGGCCTTCTCCATCGCCTCGGCCAGCGTGAACTTGTGGAACGTGTAGGCCTGCGTGCCCAGGCGCCAGACCGCCGCGCCTCTGCTCATGGGAAGCTCCTTGACCATCATGTTGCGATACTCGACGTAGCTCTGCCGGTTGTGCGAATCCTGCAGACCGATGTAGCCCTCCACCGGCTTGCCCGCGAACACCGGCATCCGCCGTGCGTCCACGTCCACCACCGGCACGCCGTCGGCGAACACCCGGTAGTGCCGGCCGATGCAGTGAATCTCGAACTCGTGCCACATGTCCGCCCGCTCATCCGGCCGGGGATCCACCGCAGCGTCGCCGTACAGCGAGCCGGTGCAGTGGGCCAGGTCGCGGTACTCGTTGGTGATCTGGATCTCGCTCCCCGTGACCCACGGGTACCCCTCGGCCGCCGAGCGCACGAACACGCCGGAGTTGCCGCCCTGCCCGACCCGCCACTCGACCCGCAGGATGAAGTCGCGGTATGTGCGGTTGGTACGCATCCAGTGGCCGCCCAGGCCGCTCTCGCTGCGCAGCACGCCGTCCCTGAACCAGAAGCCCTTCGGATCGCCCACCACCGTCCAGCCCTCGAAGTCCCGGCCGTTCAGCAGCGGCACGAAGCCCTCCGTCGAGGTTGCCGGCAGAAGCCCGGCCAGCCAGCGGATCGACTGCATCACCAGCCGGCGGTACTCCGGCGTCCGGAAGGTTTCGGTGCCGTGCCCGGGCTGCAGATACACCACCGGGCTGCGCCGGCTGATCCGCGTCCAGCCCAGCGTCTTCATCGAGTCGGGATGATCCGTGGTCAGCAGCACATGATTGTCCGGCTGCGTCGGACAGAGGTTGTAGACCTCGTCGTGCAGCCGGAACCCGGTCATGCACCGGGTGATGGGGTGGCACTTGTCGGCGATGGCCACCGACAGGTCGACGTCGTGCCGGAAGGTCGATGCCGGCCGCTGGCCGTCGGGCTGCATCAGAAACACGCCGCCGACGATCTTCTCGAACTCCGGCCAGCGGGTGTAGGCGGCCAGGGCATGGTGCAGAAACAGCATCGGCTTGCCGGCGTCCAGCAGGGCCAGCAGGTTGCGGGCCTCCTCCTCGCCGGGCTCCGGCGTGCCGAAGTCGTACCAGACCAGCACATCGAAGGCCGCGGCCTTCTCGGCCGCCAGCCATCCGGCGATGTCCGGCCGGCGGGCCTCCGTCCAGCGGATGTCCGGCACGCCGTCGAACATCTGGAAGAACTCGCTGTGGTCGAAGCCGTGCCCGCCGGTGATGACCAGCACGTTGAGAATCCGCTCGCGCGGCGCGACCACCGCCGGCTCGGCCGCCGCCACGGCCGTGAAACCAGCCCAGGCCGTGGTCAACGCCAGAACGCCCCGAAGGATATGGTTTCTCATGAGCCCAAACCTCCTGAACAGGCCCGCGGAATCGCCCCCCGGATGTTCCTGCCCGGATCCCGCCGTCCCCGGCCGGGGGCGGACGCGTCATCATCCCCGCCTCCCCCGCGAGGATCAAGCCCGAATCGACTTTTTTGGTCCTGTCCTGGCCTGGCAACTGCAGAGCGAGTCGCCTTCGATCGCCCGACGCGAGCCGGCGGCTCGCGTTTCCGGGGCGGCCAGACCTGGGCGGGCGGGGAACCGACTCGACCGAAAAAGCGGGGGCGGGCCGGATCCCCGGAAAACCCCGAGATTCACAAACCTTGTGCACTCAAGAACTTGCCTGCGACGGAGGTCCGGCTTACATTCCCGCCGGCATTCGGGCAGCCTTCGGCCGCGCCGTGTTGTCGGTGGCCCCGGCCGGCGAATCGCCCATGACCTGACAGGCCCTGACCCATGCGCTTTGATCCTGCCAGCCGGCTTGCGGGTCCGCCGCCTCCGCGTCCGCTCTGCGGCCAGGCCGCGATGTCAGGGGCGACCTTTCTGTCGGTGGGGCTGGACATCGGCACGACCACCACGCACCTGATCCTCTCCCGGCTCACTGTCGGGCCCGGCGATGATCCCTTCGGCCGTCACCACCTGCTGGACCGGCAGGTGCTGTACGCCGGCCGGATCCACCGCACCCCTCTGCACGACCCCGATACGATCGATGCCGCCGCGATTCGCGCGATGGTGGATCAGGAATACGCCCGGGCCGGCATCCAACCCGGGGACATCACCACCGGAGCGGTGATCATCACCGGCGAGACCGCGCTCAAGGCCAACGCCCGGGCGGTGGTGACCGAGCTGGCCGGACGGGCCTCGTCCTTCGCCGCGGCGGTGGCCGGGGCCAATCAGGAGGCGGTTCTGGCCGGCCGGGGCAGCGGCGCGGCCGCCTGGTCGCGGCGCCATCGCGCCGTGGCGGTCAACATCGACATCGGCGGCGGCACGACCAACCTGGCGTGGTTCGACGGCGGCAGGCTGCTGGACGCCGCCGCCATCCGGGTGGGCGGACGGCACCTGCTGCAGGAATCTTCCGCGCCAGGCTGGCGGGCGGCCAGCACAACGGCCCGGGGCAGATTCGGCTCGGCCCCCGTGAACTCAGAGGCTGCGGCCGGTTGGATTCAGGACTGTGCCCGCTGGTGTCTGGCGGCCGCGGCGGGAGACTTCGATGAGATTCCCGCCGACATGGTGATCACTCGTCCCCACGGCCCGCCTCCGCCGGCATTTATCCACTTCCTCTCCGGCGGGGTCGCCGAGCTGATGCGGCGCCTGGAGCGACACGAGCCCCTGCCCGACCTGGACGACGCCGGGCCGATCCTCGCCCGGGCCCTCATCGAGCAGGCCCGGGGCCGGGGCCTGCCGCTGGAGTACCCCTCCGACCCGATCCGTGCCACGGTGATCGGCGCGGGTCAGTTCGCCATGTCGCTCAGCGGCGAGACGGTGTGGATGGACGCGGCCCTGCTGCCGCTGACCGACCTGAAGGTGCTGCACCCGTTTGCGGATCTGAAATCGATCGTCTCGGCTGACGCGGCCGCAAGCCTGCTGGACCGTCACCGCCGGCTGGCGGATCTGGATCCGGCCGACCGCGCGGCGGTGATGCTGCCGAGCCTCAGGTCGGCCGGCTGGCGACAGGTGGAAGCGCTGGGAAAACTGCTGGCCGAGGCCTCGGAGCTGACCGGGCTGGCCGAACCCCGGGTGTTCCTGATGGCCGACAACTACGGCCGGCTGCTGGGCGAGAGCATCGCCGCGGCGGCCCCGGCGCGGGGTCTGATCGTCGTGGACGAGCTGCGGCTGGATGAAGCCGACTACGTGGACATCGGCCGGCCGGTGGAGGCCGAGCGGCCGATTCTGCCGGTGGTGGCCAAAACGCTGGTGTTCTGAGGCCGGCCCCTCTCGCGGGTGCGACCGCGCCGCATACAGGCATCAAAAGCCTGCCGGTTATCGCCGGCGGTCAGGCAACCCGCCGGCCTCCGCCGCTCCGGCGGGCAGGGCCTGTCCGTCCGGCGGATTCCGCACGTCCGGCGCGGGCGGCGCCTGGCCGCCGAGCACCGTAAAGACGTAAAAGCTGCCGTACGTGCCCGAACGGTCGATGGCCAGCAGCTCGCGCGACAGCTCCGGGTGATGCCGCAGGTGCGGCCGGATCGAGGCCGGCGGGTCGAGGTGGTAGCTGCCCGACCGATAGATGATCGTGGCATTGGGCGCCGCGGCCCGCAGCACGCTGCGAAGGGTGGCTTCGAAAACCGGCGGGGGCATCCAGTCGAAGATATCCAGGAGGTTGAACTTGCTGATCGACCCGGCCGGCTGGGTGTCGAGAAACGGCCCGAGCCAGCCGTTGACCACCAGCACGCGGTCGAGGTTGCGGCGCAGCGCCGGGTAGTTTTCCGGCAGCAGGTAGGGGGGCACGTGCATGCCGCGGAAGCGGCCCGTGACCGCCTGGCTGAGGAAGTAGTTGTTGGCCACCGGCACCTGCGTGCAGAGGTACTCCACCCGCTCGCGGACGTATTCGTACATGTCGTGCCGCCCGTCCACCAGCCTGAACTGCTCGGGGTGCACGCCGGCCAGGTAGAGCATCGGCCTGAAGCAGACGAACAGCCGGCTGGTCTGCGTCCAGAGGCGCCGGGCGATGTGCCGGTTGTAGAAGGCCTGCTGCTCGGCCAGGGTCGAGCAGCTCACGAACGCCTCGGCCAGGGCGGGCTTGAGATCGAGCATGGCCAGATAGGCCCGCAGGATGCGGCAGAACAGGCCGGTGCGCCCGTGGCGGTAGAGGCCGTCGGCGGCTTTCCAGAGATTGCGGTCCCAGAACTCGCGGGCCCCGTCGCTCAGCAGGGGGCGCAGTTTCGGCCGGTAGACCTCCTGCACCCGGCGCGGCCGCCGGGCGGCGAAGATGTCGAAGAACACCTCGTGATCCACCGTGGCGATGGCCGCCAGCTTGAGCTCCATGACCGCGTTCTGTGCCGGGTTTCCATCCACGCAGATCACCCGGGCCGGATTCTGACATAGGAAGTTCAACGGGTTGCAGCCGGCGGAGGTGATGGAAATGACCGTGTCCCGCGGCGTGATGCCGAAGGCCCGCCGGTCCATCTCCGGATCCTCCCAGGACATGTTGAACACGATACCCTTGAAGACGAACCGCTCCAGCAGCGACCGGCCGCCGGGCGTCGGCATGGTGATGACCGAGTGCATCAGGCGTTGCTCCCCGCGGCGGTGAACCAGTATCCCCCGAGCCGGCCGTAAACCTCCAGCCGGTCGAACAGGGTCCGCATCGTCTCGACGTAGGGCCGAAGGGTCTCCACGTGATTCAGGCGCAGCCATCCGCGGGCCACGGCTCCCAGCGGGCCCCAGCCCTCGAACCGCCCGAAATCCAGAACCACCAGCCGTCCGCCGGGGCGCAGATGGGCCCGGGCCTGTCTCAGGGCCATCTCCCAGTCCGGGATCATCGTCAGGCTGTAGGCGAACAGGATGCCGTCGAACTTCCGACCCAGATCCATGCGTGTCGCGTCCCCGCACACCAGGGATACGTTGGACCAGCCGTGTGCCGCAACCCGCCGCCTAGCCCGGGCGAGCATGTCCTCCGAAAAATCCAGGCCGGTCAGCCGCCCCCGGGCCGGATCCAGGAATGCCAGGAGCCGGCTGAAGTTCAGCCCGGTTCCGCAGCCCACCTCCAGAACCTCGGCGTCCGGGCGCAGCTCCAGTCGCCTGACCGCCTGACCCCGGCCGTGAAGGATCGTCCAGCGCGTGAAGTCATAGACATACGCGTGGTAGCGATAAAACCGTTGTACCGCCGTCGCGGTCAAGTCGCTGGCTCGTTTCGTCTCTGTGTTACGACACCGGTCGCGCCGGGCGCACACGGTCGCCGGCACCCGGTCCAGGCGGTGGAAGTCAGGATCCCCCGCTGATCCACTCAATGATCGAAATAACCGCATTGCCGCCGGTCGGCAGCGTGTCCACGGCCCGGATCAGCAGCCGGCCGTCGGCGGTCATCTCGGGTGTAACCGCGGTCTCGAGCCACCGGCCCTCTCGAAAACCGCTGATTTCTCCGAGATCCCGCCAGCCCGCCCAGACCCGCTGGCGCCGGCCGCCCCCGTAGCCGTCGCCGTCGATGGCGAACAGCCGCAGCGTACCGGCCGCACCGGGCGGAACGGTCAGTTCGATCTCCAGCTCGTCGGGGTCGTTGAAACAGTGATAAACCGGCGGCAGCCAGCCCGCGAAGGACTGACCCCGGACCAGCCGGGCCGCAAAGCCCTTCTCGGCCAGAACCACCTCTCCCTCGGGACGTCCGCAGAGCACATACAGGCGCACCCCGCGGGCCCTCAACTCCTCGGCGGAGGGCACCGGGTCGCGCCCCTCGGGCCACCACATCTGCTCCGGCGCCGGCCTGCGCTCCTCGCAGGCCGGCACCGGTGGAAACGGGGCATGCGGCTCGGTCTGGTACCAGTAGCAGGTGCTGGAGAGCTGCAACGTCGTTCCAGGGTGGCTGTAACCCTCGTGGAAGTCCCTCTCCCCCGGCCCGAAGGCGATGGTCACCCGCAGCGACTTCTGAAAGCTGATGGCGTCCTGGATGAAGAACCGATATGCGGCCGCGCCCTTGAAGAATGGCCAGTAGCCGGTCAGCGGAAAGACGTTTTCGGTCTCCGGAAAGCCCCAGCTGAAGCCGAAGGCGTCTTCGATCCCCTGAAACGAGACCTGCGGCTCGGCCTGGCCGTCGATGAAGAAGTTTTCATTCATGTCCACCGGGTAGCTGGGCCAGCCCGGCCTGCGGACGGTGACGTTCCAGCCGACGAACTTGCCGCGCCCCACGGCACTGAGGGCCTCATACTCGTTTTTCCCCATGAGCAGACCCTGCTGCCGCCACTGGGCGTGAAGATAGCCCTCGTCGGCCGGCAAACCGGCGGCCGTGCGGTACATCACATAGCTGTAGCACGGCATCATGGACCAGAGCTTCTGACCCGGCGGCTCCGGCCCCTCGTAGGCCAGAACGATCCGGGCCGAACGCCGGAAAGGCATCGGAAAGTAGCTGTTCCAGCCGCGCCGTTTGTTGACCAGGGCGGTGTTCACCTGCTCCCGCAGGCCCGCGGGGTCGCAGAAGAAGTCCACCATCGGCACGTCCACGCTGGGCGAGTCCTCCCCGTCCCAGTACATGCGCAGCATGAGTTCCCGGCCCAGGGTATACTTGTCCGGCGCGGCTGCGGCCATCTCCGGCAGGGCGAAGTGCAGCATGGTGATGACCGCCGGACCTGTAAGATCGGCGACCACGACCTCGCGGCGGGTGCGGAAGAGCCGCTCCGGCGGGTTTTCGATCCAGAGGGCGTTTTCCGCTCCGACCCGGTCATCGGTCAGGCGGGACAACCCGCTCAGATCGGCGGCCCGGCCCGTGCCGGCGGCCGCCAGCAGAATCACGGCGAGCGTCATTTCGCGGTGATGCGGCATGCGACGTCTCTGTCTTTGCGACGGCGGACAACCCCGGCTCGACGGCTCGATCCCGCCGGCGGCCGGCTCGGGCTCACGGCACCGGCCGGCGGGCATGTTACCCAGCCGGTCCGGGGGTGTCGAGTGGCCGGCGACGGCATCCCGGCCCCAGGGACCGGCCGACCGGCGGTCCTGTCAGCAGGGCGGCTGGTTCTGGTGGATAACCTGTCAGGTTGACGGTATCTTGCATACGGTTCCGCACGCCGGCACGGACGGGTCGACCGGTCGGCTGTTCCGCCCCGGTGCTGCCCGGCGGTCTGCACACAGGCATGTGACCGGCCGTCCGGCGGTCTGCCGGGCGGACAACCTCCGGTGTCAGGCGGTTTTACCGACGCGGACACCGGGAGCGGCGACGGAAGTCACATGACTTACAACGATGACTGTTGTTTCTCTCAGACGGTCATGAAGACCGCAAGGAAAGTACGCCGCCCCGCCGCCTGAAGGGCGGTCGAACCGTGGGAGGAGCCAAGCATCATGCACGTTCTGATCAGCCGCAATGCCCTGCTGGAGACGCTGGGCGCAGCAACCGGGGTGGTGGCCAGCCGCTCACCGAAGGAAGTGCTCAAGTGTGTCCACCTGACGGCCTCGAAGGAGGGCCTGCTGGTCAGTGCCACGGACCTGGAGGTGGCCCTGCGGGGCGCGGTCCGCCAGGTCGAGGTCAAGGCCCCCGGCGACGTGCTCATTCCGGCCGACAAGCTCCTGCAGATCACGCGCGAGAGCGTCGATGAGACCCTGGAGCTGGAATCCAGCGAGCAGACCTGCCACATCCGGGGATCCGACAGCCACTATGAGATCTACGGGCAGGATCCGCGCGACTTTCCTCCGGTGGCCGACCTGGAGGGCAAGCCGGACGTGGAGATCGAGGGCGGCAAGCTGCTGAGTCTGATCGAGCGTACGGTCTTCGCGGTGGCCAGGGAGAACACGCGTTTCGCGATCAACGGCGTTCTCTGGGAGAAGAAGGGCCGGAAGCTGTCGCTGGTGGCCACCGACGGCCGGCGGATGGCCTGCGCGGTGGAGGCGGCCGACCGGGTGGTCGGCGAGGACGCTGCGATGATCGTCCCGGCCCGGACGGTGCAGGCCGTGCAGCGCGTGCTGGCCGGCGTGTCCGAGCTGGTGGCGATCAGCTTCTCGCACAATCAGGTGGTGGTGCGGGCCGGGGCTTACGTGATCAGCTCCGCGCTGGTGGAGGGTCAGTTCCCCCAGTACGAGGAAGTGATCCCGGTGGACAACGACAAGAAGGTCGTGCTGGCCACGGACGCGTTTCTCAGCGCCGTGCGCCGTGCGGCCCTGCTGACCAACGATCAGTCCAAGGGCATCCGGCTGTGTTTCGACGATAACCGCCTGGTGCTGTCGAGCCGGGCCCCGGAGCAGGGCGAAGCGACGATATCGATGCCGCTGGAGTATGCGGACCGGCGCCTGGAAATCGGGTTCAACCCGGCCTTTCTGACCGATGCCCTGCGCGTGGTCGGTACTCCGACGGTGCAGCTGGAGCTGCGTGACGCCAACCGTCCCGGCCTGCTGCGTGCGGGACCGGGGTTTGTCTACGTGATCATGCCGGTGAGCCTGGCCTGACCGGCGGGGGAATGGCGGTGGAGTTCGAGGGCGACCGGCGGTTAGAATGGGTTCAGCGCAACCGTGACCGGCGGGTGAGCCGGAGAATGCCGGTGAGCGCCGGCGAGGTGGCCCGGGAGCTTCTGGCGTCGGGCCGGATCGCGCCCGGCGGCTGGCGGGGCGAGGTGGCGGCGGCGCTGGAGGACTGCCTGGGTTCCGGGGCCCGCGGTGTCGAGATTGGCAGGCTTTCGCGGGGGGTTCTGACGCTGCTGGTGGCGGATGCGTCGCGGGCCTGCGCGCTGCGGCTGCGCTGGGCGGACAGCCTGGCGGACCTGCTGCGCCGCCGGGTGCCGGAGGCGGGCATCCGCAGCGTTTCGTTCCGGGTTCGTTCACGCGGGCGGCGGCCCGCGGCGGAAGGTTGACGGCGATCGATGACGGACTTCGAGCGGCACGAGGAATCGGCGGAACAGGGCGGGCAGGCGGAGGCCGGCGTTCTTCCGGGCGAACCGGTCACGGCGGCAGCGGACCACGTCTACGACGAGTCGGCGATCAAGGTTCTGGAGGGCCTGGAGGCGGTCCGCAAGCGTCCGGCGATGTACATCGGCGACACCGGGACCGCCGGGCTTCATCACCTGGTGTACGAGGTGGTGGACAACGCCATCGACGAGGCCATGGCGGGCTTCTGCACCCGCATCTCGGTCACCATCGGCGCCGACGGCAGCTGCTCGGTGACGGACAACGGGCGGGGCATCCCGGTGGGCGAGATGGTGCACCCGGACCCGAAGATTCACGGCAAGCCGGCGGTCGAGGTGTGCATGACCGTGCTGCACGCCGGCGGCAAGTTCGACCGCGACAACTACAAGGTCTCCGGCGGGCTGCACGGGGTCGGGGTCAGCGTGGTCAATGCCCTGTCGGAGTGGCTGCGGGTACAGGTTCAGCAGGGAGGCAAGATCTACGAGATGAGCTTCGCCCGCGGGGTGACCACGGTTCCGCTGCGGGTCATCGGTGAGGCCCGTTCGACCGGGACGCGGGTGACGTTCAAGCCCGACCGCCAGATCTTTCCGGACTGCGACTTCAAGTACGAGACGCTGCGCAACCGGATCCGCGAGCTGGCCTATCTCAACGACAACGTCGAGATCAAGCTGCGCGACGAGCGGACCGGTCAGGAGGAGACGTTCGTTTTCGCCGACGGGCTGCGGGAGTTCGTGCGCCACCTCAATGAGGGGCGCGAGCCCCTGCATCCGCGGGTCATCTCGATGCACGGGGAGGACGCCGGGCAGCGCCTGGTGGTGGACATCGCCCTGCAGTGGAACGACGGCTACGTCGAGAATGTCGCCTGCTTCGCCAACAACATCCGCAACATCGACGGCGGCACCCACCTGGTCGGCTTCCGCTCGGCCCTGACCCGCACGCTGAACGCGTACGCCAAGAAGGAGAATCTGCTCAAGGGAAACCTGGTGACGACCGGGGAGGACTGGCGCGAGGGTCTGACCGCCATCATCTCGGTCAAGGTGCCCGAGCCGCAGTTCGAGGCCCAGACCAAGGTGCGGCTGATGAACCCCGAGGTGGAAACCTTCGTCACCCAGACGGTGAACGAGCAGCTGGCCAACTTTCTCGAGGAGAACCCGGCCGAGGCCCGGCGGATCGTGCAGAAGGGCATTCAGGCCGCCCAGGCCCGGGAGGCGGCGCGGAAGGCCCGGGATCTGACCCGCAAAAGCGCCCTCAACGCCGGCGGGATGCCCAGCAAGCTGTGGGACTGCCGCACCACCGACCGGGACGCCGGCGAGCTGTTCATCGTCGAGGGGCAGAGCGCCGGGGGCAGCGCCAAGACCGGCCGCGACAGCGAGTTTCAGGCGGTGCTGCCGCTGAAGGGCAAAATCCTCAACGTCGAGAAGGCCCGCATCGACAAGATGCTCGGACACGAGGAGATTCAGACGCTGATCGTGGCCGTGGGGTGCGGCATCGGGGCCGACGAGTTCGACGTCGAGAAGCGGCGCTACGGCAAGATCATCATCATGTGCGACGCCGACGTCGACGGCAGCCACATCCGCACCCTGCTGCTGACCTTCTTCTTCCGGCATATGCGTCCGCTGATCGAGCGCGGGTGCGTCTATGTAGCCCAGCCGCCGCTGTATCTGCTCAAGAAGGGCAAGCGCACCGAGTACGTGCTGAACGACGCCGTTCTCAGCGTCAAACTCCGGTCGTGGGGTCTGGAGGGCACCTGCCTGGCGGTGCGCGACGGCCAGGCGGAGCGCCTGATCGCCGGCGAGGAAATGAGCCGGCTGTATGCCCTGCTGGAGGAGCTGGAGCAGAAGGCCCGGATCCTGCGCCGCCGCGGCATCGAGCTGCGCCCGCTGATCGAGCGGCATCTCGACGAGCGCGGGCGCCTGCCGGCCTACCGCCTGCTGGTCTATCGCCCCGACGCGGACGCCCCGGTGGAGTATTACGGCTACGACGATGAGGAATTCGAGGAGTTCTGGACGCGCGAGTCCGCCCTCGGCGGAGACGTTCAGCTGATCGAGGCCAGCCTGGGGATCACCACGGGTGCCGATGCCGGCGCCCGGCACCGCGTGGTCCGCACCGATCTGACCGAGTGCCGGGCCATTCAGGACGTGATCGCCCAGCTGGACGCCATGGGGCTGACCATGGCCGACTATTACGCCACCCGCCAGGAGAACATCGACGGCACCCTGCCTCCGGCGCGTTTCGTGCTTCGCAGGCAGGGAGGGGCCGACCGCGAGCTCAACAGCCTCGGCGAACTGGTCGCCGCGGTCCGCGAACTCGGCGGAGAGGGTATTGAGGTGCGGCGCTTCAAGGGTCTGGGCGAGATGAACGGCGAACAGCTCTGGACGACCACCATGGACCCTGCCCGCCGCGGTCTGCTCAAGGTGGTCATCAGCGAGGACAACGCCGACCCCGAGCAGCAGGCCGTCGATGCCGAGGAAGCCAACCGGATCTTCTCCATTCTGATGGGCGACGACGTCGAGTCGCGACGCGTGTTCATCGAGAACAACGCCGCCCTGGTCAAGAATCTGGATATCTGAGAGTCCCGCCCGGTCAGGTCTGCCCGGGTGCTGCTGTCGGGCATCGGGCCGCTGCGGCGGGACGGGACATGCAGAGCAGCGCAGGGGAGGCCGGCGGGGAGTCCACGGACTGCGCCGGTTGGCGTCCCGACCGCACGGGGATGAGCGAATGGATGCTCGCCAGCAAGCGCGTGATCTGGCCCGGGAGTACCTGCACCGCGGGTCGTTCCTCGACTGGTTCGAGATCCTGTACGCCTCCGCCGGCGACAACCCGGAGGTCGTGCCCTGGGCCGACGGACGCCCCAACCCTCATCTGGTCGAGTGGATCACGGAGGCCGGGCCGCCGGCGCCCGGGTCGCGGGCCGTGGTCGTCGGCTGCGGACTGGGCGACGACGCGGAGTTTCTGGCGGCCCGCGGCCTGGCGGTTACGGCCTTCGATCTGGCCCCCAGCGCCGTCCGCTGGTGCCGGCGGCGGTTTCCGGACACCCGGGTCGACTACCTGGTTGCGGACCTGCTGAATCCCCCCGTTCACTGGCATCGCCGGTTCGATCTGGTGTTCGAGGCCTACACGCTTCAGAGCCTCCCGCCGGACATGCTCGGACGGGCGGTGACCGCGGTGGTCGGACTTCTGGCGCCGCGCGGACGGCTGCTGGTGGTGACCAGGGGCCGGGACGAGAGCGAGCCGGCGGACGGGCCGCCCTGGCCGCTGACCCGCGCGGCGCTACGGGCCTTCATCGAGGAGGGGCTCGCCGAGGTCGGCTTCCAGGATGATCTGGATGGCCGCGAGGACCCGCCCGTCCGGCGGTTTCGAGCCCTCTACGAGCGTCGGGGGGATCTCTGAGCGTCTGCCCCCGGCCGTTTCCGTGAACGCACTTTACAGGCGCACCGCGATGGGCGAGAATCCGCGCGCCGTCGCCGGGCCTGTCGGGCGGCGGCCGGTGTGACCGGCAGGGCCGCGTCGCCGCAGTGGTTCGACCGGCCGGGCTCTGAAACCCATGCGCATCCTTCTGATCGGCAGCGGCGGGCGGGAGCACGCCCTGGCCTGGAAGATCCGGCAGTCTCCGGCCGTCTCGCAGCTGTACTGTGCCCCGGGCAACGCCGGAACGGAGTCGCTGGCCGAGAACGTGCCCATCGACGCCGGCGATGTGCCCGCCCTGGTGCGTTTCGCCCGGGAGCAACGGATCGACCTGGCGGTCGTCGGGCCGGAAGACCCGCTGGTGGCCGGGCTGGTCGACGAGCTGACTGCCGCCGGCGTGAGGGCCTTCGGGCCGGACAAGGCCGCCGCCCGGCTCGAGGGCGACAAGTCCTGGGCCAAGGAGCTCATGCGTCACCGTTCCGTGCCGACCGGCGAGGCCCGCATCTTCACCAAGTTCCGCGATGCCCGCACCTACGTCGCCAGCCGCGACAGCGCCGTGGTGGTCAAGGCCGCCGGCCTGGCCAGGGGCAAGGGGGTCATCGTCTGCGAGGATCCGGCCGCGGGCATCCTGGCCCTGGAGCGGATCATGGTTCAGCGCGAGTTCGGGTCCGCCGGCGACGTGGTGCTGGTCGAGGAGCGTCTGGCCGGCCCGGAGGTCAGCGTGCTGGCCTTCGTCGACCGCCACACGATCTACATCATGGAGACCGCCCAGGACCACAAGCCCGTCGGCGAGGGTGACACCGGTCCGAACACCGGAGGCATGGGAGCCTACAGTCCCACCGGTCTGCTGGACGACGCCCTCATCCGGCAGGTGGAGCGCGAGGTCTTCGTGCCGATCGTCGACGCGATGCGCACCTGCGACATCGTCTACCGGGGCGTGTTGTACGCCGGTCTGATGCTCACCGCCGGCGGTCCGAAGGTGCTGGAGTTCAACTGCCGCTTCGGCGACCCCGAGACCCAGCCGCTGATGATGCGGCTGCAGTCGGATCTGGTGGCGGTGATGAACGCGGTGGTCGACGATCGCCTCGAGGAGGTCACGCTGAACTGGAGCCCGCGGGCGTCCGTCTGCGTGGTCGTGGCCGCGGGCGGCTATCCGGGGCCCTACGAAAGCGGCAAGCGCATCACCGGCCTGGAAGCCGCCGGCGCCGTGCCCGAGACGGTGGTGTTTCACGCCGGCACGAGGCGCGTCGGGGCCGACATCGTCACCGCCGGCGGACGGGTGCTGGGCGTGACCTCCCTGGGTGACGACTTCGATCAGGCCCGCGGCCGCGCCTACCAGGCGGTGGACTGCATCCGCTTCGAGGGTGCCTACTGCCGCCGCGACATCGGTTTCCGGGCGGTCAGGAGTTGAGCCGGAACCGGTTGCGGTCGCACCGGCGGCAACGGCACGACGATGAAGCATCGTCCCGGTGCCGGTCGGCGGCCGGGTGATGGATCGGGGAGTCGCGTCGGTTGTCGCTTTCGGCGGGCACGGACCGGTTCGGCGGGCTTGCCGGCGGTGAAGGAGCCGCGGCCATGCGACGGATCGTTCTGACAGCACTGCTGCTGGCGGCGGCGCCGGCGGCGGGCCGGGCCGGCCAGGGCCCCAACGTCATCATCCTGCTGGCCGACGACCTGGGATGCGGCGACCTCGGCTGCTACGGTGCCGGCGACGTCCGGACCCCGCACATCGACGCTCTGGCGGCCGCGGGCATCCGCATGACCTCCTATTACGCGCCCGCGCCGATCTGCGCCCCCTCGCGGGCGGCGATGCTCACCGGCCGGTACCCTTCGCGGGCGGGCATGTCGGCCCTGCGGAATGTCCCCTCGGGCATGAACGAGCCGGGCATGCCGGCCGGCGAGGTCACCGTCGCCGAGCTGGCCCGCCGGCGCGGCTACGCCACCGGCGTGTTCGGCAAGTGGCACCTGGGCTCGACCGGCGATACCCGCCCCAACGCGCAGGGTTTCGATCTGTTCGTCGGCCATCACGCCAGCTGCATCGATTCCTGGTCGCACCTGTATTATGCCAGCGAACCCTGGTACCACGACCTCTACCGCGACGACCGGGAGATCTTCGAGGACGGCGTGTTCCTGACCGACCTGATCACCCGCGAGACGCTCGCCTTCATCGACGCCCAGCGCGATCGACCGTTCCTGGCCTATGTGGCCTACAACGTGCCGCACTACCCGTGCACCGCTCCGGCCCGCTTCATGCAGCGCTACGCAGAGCTGCCCGAGCCCCGGCGGACGCATGTGGCGATGGTTGCGGCCATGGACGAGTCGGTCGGGGCGATCATCGGTCACCTGCGGGAGCGGGGGATGCTGGAGCGCACGCTGGTGATCTTCGCCAGCGACAACGGGGCCGCGAGCCTCTCGAAGCGCGGCGAGGGCGGCGGCTCGAACGCCCCGTACCGCGACTACAAGCGCAGCCTGTTCGAGGGCGGCATCCGCGTGCCGGGCATCGTCGCCTGGCCGGGCAGGCTGCCGGCGGGCGTCCTGCGCGACGAACCGGCGATCGGGATGGACGTCCTGCCGACCGTGGCCGAGGCGATCGCCGCGCCTCTGCCGGAGGACCGGGTGATCGACGGCCGCAGCTGGCTGGAATCGGCGGGCCGGCCTGCCCCGGCCAGCCAGCCGCGGCGGCTGTTTTTCGAGTGGGACGGTCAGCTGGCGGTGCGCGACGGGCGCTGGAAGCTGGTTCACCAGGGGCTCGTTTATGATCCCGCCGGCGGCGGGACGCGGGTGCGGCGGCTTGCGGGCCGGGACGCGCTGTTTCTCAGCGATCTGAGCGCGGACCCCGGCGAAACCGTGAATCTGCGGGATCAGCACGCCGAACAATGTGCTTTGCTCCTGGAGGCCTGTCGGGCCTGGCGCGACAGTCTGCGGGCCGATCCTGCGGCCTCCAGATCTCCGGAGGACGAACCATCTCCCCCAGGTGCCGCTTCCCGGCAGGATCCCTCCTGATCGAAAGGGCTCTGAGGGGTTTCCGGCAGATCAGGCGGTGGGTCATCCCGTCATCGCCCCGGCGCGGAGGCAGCATCCGGCCGGACCGGACCGTCGGTGCTCCGGGCTGCGGCGGTCACGGTCGGGCGATGGTGAAGGACAGGCGCTGCTGGTCGGCCGTGCCGCCGATGCGGTCTTCCAGCGTGACCTTGAGCACGTATTCCCCCACCGGCAGATCCGCCGGCAGGTGGATGGGGAATCCGATGAAGAAGTCCCGCCGCGGGCTGCGCGAGTGATCCTCCAGCTGGGGCTGGCTGCGCTGCCAGAGGCACTTGCCGGCGGCGTCGAAGACCTCGACGGTCTCGGACATCAGCGTGCGCAGCCGGCCGTCGGGCGTGGGCTCGCAGCGGAAGTTGGTCACCTCGGTGTACAC
>Ga0129299_1000708_pt1 | contig 21745 bp, 13 predicted proteins | sample ConPoolayeCmetaG_FD_94477 | JGI IMG/M metagenome (GOLD analysis project Ga0129299, IMG submission 94477) | Hot spring microbial mat communities from California, USA to study Microbial Dark Matter (Phase II) - Cone Pool mat layer C metaG ...
ACCCAGAAAACGGGTTCCGGCGAGGTGCCTGTCCCCGTTTTTGAACCATGCCCAGAATCCTTCTTCTGCTCTGTTCGTTACGGGCCGCAGAACCCCGTTCTGCTCCGTTCGGAAGAACCCGCCCAATCTGTCACGCACCCACCGCGCCGCAGGCAAGCGGCTTGCGATAAGGACTGCTAAAGATCCCCCGGCCGCCGAGCCACCGGCGATGTGGACCGGTGAAGAGCCTTCGGCGGAGGGGAAGGGGGAACAGACCCTGGCATTCGCGCCAAGCACCCCTAACCCAACCCGATCACGCTCTTGAACGCTGCGAAGATTTGTCACCCCCTGTTTTGAGAAACCGGAGCCCTTCGGTGTGGGGACCGCCCATTCCGACCGTTCCGATTCTCCCGATTTGATGCGGGGATCCGAACACCGCGAGCGGTTCTCCGTCGCCCGGTGCGGCTTGCTTTGAATGCGCGAGGCAGGGTAAACTCCTCGATCGATGTGGAGTCCAGTCGCTTCGTATCTGATTTTGTGTTGGGCGGCGGGTGAACCGCCCTTGTGGGCGTCACCGGCGACCACCCGCCCCACGACGGAGCCGTTCCGTCGGGTCGTTTGCGATTCGTATCCGCAGTGGACCTGCATGCAGTGGATCGCCCGTGAGGGTTTGCCGGACGAGCGGATCGAACGGATCGTCGTCGACCCGCAAGGCCGCGTTCGGTGTGAAACGTCCAAAGGCTCGGTCGTTCTGACGGGCGAACGGTGGACCGCCGTACCGGATGCCCCGCCGCTCGGCGCCCGGCCGCCCGTGCCGGACAGCCTACCGGGGGTTCTTCCCTGGTGGCCGCCGACGTGCTCGGCTCGGTCGCCGGCAGGGACGTTGTGGGTCGGGACGGCGCGGGGGCTCTGCCGGTGGGACGGGCGGCGATGGGCGGTCTACCACAGTCGGCGGTGGTTGCCGAACGATCATGTTACCGACGTGGCCTCGGCACCGGACGGGTCCGCCTGGGTGGCGACGCGGGGCGGCGTATCGCACATCTTCACCCGGCCGATGACGCTCGCCCAGAAGGCCGAATTCTACGAACGCGAGATTCGCCAACACCACAACTGGCGTGGTCTGATCAAGGAGATCGACCTGCCCGCGCCCGGTCGGATCGAGGGGTATCGACAACCTTCCAGCGACAACGACGGGTTGTGGACGTCGCTCTACGTGGCCGCCGAGAGTTTCCGCTACGCCGTGACCCGCAGCCCGGACGCCAAGGCCAACGCCACCGAGTCGGTCAATGCCCTGTTGTTCCTGGAAGAGGTGACCTACCTGCCCGGCTTTGTGGCGCGTTCATACCTGCCGCGGGGTGAAGGGTTCAAACACGGCGACGGCATTTGGTACGCCAGCAAGGACCCCAACTGGGACTTCAAAGGCGACACGAGCAGCGACGAGATGGACGGGCACTTCTTCGCCTATCCGATCTACTACGATCTGGTGGACGACGAGCCCGTCCGCCGGCGGATCGTGGCGGCGGTCCGACGGATCATGGATTCCATCATCACCGGGGGATACTACCTCCGCGGTCCCGAGGGCAAGCCCACGCGGTGGGGCGTCTGGGCTCCGGAGAAGCTCAACCACGACCTGTGGTGGTGGCCGGAACGCGGGCTGAACTCGCTGGAGATCCTTGCCTACCTGAAGGTAGCCGAACACCTGACCGGCGACGCGAAGTACCACCGGGCCGCTCGGGAGCTCATCGAGAAGCACGGCTATGCTCGGAATGCCATCTACCAGAAGATCACCCTGGCTCCGGAGATCAACCACAGCGACGACGAGATGGCGTTCATGTGTTACTACGTCCTGTTGAAGTACGAGAAGGATCCGGAGCTCCGGCGGATCTACCTGAAGAGCCTCGATCGAAGCTGGAAGATCGAGCGGCCGGAATGCAGCCCGTTCTTCAACTTCGTCTACGGCAGCGCGACGACCGGGGATTTCGACCTGGCCGAGTCGGTCGCGTGGCTCCAGGATGTGCCGCTCGATACGATCCGCTGGGGCGTCGACAACAGCGGGCGACGCGACGTGACCCTTGCCCCGTACCTCAGTCGCTTCGGTCGTCCGCAAAGCACGACGGTCCTTCCGCCCTCCGAGCGCCCCGTGATGCGTTGGAATGGAAATCCCTACGACCTGAGCCCGGGCGGCAACGGCCGGTCAAAACTCGACGGGACTTTCTGGTTGCTTCCCTACTGGATGGGGCGGTACCACGGGTTCATTGTTGAATAGGGTTCGCCTCCCGTACCGAGGGCGCGGGGAAGGGCAGGTGACGCACCGAGAGGGAATCGGCCCCCCATGAGGCGGCGGAGTTTCATCAAGAAGGCCGCGCTGCCGCCGACCGTTCTGGCGGCGGGTCGGGCGATGAAGCTCTTCGGAGAAGGGGGCTTGTGCGTGGGCGCAGAAGCTCGAAAGACCGGCCAGGGCGGGACGATCCCCACCCGTCCGTACGGACGGACCGACGTCCGTTTGTCGGTCGTCGGTTTCGGCGGGTACATGGTCTCGGGGATGGACCCTTCGCACGTCGCGCGGCTGGTCGATTACGCCGTCGAGCGCGGGGTCAATTACTTCGACGTGGCGCCGACGTACGGGAACGCCGAGGTCCTGCTCGGTCCGGCGATTCGGCCCCACCGCGAGCGAATCTTTCTGGCCTGCAAGACGACGCAGCGCGACCGATCGGGTGCCGAGAAGGAACTCCACAACTCGCTGGACCACCTCAAGACGGAGCACCTCGACCTGTATCAACTCCACGCCATCAACGACCTGACGAAGGACGTGGACGCCGTCTTCTCCAAGGGCGGGGCGATGGAGGTCTTCCTCGAGGCCCGCAAGGCCGGGAAGGTCCGCTACCTGGGCTTCTCCTCCCATACCGTCGAGGCGGCGATGTCGGCGATGGACCGCTACGCGTTCGATTCGATCCTCTTTCCGGTGAACTTCGCGTGTTGGTTCAAGGGCGGTTTCGGTCCGTCGGTGGTGGCCAAGGCCGAGTCGAAGGGCATCGCCTGTCTCGCGCTGAAGGCCCTGGCCCGACAGAAGTGGCCCGAGGGCGACCCGGGCAAGAAGGATTACCCCCGGTGTTGGTATCAGCCGCTGACCGATCGCAGAGAGGCGGAGCTCGGTCTGCGTTTTGCGCTCAGCCGGCGCGTGACCGCCGCCGTCTCGCCGGCCGACGAGAAGGCGTTTCGGCTGATGCTGGATCTGGCCACAGACCTCCGCCCGCTTACGGTCGAGGAAGAGCGGACGCTCAAGACCCTCGCCGCGGCGCTGGCGCCGATCTTCCAAATCGCGTAACTCGACGGCGAGTCGTTGCGATTCGACGCGTGCGGGTTGTTGTACAACCTGTCCCTTTCCCCGAAGGAGAGGAAGGGGGAGACGCCGTACGGGTGGATCTTCGTATTGGTAGTGTGACACATCACCGCATTACGATCGGGGTCGGATCGGGACGTGTGTGCTACTCCCCCGCCTTGCCGAAGACGCGGAGGTCGTCGAGGGCGCAGGACCCCGCCGCACCGACGGGCGAGAAGTCCTCGTTCTTGCCGCCGGGGGTCATCTTGCCGAGGCGGACGGCCACCGGGTCCCCGGGGAACTGATTCCGCGGCACGCTCAGGAGGGTCTCCCAGAACGTCCCGTCCCCCGAGACCTCGGCTAGAACCTCCTTGTCCTCCAGTCGGATTCGCAGGCGGTACCACGTGTTCTTCGCGCTGAGACCGCCGAACGCCTGTGTCGCCCCATCGTCCGCGCCGAAGCGTCCCTCGGAGCGGACGTTGATCCGCAGGACCTTTTGCGGCCAGACCAGACACAGACCCGGACCCCAGGAGGCCCCGTCGTCCGTCCCCGAGAAGACGCGGCACTCGACCAGTGTGGTTCCCGGGGGCAAGGGGCGTTCCGCGAAGGCAGCGCAGTTCGCCATCGCCTGAATGGTCATCGCGCCCTGCTTGGCTTCGAGCCGGGTGTTCGGTTGTTTGGACAGCTCCGTTTTCCAGTCGCCGCCGAGCCGGTCGCCGTCGAACCGGTCTTCCAACAGGAGCCGACGGGACTGATAGGCATCCGGACTGACGGGCAGTTCGTGCCGCTGCTCATCGAGGATGAGCAGCCAGCCCCGACCGGGGTGAACCGGGATCTCATCCGTCGGTTTGAACAGGGCGCCGGGTTGGAACGCGGGGATGGGTGGGGCGTACAGGGCGGCCTTGCTCGGATTCAGCCCCAGTGCCTTCCAGTCCACCGTCAACTTGGTGCGGACCGCCTGGCCGGACCAACTGGCCAGCGAGACAAGGACCTTGTCCTTCTTGACATAGGCGGTGGCCAACACGTCCGGATGATCGGTCTTGACCGGACACGATCCGGTCCAGTACCCGATCATCGCCGCCTCCCGGATGCCGAAGTCGTCCCATAGCTTCCAGATGGGTTTGGGGTCCGCACCGCTGTAGTACCGGGCCGTCATCCCGTACACCATGCCGCGCCAGGGATTGCCGTTGCCCTCGAGCATCTCGCCGAACAACCCGAACGGGATGCCCGACACCTCGACGAGCCAGTAATCGGGCGTTTCGTTGTAGTCGTACATCTCGCCGAACCACAGGCTGTTGAGGTAGGGGAAATGCTCCATGTACTTGCAGGCCGGGCTCAGACGCATGTCGGCGTAGGTGAACTCGTTGCCGGAGTGGAAGTCGATCAGGCAACCCGGACGGGTGCGGTCCATGATCTTTCGGACGCGCTTCATGATCTCGCGGTCGTACCCGATGCCGTCCAAATACAGCCCGTCGATTTGGACGTTCTTCAGCAGCCACGCGAGCCCTTCGAGGTAGTAGTTGTGCCACCGGGACAGACCGGTGGTGGCAATGGCGGCGTCCACTTGGCCATTCCCCAACGTGTGGTGCCAGGCCGGGGCGTAGTTCGAGACGAGGTGTTCCTGGAGCCACGAGTGCCCGCCGCCCGGTCCGTCCGTGAACACCTCAAACCCCAGGCTTCGCAAGGCCCACAGCTCGGCGGCGTAATTGCTCAGCTCGCGAACCGTGTAGTAGATCTTGACCTTGACGCCTTTGTCGTGGGCGTCCTTCACATAGGCCGCCAACTTGTCGGCGGCCAGGAAGGGATAGTTGATGTTCGGGTTCAGCTCGTTGCCGTGGTGGATGTTGATGATGTTGGCCCCGGACCGCACGGCGGTGTCGGGAGAGACATGGGCGTGGTAGTACCGCTGGTTCCAATGTTCCGGATCAAGCGGTTTGACCGGGGTGATGAGCAGTCCGAAGCGGAACAGCAGCTCGTCACCCGTCCGGAGGCTTCGCGGTCCGCTGTAGGCCCGCACGACCACCGCGCCCTGCCCGTCCTCGGTGACCGTGCAACCGCCCTTGCCGTCGTTGGACCATGACGGGGGAGCTCCCGCGGTCAACTGGTAGATGTCCCACGTGTCCTGCGGACCTTTCAGCTTGCAGTAGAGACCGGCGTGCGTCTGTCCGATCCAGACGGTGTTGTTGGCCCGCTTGGCGTCCCAGGTCCATTTCCACTCCTTCGGACGGTACCCTCCTTTGCGGCCCAACCCCATCATGTAGGCAGCCACTTCGGGGCGCAGAGGTATCTCCAGCCGGATGTCCGTTACGTCGAGGGCCTGTTCGGCCTTGATCGTGAGCGCGTAGTTCACATATCCGTCGGCCTCCATCGTGGCCGAACAGGTCATGCCCAACGGACCGCCGCGACTCCGCGATTCCCACCCCGCGATCGCCGGGGCGGTTCGCACGACCTTCGGTTCGCCGCCCGTCCAGGGAATCACCTGACCGGCCGCAGTTTCCACGAGCAGGACCATCGGACGGGCCAGGATCTCCTGAGCCGGGACATCGGGCGCGCCGAGCAGCCCCGTCTTGAGGAAGGTGCTCTGAATGCTTTCCGGCAAGCCCGTCCCGCCGAACCGCAGCCGGCGACCCAGACACGAAACGGTCCGGCCGTCCACCTTCAGCGGCGTGTAGGGGGCTACGGGTTCGTCGTCGAGCCCGAGGGTGGAGTTCAGCCATCGCAACCTGGCCAGACGCCACAAATCGGCGTCGCCCCCGTCGTCCAGCATCTTGTCGGAGACGGTCACCAGGATCTTGACGGCGGTCGGTTGGGCATTCTTTGGGCGGAGGGTCACCGTAGCCCGGTGTTCCCCCACCGCGGCGTCGCGCGGAATCTGTACGCCCAGCCACAGGGCCCCCACCTTCCCACTCGGCACGGTCACGGTCTTTCGGATGGGGCGCCCAAGCCAGTCGGTCCCACTCACGTTGAAACAGTCGAACGCCGAGGCGGGGATAGCCTGTCCTGTTTCGGGTTTGAGGTCGGTGAACTCGAGTGAAAGGTCCTCCACGGCCTGTCTGGCCGCGTAGACGCCGATCTGGAAGACATAGTACTCGCCGCGCTGGGCCTTCCCGCGGAACTCGTCGCCCACCCCGCTGCGAATCCAACGCGACGGCAGGTCGTCCGTCATGCGGATGGGATACCGACGGTTCTCCGGGAACACTAGGTACGCGCGGTTCGGGTGCTTGGCGAGCAGGTCCTTGGTTTCCTGGGCGGTGGCGATGACTTCCATCGGTTCGAACGTATGGAATTCGCTTCGCGCCTGGATCTCGAGCACCTTCGCCTTGGGCAGCGCCTGCCAGGCGTTTTGGGCCAGGCGTTCCGGTGTCAGGGCATGGCGCTCCAGCCAAGCCGGATCGGCTGTGGATTGGGGCGCCGCATACTGCGTTACGTAGGCATGCGGGACCGGGGAGGCCACAAAAGGCATGTAGTACACGAAGTAATCGCCGGGTGCGGTTTCCGGCTGGAACGCCAAATCACCGAACTCGCGATTGACGGCGATCCGGGCGATGTTCCTGATCGTCTTGCCGGTCGTCGCATCGACGATCACGATGTTCTTGTCCTGCGGATGGAGGTCCCGCCGCCGCCAGGGGATGCGGACCCAGACGGCCGGGGCTTTCTCGGATACCTGGACCCTGGCGCGGTGGTTGCCCATCGTTTCCGGCCAGGGCGTCTCGGGCAGGCCATAGCGGATGCCCTCTTCCCCCTCGGTGGTCGGGCTTCCCAGGACGAGGATGACCGCAGCGGCGCAGACCCCAACCCTCATACGCTCCGTGTCCATTCTGCTCTGCCTCCCTCTCAGGGCGCTTCCTGCCGAACGCGCCGGCAGTGGTCTGTTCGGCCCCGAACAACATCCGCAGGGGGGCATTATACATCGCGACCCCCGGGCTTGCGTCTACCCGGTTTCCGGAACCGATGGGGAAGAGCTCGATCCGCCCCGCCTTGGAGGGTGCCTTCCAAAAGGTCCGTAGCGAAGTTGAGCACGCGTTCGCAAGAAGTTACACTGTGCTGCGTCCGTGTCGTGGTTCTGGGTCCTTCTGGCCCGGTGAACCCGGGCCGGGAAGTCCGGAGTCCACATCGGTGAGGCCGGATCGAGCGGGGGGCACTTCAACCTTCGCCGGTAGGCGGACAGGGCGACGAGACCATGCAGCACGTTTTGGTCACAGGGTTTCCGGGTTTCATCGCTGAGAATCTCGTCGCGCGGTGCCGGGAGGTTCAAGCGGACCTCTTCTGGCATTTTCTCGTTTTGCCCAACGAGCTTGCGCCGGCGGTCCAAAAGCTCCGTCAGTTGGGTCTGACCACTTCCCAATCCGCCGTGTACCCGGGCGACATCACCCGACCCCGCCTGGGTCTGCCGGTTCAGGACGTCGAGAGGCTTCAGGGATTGGTCGAACGGTGTTTTCACCTTGCGGCGCTGTACGACCTGACGGCGCCCGCCCGGGTCTCGGAGGCGGTGAACGTCCTGGGGACGCGCCACGTCGTGGAGTTCCTGCTCCAATGCCCCCACCTGCGAAAGTTCAACTACGTCAGCACGTGCTACGTCTCCGGCACGTTGGAGGGTCACATCGCCGAGGACTCCCTGCCCGAGCCCGCCGGCTTTCGGAACGAATATGAGCGGACCAAGCACGAGGCCGAGAAAATCGTGCGGGCCTATATGGACCGAATTCCCACAACGGTCTTCCGCCCCGCCGTGGTCGTCGGTGATTCGCAGACGGGACAGACCGACAAGTTCGACGGTCCCTACGTGCTGATCCTGTTTTTCCGGGAGGTTCGGCACCTGATTTACTGGATGCCCAATCTGGGTTTCGAGACGACGCGGCTCAACTGCGTGCCGGTGGACTTCGTCACGACGGTGTTGGGGAAGGTCGGCCTGTCCGACGAATTCATCGGCAGGACGCTCCAGATCGCCGATTCGGACCCCCCGACGACGGCGGAGAGTTTTCAGGCCCTCTATCACCAGGTGACGGGTCGAACGGCCTTCGGCGTCGGCGAGGGGTTTAAGCGATTCGCCCTGCGGTGGTTTCATCGTTTCCCCCTGGACCTGATCACGGGCATCCCGGCCCAATCGCTGGACTACTTCCAACACGAGGGGCTCTATCGAACGGAGAACCTCGACGCCGCGTGCCGTCGCTTCACGATCGACAGACCCCGTTGGACTGATTTCTACAGGCCCGTCGTCAAGTTCGCATTGACCGAACGGCGGCACGCCCCGAACGCCTCGGTGGTCCGCGAGTTCAAGGGGTGGTGCGCCGCGTTCCGTTGGTTGTACGCGTTGACGGCTCTGGCGTTCCTGCTGACACCGGAAGCCGTCGTCCGCCTGGTGACCCTGCTGGACGGGCCGCAGACCGCGGCCGCGTTGACCGGCGACCATCTCCTGTGGCGTCCGTTGGGGGTCTCATTGATCGTCGCGCTCTTTGTGGCCGTTACCTCGCTGGCGCGCAATCCGTTCCAGAAGCCGCTGCACATCGGGATCATCGCGGCCAAGCTGATATCCACCGTTCTGTTCTTCGCCTACGCCGTCCGGATCCGGGCGGTCGCCCTCGTCGTATGCGGCGTGATCGACGGCGTGATCGCGGCGTTTCACCTCTTGTTTTACAATCGCCTGAAGCGCGTTCGGGAGATGGTCGGCGACGAGGCGAAGTGGGACTTGTACCACCTGTTGTTCCCCGATCGCTTTGTGGCGGGTTTCGCCGAAGCGATGACGCCCTTGCTAGACGAGCCGATCGACATCCAGGTGGTGGCCGGGAACATCCGTTCGGAGGTCCGCCGGTTGCCCTTCACGGCCCGGTACGCCTTCATCCTCTGCGGGCACTACGTCTGTTTCATTTTGCCCTGTCTCTTCGGTTTCCGTCCGTTCCTCCTGATGAGCTCGGAAGGACGCCGCCGGTTTTTGGATCGCGTCCAGTACGCGCCCTGGAGTTGGTCGAAACTCCCGTTGTTGTTCGTCAAGTTGCTTTGCACGAACCAAGTCTTCAGACAGGAGTCGTATCTGCGTTCGATCGGAGCGCCGTGACCCGTGTCCCAGCGACCGAACGGCATCGTTTTTGGAAGCGAGCTGGCCGGAGACCGAACCGAGTCCTGCGACGTGTGCGTCGTGGGGTCCGGACCGGGCGGTGCCGTGGCGGCCGACGAGCTGACCCGCGCGAAACACGACGTCCTGATGATCGAGGAGGGTCCCGTGCCCGAGCCGGGGGCGTCGCTCCTGCCGCACCAGGCCATGAAGTACTACCGCGACTGGGCCTTGTTCACGACCCTCTGGCCGGTCCAATTGCCCATCTTTGCCGGTCGCGTCTTCGGCGGAACCAGCGTGATCAACTCCGGCACGTGCTTCCACACGCCGGAACGCGTGTTCGACTGGTGGGCCGAGGAGCTCGGCGTCCACTTCGACCGGACGGCCTGGCGGGGCATTGAGCGGGAGCTCGACAAGGACCTGTCCATCGCGCTTTGCCCGATGGAGCGGATGAGCCTGTCCAACCGTCTGTTCGCCGAGGGGCTCGACCGGCTTGGTCTGTCCGGCGGGAGCCCGCTCCGGCGGTGCGCCGTGGGGTGCGTGGGGAGCGGGCGGTGTTGTTTCATCTGTCCGAAGGACGCCAAACAGGCCGTCAACCTGAACCTCCTGAAACGCGCGATGGAAAACGGGATGCGGGTGATCGTCGAGACCCGTGCGGAGGATCTGATCCGAAGCGGTCGGCGGATCACCAGACTCGTCTGCCGGACCGAGGGGGGCGGTCGCCTCGTGGTGAACGCCCGGCGGTTCGTCCTGGCCATGGGGGCCTTGGAGACGCCCCTCTTCCTGATGAGGAACGGACTGCGGCGGCGGTATCCGGCGGTCGGTCGGTACCTGTCGATTCATCCGGCCTCCAAAGTGTTTGCCGAGATGCCGTACTCCGTTCGACCCTGGGAGGGCGTTCCCCAAGCCTATCGCTATGAGCACCCGGACCACCCCGACGTTCACTTCGAGGGGGCCTCCTTGCCCCCCTCTCCGGGGGCGACGACCGTTCCGGCCTTCGGGGCGAACCTTGCCGAATGGATGCGGATCTACGACCGGGTGGCGGGATTCGGCTTTTTCCTTTCCGACTCGGAGTATGGCCGTTTGTTTCGGGTGCCGGGCATTGGTCTGGTGGCTCGCTACCGCCTGACGCCGCGCGACCTCCAGAACTTCTGCTTCGCCGTCAAACTGATCGCCCGCGCCTACTTCGCCGTGGGGGCGCGACGCGTGTTACTCCCGGTGATGCACCCGAAGAACGTCTTCGACTCACCGGAACAGCTCGAGCGCGACTTTCCTCCCCCCGACCTATCGGAGGAGCGGCTGTATGCGTCCGCGTTTCACCCCTTGGGGACGTGCCGGTTCTCGGCCAGCCGGGACAAGGGGGTGGTGGACCGGTTCGGCCGGTGCCACGAACACGACAACCTCTACATCTGTGACGGCTCCGCCATCGCCGGTCCCATCCACGTGAACCCGCAGGTGACGATCATGGCCTATTCCCGCCTGGTCAGCCGAAACCTGAGTTGATTCTCCTGTCCGCCGCACGGTATCCCCTGGGCAATCCGCACCCCCCTTGGCTCGGGTCCGTCCGTGGGAAGGTTCCCCTCCCCCCCTTGGCGAGGGGGAGGAGCTGCCGTGCGTGCAGGAAATCCCGAAGCGGCTCCACTCGCTTTGTTGCCGTGTGTCCACGATAATCCGCGAAGGCGTTCATCCAGATCTGCCCGGGAGGTGATTCGATGTTCGGATGGCTTGCGACGGTCCTGTTGCTGATCGGCGAAGCGGCGGCCGAGCCTGTGGACATCCGTGTTCGCGATTTCCAGCCTGTCGAGCCGCTGAGCCGGGCGCGAAGGCCGGCCAGGATCGCGGCCGTGATTGAAAACGCAGGAGACGAGTCTGCCACTGTGACAGCCAGGCTCATCCTTCCCGACGGCGTGAAAGCCGCCGGGCCTACCACGGGCCCCGCACTGCGGCTCGAAGCAGCGCAGGAGCAGAAGGTCTTCTGGGAGATCCAGGCGGATCAGGCGGGACGTCGCGAATTGCTGCTTCGGGTGGACGCGGGGGCGGCAACGGCCGCCACGGCGTCCTTGACCATGCTGTTCCTTCCGCCTCTGGAAGTGCGGAAGCTGCCCTACATCCCCGAGCCGGAGCCGGTGGAGACGCCCCTGCTCGTCGGCGCGCATCATTGCCCCCTCTGGGAGGCCGACAAGCCCGAGATGTGGGCCCAGTTGCTCAAGCATCCCGAACGGACGCCCGCACTGGGTTTCTACGCGCAGGAGAACCCGGAGGTTGCCGACTGGGAGACGAAATGGGCCGTCGAGCACGGTATCTCCTTCTTCATCTACTGCTGGTACCGGGCGAGTCAGGGCGAGGCCGTGAAGATGCGGTTCGGCAGCGCCATCCACGACGCGTTGTTCAAGTCCAGGTTCGTCGGCAGGATGAAGTTCACGATCATGTGGGAAAACCAGTCTCGCGGAAGGGCAGGGGTTGCGGACGAGAAGGACCTCATGACCAATCTGCTGCCCTTCTGGATCGCAAACTACTTCAAACACCCCAGCTACCTCAAGGTTGACAACAAGCCGCTGTTGTTCGTTTACCGCCCGGAGTTCCTCGTCCAGGACCTCGGCAGCGCCGAAAACGTCACCAGGGCGTTCGATCGGATGCGTCAGGCGTGCAGGGACAACGGGTTCGACGGTCTAATCATCCTGGGGGAGTACCGCGGCCTGGACCCCAATCACCTCAGGCTCATGAAGGATCTCGGCCTGGACTACACCTTCGCGTATTGCTGGCCCATCCCGAACAACCCCACGCCTGAACAGGCGATCCAGGCACAGATGCGGTACATCCGCAAGACGCAGGAACTGGGTATCATCCCGCAGGTGGTCACGGTCTCGCAGGCATGGAGCGGCTGGGCCGACGAGGGAACGATCTGGAAGATACCGCCTGACGACTACAAGACCCTCCTGCGCCAGGCCCGCGATGTGATCGCGACGTTTCCGCCCGGGCAGCTTGGCAGCAGGATGATCCTGCTGGACAACTGGAATGAGTGGGGCGAAGGCCACTACATCGCCCCCTATCGGGAGTACGGGTTCGGATACCTGGACGCGGTGCGCGAGGTGCTCTCCAACGCCCGGGGACCCCATGTAGACCTCCTTCCAGCCGACATCGGCCTGGGTCCGTACGACACCGCCTACAGGAACCACCTCCAGCGAGATGAACCGCTGCGAACGCTGCTCTCCAGGAGGGTCCGCAAGGGCACCGGGCAGGAGCAAGGCCTGATCGGATGGTGGGCGTTCGACGAGGAGGACGATTGCCCGGTCGCAATGGACTACTCGGGCCACCGGCTGGGCGGAAAGCTCCACGGCGCCACACGGGCCATGGGCATCGATGGAAAGGCGCTGGTCTGCCAGGGCGGGTGCGTCCTGGTGGCGAACCACCCCTTGCTTTCGCCCGCCGCCGGCCTGACGCTGGAATGCTGGGTCAGGACCGATCTGGCCGGGCAGGACAACAAGTGGTTCATCAACCGGGTCTTTGGCGGCGGGACCTCAAGCGGCTATCGCCTGGGGGTCCTGGGCGGTCGGCCGTGTTTCGAGGTTCCGCTGACCTCCTGGAGTCATCATCTCCAGGCCGACAAGCCGCTGCCGACGGGGCGGTGGGTCCATCTCGCCGGGACCTTCGACGGGCAGGTGATGAGGATCTATGTGGACGGCCGGGAACAAGGCACCTTGAACCGGCCCGGCCGGGTGAAACCGAACCACTTCCGGTTGTGCCTGGGCAGTTATGAATTGAACCATCCTTCCCACTTCACCGGATTGCTCGATGAGGTCAAGCTGTACGATCGGGCTTTGACCGCCGAGGAGGTCCGGGGGCACTCTCAGAAGCCGGCGACCCGCCCCGGTGATTGACTTCGTGACGGCCACCCTGGCCGCGACGAACGGCGCGTTGACCCCATCCGTGCTTCATCGGGGGTGCATCCTCTCTTCTGTTGCACCCACACGCCCGCGCCACTTGGCACAACGCCTCGGCGATCGGACTCAGACGCATTCGACCCAACGTCCCGTCCACACGCGGGGCGCTCGCCAGCAGCGTCGCAAACGCCAGGTGAACCACCATCACCGTCCCCAAAAACGCGTGGAATCGCAACGCCCCAACGAGGTTCCCATCGTCCGCACCCCAGAACACCTTGATCCGCGCGGTCACCCGCTCCACCGCCGTCTGACAACCCAGAACCATGCCAGGAACTATCCGGTCAAACTCTGCCCGCTGGTCGGCGGTTTTTCCCGGGGCGCTTTCGGCTGGCGTCCCCCAAGTCGTCCCGACACCTCTCGGCCAGTGCCTCCAGACGCGCCACCACATCCGGATGCTCGGCCGCGACGTTGCGGGTTTCGCCGATGTCGGTTTGGAGGTTATACAACTCCGCCGGCAACCGAGGCGCTCCGGCCCCGGCCCCCTGCCGGCCGCGCTCCAACATGAGCTTCCACGGACCGGAGCGAACCGCCTCGAGGTGGTCCAGGCGGTAATAAAAGAACACCTCGTGCGGGGTCTTGGCCCCTTCCGCGCCGGACATCAACGGCCGGATGTCCTTTCCGTCGATGATACGATCCCTCGGCAACGCGGCGCCGCTCAGCCGGGCGAACGTGGGATACAGGTCGAAGCTCACGGTCAGTTCCGAGCACACCCTGCCCGCGGGGATACGACCCGGCCACCACATGATGCAGGGGACTCGCATGCCCCCTTCGTAGGTCGTGCCCTTGCCGGCGCGGAGCGGCCAGGCGCTTCCTCCGTCCTTGCCCATGGTCAGCCACGGACCGTTATCGGAGGTATAGACGACCAGGGTCCTGCTCGCTAACCCGAGCCGGCGGAGCGTATCGAGGATTTCGCCCGTGCCCCAGTCGATGCACTCGATCACGTCGCCGTACAACCCGCGTTTCGATCGCCCCTTGAAGCGGTCGGAGACGTGCAGCGGAACGTGCGGCATCGTGTGCGGCAGGTAGAGGAAGAACGGACGGTCCTTGTTGGCCGTGATGAACCGAACGGCCTCGGCGGTGTACCGCTCCGTGAGGGTCTCCTGCACGGCGGGCTGCTCGACGATCCGCTCGTCGCGCATCAACGGGATCTCCGGATCGCCCCTGTCCTTGCGGTGCATGTCGTTGCTGTACGGGATTCCGAAGTAGGAATCGAAGCCATGCCGCGTCGGGAGAAACGGCGGAAGGTGTCCCAGGTGCCACTTGCCGATGCAGCACGTGGCGTAGCCCCGCGTCTTCAGCAGCTTCGCCAGGGTGACCTCGTCCGGATGGAGGCCGATCTTCGAATTCGGGAACAGAACCGCCGGCAGGCTGACGCGCTGGGGATAGCAGCCCGTCAGAATGGCCGCGCGCGACGGGGTGCACACCGGGGCCGCAACGTGGAAGTCGGTGAATCGCATTCCTTCCGCCGCCATTCGGTCCAGACAGGGCGTCTTGATGTCCGGCGATCCGAAGCATCCGATGTCCTGATAGCCCTGATCGTCGGTCAGGATGACGATGACGTTCGGCGGTCGATCGGGCTGGGCATCGTTCTCACCCCACACGCGCTTCGGCATCGCAAGCGTCGCGGCACAGCCCGCCAGCGTGCTCAGGAAGTCACGACGATTGTTGGCCGAAGAATGGCTCGCGCCGTTAGGTTTCATAGAACGTCCTCATGTTCCGTAGTGCCACCGCCCCGGTGGTTGTTCCAATCGCGTCCTCGTCCGAGGGGTATCCCGCCGCTCGGTTACCCCACGCCCAGGCAAACGTGCTTGACCTCGACGTAGTCGGCTACGCCCTCGACGCCGCCCTCCCGCCCGAAGCCGCTGGCCTTCATTCCGCCAAACGGACACTGGGCCATGGCCGGCGTGAAGTCGTTGATGCCGATGATGCCGAACTCCAACCCTTCGGCCATCCGAACGGCGGTGCGAAGGTCGTTCGTCAGGACGTACGCCGCCAGTCCGTAGGGCGTGTCGTTGGCCTGGCGGAGCGCATCGCTCACATCCGTGAATTCCAGGATGGGCAGGATCGGACTGAAGGGTTCTTCCTGCATGATCCGCATCGCCTGGGTGACGCCCGTCATGACCGTGGGCTCGAAGAAATACCCCCGTTCAAATCGGCGGCTCCGCGCCCCACCGCACAAGATCGATGCCCCCTTGCCGCGGGCGTCGGCAACCAGGGCGGTCGCCTTATCGAGCGCCGCCTGTTCGAACATCGGCCCGACCTCGACGCCCTCGTCCAGCCCGTTTCCCAGCTTCAGCGCGCGGGCGTGCTCGACGGCGGCAGCGGTAAACGCCTCCCGTCGATCCGGATGGACGTAGAACCGCGAGGCGGCGATGCAAACCTGACCGTTGTTGCGGAACTTGGCGGAGACGGCCGTCCGGGCGGCCTGATCGGGATCCACGTCGGGAAAGACGATGAACGGGGCGTGTCCGCCCAGCTCGAGCGAAACCCGCTTCAGTTGATCCGCCGATCGCCGCATGACCTCCTTGCCGACCTCGGTGCTACCGGTGAACCCGATCTTGCGAACGCGCGGGTCGGTCAGGAAGACCTCCACGACCTCCCCGGCCGGTCCCGTGACGAGATTCGCCGCGCCGGGCGGCAGGCCGGCCTCGTGCAAACAACGAAAGACCTCGATCAGGCACAGCGGCGCCTGCGATGCCGGACGGGTGATGTTCGTACACCCGACGGCCAGCGCCGGGGCGATCTTGCGGACCGGCAGGAGGATGGGAAAGTTCCACGGGGCGACCGCCGCACACACGCCCACCGGATGGTGGAGGATGACATGCCGCTTCGTAGGGACGTGCGGGGGGACCGTTCGACCGTACAGCCGTTTGGCCTCTTCGGCGTACCATTCAAAGAACGCCGCGGCGGCGAGGGTCTCGCCCTTGCTTTCGGCGAGCGGCTTTCCCTGTTCGATGGTCATGAGGCGAGCGATGTGATCGACGCGGTCTCGCATCCGATCGGCGGTTCGCTTGAGGACCTCCGCCCGTTCGTAGGCCGTCCGACCGGCCCAGTCCGGCAGGGCGCGGACGGCGGCGTCCACCGCCCGGCGGGCGTCCTCCCCTGTCCCATAGGCCACCTCCGCACAGGGCGCCTCCGTTGCCGGGTTGATCACCGCGAGGCGCCCACCGCCCTTGGCCGAACACCACTCCCCGTCGATGTACATCCGCGTTTCGTGATCCATCACCGGGCTTCCTCCAGTCATCCGTCGGACCGGACCCCGGACCTCGCGCCTTTCTTGGCACCGTACAGCCCGTGCTCGACGATGTATCGCTCGACCGCCTCCGGCACCAACCAGCGGATACTCAGACCATCCGCCGCCCGCCGGCGGATGTCGGTCGCGCTGATGTCGATTCGGGGAGTCTCCGACAGCATACCGGCAGCCAGTCGCTCGATTTGATCCGCCCGCAGGCGAGTTCGCAGCAGCATCCAGTCGGGTGATTCCCAGCCCGGCCGTATGGCGATGACGATCCGGCACGCGTCGACCAGATCCTCAACGCGATGCCAGCTCGGCAACTCACGGAGCGAATCGCTGCCGATCAGCCAGACGATCTCGGCCTGGCGACCCAGATCGGCACGGAACTGCGCCACGGTATCAATCGTGAAGCTGGGACCCGGCCGCCGCGTCTCGCAGTCGGACACCTCGATGCCCGCCTCATCGCCGACGGCCAATCGCGCCATGGCCAGACGATGCGGCGCGGGGGTGAGGTCGTCCGGCGACTTGTGGGGCGGCTGGGCCGTAGGGATCAGGACCATCCGGTCCAACCCGAGCCGTTCTCGCACGGCCCGGGCAACGAGCAGGTGCCCCACATGAATCGGATCGAACGTTCCACCGTACAGACCGACGCGCATTGCCATCATCGGATCGCAGTACCCGGGCCGAAAACTCCAGCGCGATCCCTCCGCTCCAACCGGGAAGATCCGCGCCGCCCGCGCGCTATGCCTTGATTTCCCGTTTTTGTTTGTCGAACGTCACCTTGCGGCCGAGCGTATAGGCCGTGTCGCCCATGACGACCGCGATCCCGTGCTTGTAGCCGAACTCCATGTCGGCGTTCGGGCGACCGCCGCCGCGAATGCACTCGAACCAGTTCCTGACGTGCTCGGGACCGGGGTAAGGCGGCTCGAAATCCAGCAGCTTCCGGGGCTTGATCGAGTCGTCGACGCCTTCGCTCGAGTACGTCGGGTTGCCGATGTAATGCCCGAAGTTGGTCTTCAACAAACCCTTCTCGAAGAAAAAGACGGTGCTTTCGCTGTCCCGCGTGTTGCCGAAGTGGCTGACGAACTGCGTGTGAAACCCCTCGGCGTATTCGAGCACGACGGTGACCTGGTCCGGCGCGTCGCAACGCGGATCGTTCCGGGGCGCATACCGCCCGCCCCACGCCGTCGCGCTGACGGGGGGCTCGCAGCCCGTTACGAAGTGAACGAGGTTGATGAAATGGCTCATCCAGCCGCCGATCGCACCGCTTGTGAAGTCATGATAGCCCATCCAACACGCGTGCTGGTGCGCATCGAACGGCCGGTCTTTGCGGTTATACAGGAAGGCCTTCCAGTCCGTCTCGGCCTCCGTGTTGGGGCCCTTGTAGTGGACCCAGTAGGGTACCGGCAGGGATTCGCCGGATTCGATGCGAAACAGCTTGCCGAGCTGGCGATCGGTGATGAACTGCTTGACCGCCCGCGCGGCCGGACAGCTCACGCCCTGCGTCCCATGTTGAACGATCCTCTTCGAGGCCTTCACCACGTCGTAGCACCGGTTCAGATCCGCCAGCTCGCTTGCCACGGCGGCGATCGGCTTTTCCACGTAGACGTGCTTGCCGGCCTGCACGGCGTCGATCGTCTGGCCCATGTGCTGGTGGTCCGGCGTCCCGATGATCACGGCATCGACGTTCGAATCCTCCAGCAACTTGCGGTAGTCGGCGTAAGCCTTCGGCTTGGTTCCGAACAGCTTCTCCGCCTCGGCCGGATAGGTCTCCAGGCGGTGTTTCCAGATGTCGCAGACGGCTACCAAGTCGGCGTTCGCGTTGATGGGCTTGACCATGTGTTGCAGAATGTACCGTCCCCGCCCGCCGCAACCGATCAGCCCGAGGTGGATCCGATCGTTCGCGCCGATGACTCGCCCATAGCTCGCCGCCGTCAGCCGCGACAACGCCGCGCCGGCGGCTGCCCCGGTAGCGAGCCCGTGACAAAGAAACGTACGCCGAGTTTGTCCGGATTGCCGCATGGCCAATCTCCTTTTTCCGAAAGGGTGCCTCCGCTCCGACCGACCCATCCGGCGAGATTGTAAAGGAAACGGCCACCCGGCGCAAGTCTCGCTTCTGCAGAACAGTTGGCCATGGGCCTTCAGCTCACCTAGAGGGGGATGAAAATGGCGGCGGGTCGTGGCACGGCCATCTTGGCCGTGACCCCCGCATGGGCATCCTGCCCATGACCTCGTAGCATGGCCGTCTCGGCCATGACCCATCACGGGCGGGACGCCCGTGCTACGACGATTCACGGGCGAGACGCCCGTGCTACGGCGCATTTTCGAGGCGGAAGGACGGCCCCGTTTACCGAACAGGGTGCCATGAGCGAAACGCTCACAACCGGGGATAAAAAGGACCGTCGCGTGCCGGTCCGTGAAAGGACTTCCTGCCTTCCTGGGGAAGGGAGGCAGGGGAAGGTGCGAGGTCTACCCCGCCGCCCTTGCTGATGGGGGGTAGATCCTTCCCCAGGTGCTCCGTCAGCCAGATGGGGCTGACATCACTCAGGCTCTCGGGCCAAGCGGACCGACTTGTCGAAGCGCGCACCGGGCCGGAGGTTGCCGCCCGCGTCGCCACCGGGTCCACAGCGAACGCTCGCGGGAGGACGAACCCCCCGGAAATTCTCAAGTGTCTCGGATAATGCTCGAAGGCGGGCCCGAACCCGTGGAGATCGTCTCGACCGAGGACGACATCGAAACGACCGCAGAGCCGTTCGTCTTCCCGGTCGATCCGGATGCCCACGGGCTGAGTGATCCGACGCCCCTCGGCGAACAATGCAGGCCTCTGACCGACGCGCCGGTACAAAATCGTCTGATCGTGCTCCCGAATCAGCAGCTCGAAGCGGTTTCCGAACCCTTTGTAGTCGAAGAGCAACACGGCCTGAGGTCCCAGAAGAATCGCCGTCCCTTGCCCGTCGGAAGCGGCAAAGGCGCCGCGATCGAATACGGCGCGTTGGAGGTACCGCCCGGGTGGATCGAGGGCCTGCGAACCGAGCAGGCGGATCGCGTTGACCGAAGGCGAACCGCAGCCGAAGGCCCCAAGAACCGCCGCGGCACCAACAAGGATGCCCACCCACCGGCAAGCCATGCCCGAGTCTCGGAAGATCACACGGTTCGACGGGCGTCGAGCCACTCTCAGCAAGTGCTTGTATCGGCCGGGCGGGCAAGGTGCAAGCCCATCCGCAACAGGGGTTCTGCCGCATTGAAGGCGCCGTCCGCGCCGCCGGTGTTTTGCCGGCGGGGATCAAGGTGCTATAGTGCGGAGGTGGCGCAATGAAGGTGGTGGTGGCGGACAAGCGTGGGTTCTGTTTCGGGGTGCAGGACGCAGTGGAGTTGGCACTGCGCACCGCAAGCGGCAGTCCGCGCGGATCCGTCTACGTCCTCGGTCCGATCATCCACAATCCGCAGGAAGTCCGCCGGCTCGAGGACGCCGGGGTCAGCCAAGTCACGCAATTGGACCAGGTGCCACCCGGAAGCACGCTGCTGATTCGCTCGCACGGGATTCGGCCGGAGGTCATCGCCGAGGCGGAGCGGCGGGGACTCAAGGTGGTGGACGCCACGTGCACGCTCGTCAAGCGGGCCCAGCAGATCGTGCGGCAACTTCATGATGAGGGATACACCGTGGTGATGGTCGGCGACGCACAGCATCCGGAAGTGGTCGGCGTGATCGGGTACGCGCCGAACGTCATCGTCGTCGACAGCGAGCAGGAGGTGCCCGAGCGCGTCCCTCCGGGAGGCCGGCTGGGTATCGTGGCCCAGACCACCCATGCCCCGGAGCACGTCGCGCGGATCGTCTCGACCATCGTGGTGCGTCCTTATCGAGAGATCCGGATCGTCAACACCCTGTGCAACGAGGTGGGGCGCCGCCAGGAGGCGGCGGTCCGTCTCTGCGGTCACGTCGACGTCATGTTCGTCCTCGGCGGACTTCACAGCGCCAACACGAGGCAACTGGCCCGTTTGTGCGAACAGCAGGGCGTGACCACCTGGCACCTGGAAACCTGGGAACAATTCCGCCCGGAGATGATCGCGGGCAAGCGCGTGGCCGGCGTGACCGCGGGGACCAGCACGCCGGAGTGGGTCATCCGCGAGTTCGTTCAACGGCTGGAGGCGGTCGGTCCGCCCGGTGCAGAGCGTCCGGAACCGTCGTCGGGGCATTCCGGCGACGCGGGTGGCGCCTCGGAGATCACTTTCCGCCAAGAAGGTCGAGGATGATATTGTCCTTCGGGTAGGCATGGCCGAGGTGCTGGCGGAACGCCTCGCCGTATTCCACGCCGATCAACCGGCCGCGGGCCGCCGACCACGCCTTCATGCTGAGGAGGTACTGATCCAACCCGTGGTGGGCGCGGAGCCATTCGCGCTGCGAGGCGTGGGCGGCCAGCATGCGCTCCTTGATGGGCATGACGGAGGTGATGTCCACGACGAAGCCGGGTTCGACGGTCTTGCCGAAGTGGTCCACCCCTTCAACGGAGTCCACGTAGTACAGGTAGGGCACGGCCGGCAGCGGTTCGGCCGGATCGCCGTCCTCGGTGATGACGTTTGGAATCGGTGCGGCGAAGGTAGCCGCCCGGACGATCTGACTGGTATTCTCATGGTCGCACATGTAATCCACGGGCGACGGTGCGAGAACGACATCGGCCCGGGCCTTGCGAAGGATCTCCGTGAACCGCATGAAGGTGGAGCGGTCGTAGAAGATTTGCAGGTCCATGCACCCGGCGCAGTAGTAGTCAGCCTTCAGGATCGTGGCGGAAGCAATGGCTTCGCGGTGACGAATTCGGGCAATCTGTTCGGGACGGTGCTGGATGGAACCGCAATCCCCGCTGGTCGCGGTGGCGATGACGATTTTGCAACCGGCCTGTCGATGCAGTCGGGCGAGTGTGCCGGCACACAGGAACTCCGCATCGTCGGGATGGGCCATGAAGGCCAGGACGGTCATGGGCTTTGCGCTTCGGTCGGTCATCGATCACTCCTCTGCCGAAGTTCAAACCCGATCACTATCCGGCGTCGAGCGGACCGGGTCAAGGGCGATCGCCGAACGCCCCGTCGCACGGGTGCGTGACAGATTGGGCGGGTTCTTCCGAACGGAGCACAAGGGGGGTTCTGCGGCCCGTAACGAACAGAGTAGAAGAAAGGATTCTGCGGCCCAAAGGGCCGAAAGAGAATAGCCGGGGGCGGAGCGAAGCGCAGCC
>Ga0129299_1000709_pt1 | contig 21741 bp, 19 predicted proteins | sample ConPoolayeCmetaG_FD_94477 | JGI IMG/M metagenome (GOLD analysis project Ga0129299, IMG submission 94477) | Hot spring microbial mat communities from California, USA to study Microbial Dark Matter (Phase II) - Cone Pool mat layer C metaG ...
CACTTCCCGCCAGGGTGTCAAATCGGCGACGCAGCAAACCCCGACCCCAACGGCCTGCCCCTGTTGCGACCACCTCCCGACCGCAATTCGCCTTCCATGTCGAACGATGCTATAATTGGCTCTCCGGGAGGAACCTGGTGAAAAAAGCACGCATCTGGATCGGGATTGTCATCAGCGCCGTTGCCCTGCTCCTGGCTTTTCGCCGGGTGAACTTTGGTGAGGTGTGGGCTGCGATCCTCCAGGTCAACTATTGGCTGCTGATCGCTTCGTTGCTGCCGCTTCTTCTCTTTCTCCTCCTGCGCGCCTTCCGCTGGCGGCTCCTCTTCTACCCCCGGCAGGGGCTTCACGTCCGCAACCTGCTGGCCGTGATCAATATCGGTTACCTGGTGAGCAACATCCTCCCTGCCCGGCTGGGGGATGTCGCCCGGGCCTACCTCATCGGCGACACCGAGCCGGTGAGCCGCACCGCTGCCTTTTCCACCATCCTGGCCGAGCGGGTGCTGGATGCCCTGTCGGCGGTGGGCGGTCTCTTTGTCGCCCTGTTGGTGGTGAGCCTGGCCGAACCGCCGGTCGCCTCCCTCCCCGGCTGGATGGTCCGCTCCGGGCTGATCGTGGGGGCGGCCGCCCTGGTGGCCATCCTGGCCTTTGTCATCCTGGTCTGGCAGCGGGAGTGGACCCTGCGCCTGTTGGATCGCCTCCTCGGGGCCCTGCACTGGCCCGACCATGAGACGATGGCCCGCTTCTGGCAGCGCCTGGCGCGGCGCACTCACCTGCGCTTCCTGAGCCACCTGCCCTGGGCCGACCGCGCCGATCTGGAAAGGATGGCCGGCTCGCTGATTGACGGCCTGAGCGGCGTCACCACGGCGCACCTGGGACTGCCCCTCCTCCTCTGGTCGCTCGCCATCTGGACGGCCATCAGCACCTACTATTGGTTTGTTCTGCTCGCTTTTGAGGCGGATCAGCCGTTCGTCGCCGCGCTGGCCATGACCTCGGTGACGGCCTTGGGCATGACCGTGCCCTCCTCTCCCGGCTATATCGGCGTCTTTGAAATTCTGGGGCGCGAGACGATGGTCCTGTTCGGCATGGAACCTGAATCGGCGTTGAGTTACGCACTGGTGGCCCACGCCATCGTCTATGTCGTCTATACCCTCCTCGGCCTGGTCAGCATGGCGCAGCAAAACCTGTCCTACGCTGAAATCCAAAAGCGGATCTCCTCGGAGGCTCTAACCCCATCGTGAAAGTTCTGCTCGTTTTGACCTATTACTATCCCCATGTCAGCGGACTGACCATCTATGTCCAGCGACTGGCGACGACTCTGGCGCAGCGCGGCCACCAGGTGACTGTGCTGACGTCGCGTTACAACCGGGCGTTGCCCGCCCAGGAGGTTGTGGACGGTGTGCAGATCGTCCGCGCGCCGGTGCTGTTCCGCGTCAGCAAGGGGGTCATCATGCCCACCTTCCCCTGGCTGGCCTGGCGGCTCATCCGCTGCCACCAGGTGGTGAGCGTCCATCTGCCCCAGTTCGAGGCCAGCCTGTTGGGGCTGCTGGGCCGCCTGGCCCACAGGCCGGTCATCCTCACCTACCATTGCGACCTGCAACTGCCCAGAGGTTGGTTCAATCGCATCGTGGACCGGGTGGTCTTTGTCAGCAACTATCTGGCCGGGCACCTGGCCCAGGCGACCGTGGCCTACACTCAGGATTATGCCCGGCATTCCCGTTTTCTCTCTTGCTTCCCCGACAAGGTGCACGTCATTCTCCCGCCGGTGATCATGCCCCCGCCGGACCCGGCTGCCATCGCCGCCTTCCGCGCGGCGCACGATCTGGCGGACCGGCCGGTGGTCGGCATGGCTGCGCGGCTGGCAGCCGAAAAGGGGGTGGAGGTGCTTCTGGAGGCCATGCCGCGCCTGCTGGCCGCCTTTCCCCGGCTGAAGGTCCTCTTTGCCGGGCAGTATGAACATGTGCTGGGGGAGGAGGCTTACTATCGCCGCCTGAGGCCGCTGATCGAGCGGCTGGAGCCGGAGCACTGGGAGTTCCTGGGGGTGTTGACTCAGGGGCAGATGCCCGCCTTTTTCGCCGCCTGCGACGTGCTGGTCGTGCCCAGCCTCAACTCCACCGAGTCGTTCGGGTTGGTGCAGGTGGAGGCCATGCTGTGTGGCACTCCAACCGTGGCCAGCGACCTGCCCGGCGTGCGCCAGCCGCCGCGCCTGACCGGCATGGGCGAGGTGGTGCCTGTCGGCGACCCGGCTGCCCTGGCCGAAGCCATCCTGCGCATCCTCCAACGCCCGGAGGAGTATATCCGGCCCCGCCACCTGATCGAGGAGGCTTTCAGCCTGGAGCGGACGGTGAGCGGGTATGAAGCCCTGTTCGAGGCGTTGCTGGCCGGCAAGGTCCCGTCCGTCCGGCCGGCCCGTGAAAGCGCCGAATATCGAATCCCCGATCTCTGATGAGCGATGACGACCTGCTCTGGCAACACCTGAAAGAGGTGCCCGCCTTCCGGGCCCTGCTGCGGGCCGTCGAGGCGCAGTTCTACCAGAAGTGGCTGCCCCTGGCCGGGCCGGTGCTGGATGTCGGCTGCGGCGACGGGCACTTTGCTTCGGTCGCCTTTCCCGAACCGCTGACGGCAGGGATAGACCCGGCAGCCGGCATCCTGGCCGAGGCCCACCGGCGGCAGGCCTATCGTCTGCTGGCCCAGGCCCGCGGCGATGCCCTGCCCTTTGCCGACGGCTATTTCGCCACGGTGGTCAGCAACTCGGTGCTGGAACATATCCCCGATGTAGAGGCGACGCTGGCCGAGATCGCCCGGGTGTTGCAGGTTGGGGGGCGGTTCCTCTTTTGCGTGCCCGGTGACCATTTCACCGCGCTGCTCTTCTTCACCCGCCTCTTCCGCCGCCTGCGGCTGGAGGGGCCGGCCCGTGCCTACGAACACATTTTCAATCGCATCGCCCGCCACCACCACTGCGACGGCCCTGAGCTGTGGCAGGCCAGGCTGGGAAGGGTTGGTTTGCAGATCACCGATTGGTTCTACTACTTTTCCGCGCGGGCCACCGCTGCCCTGGACCTGGGCCACTATCTCGGCGTTCCGAGCCTGGTGGCGAAAAAGCTGTTGGGCCGCTGGATCCTGGCTCCGACCCGTTGGAACCTTGCACTCACCGAACGCTGGCTGCGCCCCTTGTACCAGGAACCGCTGCCGCCGGTGGGAGCCTATCTCTTTTTTGTCGCCCAACGCCCCTGAAAAAGGTCAGACTTTCGTTTGATTCCTCTGCGTTCTCTGCGCCTCTGCGGTGAGAGCTTGTCTGAAAACCACCAAGACACAAAGGGCACCAAGGGGATTCGTTTCCTTCCTGTTCCTTTGCGGCCTTTGTGGTAAGCTTTTCAGACTGGCTCTCACGACAGGGCCTGCTGCTGAGTCTGGTGGGCCAGAATGATCGCCTCGGCCACCTCTTTCATCGGTTTGCGGGTGTTCATGCTCATCTTCTGGATGCGGCGAAAAGCCTCCGCCTCGGTCAGACCCTGCGTGTCCATGAGGATGCCTTTGGCCCGGTCCACAAACTTGCGCGTCTCCAGGGCCTCCTGCAGGTCCCCAACCTGCTTTTCCACGGTTCGGAACTCGTTGAAGCGGGCCAGCGCCACCTCAATCGCCGGCGCCAGGTCGGATTCGCGGAACGGCTTGACCAGATAGCCGACGACCCCCGCCTCCCTGGCCCGCACCACCAGGTCCCGCTGGCTGTAGGCGGTCAGCAACAACACCGGGGCGATCCGTTCCTGGGTCAGGATGCGGGCGGCCTCTATGCCGTCGAACTCTTCCCCCTCAAACTTGATATCCATAATCACGACATCGGGCCGGAGTTCCCGCGCCAGGCCGACTGCGCTGCGGCCGTCGCCTGCCTCGCCGACGACCAGATAGCCGAGATTGGTCAGCATCTCGCGCAGGTCCATGCGGATGATCGATTCGTCGTCGGCAATGAGTACTCGCGTCCGTTCTGCCATTATCTACCTCCGAAGGAATATTTCGGGAAGGTCACCATCGCCGAAACCCCCCTGTCCCGGCGATGAAGCTCAAACCTGCCTTTGAGGTCCCCCTGGGCCAGAGTCCGCACAATCTGTAGGCCCAGGCTGCTGGTGTGGGCCAGGTCAAAGTCGTCCGGCAACCCGACCCCGTCATCATCTACGGCGATGGTGATCCACCGGCCATCGTCACCCAGGTTGACGGTGACGGTACCCCCCTCCTGCCGCTCATACCCATGCTCCAGGGCGTTCTGCAGCAACTCGTTGATCACCAGCGCACAGGCGGTAGCCGGCTGAGTGGGCAGGTAGATGTTGGGGCCGCGCAGGTCCAGGCGGATGCCCTTTTCTCGATCCAGCACCCCTTCCTGGATCTGGTTGATGATCCGCTGGCTGACATCCCGGATATTGATCACCCGCGCATCCTGATGGGCCAGGAACTCGTGGATGACGGCCACACTCAGGACGCGGTTGATCCCCTCCTGTAAGGCGCGGCGGGTTTCGTCCGACCCGGCACGGCGCGCCTGGAGCCGCAACAGGGAGGCGATGGTCTGCAGATTGTTCTTGACCCGATGGTGGATCTCCTGGATCATCGCTGCCTTGACCCGCAGCTCCTCTTCCTGGCGGCGGCTGTCGGTCTCGTCGCGGATGGTCACCAGCACCCCCTCCGGCCGTTGGGAGGAGGCCCGGAACGAACGGCGTCGGCGCCATCCATTGCCTGAGGCGAAAAAGGGGATCGCCTTTTTCACCCAGACGAGATCGCGGACCTGGATCTCCCTCTCGGCGCACTCGCCTGTCTCCAGGGCTTCGTACACCGGACTGTTGTCGTCCAGCTCCAGGTCTTCGAGGTAGCGCTTGAGCAGGTCGCCAGCGTAGCCGAGTTTGCGGTACAGGCTGGTCGCCACGCCGCTGACATACTGGATGCGATGTTGCGGGTCAATCACCAGGACGCCGTCATGCTCGCCAAAGGGGGACAGCCGGTCGGCGCCGCGCAGATTGCCGGTCCGGACCGTCTCCTGAAACAGTTTTAAGGCTCGCTGAAAGACCTTGCTGCGACGGCGATGGCGCTCCCGCTCGATCAGGTTGGTCTCGATGCACAGGGCGGCCACCACCCGGCCATTGCGCCGGATGGGGTAGACCTCCTGGACAACCGGGGCGGTCCTGGCCGGGGCTATCCGTCCGCTATTCCCCCGCTGGACCTCGCTGAATTCACGATGGCCTTCGTTCAGGGCGCGGAGGACCCCCGGTTCGTCGTTGGATGTGACCTGCCGCTCGACCAGCGATTCGCTGTAGATGGGCAGGATGGAGTGAGGTCGGGCCTGCGAGACCACAACCGCCCGCTCGCCGGAGAGGGGACAATAGAGCAGCACATCCGCCCGACTCAGGTCGGCCAGAAGGCCCAAATCCTGCTCGATCCGCTCCAGAAAGGCAATATCCTCTTGAGTCAGTTGTTTGCACTCATGAACCACATCGTTCATCTGTCGCTCGGCCTCGAGAAAACAGCAGCCGGGTTTCGTCCAGCAGCCTGTCGGAGAGGCGATCTGGAGTGGAGGCTTTAGCCGGTTTCAGCCGGAAACGCACCTGTTTTCACCGGTCAAAGCCTCCACTCCGATCGGCTGCCGGGATAAACTTTTCCGCCAACGGCTGCATCCCAATAAATGAATGGCCGATAGCCTCACGCCATCGACCATCTTTTTGGTCGGGGCGGCCCGATTTGAACGGGCGACCACTTGAACCCCATTCAAGTGCGCTACCAGACTGCGCTACGCCCCGCAGATAGGGCAAAATCCCTTTTGCCCGGTTGTCAACAGGGATTTTATCACAGTTGGCCCGCTTTGGCAAATCCTCTCAGGCCCGGTGGCAGGCCACCCAGTGCTCTCCTCCCATGTCCCGCCACGCGGGTCGCTCCTGTGAGCAGAGGTCCAGGGCGATAGGGCAGCGGGTGTGAAAGCGGCAGCCGGCAGGCGGATTGATGGGGCTGGGCACATCCCCTTGCAGGATGATGCGCCGGCGCTGGCGGGCTGCTTTGGGATCGGGGATGGGCACGGCGGACAGCAGCGATTGGGTGTAGGGGTGCAGCGGATTCTCGTACAGCTCGTTCCGCTCGGCCAGCTCGACCAGGACGCCCAGGTACATCACCGCCACCCGGGTGCAGATGTGGCGGACCATGCTCAGATCGTGGGCGATAAAGAGATAGGTCAGGCCCAACCGACCCTGCAGCTCCTCCAGCAGGTTGACCACCTGGGCCTGGATGGACACATCCAGCGCCGAAATCGGCTCGTCGCAGACGATGAATAGCGGTTCGGAAGCCAGCGCCCGGGCGATGCCGATCCGTTGCCGCTGCCCGCCGGAGAATTCGTGGGGGAAGCGGTTGATCAGCCGGGGGCTGAGGCCGACCATCTGCATCAGGTCCTTCACCCGCTCCGTCCGTTCCCTGTCGTTGGCGCATAGCCTGTGCACGCGCAGCGGTTCGCTGATGATGGCGTTGACCGTCCAGCGGGGGTTGAGCGAAGCATAGGGGTCCTGAAAGATCATCTGCGCCTTGCGCCGGATGGCCAGCAGGTCACGGCCTCTGGCGGTGTGGACATCCTGGCCGTCAATCACCACCCTGCCGCTGGTGGCAGGGTACAGCGCCAGAGCCGTCCGCCCGACGGTGGTCTTGCCGCAGCCGCTCTCGCCGACCAGCCCCAGCGTCTCGCCGCGAGCAATGGTGAACGAGACCTGGTCCACCGCCTGCACGGCTCCCACCTGCCGCTGGATCAGGATGCCACGGGTGATGGGAAAGTGCTTGGTGAGCCTGTCTACTACCACCAGAGGTTCGGCCCGGCTCATCGTTGCCCTCCTGTCTTGATCTCGACCCAGCACGCGATCCGATGGCGGGGGGCCACCGGCTGTAGTGAGGGGTTGTCAATGAAGCAGCGCTCGATGGCAAACTCGCAGCGCGGCGCAAAGGGGCAGCCACGAGGCTCGACCAGCAGGCTGGGCGGCGCGCCGGGAATGGATTTCAAACGGCGGTCGCGGCGCCGATCCACCCGCGGCAGGGCGGCCAACAGGGCAATGGTGTAGGGGTGGCGTGGGTCCTCGTACAGGTCGTCTACCCCGGCCTCTTCGACCACAAAGCCGGCATACATCACCATCACCCGGTCGGCCAGCCCGGCTACCACCCCCAGATCGTGGGTGATCCAGATCATGGCCATGCCCACCTGCTGCCGCAAGCGCACGACCAGCTCCACGATCTGAGCCTGGATGGTCACATCCAGGGCGGTGGTCGGTTCGTCGGCGATCAGGATGGAGGGGGTACAGGCCAACTGCATGGCGATCATCACCCGCTGGCGCATACCGCCTGAGAACTGGTGAGGATAGTCCCCCAGGCGACGGCGGGCATCGGGGATGCCGACCCAATCCAGCAGTTCGATGGCCCGTTCGGTGGCCTGGGTTGGGTTCATGCCCAGATGTTTGTGCAACGATTCGGTGATCTGTTTGCCGATGGTCAGGACCGGGTTCAGGGAGGTCATCGGATCCTGAAAGATCATGGCGATCTCTTTGCCCCGGATCCGTTCCAGCTCCGACTCGCTCATCTTGAGCAGGTCTTGCCCCCGGTAGAGCGCCCGTCCGCCGGCGATCTCGGCCGGCGGGACAGGCAGCAATCCCAGAATGGACATCATGCTCACCGACTTGCCACAGCCGCTTTCGCCCACAACGGCCAGCGTCTCCCCTTCATGCAGCCGGTAGGAGATGCCGTTCACCGCATAGACGGTGCCCTCTGGGGTGTGGAACCGGGTGTGCAGATCCTCCACCTGCAGCAGCAGATTGTCGTCCATCTCTGCCCCTCCCCTATACGGCCCGGCTGCGGGGGTCGAGGGCGTCGCGCAGCCCATCCCCCACAAAGTTGATGCTCAGCACCGTCAGCACGATGAGCAGGCCAGGGAAGAACCAGTACCAGGGCGCTTCCTCGATATAGTTCATCGCCCCGTCCAGCATGTTCCCCCAGGTAGCCGTCGGCGCCTGCACCCCCATGCCCAGGAAACTGATGTACGATTCAGACAGGATGGCAGCCGCCACACTCAGCGTGGCCGAGACGATGATCGGGGCCATGCAATTGGGCAGGATATGGCCCAGGATGATCTGCCGGGCCGGTGTGCCGATGGCCCGGGCGGCCAGGATAAATTCCCGTTCCTTGATCGAGATAAATTCGGCGCGGACGATGCGGGCCAGGTACATCCAGCTGGTCGCGCCGATGATCAAAATGACGACGACCACGCTGCCGCTCAAGGTACGCCCCAGCAGGGTGATGTTGGGCATTTTGCCGCTGAAGAACTTGGCCATCACGATCAGCAAAAAGATCTGGGGGATGACAAACACCGCTTCGGTGAAACGCATCAACAGCGCATCCAGCCAGCGGCCATAGTAGCCGGCCAGGGCCCCGATCAGGACGCCGATCAGCAGTTCGACCAGCATGGCCGTCAGCCCGATGAGCAACGAAATCTGTCCGCCGTAGATGGTGCGGGCCAGGATGTCGCGCCCGACGGTATCGGTGCCAAAGGGATGGGCAGCCGAGGGGGGTTGCAGGCGGGCAGCCGTGTCGGTATAGTTGGCATATTGCTCGCTGACCAGGAGAGCGCCGCCGAAGGAATAGAGGAACAGCAGGGCAATCACCACGATGCCAACGATGGCCATCTTGTGACGCCGGAAGCGGCGCCAGGTCAGCTGGCGCAGGCTCAGGGGAGGGGCTTCCAGCTCGTCGGCCTTGAGCTGGGGCAGGGCGATCGCGGCTTCGCTTGAGTGACTCATCGGCCCCTTCCTCCTATTCGTACCGGATGCGCGGATCGAGCCAGGCGTAGGTGATGTCGGTCAGGATCTGAAAGAGGATGACCGCCACGGCGATGATCATCAAAATGGCCATCACCACCGGCGTGTCGGCGTCGCTGACGCTGTCGAAAAACAGGCGGCCCATGCCCGGCCAACCAAAGATCCGCTCTGTGACCAGGGCTCCACCCAACAGGCTGGGCAGGTCCAGGCCGACGATGGTGACGATGGGCAGGGAAGCGTTCTTCAGGGCGTGGGCCAGGAGGATGTAGCGCCGTTCCAGCCCCTTGGATTTGGCCGTGCGGATATAGTCCTGGCCCAGGACCTCCAGCATGGAGCTGCGCATGAAACGGCTGTAGCCGGCCAGGCTGATCAGGGACAGACTCATGACCGGCAAGACCATGTGCCAGACCACTTCGGAGGTCGTCTTGCCGAACTCGGCGCGGAAGACGCCGTTGGGGGGCAGGTAGGGCAGACCCCACCTTTTGAAATAGACGGCAAAAATGGTGACGCTGAGCAGGCCGATAAAAAAGATAGGCATGGAATAGAGGATGAAAGAGAGGCCGGTCACCAGGTGGTCGAACAGGGAGTACTGACGCACCGCCGAATAGATGCCGACCGCCAGGGCACCCACAAGCACCACCAGTTCGTAGGCCCCCATCAGCAACAGCGTATTGGGCAGCCGCTCGCCGATCAACGACAGGGCCGACTGGCGTTTCTTCAAGGAGGTGCCAAAGTCGCCCCGCAAGATCCCTTTGCGCTGGCCCTGCGTCTCGGCCACACCATCTCCATCCATGTCAATCCGGGTCCAATCGTTGCCGATCAGCCAGTAGAGATACTGGACGAGCACCGGCTTGTCGAGACCCAGTTGCCTCTTCAGCCGTTCGCGGTCGGCCGAGCGGGTGGGTCGGCGGCCCCCCATCGTCGCCAGCGGGTCGCCGATGTTTTGCATCAGCACGAACAGGATCACGCTGATGATGAACAACAACGGGATTGCCTGTAACAGACGCCGCGCCACATACCGGCCCATCATCGCCTCCTTGAAAAAAGGGATGAAGGAGAGAAGGGATAAGGAATCCCCTATCCCTTCTCTCTCTTCCCTTCTCCGGCTAGGGGACCAGATCCCACTCCATGATGTTATAGAATGGGGTGGCACCCGAAATCTTGACGTTTTTCAGGCGCTTGCCGACGGCCCAGGTGTCCGGGTCCTGCCACAGGCCCAGCCAGTAGACGTTCTCAAAGATATGTCGGGTGATCTGGTGGAAGGTCTTTTGCCGCTCGGTCGGGTCAACCTGAGTGCGCTGCAACTGGAACAGCCCATCCAGGGTTTCGTCGCAATTGGCCTGCCAGTTGGTGCCGGTCGGGTTTTCGTCGCTGGGGATCTCGCTGCACAGCCAGTCGGCACTGTCGGGGTCGGGGAAGTTAAAGACGGTCGAGTACTCAAACAGATCGAGCTCCCCTTTGGCGGCCGGACCGCCCTCCGCATAACCGGAGAAAAAGAGGTCGGCTTCATAGTTGAGCAGTTCGACCTTGATGCCGACGGCGGCCAGTTGTTGCTGGATCACCGCCTGGGTGTCGCGCCGGATCTCGCGGGTGGTGGTGCCATACTTGAGCACCAACTCGACGCCATCCTTATCACGCACCCCGTCGCCGTTGGTGTCTTTCCAGCCGGCCTCATCCAGCAACGCCTTGGCCTGCTCCGGGTCATAGGGCCACGGCTGCAAGGCAGGATCGTTCCAGATGGTACCGTCCCAGTCGGTCGTCGCCGGCGCGGTCATGCCCAGCAGCAGGTCCTTGCACAGCGAGGCGCGGTCAATGGCCAGGGCAATCGCCTTGCGCACATTCAGCTCTTTCAGAGCGAGATGGTGCTTCTCCCCCATGCCAAAGTAGATGCCCTCATTATAGCCGGAGAAGGCGGGGATGATCTCGACGCCAACCGCCTGGAGAGCCGGCATGTCGGAGTAGGCCAGGAAGGTCCCCAGATCGCCATCGCCGGCCTTGAGGGCCGCAACCTGCGAGGCATCGTCGGGCACAAAGCGGAAAAAGATCTCGTCAATCTTGGGCCGGCCCAGCCAGTAGTTGTCGTTGGCCACAAAACGGGCAAAGCTGCCCGACTCCCACTCCTTAAAGACGTAGGGGCCGCAGCCGACGGTGGGGTTCTTGTTCCAGTCGGCCTGGTCCAGGTTGCCCTCGGCCTCAAAGACCGGGCGCAGGATGTGGGCCGGCAGGATGCCGCGCCACATGCTCAACCAGGGGGCAAACGGCTCCTTGAAGGTCATGATCACCGTCCGCGGGTCGGGCGTCTCTACCTTTTCCAACTGGTCCATCGGATAGGTCGAGGCCACGGCGTTGGCCGGGTTCACCGTCATCTCGTAGGTGAACTTGAAATCCTCGGAGGTGAGGGGGGTGCCATCCGACCAGACCAGGTCGTCGCGCAGCTTCAGGGTGATAACCCGGCCGTCGGCCGAGATCCCGCCGTTGGCCACGCTGGGCAACTCGGTCACCAGCGAAGGAAAGGGTTGCGCTTTGTCGTCGAACAACCAGGCCGCACATTGCCACAGCTCAAAGGTGGTGGTGGAGAACCACATGTTGGTATAGAGCGGGTTGAGGGTGTCGAATTCCTGCGTCCAGATAAAGGTCGCCACCTTCGGTTTGGCCGGTACAGGTGTGTCGGTGGGTTTGGCCGGCACAGGTGTGTCGGTGGGTTTGGGGGGTTGGGTCGGTCCGGCAGCCGTGGTGGGCTGCGGCGGTTGAGTTGGCACAGGTGTAGGGCCACAGGCGGTCAACAGGAGCAGGGCAACGACCGCCACACTCGACAGGGTATAGAATCGCCTCTTCTTCATGACAAATCTCCTCCTTTTTTTCTGTTTTTCTGTCCCTGACGGTCAGGGATCGGCAATCCCGCCGGCAAGGCGGGGGGAAAAGCACCGCCTCTGGGATACACATCACCTCCTCCTGTCTGGATTTGCCCAACCGGGATCACACCCCGCCGGCTGGCGGGGTATTCCCCGCTGTGAGCCTTTCCCGTCCGTGGAACGCCAGGCTCGTCTATGTTATACAACAAAGCCGATGGGTTGTCAAATATGCCGTGAGGGGGCCTGGGCTGGCCTTCAGTGCCGATCGTGACGTGGCCGCAGGGGCAGGGTGCGGAACTCGCGCACAAAGCGGATGAAATTCTCCACCGTTGTCTCAAAGAGGGCCCGCCCAAACTCGGCGGTGGCTACAGTCGGGTCACCACACACGCCGCTGTGGCTCATGCGTGACCACCAGTCCTGCCACGACAGGACGCTCGGTTCCGGGTGATCCCAATTGAAATACTCCAGTTTGAGCTGACCGATCTCCCGCACCGCTTTGTCCATCTGCACCAGGTCGGGCCGCAGGTGGAGCATCATTGCCGTTTCATACTCGCCGGCGTGGGCGATTCCTCCTGGCCCGGAGCGGCGCATGCGCGACAGAGTCGGTTCGGCCAGGGTGGGGTCAATAGCGGCGTTGGGACTCATGGCCCCGCAGATGATCCCGGTCTCCAGCACCACCCGGCGGGCAGCCAGGTCGGCGACCGACGCATTGGAGCCGTGGCCGTTGACAATCAGGACATGGGTGAAGCCATGCCGCGCCGCGCTGAGGGCCACATCCGAGACGTAGGCCAGCAGGGTCCGCATCTCCACCGAAACGGTGCCGGGAAAGTCCATGTGGTGCTCGTCCAGGCCATAGCTGACCAACGGCATGACCAGCATCTCTCCCGGTGCCCGGCGGGCGGCCTCCAGGCAGATGGCCTGGACGATGAGGTTGTCGGTATTGAGCGGCAGGTGTGGCCCGTGGTCCTCCACCGTGCCAAAGGGCAGCAACACCACAGGCTGGCGGGCAATGGCTTCCCGCATCTCCGGCCAGGTCAGTTCGTCATAGAGAATCTTGATCATCGGCTCCCCCTCCTGGCGGTTCCTGTTCACCGGACAGCCGGTAGACGGTGTACTCCCCTTCACACGGCGGCCCCGGCGCGGCCCAGATCTGCCGGGCGGTGATGTCCATCACCAGCGAGACGAGGGTCTGATCGCGCTCCGGTGGCGGTTCGTCCGGGTCGGGGTGCAGGCAGATCGAGTTGGGAAAGTTGACGTGGTCGCGGAGGATGGCCTGCAGGCTCTCAACCGTGACCTGCCCCAACTGCTGCCGCAGCAGACGCCGGGCGCGGTTGAGCGAGACATGGGAAGCGGCGTAGGTGCCCGGTTGTTCCAAAGCCCGCATCTTGGGCGACAGGTAGTGATTGGTGTGGACCAGCCAGCCCTCTTCGCCATAGGTGATGTCGTGGGTCGTGGCCGAGGTTTCGACGCAATACAGCTCGCCGTTCGAGTCGGCCAGCAGGTAACTGTAGCCTCCGGCCCGCAGTTGGGGCACACAGGCCCGGATCGCCTGGCCGATGGTGCGGGCGTTCAGCACCGCCCGTGCGCAGAGGATGCGGGGCACCCCCACCCGTCCGTCGGTCGGATAGACCGAGTCAATGGCCACCCCGATCCCTTCAGCATTGAGGCCAATGTTCACCAGTAGCGGCCCATAGGTCATACCGATAAAGGCCGGCCCATCATCCGGTTGGACCTGAACCAGGTAGACATTGTCCCGGTCCACGCTGTTCCAGTCCTCGTTGTGGGCGATGAGCACGTGGCCGTCGGCTGTCTGGTCATCGCGCACGGCCAGGCTGGTGCAACCCCAAATCTGCTGCCGGCTGTCGGGCAGGCCCTCGTAACAGTTGAGGGTCCATACCTCGTGGAATGAGACGTCCGCCCCCTCGGCAATGCCCCGGATCTCTTCGACGAACCGGGGAAAGGCCTCCTCGGCATAGGGCAGGAACTTGCGCGCTTCGCGCTGCCCTACCTCCCAGGTGATGTTGATCACATGGGGCAGCAGCTCGCGGTAGCGGTCCAGTGCGCTGAGGATTTCGCGCCGCGCTGCCTCGCCTTGCTGCCTCCCCCGCTCCCGCGGGGAACCGCTGACCTGGATCAAGGGCAATATTCGCTGCTCCATCTTATCCCTCCTCCTGTGGCTGCGCAGCCTGAAAACAGGGGCGTTTCTATCTGAAATCGGCTGGGAGAGTGCTTAAAAAAATCCCCTCTCACCGCAGAGGCGCAGAGAAGGCGGAGGAATCATAAAAACCCGGCGGTCTCTGCGTCTCAGCGGTGCAATTGGGGACTTTTTCAGCGGTACACGCCCTGCGGGTCCAGTTCTTCGCGCAGCAGGCGCAGTTCTTCGGCGGTGGGTGGCTGCGTCTCCCGCAGGTCAGGGGCGATGTGCAGCTCCCAACCCACCTCGGCCTGGACCTCGGCCGGCGTGACCCCTGGATGCAGGCTGTCAAGCTGCATCTCCCCGCTCGTTCGGTCAAAGGTGAAGGTGCAGCGGTCGGTGACGACCACCTGGGGCCCCCGGCCCGGCAGGCCCAACGCCGTCCGCTCCCCCACCCCCCCCAGATGGCCGGGGCTGGTGATGAAATCGGGCTGTCGGACAAAGGCCCGCCGGCTGAGGCGCATGACAATAAACAGCTGCTGCGCATGGATGGCAATCTCGCACGCCCCGCCGCTGCCTGGCAGGCGGACCCTGGGCCGGGCATAGTCACCGATGACGGTGGTGTTCAGGTTGCCAAAGCGGTCAATCTGTGCCCCGCCCAGAAAGGCCACCTCGACCAGCCCCCGTTGCAGGTATAACCCGAACAGGTCGGCCATCGAGCAGACCGACAGGGCTCCGCTGACCAGCGTCGGATCGCCGATAGACAGGGGCAATCGCGCCGGCCGTGCTCCATAGACGCCGCTTTCATAGATCAACTCCAGATCGGGGGCCACCGTCCGTCGGGCCAGATTACAGGCGATATTGGGCAGCCCCACCCCAACGAACACGGTGCGCACACCGGCCAACGCCCGCGCCGCCGCGACGATCATCATCTCCGCCGGGGTATAATCGGTCATCTGCTCCTCCCTTGTAATCAGCCATAGCATCCATAGTTCACCGGGGCGGCCGGTGCCTGGCCGGGGGCCAGACGCTCCCAGGTGGACAGCCCCATCCTGGCGACATATTCGGCGCGGTTCTGCACCCCATAGACCCATTCCTCCAGCCAGGCGCGGGTGCCTGCCTGGTCACGGCTGATCTCGTCCCAGCGCAGATAAAAGTCGTTGTCGCGGTCGTAGTAGCCCTGGACGTAGGAGGGGTGTGCGCCATAGGGTTCGCACACCACCGCATCTACCACCAGGCCGGGGATCAGGGTGCGATTGGGATCGCTGCGGATGGCCGCTTCCTCTACGATCTCTTCGACGACGACGATCACATGCCGGGCGGCAAAGGCCACCTCCTTCTGCACACCCAGCAACCCCCACAGGTGGGTGTTCCCCCGGCAATCGGCCCGTTGGGCGTGGAGGATGGCCACATCGGGGCGGAGGGGAGGCACGGTAGCGACCGGCCCATCGCCGTAGGGGCTTTCCAGAAAGCGGATGTGGGGGTTGACCCTGGGCAGGTCGCTGCCGAGATAGGAGCGCAGCGGGAAGAAGGGCAGGCGGTAAGCTCCGGCCAGATAGCGGCCCACCATTCCGAAATGGGAGTATTCCTCCAGTTCCAACGGTGTGGGAATGCCCTGCTCCACAGCCCGGCGGATGGCATGCAGCGAGCCGACGCCTGGATTGCCCAGATAGGAAAAGACCAGCTTGCGGGCCACTCCGGCAGCGACCATCTGGTCATAGACCAGGTCGGGCGTCATGCGGCACAGGGTCAGGTCACGGCGGCCCTGGCGGATGATCTCGTGGGCAGCGGCAAAGCAGATGCAGGCCGTAAAGCCCTCGATGGCCACCAGGTCGCCATCGTGGACGTAGGCGGCGATCGCCTCTTTCATGGACATCACCTTCATGGCCATTCTCCCTCACAGCCTGGATCATTCTCGACCTCGGCCAGCGCCTCGGCAAAGATGGCAAAGGCGGTGTCGGCCTCGGCCTCGGTCAGGATGAGCGGTGGCGAAAAGCGCACGCTGTTGGGCCCGCAGGGCAGCAGCAGCAACCCGCGCTTGAAGCATTCCTGCACCACCTGATTGGCCTCCTTCCTGGCTCTGGCCCTGGTCTCCTTGTCTTTGACCAGCTCCACGCCGATCATCAACCCCAGACCCCGCACGTCGCCGATCAGGCGGCTCTCGGCGGCCAGCTCGCGCAGGTTGTTCATCAGCCGGGCTCCAACGCGGGCAGCATTGTCCATCAGCCGCTCCTCCTCGATGACATCCAGGGTGGCCTGGGCGGCGGCGCAGCACACCGGATTGCCGCCGAAGGTGCTGCCGTGTGTGCCCGACGGCCAGCTCATCACCTCGTCGCGGGCGATCATGGCCGACACCGGCAGGCCGGAAGCCAACGCCTTGGCCGAGCAGAGGATGTCGGGCTCCACCTCCCAGTGTTCGACGGCCCACATCTTGCCGGTGCGCCCGATGCCGGTCTGGACCTCGTCGGCCACCAGCAGGATGCCGTACCGGTCGCACAGGGCGCGCAGGCGAGAGAGCCAGTTCGGCGGCGGCACGATATAGCCGCCCTCCCCCTGCACCGGTTCGACAAAGATGGCAGCCACCTCCTCCGGGGCGAGGGAGCGGGTGAACAGCTCATTCTCGATATAGTCCACGCAGGCCAGGTTGCAACCCGGATAGGCCAGGTTGTAGTTGCAGCGGTAGCAGTAGGCGTAGGGCACGTGGGTGACACCCGATACCAGGGGGCGGAAATCCTGCTTGTACCGGGCGCTGCTGGCCGTCAGCGACACGGCGCCCATGGTGCGGCCGTGGAACGCGCCCAGGAAGGCGATCACCTGCGAGCGGCCGGTGTGGTAGCGGGCCAGCTTAAAGGCCGCTTCCACCGCTTCGGCGCCCGAGTTGCCCAGGAACACCTTCTTCGAGTTGTTTCCCGGCGCCAGCCTGCCCAGGCGTTCGGCCAGGGCCACATACAGCGGATCGTAGAAATCGGCCCCGCAGATGTGCAGCAGCCGGGCGGCCTGCTCCTGGACCGCCTGCACCACACGGGGATGGCAGTGCCCGGTGGAACAGACGGCGATGCCGGCGGCACAATCCAGAAAACGGTTCCCGTCCACATCCTCGACCATCGTCCCCTGCGCCCGCCTGACGGCCAGAGGATAGGCGCGGGGGAGCGACGGGGTGACGGCCCGGTCGCTGCGGGCCAGGATGGCCCGTGCCCTGGGGCCGGGCGGCGGCGTGACCAGATAGGGTACTTGCATCACCAACTCCCCTCCTCAGAGCTTGTCTGAAAACCACCAAGGCACAAAGGACACCAAGGGTATTCGTTTCCTTCGTGTTCTTTGTGGCCTTTGTGTCTTTGTGGTGAGCTTTTCAGACCGGCTCTAAGTTGCTTCAGCAGGGCTATTCGAAAGCCGGCGACCAGCGATAGGACAGCTTGTAGCTGCGGGCGATCATCAACGTCTCGGTGGAGCGAACCCCTGGAATCAGGTGGATCTGTTGCGTGATCAGGTTGACCAGATGGGGCAGGTCTCGACAAAAGACCTCGACGATCAGGTCAAAGGAACCCAGGGTCATGACCAGGTAACTCACCTCCGGCAAGGCGGCAATGGCCCGCGCCACCTGGTCGGCTGCGGCCGGTTCGACCGACACGGCGATGATGGCCGGGGCATTAAAGCCGAGGGTGTAGGGGTCCACGATCCCCACCGTCCGCACAATCCCCCTGTCCACCAGGCTCTGATAGCGGATGCGCACCGTCGTTTCCGACACGTTGGCCTGTTTGGCGATCTGAGTGAACGGCGTCCGCCCGTCGGCCTGCAAGGTGTGCAGGATGAGCCGGTCCAATTCGTCCATAGCACCTCTGAAGCATGTTTGTATATCAACGTCCAAAAGCCATTATACCACAAAATTCGAACCATGGCAAGATTTTTAGTTTGCTTTTCAAAGTCAGAATTTGACTCTGGCCTGCTTTTGTGCTATCATGGCCAGGGATTTATAGGACACGGACTTCGGATGAACACAGATGATCGAACAGGGCTTATGACATGTCCACCACCAAGACACGAAGGCACCAAGATTCCATGGTCATTCTTTGTGCCTGGTGCCTTTGTGGTAAGCCTGCCGGGTCAACGGCGTACCTCCTGGGATCGAAGGGAAAATCCGTGCTATCCGTGTCCCATGATGAGGGAGAATGATGGCAGTTGATCCGATTCCGCTGCTCGAAGTCAGGGGCACGCACCGGCAGGTGGGCCAGCAGATCGGCCAGGCGCTGAAGCCCCGCTTACAACGCCTGCTGGCGCGCGCCCGTCAGGAGCTGCCCAACAGCCTGAAATGGGAAGAGATGGTGCGCCAGGCCCGGCTCTATCTGGCCTATAGCCGCGACGCCTATCCGCAGTATGTCGAAGAGCTGGAGGGGATGGCCCAGGGGGCAGAGTTGCCTTTTGAGGATCTGTTCCTGCAGATGTGCGAGGAGCTGTGGGAGCGGGCGGCATGGCGGGGCTGCACCGATATGCTGGCGCGGGGCCGGGCCACTGTGGACGGTTCCACGCTGGTGGCCCACACCAACGACCTCGGTCCGGAGGCCGAGGAGGACCTGGTCATCCTCAAGGTGCAGGCCGGCGACGAGCCTGAATTCCTGGGGGTCTCGGTGGCCGGCCTGGGTTACAGCGCCGGGTTTAACGCCGCCGGCATCAGCATGACCGGCAACCAGGTCTCGTGCAACGACATCCGCCCCGGCGTGCCGCGCCTGCTGATCGTGCGGGCCATTCTGGCGGCGCGGCGGCTGGAGGAGGCGATGAACGCCTGCCTGCTGCCTTCACGGGCGTCCAACTATAACAACATCATCGCCGATGCCGATGGCGAAGCCTATAGCATGGAAGGTTCGGCCACCGATTGCGAACCGATCTACATCGAGGGCGATCTCCTGGCCCACGCCAACCACTATGTCAGCCCGCCGATGCGCCGCTTCGAGGCCGAGCGCCACGCCATCGCCGGTTCGATCATCCGCCACCACCGCGCCCTGCGGCTGTTGCGCGAGAATGATGGGCGGCACTCGCCGGAGCTGTTCAAGAAGCTGCTGGCCGACCACGCCAACTATCCCGGCTCGATCTGCAAGCACGGCCAGGAGGCGGTGACGGTGTTCAGCCTGATCCTCAACCTGAATGAGCGGCGGGCCTGGATCGGCAGGGGACGGCCATGCCGGACAACCTGGTATGAATACAGGCTGGAACCCTGGACGCCACCCGCCGACTGGTTCAGGCCCTGACCGGCTGGCCTGTTACCCCAGCCGCCCGCCGATGAGACCGCGCTGGCCCCGGACAAAGGGACCGGCGGCCAGCGGCTTTTTGCCGGCCAGTTGGACCTCCAGCAGTTCCAGAAGGCCCTGACCGGTGATCACCCCCATCCCGCCCGGCAGGGCGATGACCGTGCCGGGTGGCTCTGCCCCCGACCAGGTTGGATGGGGACAGGCCCGCCACACCTTGAGCTGCTGCCCCTGCCAGGTGGTGTAGGCCCCCGGCCACGGGACACAGGCCCGCACCTGGCGGTCCAGGTCGGCAGCCGGCCGGGACCAGTCCAGCCGGCCATCCTCTTTGCGCAGCGGACGGCAGTAGCTGGCCAGCGAACTGTCCTGAGGCCGGGGCCGAATCTCCCCCGCCAGCCAGCCCGGCAGCCTCTCCACCAGCAACCGTGCCCCCAGGTCGGCCAGTCTGGCCGTCAGCGTCGCCGTCGTATCGTCGGGGGCGATGGGCCATTCGGCCTGGGCCAGGATCGGGCCGGTGTCCAACCCCTCATCCAGGCGCATGAGGGTCACCCCCGTGGTCGGATCGCCGGCCAGGATGGCGGCCGGGATGGGGGCTGCGCCCCGCCAGCGGGGTAACAGCGAGGCGTGGAGGTTCAGGCAGCCATAGGGCGGCAGTTCCAACACCGCCGGCTGTAGAATCTGGCCGAAGGCGACGACCACAATGACCTCCGGTTGCCATTCTGCCAGATGGGCCACCGCCTCCGCTGTGCGGAGCGTCTGCGGCTGGAAGAGCGGCAGGCCCTGGGCCAGGGCTACCTCTTTGACCGGTGAAGGCAGCAGCTTTTGTCCCCGCCCGGCTGGCCGGTCCGGTTGGGTAACAACCCCCACCACCTGGTGGCAGGCGGTCAGCGCCCGCAGGGCCGGCACAGCAAACCGGGGCGTCCCCATGAAGACGATACGGGCCATACTTCCCCCTGGATGCACAGGATGGAGTGTCAGCTTACCACATTCCGGGTCGGATGTCAACAACTGATTGTAGGACAACTGCGAGCAGTTGCCCTACAAAGCGCGCGAGCCTGTACGCCAGGTGCAACTTTGTGACGGGTCAGAGTTGAGCCGGGGCATAACTTGTGTTACAATCGGCAGCACCGGATGGGAAAAGGGGATCGGCCTTTGACGGGCTTTGTCTTTCGCCTGGAGGATTATCCCCGCTACCTGGAACGGGTGGGGGGAGCCAGTTATATAGATGTGACCCGCCGCACCGACCCGGCCCGCATCGGCCAGGTGTGGGACAACCTGAGCGCCCTGGTCGAGAGCTACGGCGCGCCCTGGGTCGTCCAGCTTTGGACCAAAGACGCAGCCACGGCCTTGGCGCGGGGAGGCGCTGTGCTGCGGCGTCTGGTGGACGAGGGTACAACCCTGGTCGCTCAGGTGACCGTCACCGGCCTGAGCGGCACCGTCTGGGAACCCAATACCCCGGCCAGGCCCTTTGCCGGCGTGGAGGCGCTCATCGCTCTGGCCGGCGGTCCGGATCATATCAAGTGGCGCTACGACCCGGTCATCCCCACCGTGCACCGCCCTGACCGTTTCCGCCACCTGGCCGGACAGGCAGCAGCGCTGGGCCTCAGCCGCTGTGTGATCAACTTTATCGCGCCGCCGGGCCGCTATCGGCGGGTGGACGACCGCCTGGCCGGGGTCTTGCCCGGCTGGGCAGAGGGGATGCCCGGTTACGACGATACCTGGCGGGCGGAAATCGCCGCCGAGCTGGTCGAAATCGGGGCAGAGTCTGGCCTGAGCGTGGCGACCTGTGCCGAGTCGGCCGGGCTGGTGGGGCGGGTGCCGGGGCTGCGGCCGGCTGCGTGTGGCGACCACGCCTGGTTTGTCGCCCTCTCCGGGCGCGATCCGGGCCGCGCCCCAACGGCCGGCAGCCGGCCTGGATGCGGCTGCGCTGCCTATTTCGACGTGGGGCTTTACGGTCAGTGGGCCCGTTGCCACCGCTGCCTCTACTGCTATGCCGGTTGACCTGATGGCTATGGACGAGATTCTGGAGCGCATCCTGCCCACGGTCAGCAAGCCGGCCCGCTACACGGGGGGCGAGTGGAACAGCGTGGTCAAGGATTGGGCGGCGGCGGAGGTGCGCTGGGTATTGGCCTTCCCCGACATCTATGAGATCGGCATGTCCAACCTGGGGCTGGCCATCCTGTATGATCAACTCAACCGTCAGGGCGGCGAATGGGTGCTGGCCGAGCGGGTCTACGCCCCCTGGGTGGATATGGAACGGGCGATGCGGGCCGCCGGGCTGCCGCTCTTCAGCCTGGAGAGCCGCCACCCTGTGGCCGAATTCGACCTGATCGGCTTCAGCCTGCCTTACGAGCAGCTCTACACGAACGTGCTGAACATGCTCGACCTGGCCGGCCTGCCGCTGCTGGCCGCCGAACGCGACGAACGCCATCCCCTGGTCATCGCCGGTGGCAGCGCGGCCTGCAACCCGGAGCCGCTGGCCGACTTTGTGGATGCCTTTGTCCTGGGCGATGGGGAAGAAATAGTCCACGACATCACCGGGGTCGTCCGCCAGGCGAAACGGGCCGGCGGGCAAAGCCGCCTGGCCCTGCTCCGCCGCCTGGCCGAGATCCAGGGGGTGTATGTGCCCCGCTTTTACCAGGTGACTTACCACGCCGACGGCACGGTGGCCAGGGTGCGGCCCACCCTGCCCCAGGCCCAGATGCCGG
>Ga0129299_1000710_pt1 | contig 21721 bp, 13 predicted proteins | sample ConPoolayeCmetaG_FD_94477 | JGI IMG/M metagenome (GOLD analysis project Ga0129299, IMG submission 94477) | Hot spring microbial mat communities from California, USA to study Microbial Dark Matter (Phase II) - Cone Pool mat layer C metaG ...
AAATACATGAATACTGATGTGGATAATTTAACCAAATCCGAAATTCTTGAATTTTCTAATGATATTATTATGTCTTCGAAAAGACTATTGAAAATTACAGAAAACTTTCTGCTTTTTGTAAGAATTGAAGCCTTGGCATCAGACCCCGTTCAAAAACAACAACTAAGAAATTTCCGAACAGACGAGCCGTTTTCGATTTTTCTGGATATTGCCTCCTCAAAAGCTTTGCAATATGACAGAAACGAAGATCTGGTGTTTGGAGATAACGTCGAGATGATATCTCTTGAAATTTCAACAGAGAGTTTTTATAAAATTGCAGATGAAATATTGGACAATGCTTTTAAATTTTCTCAAAAGGGTGATAAAATTCATATTAGTTCGTTTAGAAATGGAGATATGGCTGTTGTGAATATAAGCGACGAAGGCAGGGGAATGAATAACGAGCAAATTTCCAAGATTTCTGCTCTTGCTCAATTCGAAAGAGCATTCTACGAACAACAAGGTGCTGGTATGGGCTTAATCATTGCAAAAAAACTTGTTGAACTTCACGATGGTATCTTTAAAATTGACAGCTCGGAAGGTAGAGGCACTACAATCAATTTCAGCCTTCATTGCAGAGATATGATATAGATATTTCTATAAGGTTAGCTGCAAATTTTTAGTAAAAACAAATAAATCTAATTTAAGTCAATCCAGCGTTTTATTAAAATTCTTCACCTCAAAAAGGAATTCCGAAAATCAGAGATAAAAATATACCACCAAAATTATGAATTGGTTTGCCTTCGATACTTTCCAAACCATCACCGCCAAAAGGAATGTAATAATACCTTATGTTTACTCCAGATCTGGATTTTGAAGAAAATCCAAAAAATGCTCCGAGGTCAACAAAGAAATTAAATCTTGTAAAAAAACTTCCATAACCAAATGAGTTGAAAAACTCACGTTCATAAGGTGTGGACAAAATGAAAGTCGGTCCCAATCCAGCCGAAATAAAAGGTTTCAGATTATCGGACAATTGGTCCTCGAAGAGAATTCTTCTAATTCCGAGCGACAAAGGGAACAAAAAAAGCCTGTTAATCTTACCCGGCACTCTATAGGAACCATCGGGATAAAGATAATCAATTTCATCTGTATTTCTTGCCCCGGAAATATAAAGATTTGAAAATATCTGAGTGTTTTTGTCTAAAGCCCATTGAATAAAAAATCCTGCACCTACCCCATTATCCGAAAACAGGAGATTGAAGCCCCACATATCCGCAAAATCAGAAGCATCAGCATCACCAGATTTAATTAATGGACGGGGAGATTCAAAAATAAAGACAGTGTCAGGATTAAAAGGCTTCGGAGGTTCTCCCTTGATTTGGGCAAAACCATTTGAATATGTTATTAATCCTAAAGCAAATATTAATAATAACCTGAACATAATGCTTTTCATGTATTATAGAAACGAATAATAAAGTGTTAAAATTGCAGGATAAAATAAATTTTGTAATTTAGTAACCTAAATATTGACAAAATTATTATTAATAAGCAAAATCTGAAAAAATGCAGAGCTGGAAATGCAATTAAATAATCTGCTTGATGAAATAAACATCATTTTGCCGTGGGAATCGGCTTTAGAAAATGATAAAGTAGGATTGCAGATTAAGGTTAACGATGGAGAAGTTAGGAAAATACTTGTTACAATTGAAGTCAACGATGAAGTCGTTGATGAAGCTATTATAAAAAAGTGTGATACAATCGTAACTTTTCACCCCCTAATCTATTATCCTTTAGCTACAATCACAGAAACCGAAAGAGCTTCCAGAATTTGCATAAAATTAATACAGAATAATATCAATCTTATCTCGATTCACACAACTTTCGATGTCTATTCGCAGGGAACAAGTAGATTAATTTCCGACAAATTGGGTTTGGTCTTCGAAGATTTTTTGGAAAAACATCCAAAATACGAGGGTCGTGGTCTTGGTGTTATTTCCAGATTTACTGAACCAGTCAGCACGGAAGCTTTCGTTGATATGTTGTCAGATATTTTTTCAACGCCAATCAGATTTTGCAACGGAAAACAAAATAGAATCGAAAGGATAGGAATAATTGGAGGGAGTGGCTCGTCATATCTTGATAAGGTAATCTCAATGAATTTAGATGCCTTCTAACTGCTGATGTTTCTTATCATAAATTTCATCAGGCAAAGGATAAAATCCTTCTGGTTGATGTAGGTCATTACGAGATGGAAATTTGCGTTGTAAATGGCCTTACTGATTTATTGAACAATATAGTGAACAAATTTGAAGATGTTGCAGTGATTTCATCAACAGTTCATACAAATCCTGTAAATTATTATCCAAAGGGAAATTTTATTGAAAATCAAAAAAAATTATTAGTTAATTATTAAATTGGAAAAACTATGGAGAATCAGCTTTTATACCTTGCCTCACTTTCAAAAATAGATCAAAAACTTGACGAATTAAATGATGAATACGGAGATTTACCCGAAAAAGTTAAAGAACAAAAAGCTAAAGTTGCTGAGCTGGAGAATCTGGTTAACGAAACCAAACAAATTCTCGAAGACGTTAAAAATTTCATATCAACCAGTAAGCAGACCCTGACCGAACTCAAAGATAAAGAAGAAAAGCTTTCCAAACAACAATTCAAAGTCAGAAACAATAAGGAATTTGATGCTATCACGAAAGAAATTGAGCATGCAAGATTTGAATTCAACAGAATTACTACTGAGCTAAGAACTGTTAATGTCAAAGAGGAAAATCTTTTGCTCACCCTTGTTCAGCAAGAGAAAGAATTGAAGGAAGCCCAATCTGAATTGGACGAACTACTTGAGGAAGAAAAAGAAATCTCCTCCAACCAAAACGATGAATTGAACGAATTAAATAAATTAAAAAAATCGATTAAGTCAAAAATTTCAAAGAAAAATCTGGACGAATACAAACGCATCCGACTGCTTCATAAGGATGCAGTAGTATTAATTAAAAAGAATAGTTGCTCCGGTTGTTACAGCAATGTTCCGCCGCAGAAAATAGTTGAAATCAGAAATAATCTCGACCTTCTCTATCATTGTGAGCATTGCGGCAGAATTCTCTATCCCGAAGAAATTCAGATAGATAAAAAAATACTGACAATCACAACTTATTAGAGACAGAAAAAAATATATTGATATTTTTCAAATTTTTTCTTGTTAGAGATTATATCCTACCTCTATTTTTTTTAAATTTGCAATTGGAATACCATTAAAAATGGAATTCCTTTTTGTTTTATTATCGGAGATAAAAATTAATGGATCCCGACTCAGTTCGGAACATTTTTTTAAATAATAATATCACGCCGGGAATCTAATCTCATAGTTTTCCCTCCGTGATATTCATCTTCCTAATGGAGGGAAAAATGTCAGCCATAAAAACTTTCTATCTAAGCAGGGTTCTGGGTAGCAGAATTTACTCCCCTGAACTTGACGTTATAGGTAAGCTGGAAGATATTATCGTAGATATTAGCTACGAAAGACCAAAAATTGTTGCCTTAAAACTTAAAACAGAAAAGGGTCATGAAGAATTCGATTCGGGTCCTTTCGACCTTATAAAACGAAGAGGTAAATATTATCTGGTTTGCAAAGAGTTAAAGCCCATAAACCTTAGCAAAATCAATCATGTATATCTTGCCAAACAGATACTTGACAGACAAATAGTGGATGTTAATGGCAGAAAGGTGGTGCGGGTTAATGATTTAAGATTTGCTATGATTCCCTCAGGCACTTTTCTCGTAGCAGTGGATGTTGGTATTGAAGGATTGCTGCGAAGACTTGGTTTAGCAAAACCTTTAAAATTCCTCCTGAAACCATTTGGTCTTAGTATTCCATCAAAATTTATGCCTTGGGACGAGGTTGAACATATTAATTTACCAAATTTATCAATTAAAATTTCTTCACCGTATTCCAAATTACTTACCCTCCACCCTTCTGATATCGCAGACATTATCGAGGAATTAGACCGCAATTCCCAGATTGATTTTATGAACACCATTGACGAAGAGAAAGCTGCCGACGTTTTCGAAGAACTCGAGCAAGATGTTCAAATTTCACTACTTGAAAATCTTCCGGTTCAGAAAGCAGCAGATGTTCTCGAAAAAATGCCGGCTGACGAAGCCGCCGATATACTTGACGATCTGGATAAAGAAAAAGCAGAAGAATTGCTTAACGAAATGGAGAAAGAAGCTTCTGACGAAGTCCGTGAACTTATGGAATATCCCGAAAATACTGTTGGCAGTTTGATGACAACTGATTTTATTGCTTTTAAAAAAGAGACGACAGTTCAACAAACAATTGATGAGCTGCGAAAGCTTAAACCCGAATCCGACTCAATTTATTACCTTTATGTTCTTGATAATGATGAAAAATTGCTCGGAACCGTCTCTTTGAGGGATTTAATTGTTTCGGACCCCGATATCAAACTTGTTGATATTATGAATCAGCGGGTTATTAAAATGCAGGATTATGACAAAATTGACGACCTTGCAGAAATTATATCTAAATATAATTTATTGGCAATTCCAGTTGTTGATAACTATTCCAAACTTCTTGGTATGATTTTGATTGATGACGTTATTTTTACATTATTAAAGAGTCGAAAAAGGAAATTATAAAGTTATTTATTATGATTATGGTTAAGCAAAAGACTAATTTCTGGAAAAAAATTTTAATATTTCTTGCTGTTTTGGGACCGGGAATCATCACAGGAAGCGTTGATAATGATGCTGGAGGCATTACTACATACTCACTTGCGGGAGCAATGTATGGCTACAAATTAATCTGGACTCTTATTCCAGCTTTTATTGCCCTTGTTGTTATTCAGGAAATGAATGCACGAATGGGTATAGTAACAGGTAAGGGTTTAGCTGATCTTATAAGAGAAAACGCTGGAGTGAAAACAACATTTCTGATATTTATCGGCGTCCTTATTGCAAATATTGGAAACACTGCAACAGAATTTGCAGGTATCGCCGGCAGTCTTGAAGTATTTGGGGTTAGCAAATATATTTCTGTTCCTTTGTCTGCAATTGTTGTCTGGTTCATAGTTGTTCGGGGAACATATAAGTCTGTCGAGAAAATTTTTTTGATATTCAGCCTTTTTCTTTTTGTCTATGTTATCTCAGCCCTACTTGGCAAACCCCAATGGGGAGAAATTGGGGAATCAATTATCAAACCACATGTTGAATTTGAATTTAATTACGTTACAATGGTGATAGGTCTGATAGGAACTACAATCTGCCCATGGATGATGTTCTACCTTCAATCATCAGTAATAGAAAAAGGATTAAAACCAGATAATTATAAATATTCTCTGTGGGATGTTGTTATTGGCAGTATTATTACAGTTGTAATAGCTTTCTTTATTATTGTTGCTTGTGCCGCAACCCTGCACGTAAACGGAATTGAAATAAACGAAGCAAAAGACGCTGCCATTGCTCTTGAACCTCTTGCAGGGTCTTTTGCGGCAATGCTGTTTGCTTTTGGTTTATTTATTGCCTCAATTTTTTCTGCTTGCATCCTTCCAATAGCCACTGCTTTCAGTGTTTGCGAGGCTTTTGGTTTCGAGGCAGGCGTTGATAAATCGTTGAAAGATGCTCCTGAATATTATACAATTTTTACCATAATTTTATTGACAGGAATGGGAATAATATTAATTCCTGACGCACCCCTTATTCAAATCACCCTTTGGGCTCAGGTAGCTAACGGAATCTTGCTCCCGATAATACTTTTTTATATAATGAGAATGATTAATGATAAAGACATAATGGGGGATTATACAAATAAAGCCTTTCATAATGTTGTTGGCTGGTCAACAGCTTTAGTGCTTATAATTCTTTCAGTTGTTTTGGTGCTCTTGCCAATTATCGAGTAGAGAGAATCATCTTCTGATGTTGCCGTAAATATTTGCGGCACCAATTCCTATTATGGAGTCATATCCACCGAACTCTGTCTCACGGTAATAAATCAGAGAAATAAAAGTATGTCCTGCTGTTCCTGTATTGCCTTCGAATTCATCATAAGAGAGATTTTCTATTGAATCATTGTCAATATTTACCCTTGCGGTAGCGTATAGATAATTATGCCTTGCTCGGCGAATCCATTGCCTTAACTTAAAGTATCTTTCTTCTTCATCATAATACATAATCCAGTTCTTGTCTGGTTTCCAGTTGTTGAAAGATCCGACAAGAACAACATCTTCATTTGTTGTCCATCCATCAGGGTCAAGAACAAATTCAACATAAACATAATCATCGTATGAAAAAGGAATAAAGGTGGTTATCATAGCACCATCATCATCACGGTCAAGAAAAGTTCCTCGCCTCCTTAAATCCGAAAGAGGTAGCCTGACATAGTCGCCACCTGAGGGAAATTCAGCGATATTTGACATATTTAAAATCCGATAAGCATTTTCGGCAGGAAGTCTGTCTATTCTGAACTTCTTCCCATAGGTAATAAAACCACTAATGTAAGTTGGAAATTTGTATCTGTATTGCTTTTGATTAAAGTTAATTTTTCTCTGAGTGCTTACATAATAAGGTTCCCACCAACGATGATTTCTGTAAAAAACTGCTGTGTGAACATTATTTTCCAGTAAATTTGAAGAGCCGGTAACATTTGCTTCCATTGTTAAAGCCGAAGAACTGACCGAATATTTTGGAGAATAGAAATCACCGAATATATTGATATCAACATTTGTTTTGGGTTGAACAACAAAAAATCTACCTTCGGCAAACGGTTTACTTTCATCTTCATAATCAAATATTTTAACTTTCCAGTTGCCTGCATAATTGAATTTTATCTGCTCGTTAGGAACCTTTAGCTTGCCACGATAATTATAAAACCTTGACAGCATTGGTGCTGAGTTCCATTCGATATTGCTTGTCCTGAGAAGGGTTACATCGTTTAGAAAGACATTCTCGTCTTCAATCCAATCGAAAGTGCAATGATAAAACCTTGCATATAAAGAGGGTGGAACATTTGATGCAATGTCAAACTCAATTGTAATAAATTTCTCGCCTATTGAAGTATTGAATCTGCTATCTTCTCCTTTAATCAGAATCACAGGGGGTTTTGTTTCGTTGTCCCCCCCGTAAATTCTTAAAAATCTCAATTGAGCTGGAATTTTAATTATATCATCCTGCTGTGGGTATGCTTGAGATGCAATGAAAAACAAACAAAACAAAAAGATCGATAAAGAATATAATATTTCTTTTTGCTTTGAATTATATATGACATTTAACATAAAAAATCAGTTAACTTACTATGCTCTTTTTGCCTGCTCTATGTTGCTATAGATAGGTTCTTCACCGTTTTCGACAACACCAGCTGTGATAGTGCATACCTTTACATTAGCTTTATCTGGCAGGTTATACATAATAGGCAACATAACTTCTTCAGAAATTGCCCTTAAAGCTCTTGCACCTGTCTTCCTTTTCATAGCTTTCCTGACAAGTGCCAGCAAAGCCTCGTCTTCGAAGACTAAATCAATACCTTCCAGCTTGAATAGCTTTTGATACTGCTTGATAATAGCATTTTTTGGTTGAGTCAATATATTAATCATTGCTTTTTCGTCCAGAGCGTGCAAAGGTGCTACAACAGGCAGTCTTCCGATTAATTCTGGAATAAATCCAAATTTCAACAAATCTTCAGGCTCGACGTATTTTAATAATTCAAAGGATTCATCAATTGTAGCTTTGTTTTCGGCTGTAAAACCTATAGTTGTAGGTCTTAGCCTGTTTGCAATCGTTTTTTCCAATCCTTCAAAAGCTCCGCCACAAATAAATAATATGTTAGTAGTATTTATATAAATCAAAGGCTGCTCGGGATGTTTTCTTCCGCCTTTTGGAGGAACTCCAGCAATAGTTCCCTCCAGAATTTTAAGAAGGGCTTGCTGAACTCCTTCGCCCGAGACATCTCTTGTTATCGAAGTGGATTCGCTTTTTCTGCCAATTTTGTCAATTTCGTCTATGTATATTATTCCTCTTTCGGCAAGCTGAACGTCATAATCTGCTTTTTGAAGCAGATGAACAAGAACCGTTTCAACATCATCGCCCACATAACCAGCTTCGGTTATAGTTGTTGCATCGGCGATTGCAAACGGGACATCGAGAATTTTAGCAAGAGTGCGTGCTAAAAGAGTTTTACCTGTCCCGGTCGGTCCGAGCAACAAAATATTGCTCTTCTCGATTTCAACATCCGAATACTGTCCCGAGGTGTTATCTGCCATTATTCTTTTAAAATGGTTATATACAGCGACTGATAGAACTGTTTTTGCATAATCCTGCCCTATAACATATTCATCAAGCTTACTCTTAATTTGAGAAGGTTTAAGAATATTAAAACTAATGTCCTTCTTTAACTTATCGTATTTTCTTTCGCTAAGAATTTCATTGCATATTTCAACGCAACTCTCGCATATAAAGACATTGTCCAGTCCTTCAATCAGGTTTTTGACTTCTCTCGAACTTCTGCCGCAGAATGAACAAGAAATAACTTTAGGTGAATGATCTTTATCTTTTGCCATTTTTGGTTCAATTATTAATTATATTTTATTCAGATTTAGTTTCAGATGATTTTTCTTCGCTTTTGTCTTCATCGGATTTTTTGATGGGACTGCGTTCCATAATTTTGTCAATAATGCCATAGTCCAAGGCTTCCTCCGCTGACATATAATAATCCCTGTCGGCATCCCGTCTGATCTGTTCGTATGTTTTACCGGTATGTTTTGCTGTAATATTATAAAGAGTATCTCTAATTCTTAGCATCTCTTTTGTATAAATTTCGATATCAGCGGATTGACCCTGAGTGCCACCCGATGGCTGGTGCATCATAATTCTTGAATGTGGAAGAGCATATCTTTTTCCTTTTGTTCCGGCACAGAGCAACACCTGAGCCATTGAAGCAGCCATACCTATACAAATGGTAACAATATCAGGAGCAACAAACTGCATAGTGTCATATATTGCCAGTCCTGCGGTTACACTCCCCCCGGGGGAATTAATGTAAAGATTTATATCTTTATTTGGGTCCTCGCTGGAAAGAAATAAAAATTGTGCTATAACAAGATTTGCAACATAATCATCTATTGGCTGTCCAATAAATATTATCCTTTCCTTCAAAAGTCTTGAATAAATATCATAAGACCTTTCGCCTCTGCTTGTCTGTTCAATTACTATGGGAACTAACTGATTATTCATAAAATCCTAATATATTAATTAAAAATAATTAGAAGTAAAACGATTTTTCATCATCATTGTTTTGTTTTGTCTGCTAAACTTAAATCAGTTTGAATATCAGAATAGTTTTTCTTAAATTTTTCGTTGGCATATTTCTTGTTATTTTTGATTTGGTTTTATTTTTTGGTTAATATTATCACAAAATGAAAGAAAACGAAACAATAAATATAAGTAGCAAACAAGCAGAAGATTCTGTTTTCTGTTTTCTTGGAGAGTTCGGCTACGAGATGATTTCGTGGCTTCCTTATCTGTTGTTTTTGAAGCAAACACTAAATATCAGACTTCACACCGTTAGCAGAAAAGGTTCAAAACCATTCTATTATTTTTCTGATGAACATTTTGAAGCCGAACCATCCCTAATAGGAGATATGTGGGGAGATACAAAGCATTACAATCAACTCTCTTCTTACTTTCCGGGAAAATTACTAATACATCCGGGACCCGATTTTATTAACCAGAGAAAAATTATAATTGAAGGCAAAGAATGGACAAATAACAACATACATACTATTATTAACCAAAAGAATTATTCCATCCCGGATTTCTCTTTTATTAATAATCCTCTTCCATTTGAGATAAATAAGCCCTTTGTTGTAATTAATAATAAATTTTTCCGCCAATGGTATCAAAAATATAAAGGTCCAATAAATTATTTCAGACGTGAAGACCTTGAAGAAATGAGGGAAGTTCTTAATTCTCTCGGGCTTTCGATTGTATATAATCATTTTGTAGAGCAGACCTCCTATGACCAGTTCTTCGATTTGAACGACAGGGATATTTTCGGCAATGACAGCCTTTCTGTTAATCTGGCTGATTTCTATAAAAGTCTGGATGCCGAAGGTAGAAATATCCTCCAACTATCTGTCTATAACAACGCAGAATTTGTTATCGGACCTCAGGGAGGGAATCTTTATCTTCCTGCAATTTGCAGGAAAGACCTATGGATTCTGATGAGAGACGGTGAATATCTTGACTATCTTGAATTCGGGCGATTATATGGAATTAATGTTAATATTTTTTATGAGCCTGCTCACATACTGGCTTCAATCAAATATTTGAACGATAGAAATAAACAAAAAATCACTACCCAAAAAGCTATAAATATTGTTCATAGTGCCTATACCGGTATTATTGAGGAAAATAAAAATAAGTCCCTGCCCTTGATTTCAATTTGCATATTTGTATATAACAGAGAAAATTTAATCGCTGAAACAATTAAAAGCTGTCTTAACCAAAGCTATCAAAATTTTGAAATAATTATTGCAGACGACGGCTCCACCGATAACACTGCCGATGTTGTTAAATCATTTAATGACCCAAGAATAAAATACTACTACAAAGAGCATACAAATGCCCCAGACACAAGGAATTTCGCTCTTAAACATGCTAAGGGAGAGTATATAATCTGGGTAGGTAGTGATGATATTCTTGATAAATCAATTCTGGAAGAATATATTAATACTCTTAATGCCTTTCCAGATGCAGATATACTTTATTGCAACCTTCAAAGCTTTGATAATCAGGGAAATAAAGGTATTTTTCTTTCGTATCAGGACTGGTATCAAAGAAATCCTGAAATGCTTGCTTTTCTTTTCGAAGGTTCTCCTATTCCCGATGGCGGAACATTGATAAAAAAGTCCATCTATGAAGAAGTTGGGAATTATAATATTGAATTTACAAGAGCTCAGGATTATGAATTTTGGTCAAGAGTTGTCCTCGCAGAAAAATTTAATGCAAAATATGTCAATAAAACCCTTTATTACTATAGAATACACGATGGAAATCTAACCGGTCATCTGAACAATGCGACAGATTATTCATTCGAGAGAAAGATTCTTCAAAATGTTATTGATATTGCCGGTTTTGAGAAATTATTTCCTAATTTCAACTGGAAAATTGATTACGATTTTTTTCTTTCGCTTTCCTGCCTTAAAACTGGTTTAAAATTTCTTGAGAGGAAGGGCTTAATCGAGGGAATAAATTATATAAACCGAAGTATAGAAATTTATCCCGATATTGATAAATTCAAAATTTTATCTGAAATTTACTTCAGGTTGAATCAATATGAACCTGCCAAGACAATTTTAATCGAGGCATACAGGCAATTTCCTTACGATGAATGGGTAATTAACAAGTTGAAAGATTTTGGTGTCCTCCCAACATCTATACCGCTTTATTATCCCTCAAGCGAGCTTAAGCAAGACGATTCAGAAGATTTTGTAAATATTTGTATTGTAACTTATAACCGTATCGAGTTTACAAAACAATGCATTGAGTCAGTTCTTCAATATACAGATTATCCCTATGTGATAACTGTCGTTGATAATAACAGTCAGGACGGAACAAAAGATTACCTCAAAAAATTAGAGGAAGAAGGAAAAATAAATAAACTTATTCTCCTTGATGATAATATAGGAGTCGCAAAGGCTTCAAACCTTGCCTGGAGCCTTGAACCAAAAGCAAGATATTATTTGAAACTTGATAACGATATTGTCATCCAGAAGCCCGGATGGCTCTCTGCAATGGTTAAAGTTGTCGAAAATGTTCCAAAAATTGGTGCCATAGCGTATAATTTTGAATCAAAATCTTATCCATATCAAATAATTAATGATTTTAAAATCAGGATAAAAAACCCTCATACACTTGGAGGAGCTTGTATCTTAATTCCAAAAAGGACCGAAAAGAAACTCGGCTTCTGGTGCGAAGATTATGGACTTTACGGGGAGGAAGATGCTGACTACGGCGCCAGGATTCATTGTGCCGGATTATTCAATGCCTATATGGAGGATGAAGATATTGGAATACACCTTCCCGCAGGAAAAGCAGGAGTTATTGACCCGGAAACTCTAATAGCAAAAGATGGTATCGAAGAAAAAGAAGACAGGGAATACAGGTTATTCAAGGACGAAAGTAGAAGAAAAAATGTCAGCGATGGAGCTTTTTCAAAGAATTATAATGATTATTTTTCCAGAAATAAAAGTTTATATGTTGAATCTGAGTTTTTAAAATCATTTGATGCCAGCCAATATATTTACGAAAGCGTTAAAAAGCAAACCAAAGATACTACAAAAGCCGAAAATTTAGCTTTGAAACTGGATATAAGCTCCTTCGAATTAGAATCCAGCGAAAAGACCTTCCTGCCTATACTTATGAATATTATAAATAACCTAAACCCGAAAAAAATAGTATGTATAGGGAATTTTAATTATGAATTTCTCGAGCTGATATGTCTGGCAAAAGAAAAATTTAATCAGAATTTAAATGTATTGGCTTTTACAATCGAAGATACGGCATCATCTGAAATTAATGAGAGAATTAAAAGAATTGAAAGTAAATTCCCCAAATTTATATCTTTCTTCAGCAATACTTTTTTCGAAGCTTTGATTGGGCTTGACGACAGAAGTGTGGATTTAATCATATTTGATAGTATCATTAATAATGAAGAACTTGATTTTTATATTGATTCGGTCTTGCCCAAACTAACATCCTCGGGTTTGATTGTCTTGCCAAAAACCGGCATCAGTATTTTGAATGACACTAACTGGAAGTCATTCCAAAAACTTACGTGGGATTTTGATAACATTGAATTCAATATTGGAGGAGGCTTTGGTTTAATTTTTCCGAAAAATCAAGACTCCACCCTGAAAAATTACTTTAGTGAGTTAAGATCAAAAAAACATCTTTATACCGAACTATTCAGAGCAGAAGCTTTTAAACTGTCATCAAAAACTGAAAATAATAAATACAGTTCTGATATTGAGAAATATGAGCAGGTGCTTGATTATCTCGAAAAGATGCAGATTGCAATGTCCCGTCTTGACTATAGCTCTGTTAACCAACTTGAAAAAGAATTTATAAGTTTATTTCCGGATAGCCCTTTTGCCTGTCTGGCAGGAGCTATTATCAAAAGACAGAAAAACGAGCTTAAAGAATCGGTGTTATTGATAGAGCAGGCAAGATATTTATTTGAGATTCCCGAAGTTATTTACGAAATGAAAGTAATAGCCAGTTCGAAAGGTAACATAGAAAAATCAAGAGAAATAAATGATTATATTCAGATGAAATACCCTGAATGGAATTTTTCTCCTTCGGATTCGGACTATATCTCCCTCATTTTCTCCTCAGCTATTGAAAGGTTGAAAAATCTTAAAAATAATTTCAAAGATATTCAGACAGAAAAAGAAGACAGAAAAAATCAAATAATAAATAAACCAAAAGCAACTGACTTCCGAAATGTTAGAATAGGTTTCCTCTCAATTGATTATCATAATAATGGTTGCCCTGCAATAAGGTTGGTTACACCCCTGAAATGCCTCGAAAAAGCCGGTTTTGGTTATCAATGGATTGATGTTGGGGAATTGAATGATGGAAAACTTGAACCCAAAATTGATAATATTTTATCATTGGATATATTAATAATTCAGCGACAGATTTGCGGTTTGATACCTTTCAATGCTCTTAGGAGTCTGATTAAGGATAAAGATATAAAAATTGTGTATGAGATTGATGATGCCCTTACCGATTTACCTTTTCACCATCCTCACTATTTACATTTTGAGCGATTCAGGCCATTTATTTATGAATATATTAAAAATGCCGACCTTGTTACCGTATCAACAGATGGTTTAAAGAGTTTATATAGCTCATATAGCGATAAAATCGTTGTTTTGAATAATTATTTCTCTAATGAGCTGATAACAAAAAAAGTATCTTTCCCACGGTATAGCGATGGACCTGTGAAAATTCTATTCAGTGGAACAATCACCCACGAACCTGATTTTAAGGAAATTGAAGGTGTCCTGAGGAGAATTCTGAATGAATTTGGCGATGCAGTTGAATTATTAATGTGGGGCGGCACAACTTTTTCCTCTTTGAGTCAGCTTAAGAACGTTAAAATCATTGATGAGTTCTACAATGATTATTACAAATACCTCGAAAGGTTACAAAGCATAGAAGCCGATTTTGCTGTTATTCCCTTGAACGATAATCTTTTCAACCGCTCTAAATCGCATATCAAATGGATTGAATATTCAGCCTGCGGTATTCCTGGTATTTATTCAAATGTTGGTGAATATTCAATCAGTATTAGAAATGAAATCACAGGAATCCTTGTTGATAATAATTACGAGCAATGGTATAATGCAATAAGAAGTTTTATAGAAGATGAGAATTTCAGAGAAAACATAGCCAGAAATGCTTACGAGATTGTTCATAGAGATTTTACATTCGAAAAGAATTGCCACGAATGGGATAAAGCTTACAGGTCTATTCTCTCTGACGATAGACTTGAAAGTATTGAACAAGAAAGCAACGAGGGCATTGAAGCATCAATAATTATCCCTGTTCATAATCAGCTTCATTATACAAAAGATTGCCTTGAAGGTTTATTTAAAACAGTTGATTTATCAAAAACAGAAATAATCATTATAAATAATGCCTCAACAGATGGCACTGAAGAATATTTGCAATCATTGAGGAGTAAAATAAAAGTTATAAAAAATAAGGAAAATCTGAATTATTCAAAAATCAATAACCAAGGGGCAAAAATCGCTTCAGGTAAATATCTTATTTTCCTGAATAACGACACATTGCCCTTGCCCGGTTGGTATGATGAAATAATCAAAGAATTTGAGGAAAACCCTGATACAGGAATTCAGGGTGTTAAGTTGCTCTATGAAGATGGAACAATTCAACACGCTGGTATGGTCTTTGGTCCTATGCCAAATACCGATGATTGCCCCTTTCACGCTTATGTTCAATTACCTGCAGATTTCCCTTATGTAAATCTTAGACGTCAGTTCCAGTTTGTAACCGGGGCTTGCCTTGCAATTCATTCTGATTTATTCAGACAAATTGGCGGCTTCGACGAAGAATATGATTTTGGCTGGGAAGACACAGATTTATGTATGAAAGTCAATCAAACTGGCAAACAAGTCATCTATAATCCTAAATCTGTTCTTTATCATTTCGAATCTGGAACAAAGAAACTTAAAGAGGACAGTATGAATGACTTTCTTTTGCCTCTTTCTTCGAGAGACATAAAAAACAGAATCCGCTTTATGGACAAATGGTCGCAATTCATTAAAAAGGACGCTGTTGAATTTTTCCGAAATGACGGATTCAAATTTGAAAACGGGATGCTTTTCCCGATGGATATGAAATCTGCTCAGTTAATGAGAAAAATCACAAGCAAAAACAATCTGACAAGTTTTGCTTCCTCCTTCTGGAATTTTAATTATGCTGAGGGTAAACAAATTCTGATTAGAATTACTCCCGCACTTGGCGATGCCCTAATGCTGACAGCAATTATACACGAAATTAAAAACCAACACCCACATCTGGATATTTTTGTTTCTGGGGTGCAGATGGTTGAGCCGGTATATCAAGATAATCCTGATATTAATGAATTTGTAATACAAGACACCGAAAGAGAAAAATTTATCCTCTCAAAATCTGATAGGATTATAGACTATAATAATCTGATAGCAAACCTTCCTGAATATTTCAACGGCATTCATTTTATGGATATTCTTGCTAATATTTCGGGGATTCGCTTAAACTCTAAAGATTTAGTATATAACATTTCCCAAGAGGAATTAAATTGGGCTGAAAATGAAATTAATAACTTCGCTAATGGAAGTAAGATTATTGGACTTCAATTGATTACTAATAAAGACATCAAACGCTCTTATCCTTTTGGTTCTGAACTACTTAATGAATTCAGGAAAAGATATGTTAATCATAAATTTATACTTTTCGGTCTTCACGAGAATTATGCAGAGGGCGATGATGTTTTGAACTGTGGTTCGAAAGGTTTTAGCTTTAGAAATCAAATTGCTCTGGCAAATTATTGCGACTTCTTCATAACAATTGACAGTGTGTTTTTCCACGTTGCCCATAATTTGTTAAAAAAACCTACCCTTTTAATTGCCGGACTTACCAATCCTGCGTTAATCGGTAATCACTCAGCTGGGTTTTCTGTCGTTCGTAATGAAACTCTTAACTGTCTAAATTGTTACTGGACCCAAAAATGCAATATAGAATGTTTGAATCAACTCCCTCCGGAAAGTATTGTTTCTGCTTTTGCCGAAATTGATAGATATAAATATATACCCGAACCTTCAAAAACAATAGATGTTAGATTAAACTGGAGCAGTGATTATCAGAAAGCAATTTATGATTTCTTTGTTAATTATTCCAACAAAAACCGAAAGTTAAGATTAATTGATCAGGATGGCATTCTTCCTCAATATTCTCTCGATTGGAACGGAATCGAAGTTAGATATAATTCTGTTAAAGCAGAGCAATTGAGCTTTGATTTTTCTTCGAATGGCAGTTCATTCAGCAAACAAGAAACTACCAAAAAACCCGATTTAACAAAGAAGACAAACAAGAAATTAAACATAGTCTGGGAAGGTTCGCAATTTGTTTATCATTCTCTTGCCTTGATAAACAGGGAACATTGTTCAAATTTGATAAATCTGGATAATGTTGAATTAACAATTATCCCTTATGAGCCAGAGACATACTTACCCGAAAAAAACAGAAAGAATGATGAATTGATAAAGCATGACATTCGTTTCAAGGATAAGGTTGATGATGAAATATCAAAACTTCCTTATGTCTGGATTCGCCATCAATGGCCTCCAAAATTCGAACCTCCAAAAGGTGCAAAATGGATAATTATGCAACCATGGGAATTTTCAACTTTAAGAAAAGATTTTGCAGATTTATTCAATCAGGCAGACGAAATTTGGACACCAAGCAATTATTCACGACAGAGTTTTATTAATTCTGGTGTTGATTTCAATAAAGTGCAGGTAATCCCAAACGGTATCGATCCAGAAATTTTCAAACCTAATGGCGAAAAATATAAACTAAATACAAATAAAAGATTAAAATTCCTGTTCGTCGGGGGCACAATTTTCAGAAAGGGTATAGATATACTTCTGAATGCTTATGCTTCCTCTTTTAGCTCAAATGATGATGTTTGTCTCGTAGTTAAAGATATGGGTGGTGATTCATTTTATAAAGGTCAAACGGCAAAGGAACAAATCGAAATTCTTAAAGTAAAACCCAATGCACCAGAAATCATTTATATTGATAGTTCATTAACCGAATCTGAAATGGCATCTCTTTATAGAGCCTCTGACATATTTGTTTGCCCTTATCGTGGCGAAGGTTTTTCTCTCCCAACCCTTGAAGCAATGGCTTGCGGACTGCCTGTAATTGTAACAAAAGGGGGTTCAACAGATGATTTTACTGATGAAGATGTAGCATGGTATATTCCAGCGATGAAACGTTCAATCGGAAATGTTATTGACGGTCATCAACTATCCGGTGAAGCCTTTGTTCTTGAACCTGAGCAAGAAAGTCTATGCGAAATTATAAAAGAAATCTATAACAAACCAGCTTCTGTTAAGCTCAAAGGCATAATTGCTGCCCAGAGGGTTAGAAGCAAATGGACATGGAAGCATGCAACTTTGAAACTACTCTCAAGATTAGATGCACTTTATGATTTGAACCTTGCTGAAGAAAATGAAAAGGCTCTGTTAGATGAAAAAAATGAAATTGATGATTTTCTTAATGCCGAATCTGAATATCAGTCAAAAAAATTTAAGAAAGCCGAGGAATTGTTTTCAAAAATTATCAGTATTAATCAAGCAGATTCCAAACAAAAGATTCATTCTTATTTGAGACTTGCTGAAATTTTTATGATTAAAAATGAATTAGACAAATCCCTTGAATTCATTACCAAAGCCGAACAAATTGATAGCGACCAAACTGATGTTAAATATATTAAATCAAAATATCTCGCTCTTTCCGGTCAGGATACAGAAGCTCTTGAGCAATTAACAGAGCTTTTTAATACTTGGAGAACAAGAAAGTTCGATACAAGTTTAGGTATATCACTTGATGATTTATTAACTGACACAGCAGATATTTTTCTATCTTTTGACGACGCAGAATCGGCTCTCAGCTTATATACCGAGGCTCTAAAATATAATTCAACAAATGCAAGAGCCTGCCTTGGTGCTGGTAAATGCTTCTTAACTGTTATGGCTTACGAAGAAGCTCAGAAAATGCTTTACTGGGCAAAAAAACTTGATCCGGATTTATCAGAAGCCTCAATTTTGTTAGAAGACATATTAGAGAAACAGAGCAATTAAATTCATTTTTCTGCTGATTTTTATCTGAATTTCTTATATTTACTTTCTATTCGAAAGTATTATTAATATTTTGTTTGTGAAATTTAAGTTAAAAATATCAATCTTTGTTCTCTATTTATTTTTTATTTCAGCAACTTCGCTGTCTTCCCAACAATTAATAAAAAATTTTGGCTTGAGAACCGATTTTTCTTTCTTCAACTATACCTATGATTTTAATTCTTTGCCTGACGTTCCGAGGCCGAAAATCCCTTTGACAATTTCCAATAATAAACCTGCTTTCGGAATTGGTGGAATATTAAGCTTAAATATTACCGATAATTTCTTTATAACATCTTCAATTATGTATTCGAAATCAGAATTAGATTTTCAGGATTTTGAAAAGGTAATAGTGATAATTCAGGGCGAGCCGATTGAAGCAGATATACGTCACAATCTTGAAACCGATATTAATAATCTTGAATTATCATTAGGTTTTGGAAATAGGTTTTTTGATGCAATTAATCTCTCCTTAGGTCTCGGTTTTAATATTCCAATATCAACATTGTATAAGCAAAGCCAAAAAATAGTATCACCCGAAAATCTTGATTTTATATATCCTATAGGAAATCACGAGGGTAAAATCAGTAGTATTAACCAGTTGTTATTTTTACCAAAAGCTACTTTATCGCTTGATGAAAATGTTTTATCTATTGGAAAAATCGGTTTTTCACCCGAAATTTCTTTTAAATTTGCTATTAATAGTATTTTATCATCTGATATATGGAAATTTTCATCTCTATCTGCGGGTATAAATTTAGTTTTTATTAATAAATCAGAACAAAACATTAGAATTGATTCAATGTTAACAAGAGATACATTAACTAACTTCAACTCCCAAATAGTTAATGAAACAATAATATTGAAAGTTACAACAACAAATTATGATACATTAATTTCAGATAACAACATCGTATATGTTGTTAATATCAAAGAGACTTACGAACGTTCTATTCCTAAACCTCTTCCAATTCTGAATGGAGAGTTAAGAACTGTATTTGTCTCTGATGATGGCACAGAATCAATTGCGAAAGAGATTGAATATATAAAAAATATTTATCATATACATTTTTATGAGAAAAGAGGAAACAAAGAAAAACTCTCATCAAAAATTGACACCGTAAGCTCTCTTAACATTCCTTTTATAAGGTTTTATCCTTCTGCCTTCAGTGAGGCTGGGTTAAAAGAGTGGCAAATTAAAATTTCAAAAGATAATAAAATATTTAAAACATATATCGGTTATGACGCTATTTCTGGCTTAATTGATTGGTATCCTTTTGAAAATGAAGATATTACAGAATTTAATAATATTTCCTTCCAATATGAATTTATTCTCAAAGATTACGATGATCAGGAAATTACAGCAAGCACCGGAGAAATTAATTTTAGAAAAAGCATAAAGGGAGAAAAAATAAATAACTTCACCCTGATTGCAGCCGAGCCATCTAAAATCAATGATAACGTTTTTTTAAAGCTTTTTTCTAACCTTAAGAAGCAGAGAAAGGTGGTTCTCTATCGACCGTTTTCGAATGGAATTGAAGAAAAAATTAAACCAGATGCTATAATGGATGCCAGCGATGAGATTTTAAGAGTTATTTCACAACTAAACAAAAATAACTCTTTAGTTATTATAGGGTTTATTTAAAATAATAAACGACGAAAACAGAGCAATTTATTTATATTGGCAATTTAAAAAAGTCCAGAAAGGTTTTTAAATCCTAAAGGTTCAATTGAATAGAAAGCTTCAGCAAATCTAACACCTATTTGAGTTCCAAAGTAAATGGCTCTGGCTTCAAGTTCTTCCAAAAATTCAGGTCTCGATAATCTGGTTACCGGACCGTTTGGATCGGAGAGACCGGGCACCCACACCTGTGAAGAATATGCCTTTATAGCGTTCATTTTCTTTTCAAATGTTGATGTTATATCAACATAAAAATCAGGTTTTCTCGGAAATTCATAAGATTGCATATAGCAAAACATTTTTCTGATTCTCAAAGGTTGTTGATTTATGCCCTCATACTTGGTTTCAACCTTAATCAACCCGCTTTTGAACATTGCTTTTCTTAAAATAAAGTGACTTGCTTCGTGGTCTGGATGCCTTTCATAAGGGGGATTGACAAGAACAATTTTCGGTCTGTATTTTCTGATCATTATAATCATTTTTTCAATTGACTCATCATTAACAGTGAGCTTTCCATCAGGCAAACCGAGATTTTCTCTGAACTTCACGCCTAATATTTCAGCACCTTTTTTTGATTCTGACGCCCTTATTTTGGCATTTCCCCTGCTACCAAGTTCCCCATTTGTGCAATCAACAATTGCAACAGAAAAACCTTCTTCGGTAAATTTAGCTACTGTTCCGCCACAAGCTAATTCGATATCGTCAGGGTGGGCACCGATAGCAAGAACATCAACCTGAAATTTATTTATATCATCCATAGATTAAAATCCGGTTAATTCGTTAATTTTATTTATTCTTCTTTTATGTCGGTCCCCTTGAAATTTTCCATTTAAAAATTCCAATATAATGGCTTTTACTTCTTCGAAAGTTAATAATCGAGCTCCAAGAGTTATTATATTTGCGTCATTATGCTCTCTTGCAAGTCTCGCCATATCAACAGAACAACAGTTTGCCGCCCTGATACCTCTTATTTTATTAGCAACTATACTCATCCCAATACCGGTTCCACAAATTAGGATTCCATATTGATTTAGCCCGTCTGCTACAGATTTTGCCGCTTTATATCCAAAATCAGGATAATCACAGGAGTTATTGTCGTAAGTTCCATAATCTTCAACGACATAGCCATCCTTCTCTAAAAAGTTAATAACTTTCTGTTTTAATTCATAACCAGCGTGGTCTGAACCTATTGCTAATTTTTCTTTCATAATAAATATTTTTTATTTTTTATAAATTTTTTTTCAACAATTAATAAAAAATACAATTTAAATCTTATGTAAAATTTTAAGAAAAATTGTTAAAAAATTCAATTAATCTTAACAATCTTTACCTTCAAACAACAATTAATACTTATAATAATTTTTTCAACACTTTTCATTTTCATAATTGATATTTTATCTCTATATATTTCATATAATTATAAAATTAACATCTGAATTTTCAACATATAAACAAATATATTATTAGGATGATTTAATTAATATATAAAAGAAGTAATACTAAATATAATCAAATTTGCAGTAGCTCTTCAATGCATCAGGTATTCTAATTTGATTCGCAC
>Ga0129299_1000712_pt1 | contig 21710 bp, 21 predicted proteins | sample ConPoolayeCmetaG_FD_94477 | JGI IMG/M metagenome (GOLD analysis project Ga0129299, IMG submission 94477) | Hot spring microbial mat communities from California, USA to study Microbial Dark Matter (Phase II) - Cone Pool mat layer C metaG ...
ATCCCGGTCATATCTATAGGTGAATCCCAGAAAGTCCACGGATTCCCCCTTCCGCCTGAGATTCAGCACACGGGTCTTCCGCCGATTAATGCTCAATCCCATCCACCCTTCGAGCTTTGTTTCAATGTACCCTATCAGGCGGCTCCCCACATATCGTGCCAGCACGACGAAATCGTCCGCATATCGCACCATCCGCGCGTTTGCCCACCTGAACGGGCCATCCTCCCGATGAAACACTTTATTACGGAAAACAGAGTTCCGCAAATCCATGGACTTTATGCGTATATTATTAGGTACCTATTACGGCCCAATGGTGCGGCACTTTTATATGCGGGGCAGTAATCGTCGTTTTAATGCCGTATCTTCTTGAATTTCAGGCAGATCCATGATATACTGAATAAATATACGGCGGAAAGCGGAAGCCGCGGGGCATATTTTACGTTCCTCCATTCCACGGGTGCCGTAATTATGAGAAACAATGACAATTCCGGTAAGAAGACGCAAAACGCCGGATTTACCATAGTCGAAGTGATTGTCGTTGCGGCCATCGTCGCTATTCTCGCGGCTGTCGCCATCCCCATATATACCGGTTTTATCCGCGACTCGCGCCAGGAGGCGGTCAGTAACCTTGCCCAGACCGCGGCGGCCGCGGCCAATACGTATTCCCGCAAAATCGGCGCCGCACTGCCCGATGACGTCGAGCACAGCCCTAATACGCCGCCGCTCAACCTGTTTTTCGATGCGACGAAATTTCGTGTGGTGGTGGATGGAAACAATATCGTGGTGACCTATATTCCGGACGTGTCAATTACAGCGACCGTGGCGTACCGCTAAGCTGTAAAAATGGGGGAAATAAAATCCAAAACTCAAAATCCAAAAATTACACTCGACATTCATAATTTGGAGTAATTGTGTCGCGCCATAAGAACCAAGCGCACCTTATGAAATTCAAGAGCAGCAAAAACAACCAACCGCCAATCGACGCCGGCTTTACCTTAGTCGAACTCGTGGTCTCGGCAGTGATTATCGGCATCGCCATTATGGCGGTGGTTGCCGTGGCGCGGAAGGGCCGTGAGCTCGATATTACCTACTCCCACCATCGGCGCGCGCGGGCGATAATCGATTCCTGTTTTGAAAGCGTAGCTTACCAGTACACCAATTATGCCGCCCTTCCCACAATAACAGGCCAGTTAGTCAAGATTGATCCCCGTGGCGATGGCCCCGATGATGATCTAAACGGCTCCCTCACCATGACGGTCTCCCCTCCCACGACCATCGGCGGCGTTGAATGCAAACAAATTTCAGCGACAGTCTCATGGGCGGAACCTGAAGAAACCAAATCAATAACGGTTGAAAAATGGGTAACCCAGATTCAATAACGGCCTCCTTAATCGGCGGACGGCCTCTAAGTCAGCGGGGGCTTACGCTGACTGAAGTGATGGTGTCAGCCGTTGTGGGCGCCATTATTGCGGGAATCATACTATCAATATTTTCAATGCAGGGAGCGGTATTCAACGAAGGAACCGCGAATGTCAAACTTCTCCTGCAGGCTCATGCCGTTACCGAGGAAATCGGACGCCGAGTGCATGCCGGCAATCTCGTCCTGCTGCCGAATGAATCATGGAGCGCATCTTTTCCCACCGCAGCAGCCGTAGCCGCCGCCGATACTATTAGGATATTCAACGCAGCCGGTGGTTTATCACGCGCATATCGGATCGGATCACGATCGCTTTTTGAAAGCTCCGACGGTACAACATGGACTGCGTTCAACACAGGCGGCGCAACAGTAAGCGTCGCATCCGGAGGCGGCTTTGCGCTGCCGGAGGATAGAAAAGGAGTAACGCTGAATATTGTGCTCACAACCGTCTACAAGGGCCGTACGTATTTGTACAGGCTGCAGGGGAACAGCTGGCGGTGCAGGAACTGAGCAGATGTACTTCAACAACGCCATCAGCGTTCCGTATACTGCAGTCATGGCCCTCTCGAGCAAGGAGGCAAAGATGGATACACTTAACGGAAAACCCGCATGCCGTAATCGGCGTGCCGAAAACGGTTCCACGCTTATCGGCGTTATCGGTTTATGCATCGTGATGTCTATCGCGTGCATGTCGTACCTGAATATTTCCGCAAGCGCGGCACATAATGAACTAAGCAGGCTCCGCGATCAGGAAGCGTTTTGGGCCGCGGAAAGCGGCATTCTGATGGGTGCCCGTTATATCAAAACATTGCTCGTATTTCCCACCGGCGGCTCATTCTCATGCTTTACTCCGCCGCTGACAATCAACAACCATGACGTGTATGTTTCTGCCGTTGCAACCACGGCGGCCGGCGTTACAACCATTGTCCTGACTTCCGAAGCGCACAAGGACCCGACCGGCAGCCATATTCATGATGCGACGACGTTTCGAAAGCGAATACGGTGCAATTTTCAGCAATCAAATTACGGCCAGTACGGCCATTTCTTTAACGCCGCAAACGCTTCATGGCCGGGTTTTTACCGCCGGATTTTCGAGGGCCGGTTTCATATGAATCGTTACATTTACATTTATTCGTCAAGCTTACCCGGTTCAGCCAATGAAGTTATCTTCCGAAACGGCCTAGTAACGTGCGCGAATGGCCCCGGCGACCGCTGGAACTACGGCGCCGGCAGCCATCACGGCAATAATTACGACTATGGCCTGCGGCTGGGATGGAGCGGCGGAACGGCGGCCCAGTGTGACCAAATTATGCGCGATCGCTTTCTGGCAAATCAGCAGGCCGTCGCGCTTCCCACAAGCCTCATCTCCCAATTCCCGTCGTCGGACACCATCAAGCTGCCCGTGTCCCAAGAAGGCGGTGAGGCCTACAATCATTACCGGCCTACGCTTGAATTCAAAGTCACCGGCGGCGTTGCACAGGCGGTCTATCATTATAAGAACGCTTCGGGCGTTAAAATGTCTCAGACGTTTAACACCGACGGAAAAATATTTGTCAGCTCCAACCACCTCAACGTGTTCGGAACTGTAAAAGGAAAAACGACCGTCGCCACCATCCAAGGCAAAAGCATTTTTCCGGTACGCGACCTCGTGTATGAGGATTATGACGCCGTTACCGGCACGATTCCGCCTACCTCCAATAACATGCTCGGCCTTGTAGCCGGAAAAAACATCCGCTACAACCATCAATGGCGGCGCGATCTCACCGGCTCATCTGCAACGCAGGAAACAATCTCCGGCACGCTCGATATCAACGCTTCTTGTATGGCGGTTGAAACCGACGGCACCGACTCATACGGCTGCGAATACTGGGACTGGAATAATACATGCAATTACAACCTCAAGCTGACCGGCAATCACATTCTGCGGTATTGGCGCCAACCTACATCCGGCGGCGGCGCAGCAGGCATTCTCACCTTTATCCATGACCTTCGCATGGTGTCGCGCGGGCTCCAGCCGCCTGGTTTTCCCCAGGCCACCGCCCAAGACGGCACATGGCTTCTCACGATGAACGGATGGACTGAAGAAGATGTTTTCTGATATGCGGCTTTCCAGAATTGCCTGCGGTTAGTGAAACGGTGTTATTTGTTCTCTTGAATAACACGAAATCTGTCCGCACACATTTCATCTCATGCACTGCCCTCTTGAAATTAATATTGATATAGGATATAATAATTAAATATGGCAAATGGAAGCGTTCCATATCCCACTCCCTGCACGGCGTCACAGCAAAGGGATGAAATACCGTGAGATTTCACAATGCATCATATATATGTGCATATTCCGGACGTACATTGACGAAAGAAGGCGGGTATGAACTTCTGCGGTGGTAGGAAGAACGGCTACACCCTTACCGAGGTAATCGTGGTCAGCGTCATTGTGGCGGTGCTGGCCGCTATTGCGATCCCGATATATAACGGGTTTATCATGGATGCAGGATACAAAGCCGCGGAAGGGACCTGCGAGCTTATCGCCACGGCAATCGCGCATACGCACAACCGCGGTCTTGCCATCGGTGAAAACGACTGGAACGCAATCGGCGTGGCCGATCCCAGCGACGACAATTGGACATACACGTTTCCCGCGCTCGGCGCGCGCGACAGCATAGCGGCGGATTATAAAGTGAAGGCGGAGGGAAAACCCAGCACGCGATACAGCGGAAAAACCGGATATTTCAACGTCAGGCCGCCCCAATGGATTAAGCCGTAGCATAAACCAGCAGGCGCACGTATGAAAACAATAGTACAGCACAAGCGCATACGCCGTCAAGGCGGCTACTCGCTTATCGAGGTCATGATAGCGGCCGTGCTTGTCGGTGTCGCCATTGTCGCGGTATTCCAAGCCGTTTCGAACGCCACCCGCATTAACCGCCGCGAATTTCTCACGCGGCGCGCATACCAGTACCTTGAGCAGGTACTGGAGGATCCGCAGCATTCGTATAAAGGCTCGTATTACGTTCAAGCGTGCGGAGATAATCCGACCGGTCACCTGGTGCCAACAGGGACACCGCTTGTGCTGGACACGGTGGTGCTTGATGAAGGCAAATTGGATGGACCTTCCGACGACCTGATCGGCATCGTCGAGCTGATTGTCGAGGAGCTGGCAAGCGGGGGAATCGACGTGACCATCGACGGCGTGGTATGCCACAACGTTCCGGCGCGCAAGCTCACGGCGCGGATGAGGTATTTCGACGACGGACGGGAATGGCGCGATTCGCTGGAGACCATCGTAACCCTTGTCAACGTCAACTGATCCCGCGAACGGAACGGAACTGACGGCGGAAGGTGTACTGCCATGAAACAGACGGGGAACAATAAGCGGGGCGTTACGCTGGTGGAGGTCCTTACCGCAATGGCGGTGGGAGCCATTATCTCGGCTCTAGTGTATTCGTTCATAATGATTTCATCAAAATCAATGCGCACAATCGCGGCCATACAGCTCATGCAGCAGGAAAGCTCGCTTATCTCGGAAATCTTCATGCGCACCGTGCGCAACGGCTCGTTCGTGACCGTGGGCACGGACACCGTGCCGCCGAAAACCGACACGGCAGGCGTCACCGAAATTTCCATTTTCTCGCCGCGGGGCAAACAATCCAGTATCTCCATCGACAAGGAGACCATCTATTTCGTCGAGGATTGGTCGGCAAATACGCAGGCGAAAATTCTGAGCAATCATTTGTGGCAGGGGGCTGGCCCCAACAGCTTCACGGTATATCCCAACGGCGATCACGTGAGCTTCACGCTCAACCTGTTCCGTACCGTGGGCGACGACAGCCTCTTTCTGTCTCATACCGTGGGCGATATACGGTGCAAGAACTGAGCATCGGGGGCACTATGCGGCGGTGATATTTCTTTCTGCCGTACCAGCGTGGGGGCTTAAGGTTCAGGGTTTCAGGGTGCGAGGTTCAAGGTTCAGGGTTCGGATAATTCGACAAGCTCACTAGAGGATGGGGGGGTTGAGTTTTGGATTTTGGATCTCCGGCTCGGCCGGCCGAGGAGGAAGTTATGATACACGCACACATGTCTCGCGGTTATAGCAGCGGTCAGACTGGCCGGGAAAGCGGCTCGGCGCTCATAACGTCGCTGGTGATGGGCGTGGTTTTCTCCATCATCGGCGTCACCATTCTGCGCTTAGCCACCATGGGCAGCGACATCAACAGCCGCACCATCGAGACCATCCGCAGTTACTGGGCCAACGAGGGCGCACTGCGGCTCGCCCTACGCGCCCTGACACTAGACCCCGGTGAGAACGGAAAACCGCACCTTTTCAACGGTACAATCTCATTCGGAACGGAGTTCACGCTCAATGGCTACACCTGCGGCGGACCGTCGTCGGAAACGGTTATCAACATCTCGCCGGTATGCCCTACGTGCCTCTCCTATAACATTTCCGTATCAACGCAGATGCACGGCAATTCACGCCTGAAAAACGTCAACCGCATCGATTCCCTATCGCTGAAATCCTACCCGCGATACACGTTTTTCGAGGACACGACGGCCGAGGACGACCTTCTGTGGAGAAACTTCATCGTCGACGGCGATTTTCACTCGAACGCGTTTATTCATGTGGCTGCCGATTGTTCCGACACGGCGCATGTTCTGGGAGAAGCTACCACCGCCGAACGCAATCCGGTGGCTCCTTCAGCGGGAGAACTCTATCCATCGCCCTACGACCTCGGCATAAAAGTGACCGTGGACGACTCGGCAAAGGAACCATGGCTCAAACGCCGTTTCCCCGACTATGCGCACATCGGCGAGATCGAGACCGCAAACCTTTCGCCGGATGAGTTCAGCGCGGCGTTTATCCAGGACGGCGGCGCCGACGTCATCGTGCCGGTAGCGATATTTTTTCAGGATGGCACCATCTCTTTTTATAAAAAATCCAGTGGTGGATGGACCCAATTTTATCCGACAGTCGCTCCCATTATGAAGGTTAAAGCGGATGTATATGTATGGGGTCATGTTACCGGCCAATACACGGTTGTTGCCGATATGGGAAAGGACATATATTTAGGCGGCCCAATCACCAACGGGCCGCAGGGCGTTCTTGCCCTAGTTTCGGGAAACGACATCATTGTGCCGAAAAAATTCAAAATTTCAAGCATTTATGAATACGATTTCAGCGAGAACAATACCACAATCAGCGCCTGCCTCTTCATGAAGCACGGCGGCCTGCGCGTGGCGGATATCGACGCCTATACTCAGGTGGATGATCCTGCAAACCTTCACTCGCTTACCATTCACGGCTGCGCCATGGTGCGCCGGGACAAGGAGAAGATCTGGGAATTTGAGAATGGGAAATACGGCGGTTTGAATTGCTTTTATCGCCGCGATAATCGATTTTATTATAATGAGCTCGCGCCGCCGGGCATACCGTTCCCGCGGGCGCTCGACGAGGAGCTGACGACAACCGCGGGCGGGAAAAAATTCATGTGGATCCTTGCGTCAGGAAAATGGGAAAACAACCTGGTGCGGTGACCACACAGCGGCAGGGCGGGAGAGGTGAATGGAGAAAAAGACACTGAGCACGGTCGGCATCGAATATGACTCTCTTGGAATACGCGCCGCAAAAATTACATCGAGCGTAACGGGTAGGGAAATCAATTACGTCCTTGAGAACCTTCAGGAAGTGAAGGGTGATTTTGACAAGGAGACCGAGCTTGTCGCAGGATTGAAAAAAATCAAGGACAGGATCGGCGCCGGGACGCGCGATAACATCGTTACCTGTGTCGCTGGAAAACAGGTCTATGCGGCGCAAATCTCGTTCAAGCGCCTGCCCGAAGCCGAGATGAAGAGCGCTCTCAAGTTCGAAATCCGTAAGGACGTCCCCTTTGATACGGCCTCTTCCGCCATCGACTACCAAATCCTCGACAGTAGCGAACAGCAGGACGACAAGCTCAATATTCTGGTCACTGTGGTGGCCAATAGCCTTCTGAACAAACACCTGGCGGCGCTCTCAAAGGCCGGGGTGCGGCCGTGGATTGTGGACGTTCTGCCGCTGGCCGTCATCAATGCGTTCTGGGCCGGCGAGCGCGATCAGGTCAACATGGATCCCCGCGTGGTGCTTCATTTCGCCCCGGACGTCTGCACGCTGGTGATTGACGGCAACGCAGTGCCGCTGTATACCCGCAGCATCTATTTTGCGGCCGAAGAAATGTACGGCGCGGCGGGCAAGGGCGTGACCGAACAGGAGCGGATACGGCGTATTACCACGCTGGGAAACGAGCTGCGCCGCTCGCTGTCATACTATGAAAAAACCTACGGCGTTTCGAATTTCGGGGCGCTGTATCTTATCGGGGATTATATTTACTCTCCCGAGCTTCACGGCGGCATTGCGGAAAAAGTGGGGCTTGAGCTGTCCGGAAGCACGCTTCTGGAGAAGCTGGGAGTCAAAACCAACGCGCCGCTTGGCAAGTTCGACGTCGCCATCGCGCTGGCCATGCGCCGGGAGTGAATTGTTGCGCACGAATTGTCATGTTGTAATTCTTCGTTTCCCAGTACCGAATCAGCAATGAAATACGCCATAAACCTTGTCCGAACCATTCGCATCGAAGAGCGCAAAAACGAGATCCGGCGGATACGGATACTGACCATTACGGCAATCAGCTTCGGGGTGTTGATCCTGGCGCTTTTCTATTCGGCGCTGAATGTTTTGACGATGGAATCAAAGCTCAAGGAGGAACGGATCAAGCTCGGCCGCATCGAAGCCGAATACAAGCGGTACAAGGAAACGACGATGATTGTCAACAAGGCCGATGTCGAACTTCTGAATCAACTGCAGAGCGAACGCATTTTCTGGACAAAAAAGCTCGCCTCCATGGCCATGCACCTTCCCGAAAACTACTGGATCACCGACTTCAGCTTCAGCCAGGGCAAATTCGACGTCAAGGGATACGGCTATATCGCGGCCGACCAGCGCCAGCTCGTGACTATCGACGATTACCTGAACCTGTTGCGGGCGGATACGCTCTTCAACGACGTGTTCAGGCAGATATATCTTAACGCAACGGAGCGGAAGGACGAAAAAGACCGCCAGCGGGTCAGTTTCGATTATTCGGCGATTTCCAACAAATAATACGTTTATGAAAAAAGAACACCTGTTTCTCCTGCTAAGCATACTGGCGGTCATCGGCGTTGCGGCGGCAGACATACTCTACGTCTCAAAGTTGAAAAAGAAATTCCTCGATCTTGAAAAGCAGCGCATTATCACCTCCAACAAGCTTGCGACCGCCAAAATAGTCCACGAAAACCTCAACCACGTGCGCGACCTGGTGTTCAAGAATATGGATTTCCCCGGCCAGTCTGATTCGGTCAGCCACGAGACCCATTTCTTTGAATTTGTCACCACCTGCGTCAACGACCTCAAGCTCAAGCTCCTGGCGGTGCGGCCGAAACGGCCGGTGACGCAGGGCAGAATCACCACGTACAGCTATGATATTGAAGTGGAAGGCGACTTTTTCAGCTTCGGCGAACTCTGCTCAAAATTCGAGAACAGCCGCCGTATCGTCACTCTACGGGCCTATTCGGTGACGCTCCTTGAAAAGGGCGAAAAATCAGCCGGCGGTCCGGAAAACAAGCGGATATCGGTCAAGATGCTCCTTGATACCTACCGGGTAAAGAAAAGCCCTGACATTGAACCGGCGGCCGCGGCGGCGAAGGGAGGATAGGCGCGATGAAACAGCACGGCTATCTTATCGCGGCGTCGATTATAGCGGTCATGCTCGCCATGGTTCTCTCCATACGCATTACCCTGCAAAAAAACGAGTTCAACCGCGTCGTACAGGACGCCCTGGAAACTTCCGAGGGCTATGACGAGCGGTTTATCAATATGGTCAACAAGCTTGAGGAAGAACTGGCCCAGCGGGCAAGTTTCGGGTATAAGGGACAAAAAGACCCGATGACCGGAAAAATCCGAAGCGTCGTGTTCCCTCAACCTCAGGTACGGAAACCGCGCGTCGTCGAGCAACAGCCGGCGGGACAACCGGCGGTGGAGGTTGAGACGGAATACGACCCGGTGAAACTGACCGCCATTATTTTTGACGATGAGAAGAAGAGATATACCGCCATTGTGATGGACGGAGAACGTTCGTATTCCGTTGAAAAGGGCGATCGGCTGCGCGATCGCACGATTACCAATATCACCAACGAGGCGATATTCATGGAAAGCGCCGCGTCGTTGTATCGCTACGATATTTACGGCAACACCGGCGTAAAGAAAAAATATTAACCTCTTCCGCGACACACGTCGGCGGAAACCTTACGGAGGAACTTTTGAACAAACGGTCTGCTCATGCAATCGCGGCACCGCTGATTGCGGCGCTGGCTATCGGCGGCAGTATATGCGCGCAGGAGGCGGGAAGCGCTCCGGCCCAAGCGGCCGTTGTCGACGAAACCTCGCCCATTGTCAGCGAAATCATGAATCCCAAGCTGAAAACGCCTATCACGCTATGGGCCAAGGACGCGAACCTGGCGGAGCTGTTGAAAGTGCTGGCAGAGCGGTCGGAGATGAATTTCGTGGCCGGCGAAAGCGTGCATCAAGGACGAATTACCATCATATTGAATAAAACGCCGCTCGACGAGGCAATAGACCTGCTGGTGCGCGCCTCGGGCTTGTCGTACGAAATTATCGGCAATTCGGTTCTTATCGCCTCGCCGGGCCACGTGGAAAAGGAAACAGGGCACTCGGGCTATGTCGTCAATTTAAAATACGCCGAGGCAAAGGAAGTGGCGTCGATGCTGAGCGATATCACGAAAAATATCAAGGTTGATGAAGGCGGCAACCGGCTCATCTGTTTCACCAGTCCCCGCGTCATCTACGAAATTGAAAAAATCGTCAGGGCCATCGACCATCCCCATATCCTCGTGCTGCTTGAAACGCGCCTTATCGAGGTATCGATGGACAAGCTGGGCAGTTACGGTCTCGAATGGGGTGATTTGTTTCCGATGGGAACAGGTATCCGGTACCCGGAAAGCCCGCTCACCGACGGATTTGACATACGCAATTGGCTGCAGATGGATTTCAGACTTAACGTTACACTTGACCTGCTGGTCTCAAACGGCGACGCGCGGGTACTGATGGACTCGAAGCTGACGACGACCAATAACAGGGAGGCGATGCTGCATATCGGCGAAGTGGTTCCGTATACGGTGCAATCATACAATCTAACCGCCTCCGGCGGCGCAAACCAGCAAGTGCAAAAGGAAGAGGTGGGAGTCAAGATACTCATGACTCCCCATGTCAACGAAGACAACCAGATTACCCTGACGCTTGAACCCGAAGTTTCATCGATAGTGGGGTGGAAAGGGCCCAACGCCGACATACCCCTTGTCCGCGTGCGCAAGACCAAGACAACCGTGCGTGTGGAAGACGGCCAGACGATCTTTCTGGCGGGACTCTTGTCGGAGGAAACAAGCGATGAAATCCGCAAGCTTCCCCTGCTGGGCGATATCCCGATTATCGGGCTTTTATTCCAGCACAAGAAAACACTGACACAGAAGAAGAACCTGATTATCGAGATCAAGCCCAGAATCGTCTATAATACGCAGGATCTTTCCACGGAATCCCAGATGGAAGACGCACAGAAGAAATGATGGACATCCAAAACTCAAAATCCAAAACATGAACCCTGAACCCAGAGCCCTGAACCCTGTTAATGAGTGTGACGAACCATCAAATGCATATACGTACGAGCCTATTTCCATAGAGATTTCTACGGGATACGATAATGGCATACCGATATTCGATGCGCCAGCTTCTTGCGTCCACGCTTGAGAACAACGCCACTGACCTGCTTATCAGCGCCGGACAGCCGCCGCAGATCCGCATTGACAAGAATCTCAATCCGGTCGGCGAAGAACCGCTTGGCCCCGACGATACCCGCGCGCTATGCTACCAGGTCATGAATGAAACCCAGCAGAAAAAGCTGGAAGACCAGTGGGAGGTCGACTTTTCCATCGGCATCCCCAACCTGTGCCGTTTCAGGGCGAATGTCTTCATCCAGCGCGGCACGGTATCCGGCGCGTTTCGCCGCATCCCATTTGCGATAATGACGTTCGATGAATTGAGCCTGCCGCCGGTGGTGAGGGAGCAATCGGACAGACCCAACGGTCTGGTGCTTGTAACCGGCCCCACCGGATCCGGCAAATCCACCACGCTTGCCGCGATGATCGATCGCATCAACGAGACCAGGCGTTCCCACATCATCACCATCGAAGATCCCATCGAATACCTGCACACACACAAGAACTGCACCGTCGAGCAGCGGGAAGTGGGCAGCGACACCAAGGGGTTTCACAATGCCCTGCGCAGCATCCTGCGGCAAGACCCCGACGTAGTGCTTCTGGGAGAAATGCGCGATACCGAGTCCATACAGGCGGCGCTGACAATCGCGGAAACAGGCCATCTCTGCCTCGCCACCCTGCACACCAATTCGTGCGCGCAGACGCTGTCGCGTATCGTAGACGTGTTTCCGGGCGACAAGCAGCAGCAGATACGCACCCAGCTCGCGATGACGCTCAACTGCGTTCTGTCGCAGACGCTTCTGCCGCGGATGGGCGGCGGGCTGCAGCTTGCCCTGGAGATAATGGTCGCCACGCCGGCGATACGCGCCCTCATCCGCGAGAATAAAATTCATAATATCGACAATCAGATTGCGCTGGGCGCGAAATTCGGCATGCAAACCATGAACCAGTCGCTGGCAAATCTGGTCAGGGCGGGTGTGGTGTCGATGGATGACGCGCTGAACGCAAGTCCCGATATCGAGGGTTTCCGTAAATGCCTTCAGTCCGGTCCGCAGAATCTGTAGACGCCCTCCTTGATTCCGCTTCACGGCGAGTGCCATCACATATTTTATTGACATCGCAGTGCCGGCAGGTTATTATCAATGATGAAACCAGGCCTCCTCACGGCGATCCTTTCATCCGTTACGCGCGGCGACTCATCTGCATATTCATGTCACGCGCAGAACAGTGTTCGCTATGAATGACGCTTCATCGTCAGTTTACCAACAACGTTTCCGTATGGCGCTTCTGGCGTACAACCAGAACGGTCTTGATGAGGCGCTGGCGCTGTGCAACATGTCGGGCGTGGGCGGACTGGTGGAACTTACATGGGGGGATCTTGCCCGGCACCAGGAAATTGAGTGCGATATCGCGATAGCGGTGCTTACGCACTACGATACAATCGAAACATACATTTCGGACATCGCTTCTTTGCAGCTTGTCAAAAAAATACCCGTAGTATTCGCCGTCATCACGCAGAACGCCGCGGGGCTGATAAGCGGCCGAGTGGAGGAACTTGCGACCCCGAATATACTTCAGCTCCCTGTGGCGCCCGAGCAATTCATCAAGGAGATCATGACTCATGTGGTCTCTCTCGAATTGCAGCGTGAACGGGTGAGCGGCCAGAAAGGTTTCGGCGTCCATGGCCGGCAGCTTGGCCAGATACTTGTCGAGCACGGCATTATATCGCCTGTCCAGCTTAAAAAAGCCCTTGATCACCAGAAAAAAGTGAACATGCGGCTGGGCGACGCTCTGGTGGCGCTCGGCTACATCACCGAGGAGCAAAAAAACCGTTTTCTGGCAAGCCAGCTCGGCGTGGGACTTGCCACTGCCAAGCAATATGCATCGGCTGATATCAACACTGTTGCGCTTATTCCCGAGCACGTGGCCAAACGCAACACCTGCATCGCGCTTGAGCGCGAAGGCAATACGCTCACGGTGGCGATGCTCGACGTGCTCAACCTCCAGCTTCTCGACCACCTCCGCGATCTAACCGAACTTACAATCAATCCGATTCTTGGCACGCGTGAGGAAATTCAGGCCAGCATCGAACGCTACTACCGCGACATCAGCTCGCAGAAAGACGCTTCGGAGCTGGTCGCCGAGCTTGGCGAGGAGGTTGAATATCTCAAGGAAGAAGAGCAGGAGATCAGCGCCGAAGAGGCGGCGGCGGCCGGGGCGGAGATGGGTATTGTCAAGCTGGTCAACATGCTCATCACCAACGCCATCCGCGACAAGGCGAGCGACATCCATATCGAGCCGGGTGAGAAGGAGCTTGTGGTGCGCACCCGCGTCGACGGTGAACTGAGGCGGGTGATGTCGCCGCCGAAACAGTCGCACCAGGCCATCATCACCCGCATCAAAATCCTGTCCAACCTTGATATCGCCGAACGCCGGCTTCCCCAGGACGGCCGGATGGTGGTCAAAATGGGACACCGCGAAGTGGATATCCGCGTCTCAATCCTTCCCACGGTCTACGGCGAAAAAGCGGTGCTGCGCATTCTCGACAAGGAGGCATTTGAGAAATCGATCCAAAACCTCGGCTTCACCGAGAAAAACCTCGAGACGTTCAGCGCCCAGATTACTAAGCCCTACGGCATGATTATAGTTACCGGGCCGACCGGCAGCGGCAAATCAACTACGCTCTATGCGGCGATTCAGCAGATCAAGGACGTGCGTAAGAACATCATCACGGTCGAAGACCCGGTCGAGTTCCACATGGAAGGCATATCACAGGTGCATGTCAACACAAAAATCGGGTTGACGTTCGGCGCGGCCCTTCGCTCAATTCTGCGCCAGGATCCCGACATCATCCTCATCGGCGAAATACGCGACAACGAAACCGCCGATATCGCGATAAAAATGGCTCTGACAGGCCATCTGGTGTTCTCCACGCTGCATACCAATGACGCCGCAAGCAGTATCGCCCGCTTTGTCGATATCGGCATTCCACCCCTGCTTTTAGGCTCTGCGCTCAACCTCATTCTGGCACAGCGGCTTGTGCGCAGGATATGCGCGAAATGCAAAATTGAATATACACCCGACCCCGAATTACTGGAACAGCTCGGGCTCGATAAAAAGCCGAATCTGAAATTCTTCAAAGGCGAAGGATGCGTCAACTGCAACGGTTCTGGCTATTCGGGCCGGCTCGGCATTTTCGAAATGCTCACGGTCAGCAGGGAAATACGCAAGCTGATACTTAAAAATGCGCCCACCATTGAAATTCAAGAACTTGCCAGAAAACAGGGAATGCAGACGCTTCGCGAAGCCGGCATCGAAAAAGTGCTCAACGGCGAGACCACCGTTGAACAGGTCATTGCCGCTACAACCGAAATCTAAACACCGATGGACAGGATTGGCAGCAGGATTACCATGATTAAGCCACGTTCCACCACACGCGAGACGGACGCCTGTTCGTGTTCCAGGCAGGCGTTCCGGCATGAACCTATGAGGATATTTCAATACCCTGGGGCACGACACTCCCCTGCTGCTCGAAATTAAGCCTGAGACGGAAATCATTCGGGCTTGTGGCGTTTCTAATCGCTTCCTCGGCGCTCACGACTCCGCGCTTGAACAGGTCGAAGAGCGCCTGGTCAAATGTCTGCATCCCGTAGGCTTCACGCCCCTTTTCGATATGCGCTTGAATCTCCGCAAATTTGCTCTCGTCGGCGATGTATTCCCTGATGGCGGCATTCACCACCATTATCTCGGCCGCAAGCACCAATCCCCTCCCGTCGGCCCGCCTCAGCAGCCGCTGCGACACGACCGCGCGAAGGTTTGCGGCAAGCTGCATACGGACCTGGCGGTGCTGGTGCGGCGGAAAGGTGTCGATAAATCGGCCGATGGTTTCCTTGGCGTCAGTGGTGTGAAGCGTCGACATGACAAGGTGGCCGGTCTCGGCCGCCCTCAGCGCAATGGTCATAGTCTCGAGGTCGCGAAGCTCGCCCACGAGAATAATATCGGGATCCTGGCGCAGCGCCGCCCTGAACGCATCGTTGAAATTATTGGTGTCAACGCCGACTTCGCGCTGATTGATGGAGGCTTTCTTGTCGCGGTGAAGAAATTCAATCGGATCCTCGATGGTGATAACATGGCACTCGCGGTGTTCGTTGACATGGTTTATCATGCCGGCGAGCGTCGACGACTTGCCGGTGCCCGTGGCGCCGGTCACCAGGATAAGGCCGCGCGGCGCCAGAGCAAGCTGTTTGACGACCGGCGGCACCCCGAGTTCATCGATTGTCGGCACATTAAACGGTATCACACGGAGGACAAGCGAGATGGTGCCTCTCTGGCGGAATACGTTGACCCGAAAGCGTGAAAAACCGGGAATCGCATACGACGTATCGTATTCCGAAAGTTCCTGGAATTTTTCCCATCGCTTCTCTCCCAGAAAGGTCGCCGCAAGGTATTCGGTGTCCTGCGGCGCAAGAGGCGGCGTGTTGCAGGTTTGAAGAATGCCGTTGATACGCAAAAGCGTGGGCCGTCCGACCTTGAAATGGACGTCGGATACGCCCTGAGTGACAATGGATTTGAGAAAATCATCGGCCTTTGAGCTCATAGGACAATCCTGTTGTGTCTGGTTGATGGTACTGTATATGATGTGGTGATGTTTTTCCGACCCGGCCATTGGATGGCAAATTAAATATACACATCCGCCCGGTATCCGGTCATATCGAAACTGGGCAGGCAGGAATTCACCGCCGTTTTGCAGCGGCTTCTATGAACATATATTTTCATTTCTCCAGGTATCCCCCTGTTGTTGCGGGTTCACGTTTGTATGTACCACGGTAACCGACGATGAGGAATACACAGTGGTCATTGTTATCGTAGGCGCCGGCGTAGTCGGTTTCAGCCTTGCCGAGCATCTCAGCAGGCAAGGCCACCTGATTTCGGTCATCGATTCAAACCCCGATACTTGTGAATCGGTCGAGGGCAAGCTTGACGTTATTGTTGTCGCGGGCAGCGGCTCAAGCCCGCGTTCGCTCGAACAGGCGGGAATCGCAAAAGCCGATATGGCTATCGCAGTCACGCCCGACGACAACACCAACCTGGTGGTGTGCAACTTTGCGAAACAATACGGCGTCCCCAAGCGTATCGCCCGCATTAAAAACCCTGAATATACCTCGCCGGAATCGCGAATCGATCTCTCCGATGTCGGGGTGACCGATGTTATCGAGCCGGAGAAAGAGGTCGTTGAAAGTATCCTGCAATATATCGAGCTGCCCGGCGTCACCGAGTCCGCTAATTTCATGTACGGCAATATTTATCTGCGCGGATACCGTATCCGGACAGATATGCCCATTGCCGGCAAGACTCTCGCCGAGATACGGCAGCTCTCCGGCGCCGCGCGTATCCTCATCGTCCTTATTATCCGAGACGGTAAAAGCATTCTGCCGACAGGCCCCGAGCGCATCATCGAAGGTGACGAAATCATCGCAATTATGGCCAGGGAATCGTTTCCGGCATTCCGCGCGCTTATCGGCCGGCCTGAGTTCAAACATAAAAAAATCATCATCGCGGGAGAAACACTCACCGCCATTCGGCTTGCCGGAGCCGTCAAGCCTTTTGCCGAACGGGTGATACTGGTTGATCCCGACGAAGCGCACGGCCGGCTGGCCGCCGCTCAGCTCAACGGCGTCGAAGTGCTTGAGGGCGACTGCACCGACACCGATACACTGCAGGACATCGGCGTAAAAAACGCGTCGGTATTCATCGGCGCGGGAAAGGAAACAGAAGACAATCTCATGGCATGCGTGATGGCCAAGGCGGATGGAGCGGACGCGGCATATGCGGTAAGTTACGGCGAACGCCATGTCGAACTGTTCCGTCTGCTGGGACTCGATCGGATAATAAACCCGCGTATAATCACCGCCCAATCGATCATGGCCAATATCCTGAAAGTGCCCATCGGCGCCCTGCTGCGCTTCCGTAACGTGGATATTGAGGTCACGCGGTATGTCGCGGAAAAAAACTGCCGGATTCTCAATAAGCCGCTGTCGCAATTCTTCGACTTATTCCAGCGCTCGGTTATCATCGGAAGCATCTTCAGGGACGACAACGTGATTATTCCGTCGGGCGAAACCGTCATTCGGGAAAACGACGTGGTGTTGGTCATTTACCGGCCCGGCGCCGCGGCGAATGTGGAAAAACTCTTTCACGCCCGCCATTCCTTCCTCTCCCCCACATCAGCGGGTGAATGTGGGCACGCGGCCGGTGATGGCGGACAAAAGGGGTTTGGGGCGTGAGTTTGCGCTTTGTGCTTTACGCCGTCGGCAAGCTCTGCATCGTCCTTGCCGCCATCATGCTTGTCCCTGCCGCAATTGCCGTTGCGGAATGTTTGCCGCTGACCCCGCGCGCCGCTTTTTTCAATCCGCGCCTTGTCGGGTTCTGGGTCGGCATCGTCGGGGCGTTCATGTGCGGCGCGGTATTGGTGCTGGCTGGTCGAAAAAGCGCCGGCGGCAATTCGGCCCGTGAAGGGTTTGCGATTGTCACTTTCAGCTGGATAATTCTCACCTTTTTCAGCAGTTTCCCTCTATTCGTATACTTCCTCGCCAATGAACCATGGGTCGACCCCGCGCGCGTTCTCCGCTGTTTCACCAACGCCTATTTCGAGATCATGAGCGGCTACACCACCACCGGCGCAACGATTCTTACCGATATCGAAGCGCTGCCGAAAGGGATACTGTTCTGGAGAAGCATGACGCACTGGCTGGGCGGCATGGGTATCGTGACCCTTGCGCTGGCGATATTTCCCGCCTTCGGCGTTGCCGGCTACCAGATGTTTCGCGGCGAATTGCCGGGACCGACTAAGGAGCGCCTCAGGCCGCGCCTTGCTCAAACAGCGAAGATTCTCTGGGGAGTGTATGCGCTTTTAACCGCCGCCGAAACGGCGCTTTTATACATAGGCGGCATGTCGCTGTTCGATTCCCTCTGTCACGCCTTCGGCACCATGGCGACCGGCGGCTTTTCGACCCGCAACGCTTCAATCGGCGCATATACAAGCGCCTATGTCGACTGGGTGGTTATTATTTTCATGTTTTTCGCCGGCATTAATTTCATGATCCATTACCGCGTGCTGTTTAACGGAAAATTCAATGTTTTGTCGACCGATCCCGAGTTCCGTTTTTACATTTTGGTAGTATCGGCCGCCGTCTGCGTCACCGTCACCGTCCTCTCTATCGGTGGACTGGCGGGAAAAGAAAGCGTGGCGCGAAGCTTTCGTCCGACAGCGATATCCGACACGCAGCTTGACGCGCGGATGAATGCCGAAGCGGCCAAGGTGGCGCCGACGGGAGGAATGATCAGGCACGCCGTATTTCAGGTCGTTTCCATCACCACGACCACCGGATTCTGCACGGCGGATTTCGATATGTGGCCAGATGTTCTGCGGCTGATGCTGGTGGCGCTCATGTTTTTTGGCGGGTGCGCCGGTTCCACCGGCGGCGGGATGAAAATGATCCGCATCATGGTCGTGCTGAAAGCCGCATGGCGTCACGTAAAAACAACAGTTCAACCGCGTCTTGTCGCCCCCATCAAAATAAGCGGTACGCTCATCGAGGAGAAGCTGGTGCATACCATCACCGGTTTTTTTCTGCTCTTTATCCTCCTCTTTGCGTTCTTCTCGCTGGTCATGAGTTGTATCGTGCCGGATTTTACCACCGCCATAACGTCGGTTGCCGCAACCATGTGCAATATCGGTCCGGGACTTTCCGGCATTGGTCCAACCGAAACCTATGCGTGGATACCGCTTTCCGGCAAATGGGTGCTTATCATCTGCATGCTGCTTGGACGGCTCGAAGTTTTCACCGTTCTCATTGCCTTTGCGCCGATTTCGTGGAGGAAATAGGAGATGACATGGGGTCGAGCATATCCCAAGAGCTCTCATATCCATCATGCCATCACTCCTTCTTCAAAAAAACCCGTTTGAGTTCCGCCCCCTGATAATACGCGCCAAGAATCTGCATGAAAGACTGGCCTTTTCGCGCGCGGGCTATCGCACCCATCTGGCACATGCCCACGCCGTGGCCGTAGCCTTTGCCGCGGAGGCGAATGAGGGTCTTGTCGGCCTGGACGACCTCGAAATTGGAACTGCGCAGGATGGGATACCCGGATCGGTTCTGGCGTAGGACAAACCGGATGCGGTCACGGCCGTATGCGACTTCTCCACCGCTCGTACTGACAATGCATGTATGTACCCGGCCGCACGCGAATCGGCTGCGCACCGCGATACCCGTGACACTGCCGCGCGGCTGCGGCTGCGCGGGAAATGCCTGCCGCGAATAGCGGCCGATAATCTGTCCGAGCTGTTCCGGCGTCCACTGCTCTTCCCATGCAAATTGCGGCGATATGGAGCAATACGGTCTCCCCTCCGAATCGACATCAGGCACTGAGCGAAGGTACGGCTGCGGCGTTTTTTCCCATACATCCTCGACATTCGCGGTACGGCCGCCGCAGGTCGAGTGATAATAGGTCATGCAGATTTCCCCGCGATACACGAGTATCATATCCCTGGTCTCGCTGAGCGCCATGTCACAGAGGGGATTTTCAGCCAAAACGCCTCCATAGACCTGGTCGGAAATATCAGGCAGAAGGTCGAAAGGCTCGCCGGTTTTCTCCCGTATTCGGCGATATGTGTAGGTGCGCGCCGCCACCGCCTGCGCTTTTACCGCTTCGATCTCCTGCTTGCCGCATTTTCCTATCTCCAGCGCCAGCACGCCCCTGAGGTAATCCTCGACGTTAACGGCATTGACAACCGTAAAGCCGCCGCCGTTGCCTGCCGCCAATATAACCGAGCCCCGGTAGCTCGCATCGCAATATTCGAAATAATTATGCCTGCTGGTGGCTAAAAGTGTACATGGTAGGGCGGCTTCAAGCGAACCAAAAGGCTCCGCCCTGATTTTTACTGCGCCGGGCAGGCCGCTTATCGCTTTAATCTCGATGCGGCCCCTGCACGAATACGGCCGCCGCCCCCCTTGCGCCGCGATAGTTATCTCGCCAAGAGTATAAAAAATCGCCTCCGACACGCCTTTTTTCAGGGCAATCCGGGCTGTGATGGCAGGCACCGGTATGGAATCAGCGCCCGTGCCTGCCCCGCCGGTCCGAACATTTCGATCCACGGCCGCAATGGTTTCAGGCGCAGGTGCGGCAAGAGGAAAGGTATCGATTTCGGCTATGGCGGCCGCAAAATCCAAATCCCCTTCCGCGTGCGCGGTGTCCTCTAACGCCGATGTGTCTGCAGAGGCACTACGTCCTTCTTCGGGCCGAACCGTCATGGTATCTTCGGGAGGCGCCGGGGCGGGCGACGGCACTTGAACCATCGGCGCCTTCGCGCATCCCGCCACCATGAGAAGGGAGAAGAAAAGGAAAAGATGGTTAGGAAACGGATATCGTCTCACCGCGATTTTTCGCCAGTTTTTTAAGTTTGCCGCTGACCAATTGACGCAGAAGCGGCGACGCCCTGTCGACAAACAGGATGCCGTCAAGATGGTCGATCTCATGCTGTACCGCCCGGGCGAGAAGGCCGTCCGCATTTTCGACACTGTATTCTCTGCCGTTTTCATCCAATGCTTTAAACGATATCCTGACAGGGCGATTGACTTTGAGATTGATGTTAGGCACACTCAGGCAGCCTTCCTCGTAGTCCCCCCTTTCCTCGGAAAAAAACGTAATCTCCGGATTGATAAGCACAGAGGGAACTCCCTCTCCTCCCGATGCATCGACCACTGCGATGCGTACCGATTCGCCGATCTGGGGCGCGGCAAGCCCCACGCCGTCCTTTTCCCGCATTGTATCAATCATCTCCCTGACCAGGTTCTTGAGATGCGTGTCAAACGCGGTCACGGGCTTTGCTTTCTTTCGCAGAACCGGATCGCCGTATATTCGAATTTCCGCCATTAATGTTTGTTCTCCCCGGTGTTTTCTTTGCCGGTTGCGCCCTCTTTGGCGATGACGCTTGTAATGGCGCTTTTAGTCATTTCGACGGTGGTGTTGTCGGCAATCCTGACGGTTATGGTATCTCCCTTCACGTTATGAATAATGCCGTAGATCCCGCCTGCCGTCAGCACCTTGTCCCCTTTTTTCATTTCATTCAACATAGTCTGCCGCTGTTTCTGCTTCTTCTGCTCGGGTCTGATCATCAGAAAGTAGATTATCAGGAACATAACCACCATCATCGGCAGAACGCTGGTGAAAATTCCTGATGACGCGGCTTCTTTTGCCTGCTGGGCACACGCCGCCGCCGGCAGTATCGAGACGGCGAAAAGCCAATTCAAGAAACGCATACCTCATCCTTTCGCAAAAAAGTGATCGTGCATTCCCGGGGAACGAAAAGTTAAACCTACATTCCGCAGTTGGGGTGGATGCGAATACGTGCGTGGAAACTGGCGTGAAGGCGGCGCAGGGCATATCCGCCGAGTGATATGTCCAAGCCGCCTGAAGCGCCAGAGCGCTCAACAGA
>Ga0129299_1000713_pt1 | contig 21710 bp, 23 predicted proteins | sample ConPoolayeCmetaG_FD_94477 | JGI IMG/M metagenome (GOLD analysis project Ga0129299, IMG submission 94477) | Hot spring microbial mat communities from California, USA to study Microbial Dark Matter (Phase II) - Cone Pool mat layer C metaG ...
TGTTTCAAAATGTCAAAGAACTTAATGAAAAACTGTTTTCCTATGTTAACCGTTACAATTTTGACTTAAAATTACAACAGCTAAATAGAAAATCACCGGTTCAATACTTAGTGGAACCTTTTACTAAACATTTAACCAAATGTCAGAGATTGTCGTTAATTAATAAATAATGATTAAAGTTAAAAATTTCAAATTAAAATTATTTTTTGTTATAATTCCTCTATGAAGCTCCTTATTGGTATTGTTGGCCTACCAAATGTTGGCAAATCAACTCTTTTTAACGCCCTTCTTAAAAAGCAAGTAGCTCAAGTTGCCAACTACCCTTTTTGTACCATTGAACCAAATGTTGGTGTCATTGAAGTACCAGATAAAAGACTGCCGGTTTTGGCAAAAATTGTTAATACTGAAAAAATCATACCAGCTATTGTTGAGTTTTATGATATTGCTGGGTTAGTCAAAGGCGCATCAACTGGAGAAGGTTTGGGTAATAAATTTCTCTCTCATATCCGCGAAGTTGAGGCAATTGTCCATGTTGTCCGTCTTTTTGATGATAAAAATATTACTCATGTTTCAAACAAAATTGATCCTCTTGAGGATATAAAAACCGTTGAAACCGAGCTTATTCTAGCAGATCTTCAAACTTTAGAAAAAGTTAAAAGTCAAAAATTAAAAGTCAAAAATGAAAGTAAAAAGTTAAAAGTTGAGACAGTTGAATTATTAATAACCATTTTAAACAAAGGAATTCCAGCAAGAAATATTAATTTAACCGATGAACAAAAAACTATTATCAAACCCTTAAACCTTTTAACTCTAAAAAACATCATCTATCTTTTTAACGTTTCAGAAAACCAACTGCAAAACAAAAACCAAATTGAAAAAAAAATTCATCAAATTTTTACTGATTATAACCGATTCCAACCGATTTTAACTAATTATAACTATCTTTATTTATCCGCCAAACTTGAATCAGAAATTGTTGTTTTAAACGAAAATGAGCAAAAAGAGTATTTAAAACAGTATGGTCTTGAAGAATCAGGACTAAATCGGCTAATAAAAAAAGCCTACGAAACTTTAGGACTAATCTCATTTTTAACTGCTGGAATTAAGGAAGTGCGAGCTTGGACCATAAAAAAAGGCACTTTAGCACCCCAGGCCGCCGGTGTCATCCACTCTGATTTTGAAAAACACTTTATCAAAGCTGACGTTATCCCTTATGAAAAATTTATTGAGATTGGCGGTTGGACAAAAGCCCGTGAAAAAGGACTAGTTCAAACTGTTGGTAAATATTATCAGATAAAAGATGGTGATGTAGTTGAGTTTAAAGTCAGCATATAAATTATTTCATTTTTTTTATCTTTTGCCAATCTTTTAAAAGTTTTTTTCTTATTAAATCGATTTCTTTTCCCTCTTTTTTAAATTCTTTTTTTAAACGACTAATAATTCTAGAAACTGATTTTTGGTATTCACGCCAATCAATACTTTTCATTTCTTTTTTTAATTGAACAAACTCTTCAATCAACCAAGACTTTGCTTTTTCATACCAAACTTTTGCCTCTTGTGATAGTTCTTCAACAATTTTTTTTGCTTTTTTGTCAATTTCTTTTTCTTCTAAAAGTTTTTTTAAATCTATAATTTTTTTCTTAACATCCTCTCTCATTTCTTTACCTGATTTTGGAGCAAAAAATAAAGCAGTTAATCCGCCAATCAAAGAACCAATTAATAAACCTAAACCAAATTTTGATTTTTTTTGATTTTCCATAAGTTTTTCAAAAATTTTTAATTTTCATTACTATAATTTTAGCGTAGCAAAGAAAGAATTTTTTTTCAAGACATAATTAATTTATGCTTTGAATTATTAAAGATTTTTATAATTTTTTCAAGAAAAATCAGTCTTTATATTTTATATTCTTACTTTCTTTCTGATCTTTCTGATTTTTTCTAATACTTCCTGAGCTTCTTCTGGTGTTAAATCTCCTCCCTTTTTTAAGATTGCATCGGTAAGCGCTTCTGCCTCACTATCATTTAATGATTCTAACCCATATGTTTCAGCAATCGCCTTAAGAGTATTATTCTCACCCTCTTTTCTTCCTATACTATCTGGTGGTAAATCTTCATCATATCCTAATGCATCACAATTAGTTTGTGTAGCGTGAATTCGACCATCTCTTTCTTCATTAGCACCTATCATCTCTGAAGAAGCTATTCTCAAAGCTTCTTTATAAGTAAAACCCTCTTTCATTAATCTTTCAACTACTTTTAGATCATACATAGGAACTCCATTTCTGTCTGGACTATTATTAGCTGGACTATTATTAATTCTTCTAATTCTCTCGCTCATATATTTTATTTTATCAACTTTTAACTTTAAACTTTATATAAACAACCCAAAATCTAATCGAAGAAAAAAGACAAAAAACAAAACCGGCAAATCCATCAGTAAATCCTTTATGACGAATATAAGTTTTTAAAAACCAAATCAAAGGCTTGATAAAAAAGTAATTAATAAAAAGCAAAATTTCTTTCACTTTGGTTAATTTTTCTTTGGGATATTTTTTTGAAAGCTCTTCAGCATCAAAAGTAGTATACCTATCCCATCTAAGAAGATAGCGGGAAAAATCATAATCAGCATAATGAAGTAAATCATTTTTAAGATAACCAACTTTGCCTTTAATCTTTACATTTTCGTGAAGATCTTTTAGATCGAAATAAGCCGTATCTTTTTTGTAAAGTCGCAAAACATAATCGGGATAAACACCACCTTTCATTAAAAATCGGGTTAAAAACCAGTTCTTACGCGGCATATAATAACCAACGATTTCTTCCTCAATATTTTTTTCCATTTTTAATTTTTCATTGTCATTTTTATTTTTTAATATACCAACAATCTCTTTTTTTAATTCTTCACTCAACGCCTCATCGGCATCAAGTTGTAAAATCCACTCCCCTTTGGCTTTTTCAATGGCACGGACTTTGTTTTCCAAAAAATTTCTGGGATTGTCGGTTTTGTAAATTTTTACTTTCTTACCAAAAGACGAAGCAATTTGAGCTGTTTTATCGGTTGATCCGGCATCAATAACAATTACTTCATCTACTAAATCAATCGCCGAAGAGAGTGGATAACGGATATTTTTTTCTTCATTATAAGCCGGAATACAAAGAGAAAGTTTCATATAAAAAATTATAACAAAAAGGTTATTTATTATTAGTGTAAAAAGTTGCGTAAACGTTATTTTTTATGTCATTTATTATTTCAAGACTTAAATAATATTTATAATTTTAGATTATTATTTCATCCCTAATTTATTTCGGGGTCCTATTAATATGAAACTTAAAAAAGATCCTAAAACAAGTTTAGGATGATAATTTACCGCGTAAGTCCTGCTTATTTATTGTCATTCCTGCGTAAGCAGGAATCTATACAATAATTAAACTAGAATAAATAAGGTAAAATCTTATAAATTCATGATCAAAGCCAGAAATAACAAAATGTTTTTCTTATCAATTAGAAATTATGTTAATTAGGTTAATTTTATTCTTTTGACTTTTTATCAAATCTAAATTGGTTTTGACTTTTGACTTTTAATTTCTGACTTTTTATAATATCCTTATGCTAAAAATCGTCCAAGCCCCCAATCCCATTTTGTTCCAAAAAACTAAAGAAGTAAAAAAATTGGATAAAAAAATAAAAAAAATAATCGAGGAAATGAAAAAAACCCTTCTTGCTCAGACTGATCCTCCAGGAGTTGGTTTAGCGGCAAATCAAGTAGGAATTAGTTTATCTTTATTTATCATGAAACCAACAAAAAAATCACCTATCTCTATTTTTATTAATCCAAAAATTTTAAAAGTTGAGAAAGAAAAAGAAGAAAAAAAAATAAAAAAAAAAGAAAAAGTAATAAAACTTGAGGGTTGTCTTTCTGTCCCAAAAATTTGGGCAGATGTCAAACGGCCAAAAAAAGTTCTTTTGGAATACCAAAATGACAATGAAAGTTTTGAAAAAAAACAATCTTGGTTTTCTAGTTTTGAAGCCGTAATTATTCAACATGAAGTTGATCATTTAAACGGCATTCTTTTTACCCAAAGAGCGTTAGAACAAAATCAAATCCTTTATGAAGAAAAAGATGGAAAACTGGTAAAGATTAAAAAATAAATCAATTAATTATTTTTGTTTTTTGAAGGGATTTTTTTGTCGAAGAATCTTCTCTTTTCTCCTCTTTTTTTGTGAAAACAGTGGTAATAAGAGTTAAAAATGGTTTTTTACCATCTTTTATATCTTTTTTAATTCTTTTTAGACATTTAGCACAAAGCTTAACCCTCTCTTCTTTACCATTTTCTAAAATTGTCACTTTTTGAAGATTTGGACGGAAAATTCTTCTTGTTTTTGGCGCTCGCTTTTTCCAGCGACCACCAGCTACTCCCCGATGATGAGTATGACTTCGACCAAAAATAACTGTTTTTCCACAGTGATAACACATATTTGCCATAATAAATTTTTATGGTATCATAAATAAAGAAAAAAAGCAAGAATAATAATAATTTCAAATATAAAATGTCAATCCGCCAGCTTTGGACAAAACTAAAACTTAAATATTAAAACCAAAATAAAAAAATTATTTTAATAAAAGTTTTAAGTTTTTAGTTGTGGTTTTGCGTTTTGAGATTGAGTGAGTTATTAAAAATTTAAATGTTAAATTAAATATGCTATTTTCTAATTTATTTGCTAACCCATTAATGTTTATCTTTTATATTTTGGCTTTATTTGCGGCAATTACTATACATGAATTTTCTCATGCTTTAGCCGCTGATCTTTTAGGAGATCCCACTCCTCGTCTTCAAAAAAGATTAACTTTAGATCCAAGAGCCCATATAGATCCTTTTGGTCTTTTATTTTTATTTTTTTTTGGTTTTGGTTGGGGAAAACCAGTTGAGTTTGATCCATTTAATTTAAAAAATCCCCGCCGCGATACCGCCTTAATCTCTTTTGCTGGTCCATTATCAAATCTAATTTTAGCGTTAATACTTTCTATTATTTTAAAATTGTTTATATTTTTTAACATTAAAACTTTATATACTATAGGTATTTTATTTTTTTTACCAATGATTTATTTAAATATTGTTTTAGCAATTTTTAATCTTATTCCCATACACCCTTTGGATGGTTTTAAAATTATTGGTGGAATTTTACCGGAAAAACAAGCAAAAGAATGGTATTCACTGGAAAAATATGGAATAATTTTTCTTTTAATGCTTTTTTTTCCTTTAGGAAAAACCTCAATGATTGATCTTTTAATTAGACCAGCAGTTAATTTTTTAACTAATCTTCTTCTTCCGTTTTCATCAGGAATAATATAAAAAATAATATAAATTGATTTGACAAGCTTATTAAAATTGTTATAATATAAAATATGTCAAACCAAAGCAAAGTTAATCTTTCTGATTTACCTGATCTTTTGACAATTAAAGAAGTTGCCTCAATTCTTCGAGTTTCTCCCCTAACGATAAAACGTTGGGGAAAGTCGGGTAAACTACCAGCCATTCGCATTAACTCCCGCGGTGATCGACGATATCGAAAAGAAGTAGTTTTAAGACTTCTAGGAATAGAAAATAATTCAAATATCTAATTTTTATTTTATTTTTCATTTTATTTCAAAAATAAACTTAATAAAAAAAATAAAGAATAATTTATTAAAACAAAACTAATGTATTGAATATAAGTTGGAATTTTTCTAATAAAATATTTTTTAATTTTTTGCTCAGTTTGATTTATTAAGATATTTATTCAACTTTATTTTATATTTTAGTTAAAATAATTTTTTAATCTTTTTTTCATCTTATATTATTATATTATTAAAATTTGACTATTGTCTATTTTTTAATAATTTTTTTTGTTCTTTAGTTAATTTTTATTTTTTTTATTAATTTTTTTCTGAATTGATTTTAAATTTAATAGTTAATAAACTAGTTAAAATTATTTCTCATTTAACTAATTATTGTTTTTTTAATAAATAAGATTAGTTTTTGAAATAATATTTAAGTTTACCAAATTTGAAATTTCTTCTTAAAAAGTTATGTTATCTACTAGAAAAAAGCCCAGACGCAGATTGAAATAACGAAGGACCAACCAAACCAACTAAAAGAATCAATAAAACTGTCCCACCAATTTTCCACCAATTTCCTTTTAACCACTCACCTGTTTTTCCTCCTCTTAATCTTGATGCATCAAAAAATGTTAAAACTCCTTTTCCTAATTGACTCTCTACAAATTTCTTTTTTTCTTCTGCTAATTTAAGTCCATCCTCAATTATGCTTCTTCCCCAATCGGTATCACTCAATGCAAAAATCTCATCTCTTGATAACCTTCCGCCTGCTAATAAATAATCACATAAAATTTTTTTAGCTAAGTTTAGAGAAAAAGTTTCAACAAACTTTGGATCTTTTTTTCTAGCTAAAATTGTTTGCGCTTCTTCCCTACTTAATCCGTAGCTTGTTAAAGTAGACTCATCTCTAGCCACTTCATTAATAAATTCTTGAAATCCAGAAGGATGAAAAAGCAAAGTCAAAAAACGTTTTGCTTCTCTTTTATTAGGAACAAAAATTGTTTCGCCATTCCTCGTCTTTTCTCTTCTTCCTAATCTTCGACCAAGTTTTTCAATTGCCTGTTCTTCTAACAGTTTTTTATGAGCTTCTTCTTGTTCAGCTGCTTTTTTTGCTTCTTCTTTATAATGGATTGCTACCTCACCTAAAGCCTCATTTAAAAATTTTTTAGCCGCATCAGCTGGAATAGCAATCACATCTGTAGCATATTTTATCCGCTCTACAATTAATTTAGCTTGAGCTTCTTGTAATTCTAATAATTTTTCTTCAAACTGTGTCCTTAATTGTTTTTGCTCTGGAGTATTGGCTTGCAGTTTTTGTTGTTCTAATAACTGAATTTGTGATTGAAGCAAAGACTCTTCTTGTTGTAGTTGATGAATATTACTGAATTTTGGATCATTTAAATAATTTTGAAATTTACGAATCTCTGCTCTTTTATTATTGATTTCTTGTAATGTTTGTTGAATTTGTGAGTTATTTTTGCTTTTTTTAGCAACTTGATAATCATCTTCTAATTCCCTTAATTCTTGTTGCGCGTCTTCTAATTTTTGTAAAGCATCTGAATAATCATTATAATTTTGATCTCTATAAATTGCTGTCTTTTTTTGAGTTAATTCTGTTCTTCTTTGGGCAATTTCCGCATCAATCTTTTGAGGATCTATAATTTGTGCTTCTAATTTTTTTATCTCACTTTCCAAATCTGCAACTATACTGTCATACTTTAATCTTTTTTCTGGATCTAATCTTTCAGTAAAAAGACGATGCATTGCTTGAATAAGTCTAGGTTGACTAAGAAAAACTTTAATAAGATCCTGAGCTTGTTGTGTTCTTAAAAAACCTTTTTGATCAAATAATATGTCTTTAAACTGAGGCATATTAATTAAATAAACAAGAATTTCATTTTGTAATACTTGTGGTATATTTTGACCATTACTCTCTAAGTACTCTCTAACCGCTTGAGCTATTTGTAGAGATCTATCATATCGATCTTTTTCTGGGGTACCTAACCTTGGTTCTTTTTTTAGTCCAGTATTTTGATCACGCTTTTGACTACTTAACATTTCCAACAAGATTCTTTCAACATCTTTTTCAGTATACGGACAACGATTGCCGGCTAAAATCTGAAGACTTTCTTCTGCTTGACCATTTTGATAAGCTCGCAATGCTTTATAAACTGAAGGAGGAAGATTTTGTCCTTGCAGTAAATCCGCCTCTACTAATCCAACAACTAAACCTTTGGCAACTTCAGGAGTAATTTGAGCATCGGCCATAAATTATTGAGAAAATTTTAATAACTGACTTTTAATTGTCTCGATTTTTTGAGAATCCCCTTTTTTAATTTTTAATTCTTTTTCAAAACTATCTACAAAAGAGGAAAAAATAAAATATCTATTTTTTAGCTGATTTAAAAAATTATCTAACTCTAAATAGTTAGAGATTGTTTTTTTTCTTTCTAAAATAAAACGAGAAATCTCAGCTGCCTCATCTTGATCAATATCTTCGTTAATTAAACTATCAATAATTATCTTTGTCAATCCATTGATCAACTTTTTTAATCGCACATTAAAATCGTCCATAACATAACTTTACAAATGAAATTTTATTTTGTCAATAGGAATTTAAATAAAATTTAAAAATTGCTAAAATTATTCAATGCCTCAAACTCTTTTATTTTTAATCATCCTTTTATTTATCCAGTCCCTAACCATATTTTTTTTATCCCGCAAAAACTTTAACAACTTTTTTTATCTTTTCCAAAGATTTTTTAAAAATAAAAAAACCGTTTATGCTTTGGTTTCTTTATTATTTTTACCAGGAACTATTATCCATGAATTCTCTCACTTTTTTGCGGCAATGATTTTGTTTTTGCCGGTTAAAGATATTAAGATCTTTCCCGAATTTGAAGATAGACAGATAAAGTTAGGCCATGTTTTGTATGTTAAAAAAGATTTTTTGCGAGGAATTTTGGTTGGGATTGCTCCTTTTTTTGGCGCACTTTTATTCTTTTTTGGTTTATCATTTTTTGATCTTTTTCCTAATAATAATTTAGGAATTAATATTGCTCTAATTTATCTTATATTTACTGTCTCATCAGTGATGTTTTCCTCAAAACAGGACTTAGTTGATATTGTTTATCTGATTCCCTTAATCATTTTTTTATCAATTATTATCTACCTTTTTCAACCATTTCTTCCCTCTTTCAATATACCTCATTCTAATAAAATTTTTACCGGCTTAGAATTTTTTTTAATCAATGTTAATTACTATCTTTTTTTATCAATTATCATTCATGTTTTTTTGACAATAATTTTTTGGGGATTAAACCATTTTCGAATTCATTTCTTATGAGAATAAATTAATCAAACTAATTTTAACAATGAAGATAAATCTTTTTTTAAGAAAGACTCATCGTGAAATTTTTTTGCTATAGCAAAGTTCTTCTCTGTTATCATATTATATTTTTTCTTATCTTTTAAAATATCAATTGTTAAATCAACGACCTCTTTTATTTTAACTCTTGGTATAACTTTAAAACCATTAACCATTTTTACCCTATTTCCTAAACTAATTATCTCATATCCCTCTCTTTTAATATCAGTTTCAAAAACAGGATATTCAAATAAAACTACTGGTTTTTTAAAAAAAACCGCTTCTAAAAATTGATTACCAAAACCTTCTTTAACTGAAGTATAAGTTACTAAGTCAGAAATTAAGTAGCTGTCAAAAAAATTAAAAGTCCTCCGTTTATCTTTTTTAAAATCATCTTCCAAGGAAAAATTGTCATAGGCAAAAAAACATTTAACTTTAAGTCTAAAAACCAACTTTGATAATTGATGAAAATATTCCCGTGAATCAAACTCAACAAAGCTAGGTAAAAATAAAATCACTCGCGAAGTCTTGTCAAAAATAAAACTTCTATTATTGGTATTAATTTTCAAAGGCACAATCGATTTTAGTTTTTTCTCCAACTCATAAACAAAATAAATCGCATTTTCAATTGCCTTTCTTGGAGTAATTCTCGTTGCGTGCAAAACAACTAAATCATTTTTATTGATAGAAAAAAATTGTTTAATTTCCTCTACATTATGAGTAGGTGTGTAACTATTTTCAAAATCAAAATAATCACCAATCTTTTTAGCAATTATCCCTCTTTTTTGTTTTAATTCTTTAAACATTATTGAGTTAATAACCTGATGTTGTAAAATGTAATGTCTTTTTGGTAGAAAAAGATTAATCATTTCAGAAATAAAACTATAGTTTGGCTTAATAAATTCCTCTCTTTCAAACCAAAAATCATGATGAACACAAACAGCTTGTATTTCCATCTTATCCAAAACCTTTAAAAAAGCGGTGGAGAAAGGTAAGTTATAAGCATGAGAAAAAACATTATGAACAAAGATAAGATTAGGTTTAATCGTCGTCATTACCTTTAATAATTTTTTATAAATCACGTTTTCTAATCGAAAAAACAACATCATCATCGTTAACTCATCTAATACTTTTTTCTTTCTATTAAAAAAACTCTCTTTTAAAAAACGATTAAAATTTGAAGTAATATCTATCTCTTTAATCACAAAAGAATTTTTTCTTTTTTTCCCATCATAACCACTTAAAAAATAAGCCTCACTTCCTAATTCCTGAAAAATTTTGGCCCTTTTTTCAATCTCCAAACTTACCCCATCTCTTTCTCCAACTCGATAATGAATAAACAAAACACGTTTTTTTATATTATCTGCCATAGAAAATCATAGGGTGATAACTGATATTTTTTTCCTCGATAATTAATTTCTACATAATCTTTAGTAACATTATGTAAAGCTAAAACTCTTTGGCCATTTTTATATCTCAAAATAGAAAATACTTTATTGGAAAGAGAAATAACTTCTTGTTTGGCTTGAGGATGAAAAGCAACAAAAGACTTTCGTTTTTTTATAAGATCAAATAATGCATTAAAAACTATAGATTCTTTTGTTTTTTTATTTGCCAACCATTTCTCTACTTTTTTTATTGATAAATTTTCTCGGTTGAGATCACGATTAATTTTTGTCTTTTTGTAAGTTATTAAATCATTTTCTCTTCCAAAAAGTGATAAATAATAAACTGCCGGAACACCCTTTAAAGCAAAACTTATTGCTTTTGAAGTGATAAATTTTTTAAGATTAAGTTCAAATGAATTATTTTTTTCAGCTAATGCCGACCACCAAGTAGTATTGATTTCATAAACCGCCTTTCCCCCATCGGCAAGATTTCTTAAAGATAGTTTTCCACCATTTTTTTTAATAGTTAAAAATATCTTTTCAAATTCATCTTTAGGTAAAATGTCTTTTGCTCCAAGAATACCTACCCCATCATGAGAATCAAGAAAGTTATAAAAAAAGTTTTTTTCATTTGGCCATTCAATTGATTGAGCCCATTTAGTTAAAAATGATGAATTTTGAGAAATAAAAGCCTGAAGAACTAAAGGCGGTAAAGCAAAGTTATAAACCATATGTGCTTCATTTTTACCATCACCAAAATAAGAAACGTTTTCTGTGTGAGGAACGTTGGTTTCGGTAATAATCACTCCATCAGGATAAATACTTTCAATAATCAACCGTAAAAGCTGAACTATTGTATGAACTTGTGGTTGATGCAGACAATTGGTTCCTAATTCTTTCCAAAGATAAGCAATCGCGTCAAGACGAATAATTTTTACTCCTTTTTGAAAAAGAAAAAGAAGAATTTTTACCATTTCCAAAAATAGCTTAGGATTTTTATAATTTAAATCGACTTGATCAGTAAAATCACCAACGCTAAAAGTTGTCCAAACAAATCTTGTGCCAGTTTTTGTTGTAAAAGGAGTTAAAAGAGGGGTAGCTCTTGGCCGAAAAACCTTTTTAATCTCATCTTTTGGAATTTCTTTCTCTAGAAAGGAGATAAAGTAGTCTTGATATTTTTTCTTTCCTGCTAAAAAGTTTTTAAACCATTTGCTTTTAGTCGAAATATGATTTAAAACCAAATCAGCCATCAAACGATAATTACGAGATATTTTTTTTATTTGTGACCAAGAACCAAACTCTTTTTTTACCTGATAAAAATCAATCACTGAAAAACCTCGATCCGATGAAAAAGGATAAAAAGGAAGAATATGAAGTGCTGAAAAATAATCTTTAATATATCGTTTCAAAAAATAATTTAATGTTTTTAGTGGTTTTTCATTCTCTTTAAAAAAAGAGTTAGCATAAGTAATTAAAAAAATATCCTTTTCATCAAAAAAAGATTTTTTATTAAATAATGTGACTTTAGCTGAGATTGTTTTTTTATCTAATATTTTTTCTAATCTTAAAAAAACATCCCCCGCTTGTTTTGGATAAAGCAGTTTTATTTTTTCTAAAAAATTTTTTTCATAGTTCATAAGATTAATTATACTTTACAACTTAAACAAAAAAAGGTAAAAAAATAATATAGATTCCTACTTTATTAGGAATTAAAAAAACTAACAATAACTAATAAATAATAACAAATAACATTTAATATTAGAGATCATGCGTTAGAAGTTAGAAGATTTTTGATTTCTTCAGCAGCATCTTTTGGATCAATTATATTAACAGAAAGCCCCGTACCCAATTCAAAACCAGCCCGATTAACAAAGCGAGGAATAAGCCGCAAGTACCAATTTTCTTTTGGATAAATATAAAAGTTATAGGCAAAAGGCAAAGAAGAGAATTGATATTTTTCGTGAATCTTCTCCAAAGCTTTTAAAACTTTTTTGAAAATCAGTACCAAATATTCAATCTCATTATCTTCAATATCACCAAAATAAGTATTTTGTTTTTTTGGGCTAAGCCAGACCTCAAAAGGCCATTGAGAAAAATCAGGGCAATAAAGATCAAAATATTTATTTTGTTCAATAATATTATTCAGCGGTTCTCGAGCCAAAGTATCCAAATTTATCTGAAACGGAAGAACAACTAGCTGTGAATGAGAATGTTTAAGTGATGCGCCAGCATTTTCTCGGTGATTGCAAAAGATCATTACTTGACCTCTTTGTCGATAAAAGTTAAAACGTTGCCGATAAACTTGAAAGATTTTTTTAAGATGTTCTTTTGATAAATATTCCAAATCTTTATGACAATCAGGTGTATGAATGATAATCTCATGAAAATCAGTAATCGGATATTTATTGGGAATAACTCGAATTTCCCAACCAGGTTTGTTTGACTCACCTTCTCCTATTCTCATCACTTCATTTGTGGTCATTGACTCATTACCAGGACAAAAAGGACAAACAAATTTTTTATCTTTTTGATGAAGACGATTTATTCTTTGAGAAGAAATTATAACCCATCTTTTTGTAGAAATATCTGGAACGTATTTTGACATAAATTAAAATTAAAACTTAAAAATTCAATCCACTAGCTGGTAGATTGAATCAAAATTTAAAATGTAAAATTATTCTTATTTTTTTTCTTTTTGAATTTTCAATTATCATTTTGAGATTTGAGATTTAAATTTTGAATTTTATAAATTCAAATATATAGAATAATTCACCATAAATCAACTGAAATCAATTATAATTTAGTTATGATAATAATTGGCCTTGGTAATCCAAGCAAAAAATATGAAAATAATCGGCATAATGTGGGACATATGTTTATAAACTATATAACTCAAAACTCAAAAGTCAATATGCCAGCTTGGGGACAAAACTATAACTTAAAACTTAAAATTTTTAAAACTAATTGTTTTATGAACGAAAGTGGAAAAGAAATAAAAAAAATTTTAAAAACGTTACACGTTACACATTATACGTTACACGATTTATTCATTGTTCACGACGATCTGGATATTCCTCTTGGTAAATTTAGAATAGATTTTGGTAAAGGCCCAAAACTTCACAATGGCATAAAATCAATTGAACAAACGTTAAAAACCAAGAACTTTTGGCGAATAAGAATTGGTGTTGATAATCGCCAAAAAACAGGCTGGATTGATGGAGAAAGTTATGTTTTGAAAAATTTTTTATATAAAGAAAGAGTAATATTGGAAAAGGAAGTATTTGGAAAAATTGAGGAAAGACTTTTTAAAATAATACAATAAACCATAAACCATCTAATTAGAAATCAATAATTAAAACACTAAAAAATTTTAAAATCGGTTTAATAAATTTAATAGAAAAACCACAGCTTGGGTTAATTATTAAAATTTAATCAACGCTTAATCAAAAAATTGAAAATTTTTTAAGCTATAATTAAATAGATATTAATTTAAAACATAATTAGCAAAAAATAAATTAAAATGTTTTTTAAGAATTTATTTTTTAAAAAATTATCAATTAAAATTGATATAATAATTTATAAAATTGATATAATAATTTATAAATAAGAATATGAAAAATCTAAATCGCATCTGCATGCTTAATCCTCAAGGTTATGTTGTCTACCCTCCCCCTTTGGGAAAAACCGATACTGGAGGTCAAATTGTTTATATATTAGAGTTAGGAAAAGCTTTAGCAAAAAAAGGGATAAAGGTTGATATTTTTACTCGTGCTTTTGAACTATATCAAAAAGAAGAAGAACAAATTTTTCCCAATCTAAAAATAATAAGAATTCCTTGTGGTCCAAATAAATTTGTTGCTAAAGAAAAACTTTATGAACTCATGCCTGAATTTACTGAAAATATTATGAAATATATCGAAAAAAGAAGAAAAAAGTATGATCTTATTCATTCTCATTATTGGGATGGTGGATACGCAGGAATTATTTTATCAAAGATGCTTGACATTCCTCACGTCCACACACCCCATACTCTAGGAAAAGCTAAAAAATTAGAAGTGGAAATTGAAGAAGCACCAACTGAAAAATTAAAACCCTATTATAGATTCCATGTAAGAATTGCTATTGAACAAAAAATTTATAATAAAGTCGATGCGATTTTGGTAATATGTGAAACAACAAGAATACAGCTTTTACATTATTACTTAGTTGATTTTGAAAAAATTTATGTTGTCTATCCAGGAGTTGATCTTGAAACTTTTAATCCAAAAAAAAACAAATTTGATAATCAAATCAATTTAAAAAATAACTCAATTCTCACAATGAGTCGCCTTGTTCCTGCTAAAGGAATTGATCGCCTGATTGAAGCATTAAATTTTATAAAAGAAAAAATTAATTTTCATTTTTATATTGGTGGTGAAACTAATTTAGAGGCTAGCAATTCTAAAGAAGAAATTAATTATAAAAAATATCTTTTAAATATTATAAAAAAATACAAAATGGAACAAAAAATTACTTTTATTGGTCAACTAAATCATGAAAAAGTAGCTGCTTATTATCGTAATACTAATATTTTTGTCAATCCAGCTCGTTATGAGCCTTTTGGTTTAACAACAATGGAATCAATGGCTTGTGGAACCGCCCCCCTTATTTCTCATGTTGCCGGAAGTAAAGAAATTATTATTGATGGTCTAAATGGTTTTATAATTAATAGCCATGATCGAAAACTTTTGGGTAGTCAAATTTTAAGGCTTTTATCTGATAAAAAAATGTTAAAGCGAATTTCAGAAAATGCAGCTTTTACTATCAAAGAACATTACTCTTGGGATAAAATTAGTGAAAAAATAATTAGTCTTTATAATAAAATCACCTAATAATAAAATTAAATAAATAAAATCCACTTAAAATAAAATTTATGAATATCTATCTAAGCTTATTAAATAATAAAATAAATAAACAAAAAATATACCCCCCTCTTATTGTTTTTAGTGATCTAGATGATACTTATCTTCTTAAATATTGGCCATCCGAAGAAACTTTAAGAAAAGAGCCACAAAGAAAAACTGATGTATTATTATTTGATAATAAAGAAAAATATCTTAATACTTATAAATTAAAAAATATCCTTAATAATTTAAATATCCCTTTAATAATAATTTCTGGAAGAGATTATTATCAAATAATGGATTATAAAAATCATTTTTCTAAAAAATACCCCGAAATAAAAGAAGTTATGAATTTTGACGGAATAATTTCCGCTATAGGAACTGAGATTTTTTTAAAAATAAAAAATAAATATGTAAAAGATTATAATTACGATAAACTGATTAAAAAAAATTTTTTTAATCGGCAAATAATTAAAGAGGCAATAAATAAGTTTATTTATTTTTTTAAAACCAAAAACAAAAATTATTTTCAGTACTGTTCCTTATCAAAAAGAGATTTAGAAAATAACCCAAAAGAACTACCACCAGTTAAAAATAAAATATCATTAGAATTTATTACATCTTTTAATAAAGCCCAAAAATTTTTATCTGAGTTAAAAAAATATTTTATAGCTAGTAATTTTGAAGATTTAAAATTGATGCTTTCTTCTCCATATAGAATCTCTAACTTATTGTATAAATTTAATTTAGATATTACTCCTGTATCAAAAGATTTTGCGATAAAATATTTAATAAATAAATTAAAAGAGCACAAAAAAGAATTAAAAACAATAGTCTGCGGAGACTCAGGAAATGATTTTGAGATGCTTTATCAAACCGGCGATTACAAAATAATTCCTGGCAATACGAAAAGGGAATTAATTGAAAAAATAAGTATTTTAAATAATAAATCAAATTTTTTTATTTATGAAAAAAAATTTATCGGTCCTCTAGCAATTATTGATTTTATTAAAAAATATGAAAATACTAATCGTTAATCCTTGCCAATCAAAATTACCAATCCCACCTGATTTAATAAGAGCCGATACGTATATAAGTATTCCTTTAGCTTATGGCTTGAAAAATAAAAATCATACGATAGAATTTATAACTTCTAAAGATTCTTTTTTAGATGGTATAAAACAAGAAAAAATTAATCTCAAGGCTCTTTTCAACATTTTAAAAATCGATGAATTTAAATTTTTTCCTGAAAATATAAAAATAGAACTAACTAAACTTTTCTACTTAGAAATTTTTGAAAAAACAAGAAGTTTAATAAAAAACAAAAAATATGACATTATTCATCTCCATTCAAATTACTTCCTTTTAGAAATGGGAATATTTAATGAAATTACTAATATACCAATAGTAATCACGCTCCATTCTGTTTTATCAAATCAAAATTGTCTTAAAAAATTGATATCAAACTTTAATTTAAAAAATAAATATTTTATATCAATATCCAATAAACAAAGAGATTTTTATCCTTTTGATTTCTTTAAAACTGTATATAACGGAATAAATTTAAACCTCTTTCCTTTTTATTCAAATTCCGAAGGAAAAAACATAATTTTTGTTGGTAGAACGGTAAAAGTTAAAGGTATAAAAGAAGCATTAGAAGTTTCTGTTAAAACTAATATTCCTCTTAAATTTACCGGTAAAACCGATAGCGAAATTAGTTTTTTTAACAATGAAGTTCTACCTTTGGTTAATAAACATAAAAATTTAATAAAATATTATAAAACTATTAACAGAAACAACATCAGTAATTTTTATTCCCTTGGAAAAATCCTTCTTTTCCCCATCCAATGGGAAGAACCATTTGGGTTGGTGATGATTGAGTCAATGGCAACTGGTACACCTATTGTTGCTTTTGCTCGAGGATCAGTACCTGAGGTGATAAAAGATGGTGAAACTGGATTTATTGTCAATCCATCAGATGATGATATACGAGGAGACTGGATTATCAAAAAAACCGGCATTGAAGGTCTTTGTGAAGCAGTTGAGCGGATTTACTCAATGCCAGAGGAACAATACCGAAAAATGAGAAAAGCTTGCCGAGAGCATGTGGAGAAAAACTTCACGGTTGAAAGAATGGTTGATGAGTATGAGAAAGTTTATTATGAAATCCTAAATAAAAAAAATAATCATTAAAATAAAATCTCGTCAAATTTAATAAATTTAATATAAAATGAAATAAAAAACAGCTTTATTTTTATTTAAAAAATAACATAAACCTTATAAAATTAAGTTATTTAATCAATTTTTTAGCCAAAAACTCTTTCTTAAAGAAAAGAATAATTTAAGACAATAATTTCAAAACATATATTTCCTTCAATTCGCTTTAATTTTAGTGTCAATTTATTTGATAAAATTAAATTAGTTAAAAAAATTTAAAAATAAATAATAACTAGCAATATTTAATTTATGCAATCTGTAAAAGATATTTTAAAAAACTTTAATCCCTTAAAAGATAAATATATTTCTCGTGATTTCCAGGCGTTTGGGATTTATTTGGCTGAAAAATTAGGAGAATCACGAAGAAAAAGTTTATACATTAAACTGGCAAAAACCATCCCCCGGCCCATTTTGGAAGAAGCGCTGCGTTTTGTAATTGACTCAAATGCCCGAAAAAAAGGAGCTTTATTTATGTGGAAATTAAAAGAAATAGGCGTCTTTAAAAAAGAAAAAAAAGGAGTTGACAAATAAAAAATTTTTATTTATAGTGAATTTATAATATGAAAATTACTATTTACACTGTATCTGATTGTCAGTTCTCTAAAGCAGAAAAAGAATATTTACAATCACATAATCTACCATATGAAGAAAAAAACTTAGAGCAAAATCAAGAATGGTTAAAAGAGATGTTTACTATTTCTAATAACTTTGCCGGTACCCCAGTAACAAAAATTGAAAAGGACGACGGCCAAATTGTTGTTTTAAAAGGTTTTACTAAAGAGGAATTCGATCAAGTTTTAAGTTTTAAAAAAGAAGAAAACGTTGCTCAAGAACAAGTAGATGCTATTCCACTTTCTCAATCAACTCCCAACCAACAAACAACTCAACCAATAACCAAACCAGCCTCAAATATCCAACCTCAAGCAACATTCCAAACTCCACAAACATCAACACCTCCACAAACAGAACAAACAATAACCACTAAAACTGAACCAAATATTATCCCTCCAAATCAATCTACCGATCCTTTATCTACAGTTATTTCTAATTTAGAACAAAAAACTTATCCTAATGAACAAAATCAGCCTTCTTCTCAACCAATAAATAATATTCCAAATATTCCAGATTTTAATCAATAAGGTAATTGATTTATGTCGGCTTCTATTATAAACTGGTTTAAAAAAAATAAGTTAACCGCCGCGATTTTAATTTTTATTGTCTTCTATTTACTTCTTAAAGATAAAATAACTATACTCAAGACGTTTTTTATTAAAGAACCAGCTTATTTTCCAAAACAAGAAAAAATGATTATTAAAGAAACAAGTAATCAAGTCAAAGACTATTTTTCTTCTAAATCATTACTATCCACCAAATCTCAAAGTCGCTTAATAATAAAAGAATCCTATATTTCTCTAGTAGTAAAAAATGTTGTTGATGCTCAAAAAGAAATTGTTAAAAAAACACAAGAATGGAAAGGCTTTATAGTGCAAAGTTATTTTGATAATCCACAAGAAGCCGCCTCAGCAACAATAACTATTCGTCTACCGGTAAAAAAACTTGATCAAGCTTTAAATGATTTTAAAAAATTGGCGGTAAAAGTGGTTTCGGAAAATATTTCAGGAACTGATGTTACTGAAGAATATACCGATATTGAAGCACAACTCAACACCTTATACAAAACTAAGGCTAAACTTGAAGAAATTATTGAAAAAGCTACTAAAATTATAGATATCCTTGAAGTACAACGAGAACTTATTAATCTTCAACAGCAAATCGATATGTTATTAGGTCAAAAAAAATATCTAGAAAAAAGTGCTTTCTTTACTAAAATTACTATTTATCTTTCTACTGACGAGCTTTCTCTTCCTTATACTCCAACTGAAAGTTGGCAACCAAAGCTTGTTTTTAAACAAGCGGTTCGTTCTTTAATCTTAAATTTAAGAAAAGTTGGTACTTTGTTAATATGGGTTTTTGTTTATCTACCAATCATTGTACCGCTTTTAATTGTGGTTTATTATTTTTGGAAAAAGAAGAATAAATGATACTTCATATTTTAAAAAAATTGACAAATAAAAAAATCTTGTCTATCTTAATAAAATAAATATGGTAAAAGTTAAAAATATAAAGATATTTTTTGCAATTATTCTTTCACTATTTTTAGTAAAATTAATAAGTGATCCTTCTTTAGTAAGAGATAATATTAAAAATCTTATCGCTTCTTACCATAAATCAAAGAATCAATCAAAACAGAAATTAAATCAGACTTTTCATAAATCAAAAGTACGATTTAATTCTCCAATTTTTATACCAGAAAAATCGCCTACCCCAACTCCTTTTCCAACTATTACTAATTTTAATTTTCTTCCTTCACCAACAATTTCAATCACTTTACCTATTATATCACCAAAAAAAATTACTCCTTCGCAAACTCCAACACCAATACCAACACTACAACCTATTTTTTCTTGTCCTTATTACTCAAATGAAATCTATGACTTAGCTTCTGTTGTTGTTAAAAATCAAGCACCTTTTCATTCAAGAAGAGATATTACATTGCCACCTCTTACATTAATTTCTACAAATCTTTCATTAATATATGGTGAAATTGCTGATCCTGATCCAAAAGTACCTCAATTTTCAACTGTTTTTAATCCCAAAAGAATACCAAAATTCTTAGCTGCTTATAAAGCTGAAGGAGAAATTCGTGGACCCCAATCAACAGATGTGGAAATTTTAGAATTAGCAACAATTCCTGGTGAATCTTTGCGTTTTCCTATAACTGGTTATGATATTGGCGGTGGAAATGGCGCAATGGTTTTAAACGCAAGCGATGATAAAATAACTTTTAAGATAGGTCGCGAAGATGACATTATTTTTGGTTATACTTTATATTTTGAGGGTGTTTGTATTGATAAAAATCTTGAAACACTCTATCAAAGACTTAATATGGAAGGAAGAAATAATCTTCCAGCAATAAAAATTGGTCAAATATTTGGTTGGGCAAAAAGTGATCGATTAAAAATTGGCCTAAGAGATACTGGGACTTTTTTAGATCTTCGTTTAGTTGACAGAGTAACCGGAGACAGTGTGTGGAAATAATTTTTTATTGAAAATAAAAAAAATTAAAAAAATCTTTAATTAAAACTAAGATATAATAATTTTATGGATTTTTTTAAACTATCTTGGAAACAATTTTACAAAGACTGTCTTTTTTTAGGAAAAAAAATAAAAAAATCTGGCGAAAAAATCGATCGCATCATTGCTATTTCTCGAGGTGGACTAATTCCGGCCCGCATCCTTTCTGATTTTTTAACCCTTCCCATTTCCAATATCGTCATCTCCTCCTACAAAAATCTCAAACAACTAAAAGAACCAGAAATTATTGAAGTGGCTGAAATCGACTTAAAAGATAAATCAATTCTTATCATCGATGAAGTTTCTGATACTGGCAAAACTTTTATCCGCGCTTTAAAATATTTCAAAGAAAAACACATTAAAAATATCTTAACTTGCGCTCCTTATATCAAACCAAATACCCAGTTTATTCCCAACTTTTATCAAAAATTAATTAATGCTTGGGTTGTTTTTCCCTATGATCTTCGCGAAATTTATGAAGCGTTTTTAAAAGAAGAAAAAGATAAAGAAAAAGCTAAAAAAAAATTATTAAAAATCGGTTTTAAACAATGGGAGATAAATCTTTTAGATCTTTAATTTAAACCATTCGAAATTTACCCAATATCAAATTATCAATAAAATCATCAATTTGGGCAAAATTTTTTTTAACAATATCCTCCACTTTCTCTTTAATTTTTTTATCCAAGCCCTCAACTGACACGGAAATTAAAGCCGGCTGATTGACAGGTCTTCCAATTTTGGAAACCAGCCAAACAGTATTTTTTTTGCCAGTTTTTTTATAAATTTCATCGGCAACTTTAAACGACAAAAGATTGTAAATTTTTCCCACATGAGAAACGCAGTTTTTACCGGCTGAGGCCTCACTACCAGCTACCCGATTTAAAGGGATAACGCCGTTAACCCGATTACCTCGGCCAACTTCCCCCGAATCACCAGAATCAGCCGATGTGCCAGTAACCGTTAAGTAACAACCAGAAACTCCCCGACCCATTTGATCTAACGTATTTATCTCAAAACTGATTTTTTCCTCAAAATTTTTTTGCAAAAACTTCTCAATTGCCAAAAAAATCCGCTTCTTTTTTTCAAAATAATCATCTTCATTTTTGATAAATTTATCAACAAA
>Ga0129299_1000714_pt1 | contig 21691 bp, 17 predicted proteins | sample ConPoolayeCmetaG_FD_94477 | JGI IMG/M metagenome (GOLD analysis project Ga0129299, IMG submission 94477) | Hot spring microbial mat communities from California, USA to study Microbial Dark Matter (Phase II) - Cone Pool mat layer C metaG ...
GGGTGTGATTCGTCGGCATAGTGCCACAGCGCATGTGAAGCGATATCAGTGGCTCCAAACACGACCATCAGCACATCCCAGGCTTCACCTTCCAGCAAAGCCTGAGCGTAGCGACCATGGGTCTCTGTGATCGCCCTCAATTCTGCTAGGAATGGTTCGGGGTCGCTGCGTTTGTATTGGACTTCCGGTGTTACCCAATAGCGCCCCAGGGATGGCTCGTAGCGCCGGATCAGGTCGGGTGGGTAGCAGATGTTTCCCTGGTTGGGTGAGAGCAGGCCGGTGATTATGAATCCGTTGATCGGGCGCGGTGGATATGTCACTGGCACATTCATGACCCCCACCCGAAACCCTGCCGCCGAGAGGTGGTCCCACAAGGTTGGCTGCTGGATCGAGGTCGAATTGACCATGTCGTAGCCAGTGCTCCTGGCTCGGATGAAGTCAAAGACGCTGTGTTTGCCCGGATTCATCCCGGTCATAAAGCTTGGCCAGGCCGGTGAGGTTACTGGCGGGAAAGTGGATAGCAGTTCGGTGCTGGTGCCCTCTTCCAGCAAACGTCTGAGGTTGGGTAGATATCCCTGTCTGGCCCAGGGCTGGATGAGGTCGAACGTCCCACCATCAAGGCCGATAATCAGAACCCGCTGAGGCCGCATATTGTTCCCACAACTATGAATTAGAGATCACTTGCTGGGGGCAATCTGGTCTGCGCCTATAGCGCGCTGCATCCCGGTGACGACGGAGACAATGCCTCCCAAAACCCCCACACCGAAGCGCAGCAGGTTGAAGGCCAGGGCCATCGCAATGGCCTGTTCCGCAGATATGCCAACCAGCCCGAACAATACCTGATAGGTTGCTTCCCGGACTCCTAAGCCATTGAATGATAACGGCAACAGATTGATGATCGTAATGATCGGGGTGAAGATCGCATAATACCCGATCCCCAGATCGATTCCCAGGGCGATGCCAACTAGATAATTGTCGAGGATAGACAGCAGCGTGAATGGCACGGATGTGAGCAACCCCGCCCCCAACGCGCGCAGGTCATATGCCCGTAGAGTCTCGTGGAGCGCGACGACCCTCCGATATCGAACGACTGGCCGAAGCCAGGGCACTCGTTGATCGACCCATGTCAGAAGGTCCTGCCGCAGCAGCAGTGTGCCAAGGATGATGGCCAGGCACATGCCACCCACAAACCATGTTGCCTCAGACGGCATGAGATCGGGGCGGTAGGCGATGACCGCCAGGCCGATCAGACATGTTCCCAGTAGCCCGATCACACGCTCGGCGACCACGCTCACCACGGCTGCTGCTCCCTGCTGCGAGATACGCCGCAGCTCAACAGCCTTCACGATATCGCCGCCGAATCCGCTTGGCAGGAAGCTGTTCCAGAAGAACCCAACTAGATAGAGCCAGAATAGATCGAGAAGCGGAACCCGCGTGCCCAAGGGCGTCAGCAGGACGTACCAGCGCAGCGCTCGGATCGCTACTGAGGATAGCAAGGTCAGACCGGCCAGTGCGTAAAGCAGCCCATCCAACTGTGCCAGCGCATTGAGGACATCACGCAGCCCGGCCTGGCTTAACAGCCAGGTCAGCAGGATGGCACTGACCGCGATCTGAGCCACACCCAGCCAGCGTTTGTTTTGGTTCGCGCGGGAGGCAGGCGGGGGGGTGGTCAAGTTCGGCTCCGCCTGGTGCGCTGTTCTTCTGCGCCTCGAATAACTTGCTGCACCACGTAGATCGGTTTATCCTGCGATTCGTGGTAGGTACGCACAAGGAGTTCGGTAGTCAGCCCTAGCAGGATCGATTGGATGCCTAGGATGAAGAAGGTGGCTGAAAGCTGAGGCAATGGCGTCCGCACCAGCGACGCCCCGCGCAGCCACTTGTTCATCAGCGCAGCTCCTAATGCCAGGATGCTGACCCCGATCATCGTCGCTCCTACCCCGCCGAACAAGTACATCGGTGTGGTGCGGTAGCTGAGCAAGAATTTGACCGTGATCAGGTCTAACAACACTTTGAAGGTGCGCCACAAGCCATAGTTGCTCTTCCCGTGAAGGCGCGGGCGGTGGTGCACCTCGACTTCGGTGATCGCCGCGCCTGCGGCGGCAGCAAACACGGGGATAAAACGATGCATCTCACCGTATAGCCGCACCTCATCCAGCACATCGCGCCGGTAAACTTTGAGCGTACACCCATAATCGTGCAGGTGCACGCCGGTTACAGCCGAGATCAGGAAGTTGGCGGCGATAGAGGGGAGCCTACGGGTAATCCATTTGTCCTTGCGGTTGCGCCGCCAGCCGCTTACTACATCATATCCCTCATTGAGCTTCCGTATGAGCATCGGGATGTCTGCGGGATCATTTTGCAGGTCCGCATCGAGTAGCGCCACGATCTCCCCCCGTGCGTGGTCGATTCCTGCCGCAATAGCGGCTGTCTGCCCGAAGTTGCGCCGCAGATTGACATAAACGACCGTCTCGGGATGAGCATGTGCGAATTCGGCGAGCCGGGCGGCGCTGCCGTCGCGGCTTCCGTCGTTGACATACACGATCTCATAGCGCAATGCCAGTCCACTGAGGGCGTCTCCGATCTCCGAATGCAGTTGGTCAAGATTGTCGGCTTCGTTGTAGACCGGGATTACCACCGACAAATCCACTGTCTCGACCGTGTCGGGTGATCCGATTTGCGCTACAGCCTGGAGGGAAGCGGGCATCTAAAACAGGCGACCTTCTACAGTGGAATGTATTACATACGGCGGCGCAAATCATACCGCACGCTCGCGGCCTTCACAAGACGATGGCGCGGACGGTGTTGTGGGGGCCTATCATTGCACCGAACGTCTATTGCTCGATCCGCTTTCAGTCATTCAGGCTGGATCCAACCTGCCGAGCTATCTGCGCCATCCCCAATCCGATTCCGGGGTGTCGGTCAACACATTGCTTCAAAAGAACAGGGACACCGACATGGTGTCCCTGTGCGAGCCAACTGGGCCGTGTGCTTCAGACCTGTGCACGCTCCTTCAAGGCGGCATGGGCTGCTGCCAGCCGAGCAATCGGGACCCGGAACGGGGAGCAGCTCACATAGTTGAGGCCGATCCGGTGGCAGAACTCGATACTCTCCGGCTCACCGCCGTGCTCCCCACAGATGCCGACCTCCAGATCCGAGCGGGTGGCGCGGCCTTCCTTCACTGCGAACTCCATCAGTCGACCTACTCCGATCTGGTCAATCGTCTGGAAGGGGTTTTGTGGAAGGATGCCATCTCGCACGTAGGCCAGCAGGAATTTCCGCTCGGCGTCATCGCGGCTGATGCCGTAGGTCATCTGCGTCAGGTCGTTGGTGCCGAAGCTGAAGAACTGCGCCATCTCGGCGATCTCAGCCGCAGTTAACGCCGCGCGGGGGATTTCGATCATGGTGCCAAACTTGTAACTTACCTCGACCCCCTTTTCTTCCATGACCGCCTGGGCCACTTCTTCAAGCAGTGGCTGAATGACCTTCAATTCGTTGATGTGGCTGGTCAGCGGGATCATGACCTCTGGATGAACCTCGTAGCCGTCACGGGTGGCATCGCAGGCGGCCTCGAAGATCGCCCGCACCTGCATCTTGTTCAGCTCAGGCCGCATGATCCCTAGACGGCAGCCGCGCAACCCTAGCATCGGATTGAACTCGTGCATATCCCGCACGATAGACAGCAGCCTGCTCTTTTCGCTTAGCGCGCCGTCTTCGCTCCCCCTTGCGCGCAGTGTCGCCACTTCCTCGATCAGTTCATCAATGGGCGGGAGGAACTCGTGCAGGGGTGGATCCAGCAGTCGGATGATCACCGGCAGACCATCCATCGCTTTGAAGATCTGGTAGAAGTCCTCGCGTTGGAGCTTCAGGAGATCGGTGTCCAGAATATGCTGGAATCGCTCCATATCACCCTCGGCAGCGGCCAGGATGGCGCTTTGGAAGATGGCCGTCCGTTCGCCCAGGAACATATGCTCGGTGCGGCATAAGCCGATTCCCTGTGCTCCGTAGCTGCGCGCGCGGGCAGCCTGCTCACCATCGTCCGCGTTGGCCCACACCTCCAGCCGCCGGATCTCGTCCGCCCAGGCAAGGATCGTCTGAAGCTCAGTTTCTTCCGCAAAGTTCGGCGCGATGGTTGGCAGTTGGCCCATATAGACCGTGCCCTCCGCGCCGTCCAGCGAGATCCAGTCGCCCTCCTTGATCACTGTGGCGTTGACCTGGAATTGCCGTTTGGCGAGATCGATCTTGATATCCTCGCACCCGGCTACACATGGCTTGCCAAGCTGGCGAGCGACTACTGCTGCGTGGCTGGTCGCGCCACCGTGCTGGGTCAGGATGCCCCTGGCGGCCAGCATACCGTGCACATCGTCAGGTGTGGTCTCTGGGCGCACCAGAATAACGGATTTCTTCTCCTTCTCCGCCATCTCTTTGGCCATGTCGGCGTCGAAGTACACCTGGCCCACGGCTGCACCCGGTGAGGCATTCAGCCCCTTGGCCAGCAATCTGCCTTCCTTCTCAGCCTGCTCCTTGACCTCCGGATCGAAGCGAGGATGCAGCAGTTGGTCGATCTGGAAATGCTCAATCCGCAAGACGGCTTCTTCTTTGCTAATCAGCTCCTCTTTCACCATCTCCACGGCGATCTTCACCGCTGCCGCCGCAGTGCGCTTGCCGCTGCGGGTCTGAAGCATCCACAGCTTGCCGTTCTCGATGGTGAACTCGGTGTCCTGCATTTCGCGGTAGTGCCGCTCAAGCAGGGCTGCCGTTTCCACCAGTTGCTGCCACACCCCAGGCATGTCCCGTTCCATCTGCTGAACCGGGATCGGGGTCCGCGCCCCCGATACTACGTCCTCACCCTGGGCGTTGGGCAGATACTCCCCGTACAGGATTCTCTCGCCAGTGGCAGGGTTGCGGGTGAAGGCGACACCTGACCCCGAATCCCACCCCATATTGCCGAACACCATGGCTTGGACATTGACCGCCGTTCCCAGATCGTGCGAGATGCCCATTGCGTTGCGGTAGTCGACGGCCCGACGACCGTTCCATGAGCGGAACACCGCCCGCACCGCGTATTCAAGTTGCACCCAGGGGTCCTGTGGGAATTCAATCTCGCTGTGCTCCTTGATGACCTTCTTGAATCGGTCGGTGACCTTTTTCCAACCCTCCGCCGAGACTTCAGGATCGGAAGCCACGCCTTCCTCGTGCCTGATCTGTTCGATAATCTCCTGAAGCAGCAGCGATTCGACGCCTAGTACCACCTTGCCGAACATCTGCACAAGGCGGCGATAGGCATCCCAGGCGAAGCGCGGATCGCCCGACCGCTCTGCCAGCGTCTCGACTGCCTCGTCGTTTAGACCGAGGTTGAGGATCGTGTCCATCATGCCTGGCATGGAATATTTGGCCCCGGAGCGCACCGATACCAGCAGCGGATTACGGGGATTGCCGAACTCGCGCCCCATTCTTCGCCCCAGATTCTCAACGGCTTGCTTGACCTGATCCCACATCCCTTCCGGGAAACTGTCGCCGCTGCGGAGATAGGCGACACAGGCTTCGGTGGTGATCGTAAACCCTGGGGGAACTGGCAACCCGATGTTGGTCATCTCTGCCACGCCGGCCCCTTTACCGCCCAGCAGATCGCGCATACTGGCACGGCCTTCTTCAAAGGTGTAGACCCATTTGCTGGTGGCCATGTGCTACTCCTCGTCTAGTTTGATAGGGTTGATTCTATAACTTAACGCTCTGGCAGTAAGGCAGAGCGCAGATCTAGGAAAGAGATAACGGGCGTGCGCTGTTGGTCACAAAGACAGCGCTATGTATCAGAAAACCCCGTTCATTGTACAACGCATCCACCGGGATGCGTACAGTGTATCTGCAAACTTGTGACAGTCCTCACTCTGGGGGTCATGACGATTGGAGTTGCTTGACGATCCGTTCCGCCACGTCGAAGGCAGCGCGGGGCTTGCCTACCTTCTGAGCAGCGGCCCGACACTGCTCCATCTCCCGCCGATCTCCTGCCAGCCAGGCATATGCTGTCGCCAGCACACCAATTGGACCAGGTGACCACACTCCTGCGCCGCTTTCCACGACGTAACGGACATTCCCTACCTCCTGGCCGGGTAATGCCTCATATAGCACTAATGGCAGCCCGGAGGCCAGTGACTCAGTCACGATCAGCCCCCCCGCTTTGCACACGATGAAATCCGAAGCGCGCATCAACTCCGGCATATTCCTGACCAGACCGTATATGTGAACCAGCCCCTTCCATTCGCTTGCTGCCAGCGCGTCAGCAGTTTGCTGGTCGCCCCCGCTCAAAGCCACCACCTGTAAGTCGAGACCGGATCGATCCAGCAGGCGGGCGATTTGCGCGGTTTGTCCACTGCGAGCCGATCCCACGATCAGCGCTGTCACCTTGCTGGAGTCCCATCCCAGGTCGCGGCGTAATGTCTGTCTGTCGCGCCTCTCCAGGTAGAACTGCGGATCGACTGGCAGCCCGGTTAATTCCACTTTGGACTTGGCGACTCCCTGTTCGAGCGCCTGCCGGTATACGTGGCCTGTGGGAACGAACGTGAGAGCAGCTCCTTCATGAAACCACATGCTGTGCACGTTCACCAGGTCGGTCACGACCACATCCACCGGGATGTGCTCTCCAAGTTCGCGCGTCGCCCGAATGGCCGCCTGTGTGTAGGCCGGGTAGGTGGTCACGATCACATCGGGCTTTTCGAGCGCGATCATTTTCCTCATCGTCCGAATGAGGGTGGTGGTCGCCACGTCCTGTATCAACTTCGCAACCATGGGCGCATCGGTGGCAGCGTAGGCAAGCTGGTACAGGGTCGGATCGTCGGTCACGATATCATCATAACCACCCTCGATCTGCTTGAGGAGTTCTGGTAGGCCCGGGTCTTGGAAGGGATTGGCAATGGTGACCCTGCTTGCTGGACAGAGTCTCTGCTCCAACGCAGCCTTGATGGCTTCGGCAGCCCGTCGGTGGCCAAAGCCGGCGTCCGAGGTCAGAATTAGGATATTTGTTGGCTTTTCAGTCATGATTCTCAGTTTGGTGAGAGGCGTCCGCATCTCCGATTGTACCCAATGGATCGGCTTTGGGCGTATAGTCGGAAATACACCGCCCTGATATTCCCTCTCTGCTTCCATGATTTCAAGCTGTCATGGATGCAAAGGCCACTCCTTGCCAGACTACAGGCTATTTGGTATTGCAACCTCCCTCTGGCCCGTTAAACTATGATAGAGGTTATCCCATAGCATATGAGTTAGTGATGACTGAACAGGGCCTTCTTTTTCCGACGGGTTTTCGCTGGGGAACCGCAACATCCTCCTATCAGGTTGAAGGCAATCTAACGAACAACGATTGGTGGGCCGCCGAACAGCAAGGCGGCTACGTGTTCCAGGATCACACTGCCGGCCTGGCCTGCGACTGGTGGAACCGCGCTGAAGAGGACTTTGACCGCATGGCGGAGATGCACCACACCGCGCACCGCCTATCCATTGAATGGAGTCGAGTGGAACCTCGCCCCGGTGTGTGGGACGAGAGCGCACTCTCCCGCTACCGCGATATGCTGCATGGGCTTCGCCAGCGCGGCATTGAGCCGATGGTGACACTTCACCACTTTACCAACCCTCTCTGGTTAGCGGAAAGAGGGGGTTGGGAAAACGAGAACATCGTCGTATGGTTCGAACGCTACGTTCGCAAAGTGGTCACGACCCTCGGCGACCTGACCAACCTATGGTGCACGATCAATGAACCGGGGGTGCTCATTGCACAGGGCTATGTGTTAGGTCGCTTTGCGCCACGCAAGCGAGACGTGAACGCGGCGCTACGAGCTGCCGTGAACCTGATGCGTGCCCATGCAGCCGCTTACCGTGCAATCCACGAGCTTCAGCCAGAGGCCCGGGTTGGGCTGGCCCATCATATGATTGTCTGGCAGCCCTGGCGGCCCTGGTTCCCTGGCGATCTGCTGGCGGCTAATTTCGTCCGTCACATGTTCCAAGACTTGCTGCTGAGCACCATCAGTTGGGGCACGATGCGTGTGCCAGGCCGCCGTTCGCTCTTCATGCCCGAGGTTGCCAGCAGCCTCGATTGGCTGGGTATCAACTATTACCAGCGTTACCGCGTACGATACAGGCTGTTCGGGGGCCAGAACCCTGTTCAGCAACTCACCAAACCGGGTGTCCAGAAGGGGCCGGGCGAGTGGGGTGAGATTCATCCGCGCGGTATGTTTGATACATTGCGAATGTTGTGGCGGCGCTACCGCTTGCCCCTTTTCGTGACCGAGAACGGCATCCCCGACGAGACCGACGAGCAACGGCCTGGTTTTATCGTCAGTCACCTCCATGCGCTGTGGCGGGCCATCCGGCAGGGGATCCCGGTTCAGGGATACTACTTTTGGAGCCTGATCGATAACTTCGAGTGGACGGAGGGCTACGATCCCCGCTTTCGCTTTGGCCTGGTTGGGGTGGATTTCAAAACCCAGGAACGCCACATCCGCCCTAGCGGGCGGCTTTATGCTGCTATTTGCCGCCAGGGCGGCCTGTTGCGGGAGACGGTCGAACAGTACACGCCTGAACTCGCCACAGCCGTGTTCGGCGGGGCTTCGATCTGACTTGTTTCGGGCGAACAGGTTCTGACGGCGAACGTTATCCGCTTCTGCTTGCTAGCAGGGCTACCAGTACCATGATGTACAGGTGCATCAAATAGGGGTACACGAAAGACCTCGTGCGCCAAGCTACCCAGCCGAAGGCTGTGCCGCCGAAGATCGTGCTCAGCGTTTCCAAGGGGGGCTTCCCCAGATGGGCCAGCGCGAATGGCACGGCCTGGAGCACCACAGCGCTTGGCCCGGCTATCCGGTATAGCGCAAACAGCATGAATCCCCGGAATAGGAATTCCCACGAGAATAAATCGAGCGCCAGGATACCTACCACCTCAACCGGCGCGATGGCTCCGTAGCGCGGTGTGTAGTAGGCCATCATCGCGGGTGCTCGCGCAGCCAGGTATAGAATGGGTGTGACAGCAAACCATACGCCCAGTGTCCACTTTGCCCCGGCTCTCCAATCCCCCCACGTAAGCCCGTACCTTGACGGGTGATCCCGAAACACGAGCAGTACCATCCCTAGTGGAATGATGAAGAACAACCCCAGGCGGTCCAACGCCAGGTTGCGCAAGACGATTGCAAAGCGCTCAGGCGGCAGGAGGTTGTTCAGAATGTCGTAGTAAAAGTCGAAGGTCAGCAATAGCGTGCTGAGGATGATAACCAACGTAGCCTTCCAGGGCATACGTAACCCTAATAGGGGAAAGGTCGCCTCATCACTAGGTTCCACCGGGGTGTCTCCGCCACGTGAGATGCTATCTCTGAAAGAGCTACAGCCACTGATCGCGGACTGTTTGTTCGTTGCGAACGTTGCCTGTATTGACCGTTGATTTCAGCTCCAGCAACAGCACCCATGCCTCTTCTTCAGCAACGGGCTGGTGCTCGACACCGCTAGGGATGATGGCTAACTCCCCCTCCTCCAGCCAGGGATCGGAGTCCCGCAGTCGGATGCATAGCCTTCCCTTTACCACCAGAAATAGCTCATCCTGGTGCTCGTGATGATGCCACACAAACTCACCTTTCAACTTGGCGAGTTTAACATATGAGTCATTGAGTTCGCCGACAATCCTGGGGCTCCAGTATTCAGCCAACTGCCCGAATTTCTGTGCAAGATTCACCTTCCCCACTCTCCCCTCTTCTCAAACATATCAAACATAACCGCCCTATGAATTGATCCCGCATCCTGTCCGATCCTCGTCCGGTTATTGTTCTGAACCCCCTTCAGGAAACATCGCCATTCCCGCAGACTGAGGTTAACCGCCTGGTCTTACCTGGGTGGGCTATCCCGGTCGAAAGGAGTGTGCGCTGATGGTTCGCTATAGCGATCCCGGTGGCGGTGGTGGCGGCGGCCCTATTTAGCGCCGCCATAGGCCAACCATCCAAAAGAGCGGAGCGGCCCCTAGGCCGCTCTGCGTTTGTCAGCAGCCACCAAAGGCACTGAACGAGGCCCAATAGTACGCATCCATCCCTGCCCGGTGTGCTTCGCGTTGCGCGCACGCGAGGGACTCCGTAGGACTCAGCCCATCTCGCATACTCCGATAGAAGTTAGCCATTAGGGGAGCGGTGGCTTCATCAGCTACCAGCCACAAGCTGGCAACCACTGTATGTGCCCTTGCGCCCAGAAAAGCGTGGGCCAAGCTGGCGACTTCATCTCCACTATACCAGCGACCTGATCCGGCCTGGCAGGCCGAAAGTGTAACCAGCCCGGCAGAAAGCTTCCAGCGTGTGATCTCCTCCAGCCCCACCCTATCGGAGCCAACGATCAGCCCGGTGAAAGCGCCAGTGGCTGGATCGTACGCGGCGTGGGTGGCAAAGTGTAGCCAGGCAAAACCTGCCAGCTCTCCGGATCCGCCCATCTCGATCAGTCTGTCTCGGCTGGCGGCTTCATCGATCAGGCAAGTGACCTCATTGATCGCTGTGCTGATGATGGCCTGCGCCTCCGCTCGAACGTGTGGCAGAGGGGCATAGCGTAGATCGGGGAATGTCGATTGTGCGCAGACTAGACCGCGTCCAGCCAGCACTGGACTTGGCGAATCTCTCTCCAGGGCGATCCGCAGAATATCCAGCGACTGCGCGTACAGAATCTGCGTACGCAGGATGAGGGGTTCGTTCCCATCCAACAGCGCCTGAAAGGGCAGGCCATACAACATCCTGTGTGAGGGAACTACGACCAGCGTATGATCCGGCCTCAAGCGGTTGCGTGTTGCCTCCGGCACGAGGGACTCAAAAAGCTGGCGACGGAAATTGGCGCTGATCGGATGGGGGTCATCCGGCGTGCCGGCGTTATCGAGGTACGCAAACCTTCGAAATGAGTCGTCCGGGCTGGAGCACATTTGCAGCGCAAGACGATGGTCGCGTAGCGGGATAGGATAATACTCCAGGCCGCTGGGGTGGAGCACAAACAGCCATAGTCCATTCCTATGCCAGGCGTAGCGAAAAATGGTCCAACTATCCCCCAGCCGGACCCGCATCCGCCCTGTCACCATTGCCGGGAGATCATGAGCATCTCCCATGAAGCTGCTCTCGTGTCCAAGCCGCACACTCAACAGTTGTGCCCCGTGAATCTCAGCCAGCGCCAGAGCTGTCTCAGGCCGGTTCAGTTCCAGGGCGGCCCCAAACGCCCGTTCATACAGCGGTTCGAGGGATTGAACAAACCGCTCGCTGTGCTCTTCCCATTCCAGGCTGCGGCGAGCATCGCAGGCATGTTGAAGGGCGCTCAGATAGGCCGCCAGCGCCTTGTCAGGCCGGTGTTGCAGAGCTGCGATCTGGCCTTTGACGCCGTCATAACGCCAGCGCAACCCGGCAGGAAGTCTTACTCGTGCCAGCGTACGAAGCTGACCCTGCGCGGCACGCATCTTGCCCAGCTCTGCTGATGCTTCTGCAATGCCAATTCGGGACTCCCAGGCCGCATCCCACTGTTCCAGGCGGGTCAGGGCATCCACGCTGCCCTGGTAGGCCGCAGTTGCCTCGTCAAGCCTGCCCTCGGCTCGCAACACGACCCCTCGAACCTGCCCGCAGATAGCCTGATCCATGTCCAGCCCGGCTTCAGAAGCCCGGCGCGAAGCCGTGTCCAAGAGCCGGTGTGCTTCTTCAGCCTGACCGCACTCTGCCAGCAACCGGGCCAAATAGATGGCTGGTCGAACTGCCTGCACTGTAATGCCTGCCTGCTCCAGGATATGAATACCCATTCGAGAGTGCTCAATGGCAGGTTCAAAGTAGCCAAAAGAGGCGTAGGTTTTGCTCAGGTTGTGGTGCGCCAGCGCCGCGTACTCCAAGGCGTCGGATTCTTCGAAAGTTGCCAGGGCCTCATTGAGCCAGTCCAGTGATCGGCCAAACTGGCCCTTGCGGCGGGCCACAATGCCCAGGTTCATCAGGCCCGCCTTGGCGAGTACATCGTAGCCAGCCACTGTGAAAAGTTGGATGGCTTTGTGGTAACACCGTTCCGCATCTTCGTATCGCCCCCGGCGAACGGAAACATGGCCAGCATGCATTTCGGCATTGGCCTCTACCAGCTTGATGTGCGGCGTGACCGTTAGCTTGCGTAGGGCCGAAACACACCGCGTCGCACCGGGAAGGTTCCCCGCTTCGTACCGCAGGCCAGCCAGGGTGAAAAGGGATAGGGCTAGATAATACTCATGCTGAAGGCCATAGAACCGCTGCCGGGCCTTCCGTAACCATAGATCGGCCTCCTGGATGCGACGCTGGTGGTACAGGATAGTGCCGCGCACCAACCAGGTATAGCCGGTCATGGCCGGGCTATGCGCCTGCCGAAGCGCTCTCTCAGCCCGATCTACCTGCTCGTGCGCCGATCTGAAAGCCCCTCGGTTCAGATGAAGATAGGCCAGCAGGATCAGCCCCAGCCCCGTCTCCCCCAGATGCTTACCTTCTGAAAAGTAGGCCATAGCTTGCCCCAGCGCCGCTTCCGGTTGGCCGTCAGCGCTTGGCAGGTACATCCCGGAGACAGCATCCAGGCGACAGCGCATAGCATTGGGAGTATCGCCCATGGCCTCAAGGCGCTCGGCGATCCCCATCAGGCTATCGAACAGACCGGCGGCCTGGCGCACCCGGCGCTCGCATAACAGGCGAGGCCACTCCGCGTACAGACGTTCAACCTCTGCGTCGGGAGGTGAGCGGTCTATCAGCTCAGTCAGCAGCGCGAGGGCCTCGTGATAATACCCCCACCATGTCAAAGCCACTCCCAGCCCAAGCTGGGCGGCGGTTCTCTGAGGCTCCCTCTCCGCCAGTGTCGCGCCCTCAAAGGCTCCTATGGCGAATGCGGCTCCCAGAACTGGGTTCTGGCGGGACAGGCGCAGGACGGTCTGTAAGAAGGCAAGGATAGAGGAGTCCTGCCATGAGCGCCCGGCAGCGCCAGCCTTCTCGATTTGGGCGGGTGGAACAAGAGATCGACGGACGGATGTAAGCCGTATATGAAGCGTGGGCAGATCCGGCGTCATGAGGTAGGCGGAGTCTATCTCCCCCCCCCGGTGGGTGGTGGTCAGATCGGTTTTCGATCCGGGGTGATCAGGCTGAGTGCCATTTCGCGCACCGTCCCACTCAAGTCAATGCCTACAAATTGCATTACCCCGTTCTGTGCCTGGGTCTCGTAGTTCCGTTCGTCAATCTGCAAACGAGCCTCAACCAGTTCCGGCAAGGACTTCCCATGTAGTTCGCCGTAGATGACATGCTCATCCGGTTTTTGTCCCTGTTGCAGAACCAATAGGATCTGGACGCGGTCAGGGCCAAGCTCGATGCTGTCGTAAAAGAGAAATCGCCCGCCTGGCTGGATGTCTTCGGCTAGGCTGCGCATTGTTTGGCCATGCCGCATAAACAACCCGTCCAGCGGCACACGAATTCGTAACTCAAACGAGTGGATCGTGCTACCCGGCCCAGCAGTCCAATACTTTCTCTTGGAGGGCTGTTGGGACGTGATCGAGGGGCCGGAGGAAAGTGCACCCTCGTCCAGTTTATCAGAGGAGGAGGCTCTCATGAAAGCTCCTTATCAGGGCGCTCCGCCAGAGCGCTGAGGATATGAGGTGCTTTTCATTGTACCACCAACCTGGTTAAGTAGATCCATTCAGCCACGAATCTGCTATATTCCCCCCACAGGATATCCCCCGTTTCAAGGAGGTAGTCCCCATGAACGGCGAAGCTAGGATAGTGCGCGCCTTCGTGGTCGCGGAAGACACCTTTGCACGAGCAGGCTTGGCCGCGCTGCTGTCCGAGCTGGAACATATTGAGGTGGTTGGCACGGCATTGGCTGATGCGCGCTTAGTGCCCGATCTGGACGTATATCGCCCCGATGTGCTCGTATGGGACTTTGGCTCACGGAGCGAACCTGGTGATATGGCCTTAATGTCAGCAGCTCTTGCAGAGTTAGCGGAGCTGGGGCTTCCGCTCGTTGTGCTCCTTCCAGATCAAGCAGCCGTTCTTGCTACCTGGGCAGCAGGGGGGCGTGCCCTGTTGCGGCGGTCATCCAGCATCGAGCAAATCTCGGCAGCTATCCAGGCTGCTCAGCAGGGGTTGGTAGCACTCGATCCCACCCTGGCCGATGCTCTGCTTCCCCCCTTGCGCCTCCCTGACGCGCCTCTCACGGAGGCCCTAACTCCCCGCGAGGTGGAAGTGCTCAAACTCCTAGCAGAGGGCTACTCGAACCGGGCCATTGCTCATCGGCTGAATGTCAGCGAGCATACGGTGAAGTTCCATGTCAACGCCATCATGGGCAAGCTCAACGCTCAGAGCCGCACCGAGGCTGTCGTGCGGGCCACCAGATTAGGTCTGATCAGTCTCTAACCTTGACCTAGCCTTTCTTCCAGGCGATCCCCCGCTAGAAGTATGATCCACTGCCCTATTCTGCCGCGATAAAAACACAACACGGCAAAAAATTAGCACAGAGGTCAGACCCAAGAGAGAGGAGAAACCGCGATGGGTAGTGTGCTATCTGATCTGTCAGCAGCCCTGGCAGAGGTTGTTGCGTCAACCGGAGCCTCCGTATTGCGGGTGGAGGGGCGTCGCCGCCAACCTGCCAGCGGCATTGGTTGGTCGGCGGACGGACTGATCATCACGGCCAACCACGTGGTCACCCGCGACGAGGATATCCGCGTCGGTTTGCCCAACGGTGAGACCGTCTCTGCCACCCTGGTTGGCCGCGATCCGACGACAGACCTCGCTCTGCTGCGCGCAGAGACACACAACTTTGTTGTGCCCACCTGGGCTGCATCAGAGGAGGTGCGAGTTGGCCATCTGGCACTGGCTCTTGGACGGCCAGGTCGGAGTATGCAGGCCACCCTTGGTGTGATCAGTGCCCTCGGAGATGGCTGGCGCACGGCAATGGGAGGTAGCATTGATCGCTACGTGCAGACTGATGTGGTGATGTATCCCGGTTTTTCAGGCGGCCCCCTGGCAGATGTGTCCGGTAGGGTAGTTGGCCTCAACACATCGGGGCTGATGCGAGGCGTCAGTGTGGCCCTTCCTGTGGAGACCATCCGCCGGGTGGCCGAGACGTTGGCGACTCACGGACGTATCCGGCGTGGCTATCTTGGCATCGGGGTGCAGCCGGTCCGGCTGCCTGAGGCGCTGGTGAACAGGCTCGGCCAGGAGGTTGGCCTGTTGATCGTATCGGTTGAGCCAGGGACGCCTGCTGACAAGGCAGGTCTGGTGCTCGGCGATACGCTGGTTGGCTTGGACGGCGAGCGGGTGCGTTATCTTGAGGAGCTGATGGCTTTGCTGAGTGGGGATCGCGTGGGCAAGGAAGCCGTTGCCCGCATTCTGCGCGGCGGCGAAGTCCATGAGGTCAGCGTTGTCATTGGTGAGCGCAGCTAGGGAGGATTCCATGTCCGATCTCGTTATGCGGCTCAATGCCGAGATAGCTGATCTTGTAGATCGGGTCAGGCATAGCCTGGTGCATGTTAGCAACAGTGGGCGCAGTCACGGCGCGGGGATTATCCTGCGATCTGATGGCCTGATCCTAACCAACGCGCATGTGATCAGGTCGCAGGGGCTGCGCGTAACCTTGCCAGACGGCGAGACTCTCCCGGCGCGTGTGGTGGCGTTTGATACACGCCGCGATCTCGCAGCGCTCAAGGTGGAGGCTTATAACCTTCCTGCTCTGGAACTAGGTGACTCAACCGAACTTCAGGCGGGTGAGTGGGTGTTTGCGCTTGGGCATCCCTGGGGCGTGGCTGGGGCGGTATCGTCCGGCGTTGCCATTGACGGGGGGGCGGAGGTACAGGGGCAGGTTGTCGCCGCGCGGGAGTGGCTACCAGTCAATCTGCGCCTGCGCCCTGGCAATTCCGGTGGCCCGCTGGTGGATGTACAGGGGCGTTTGCTTGGGGTGACAGCCGTGATGGCCGGTTCCGAAGTGGGCCTGGCTGTCTCAGCGCAGGTTATCCGGGAGTTCCTGCGCGGGGTCTTTGACGAAGATGGCCCCGTGCCCGAAATCGTATAGCCCCCATGCTGGAGAAGCGGGAGCGAGGGGTAGGCCTCCGGCTGCCTGGCCCTCGCTCCCATTCTGAGATTGGGCTAACCGGGCACAAAGAAGAACGCCACGGCGATGATCAGATACACCGCTAGAAGCTGCGCGCCTTCCAGCCAGTTCGATTCTCCATCTAGCGAGATCAACGCTGTCACCAGCGAGGCTGAAAACAACGCGATCAGTTCCAGATCGGTGAACACCAGCAACAGCGCGTGATCAAATAGCAGGCTGATGAATACCAACAGCGGGGCGACGAATAGGGCGATCTGAAGGCTGGAACCCAGCGAGATCGCCAGGCTCAATTCCATGTTGTCCTTCGCTGCCACCTCCACTGCGACTAAGTGTTCTGCGATGTTGCCCACCAGTGGGATGATGATAAGCCCCAGGAAAAATTCTGTCATGCCCAGCGAGGTCACTACCGGCTCCACTGCGCCAACGAGGAACTCGCTCAGTACCGCCACCCCCACAGTCGATCCAACTAGCACCAGCAGTGACGTTCGCACGCTCCAGCGGGGTGCGTGCTGCGCCGCCGACTCTCGGGTCAAGATGTCATCCTCTTCGCGCTTGGCGGTCAGTGAGTAAATCACGCTGAGCACGTACAGGACGATAATAACCCCCGCCACAATCTCGCTGAAGAACCTTTCTGAAGGCAGATTGGGGTTCAGCGAGGGGTCTATGGCCCGGCTGAACAGCGAGGGGATGACCAGCACGATGACTGCCAGCACCACCATTGTCGCGTTCAATCCTGCCTGGCGTCGGTCGAATTTCTGGTGGCCATGTTTCAGCCCGCCGACCAGCACGCTGATCCCAGTTACCAGAACCAGATTGCCGATGATCGACCCCGTGATCGAGGCCACAACTAGCGTTAGCAGCCCCTCCCGGATAGCGAAAATCGTGATGATTAGCTCGGCAGCGTTGCCCAGGGTCGCGTTCAGTAGCCCTCCTAGGCGCGGACCAGTGCGGGCGGCCAGTTCCTCTGTCCCTTCCCCGATCAGATCTGCCAGTGGGATGATGCCCAGTGCTGACAGGATGAACACGAGCACTGGATCGGCATGTAGCAGCTCGGCCCCGATGGCCACGGGGACAAAGATCAGCATGGAATAAAGGATTCGCTTAGTCAATATGCGAACTCCTACGACTGGACCTCAGGCAAAGGCTCGAGTGTGCAATTTAGCATTACGAGCACAATCATTATACGGCGCACAGCGCTATCCGAGAAAAAGAAACGGACATCTAAGGTCCGCTCTTCATCCTGTCTCAGTATCCACATCACTCGCGTATCTCTCATGATGCCTGCCTGGCTTTTGCTTCCTCCACCAATTCCCACAACCTGCCCGGGCTAAGTGGGATCTCCAGGATTTCCAGCCCCTCGACCTGTAGCGCATCTTCCAGCGCCTGCGCGAACAGCGCGCCGACTGGGATCGCGCCTGCCTCACCTGCGCCCTTGATCCCTAGCGGGTTCAATGGCGAAGGCGTTTCCTCGTGACCAATCTCGATAAAGGGCACGTCCAACGAGGTCGGCAATAGAAAGTCCATGAATGAGCCATTCAACAATTGCGCGTTCTCATCGTACACCAGTTGCTCATAGAAAGCGTTTCCGATCCCTTGCGCCACCCCGCCGTGAATCTGCCCTTCCAGGATGAGAGGGTTGATCACCCGCCCGCAATCGTGGGTGACCACGTACTTCAGAATGCGGATGTGCATCGTTTCCGGATCGACCTCCACGATCATGGCGTGCGCACCACTTGAGGTAGCACCTCGATCCGGCCCGAAGTAGCTGGTGGCTTCCAGGCCAGGCTCCGTTCCGGGCGTGACCGATCCCCGCAGGGGATTCGCCCTCACGGCCAGCTCCCCCAGCGTGATCGACCGATCAGGGCGCGTTTTCACCCGAACGATCCCGTCCGACAGCTCCAGTTCTTCCTCAGCGGCATCTAGAAGCTCGCTGCTCAGGAGCAGAATTTTCCGCCGCACCTCTCGCGCCGCTGCGCCAATGGCGTTCCCGGCCACCACCGCGCCCCGGCTAGCGAAGGTGCCTGTCCCCCAATGGAACTGATCAGTGTCTCCAGTGATCACTTCTACATCGCGTGGAGAAACCCCCAACTCGTCGGCCACGATCTGCGCGAAACTCGTATAGTGGCCCTGCCCCTGCGTGCCGACTCCTGTCGCCACGCTGACCTTGCCGCTGCCCTGTACCTGAACTCGCGCCCCCTCGTATGGCCCTATCCCAGTTCCTTCCACATACACCACGATTCCGATGCCCACGTGCCGCCCCTCGGCCCGCAGGCGGGGTTGGATGTCGCTCACGAATGCCCGGTAGCCGACCATCTCGGCTGCCTTCTGCAGCAGGGGGCGGTAATTCCCGCTATCGTAGACTAGCGGTGCGAAGTCTTGGTAGATGATATTGTTGTCGTGCGGAAAGTCACCTGGTCGGAGGAAGTTCCGCTGTCGGATTTCGACCCGGTCGATTTTCAGTTCTCTGGCTGCCAGATCAAGCAGACGCTCGATCACGAACACGCCATGCTGTCGCCCCGCCCCCCGGTAGGGGGTAACGATGGTCTTGTTTGTAAATACCGCCGTGAACTCGCTGTAATAGTTGGGGATGTCGTATGGTCCCAGCAGAGTGCATTGGCTGTTGATCGGCACAGTCAGCCCGTATGGGTCATATGCTCCGCTATCGTGCAGGAACACATCGCGCACCCCCAGAATCCGCCCTTCCTTAGTCAGCGCGATCTCCGCCTCATGAATCTGTCCCCGTTCATGCGAGGTGGCAACGAAGTTCTCCGCCCGATCCTCAATCCACTTCACAGGCTGTTTGAGCTGCATCGCTACCCAGGGAATCAGCATCTCCTCTGGATAGTACATCATCACCTTCGGCCCAAATCCCCCACCCAAAAATGGCGCGATAACCCGCACCTGGGACTCCGAAAGCCCCAACATGGAGGCCAGCCCATTGCGAATCGGGATGGGGGCCTGGGTGGTATCCCAAATAGTCAGGCGGCGGGTTTTATCGTCCCACTCGGCCACGATTCCCCGGTTTTCCATGGCTGCTGCCATTCCGTGATCGTATACCAGCCGTCGCTTGATCACGAGGTCAGCTTGCAGCCTGGCAATATCATAGTCACCTCGTGTCTGAATCACGTGGGCTGCCACATTCGATCCTAGGTCCTCATGCACCAGTGCCGCTCCTGGTAGGAGGGCCTGCTCCAGATCGGCGATGGCAGGGAGTGGCTCATAGCTGACCATCACCTCCGCTGCCGCATCCTCGGCTACATAGCGGCTCTCAGCGATCACCACTGCGACCGGTTCGCCCACGTGCCGCACCTTTTCCCGCGCCAGGATTGGCTGCGTTCGCTCGTTGAAGGACAGCCTTTGGATAGGCGGTGGTGAGACCAGCAATGGCCCCGTTCGCCAGTAGTCGCCCAGGTCCGCCGCACTGAGCACAGCCCTCACTCCCGTGTGCGCCAGCGCACGGGCAGCGTCAATGTGCCTGATCCGCGCGTGGGCATAGGGGCTGCGCACAAACGCAGCGTGGAGCATACCAGGAAGGTGCACATCATCCACAAACAACGCCTGACCAGTCAGCAGATAGGGGTCTTCGTTGCGCCTGATCCGCTGGCCGAAAAAACGGGTCGCCACTTTACTCTTGCTCTCCTGTCCTATTTGCGCATCTTAGCGATGGCCAGCCTGACTGCCTCAACGATCTGCTGGTAACCTGTGCAACGACATAGGTTACCGGAGAGGGCCTGGCGGATTTCCTCCTCGCTGGGGTCGGGGTTTTCCTCCAGGAATGGCAGCAAAGTCATTAAGAAGCCTGGTGTGCAAAATCCGCATTGAAGTCCATGCGCTTCCCAGAAGCCTTCTTGAAGCGGATGCAGGGTGCCTTTACCGGGAGACAATCCCTCGACTGTCATGATCTCGTGCCCATCCGCCTGCACGGCCAGCATGAGGCAGGAACGAACAGCCCAGCCATTCAGCAGGATAGTGCACGCTCCGCAAACGCCGTGCTCGCAGCCGACATGAGTTCCTGTCAGCCCCAGCTCATGCCGCAGGAAGTCGCTCAACAGTAAACGGGCCTCGATCTGACGCTCGTAGGTGATGCCGTTTACTTTCACTGCGATAGAATGGGTCGAGGTGACTGTTGCCATCAAGTTTCTCCTGGCGCGGCTCGCTGGAAAGCTGTTCCAAGCGCTCGCTGTGTCAAGACACGGGCCAGATGGCGCTGGAAGCTGACCGAGGCGTGAACATTGCCCAAGGGCGCGATTTCGTTGTGCGAAGCCTCTTCCGCCACCGCTTCATACAGGGATGGGCCGGGCTTTTCGCCCTGCAGCCATTGCGCTGCCCGAATGGCATTCACTGGCCCATCCCCCGCGTTCAGGTAAACCAGCCGGGCCGCCTGGCAGAATCCGTCTTCATCCAGCGTCACGACGGTCGCCACCCCCATCATGGCATAGTCCCCGTGCCGCCGTGCTGCCTCCATGAACGCCCAGCCCGTTCGTGGTGGCAACCGCGGCACACGCACTGCGACCAGCACTTCATCCGGCTGAAGGGCGGTGGTGAATAGGCCCAGGAAGAACTCGCCCGCTGGGATCCAGCGTTCCCCACGCTGGCTCCTCGTCTGCATCTGCATCTCCAGCGCCACCGCAATGGCAGGTAGCTCGGCAGCCGGGTCGGCGTGGGCCAGACTGCCTCCGATCGTTCCGCGATTGCGGATCTGAGGATGTGCAATGAAAGGCATTGCTTCGTAAAGCAGGGGGCTGTGCTGGGCTACTAGCCGATCGCGCTCGACCTGCCGCTGGCGTGTCATCGCCCCTATCTCCAGACCACCGTTATTCTCCCGGATGTATTGCAGTTCGCCGATAGCGTTCAGGTCGACCAGCATGGCTGGTTGCGCGAGGCGAAAGTTCATGGCCGGGATCAGGCTCTGGCCCCCAGCCAGGAGTTTGGCCCGGTCGCCATGCTCGGCCATGATTGCTAGGACCTCCTCCAGTGTATGCGGGGCACAATACTCAAACGGAGCAGGCTTCATCCTTGATCGCACATCCTTTAGCGGGGGTATTGGCCCTGAATTATGCTATATCCGATTTAAGAAGACAAATTTGCCCCAAATCGCCATGATCCCATAATCTAGAGTTTTAAGCAGGCCAGGGGTCGCAGAAGTTACCCGATCTTATCAATCCAACGATCTACTAGGAGGTGAACTGCGTGCTTGTCAAAGGAGATGTCAGGATTAACGCGCCGCTTGAGAAGGTCTGGGAGTTTCTGGTCAATCCGCACGTCGTGGCGCGCTGTGCGCCGGGCGTCGAATCGCTGGAAATCATTATCCCAGACAGACAGTTCCGGGCGGTGGCCTCTATCGGTTTCGGCAGCGCCAAGGTCACCTTCATCACCGATGTGGAGTGGCTGGAAATGGAGTCACCTTATCGTGCCAAAATGAAGGCGCATGGAATCGCCCCCGGCAGCGCCGCCGATGTGGTGGCCGAGATGAGTCTTGTCAGTGCGGGAGATAGCTTCACTGAGCTGGCCTGGTGGGCGGATGTGACTATATCCGGCACCATCGCCAGCCTGGCTTCGCGTCTGATGGGCAGCGTGACTCAGAAACTGACCGATCTGTTCTTTGACTGTGTTCGCA